>Ga0302324_100005337_pt1 | contig 28009 bp, 35 predicted proteins | sample Palsa_T0_1_FD_201949 | JGI IMG/M metagenome (GOLD analysis project Ga0302324, IMG submission 201949) | Peat permafrost microbial communities from Stordalen Mire near Abisko, Sweden - Palsa_T0_1 | ecosystem: Environmental > Terrestrial > Soil > Palsa > Peat permafrost | place: Sweden: Abisko...
AGGTTCTTGTTGTAGACGTCGAGATAGGCGCCGAGTTGGCCGCTGCCGACCTGAACCGGTGTGGGGTCGGTCGGGTTCGGGTCGTTCTCCATCCCGACGACCAGGCTGGGATTGCCGCTGGCGTTGGTCGTGACGAGCGGCTCCGCCAGGTGGTACACCTGCGTGTCGCTGACGACGGCGACGCCGCCGACGGTGACCAGCGTCGAGCCGTTGGCCTGGACCGCGGTCGAGGTCGCGACGTATTGCGAGAGCTGGTCGATGTCGTTGTCGCGCTCGTCCTCGAAGGTGTTCGCGTTCGCGCCGACCGCCGACGCCGCCCGGATCTGCCCGTTGAGCGAGGCGATCTGGTCGATCAGGCCGTTGGCGGTGTTCACCGCCGTGGTCGCCTGTTGGATGACCGAGGACTGTGCGCTCGAGACGGCCGACCCGACCTGGTTGAGCATCGTGGCCAGATTCTGCGCGGCGGTCAGCACGCCGGCCCGGGTCGAGGTGTCGGTCGGCTCGGAAGCCAGGGACGAGATTGCGGTCTGCAGGTTCGCGTAGTCCGTGGTCACGCCGTTGCTGGGCTCGCCGAAGGCGGATTGCACCGCGGTCAGCACCTGTTGCTCGGTCGTGTAGTAGTTCTGCGAGGACGACGCGCCGCGGAAGAGCTGGTCGTACGAGTTCTGGTGGATGCGCGTGATCGAGTTGACCACGACGCCGTCGCCGGTCATCCCGGGCGCGCTGTAGCTGGGATAGCCCGGCGAGGCGACGACCGGCGCTTGCTGCGTGATGTTGGCCACCTGCTGCGAAGCACCAGTCGTGTCGACGTTCGCGATGTCGTCGGACGTGACGTTTTCAGCGACCTGGAAAGCGTCGAGCGCGCTGCCGGCGATGTTGAGAGCGAAGAAACTCATGCGGACTCGCGCTCCTGCGGAGCCCGAGTCCACCTCGGCTTCGCCTCGTCAATCCGGATCTGTCTCGTGACTGAACGATTCATGCGCGGCGGCTCACGAGGACGCTGCCGCTGGGCGGCGGGATGATCCCGCGCCGGCGGTAGGTGCCGGTCTGCTCGGTCCCGGCCCGCTGGAGGACGGCGACCGTCCGGGCCAAGCGGTCCATCCCGGCCAGGATCAGTGCCTTGTTGTTCTGGACGGTCAGGCGCAGCGAGATGCCGCGAATCCCCAGCTCGTGGACCGCCGCGTACAGGCGGCGGCGCAGCGCCGGGGGCGCGTAGGCGCAGACCTGGCGCAGGGTGAGCTGGCCGAACCCACGCCGCTGCATCGCCAGGCGCTGGGCGTAGGCCATGCCGTGCAGGACCCGCTTGGACTCGAGCTGCCGCTCAGCCGCGTTGATCCCGGCCGGCTCGTTGACGACCAGCGCCTGCGTCAACCCGAGCGCGGCCTTCTCGAGCTCGGCCATCAGCTTGTTCTCTTCGAACAACAGCTCACCGAAGCGCTGCCACTGGCTGCTCATGACGGCACCCCAATGGGGGCGCAGGCCGCTACACGGCGGCGGCGGCCTCGACCATCAAGCGTCCGAGCATTTTGTCCACGATGTCCTCGCTGGGCACGTAATACTTGCCCTCGGAGATCCGGCGCTGCAAGTCGTCGACCAACTGCGGCCGGTAGAACGGCTCGGACGTCGCCGCGAATAGCGAAGCTGCCAGCGATTGGGCTGCTTCGGAGCGCTCGAACGAGTCGGCCGTATCGAACGCCACCGTGTCGAGCGTGGGCCGACGTTTCACCGCGCGATACGCGGTGAGTGCGGACCGGATCTCGGCCCGACTGATGATCATGTGTGGGGACGCCTCGCTTCGTTCGCGCTTCCTTGCTATGTCCCGTATCGTCGGCTGGTCGGCCGGACTTTAGGACGAGCGCGAGGCAGTCGTGACTCACGGCCGATCCTCCTGCACTTTGGCCTTCGCCTCGACGCTCGAGTTAGCGAGCACGCTGCTGCGCAGCTGCTGCTCGAGGACCTTGGCGATCCCCAGCGAGTCGGTCTTGGCGAGTGCCTCCGAGCGCTGCTCGTCGAGCATCTCGGTCCACGTCTGCTCGGCGTTCGAGACCTTGCCGCTCAGCGACACCTCGGGCGCGGTCTTGCGCATCGCCGTGAAGAGCATGTTGACGAACAGCGACTCCATCTGCTGTGCCGCTTGCTTGAGCTTGCCGAGCGCTTGCTGCTGCTGTGCGGTCAGCGGCGCCTGGGCGGCCGTGCTCTGCGCCGAGGGCGCGAGCTTGTCGAGCGACATCAGATGATCTCCACATCGGCCTGCAGCGAGCCGGCCTCGCGCAGTGCCTGGACGATCGAGATCAGATCGCGCGGCGAGACGCCGATCGTGTTGAGCGCCCGCACGACCTGCATCAGCGTCGGCGCGCCGGAGATGTAGAGCAGCTTCTGCTTGCCTTCGGTGGCGGTGATCCGCGTGTTCGTCTGCACCGGTGGCTGGGTGCGCGAGAACGGCGCCGCCGGCACGACCTCGTTGGTCGTCTGAATCGTGATCGAGAGGTTGCCGTGGGCGATCGCGCAGGGCGCGAGCGTCACGTCGCCGCCCATCACGACGGTCCCGGTCCGCTCGTTGAGCACGACCTTGGCCAGCTCGTCGGCGTCCAGCGGGAGCTCGCCGGCGTCGGCCAGGAACTCGACGTCGTCGCCGATGTAGCGCGCCGGGACGTTGACCCGAATCGTCTCGGCATCGTTGGCGTGCGCCGTACCCGGGCCGTAGCGGTGGTTGAGCACGGCCGCGACGCGCGCCGCGGTCAAATAGTCGGGCGACGTCAGGACGTACGAGAAGCCGGACTGGTCCTGCTGAATGCTGGTGATCATGTCGCGCGCGATGACGCCGCCCTGGGGGACGCGGCCGGCGGTCACCTGGTTCACGCTGATGCTGTTGGCGCCGCCGGCCCCGCCGGCCGAGGCCGAGTAGCCGCCGACCGAGATCGGGCCCTGCGCCGTCGCATAGACGAGGTTGTTGGCCGCCTTCAGCTCGGTCATCACGAGCGTCCCACCCAGCAGGCTCGTCGAGTCACCCAGCGTCGAGACGGTGATGTCGATGTTGTCGCCCGAGTGTGCGAACGGGGGCAGCGAGGCCGTCACGATGACCGCCGCGACGTCGCGCGTACGAATGCTCTGCGAGTTGGCCGTCAGCCCGAACGCCTGCAAGATGTTCTGGATCGTCTGCGAGGTGAACGCGACCGAGGTCGAGTCGCCGGTCTGGTTGAGACCGGTGACGATCCCGTAACCGACCAACTGGTTCGAGGTGACGCCCTGCACCCGGGCAACGTCCTTGAGCAGCACGCGCTGCGCCGAGGCGAGGATCGGGACCGACCCGAGCGCCAGCAGCAGGACCAGGAGTGAGGCGAGCGTCTTCTTCATCTTCATCATTTCAATTCGATCAGAACAGGAAGTTGATGATCTTTTGCAAGATGCCTTGGGTCTTCTTGTCCGCGTTGCCCTTGAACTCGGCTTGCACGTTGGCCACATTGGTCGACTGGACGGTGTCCGTGTTGTCGATGTCCTGCGGACGCACGATCCCGGTGATGTGCAGGGTCTGCTTCTGCCCGTTGATCATCATCAGCTGATCGCCGCTGATCTTGAGCGCGCCCGAGGGCAGCACGTCGGTGACCTGCGCCTCCATCGTACTGGTGAACGTGCTCGAACCGACCTGGGCGTGCGCCTCGGCGGAAGCCCGCGTCGCACCCAGACCGATGCCGTCCTTGAGCAGGAAGAAGTTCGCCAGCCCCGTGCCGGGCGCCGCGCTGACGGAGTAGCTGTTGTTGACCGTCTGCTGCTCCGACTGCGCGTTGGCCTGGTTGAAATTGAACACCACGGTGACCAGGTCGCCGACCTGCGCCGCGCGGAAGTCCGGCCCCAGCCGCAGCGGGTGCCCGGGTGCCGCCGGCGGCGGCGCCGCCTGGTAGAGCGTGTCGGCCAGCGCCGGCGCGGTGAAGGCGAACGCGGCGAGACCGAGGATCGAGGCTTGGAACAGGGCGCGCTCGCGCATGCTATTCTCCTCCCGGAAGGGTGAGCTCGACGCGATTGGGACCGGTGACGATCCCGGCGACCGCGCGCTGCGTCTGCAAGTTCACCACGGTGACCGTGTCGCCGATCGCGCCGCCGGTGCGGGCGATGACGTCGGCCATCAGCGAGACCGGACCGTCGTGGATGACCAGGATCGCGGCCTGGCCGGCCCGCACGACGCGGTCGGGCGAGGTCTCTTCGATGTAGAGCGGGACGCCTTTGGCGATCGCGACGTTCAGCCGGCGCCCGAACAGCACGTCGCGCCCGACGGCCGGCCGGCCGGTCGCGGCGACGCGGGTCAGCGTGACGTCCTCGGCACTGAGCAGCATCCCCGGCGCGAGATCGTGCGCGGCGACCGCGGTCTCGACGTAGGTGACGACGTGGAAGCCGGCCACAACCGTGCGCACGACGGCGCCGTCGACGCGGATCGCGACCGGGACGCCGACGTAGGTCTGGGTGACGTAGGGCGGGCCACCCGGCTCGACCGTCACGGCGCCACTGGGCACACGCTGGTCGGCGATGGTGAACGCCGGGCTGACCGCCCGGTCGGGTCCGTCGCTGAGCCCCTGCGCGATCCGGCCGGCGAGCACTGCCAGGCGCGCGCCGGCGACGATCTGCATCGTCTCCGTGGTCCCCGCCGACGCGCGAACGCCGACCGGAGCGCAGAACGCACCGGTCAGAGCGAGGGCGACGAGGAGGGCGCGGGCCCGCAGCACGTTCATCAGGCGGTCTTCATCTGCACCGCGGTTTGCAACATCGAGTCGGCCGTGGTGACCGACTTCGAGTTGGCTTCGTACGCGCGCTGCGCGGTGATCAGGTTGACCATCTCGGTCACGACCGAGACGTTGCTCTGCTCGAGGTAGCCGCCTTGGAGCGTACCGGCGCCGTTGAGGCCCGGCTGCGAGATCGTCGGCGCGCCCGAGGCGCCGCTCTGCAAGAAGAGGTTCTGGCCCTGCGGCGCGAGGCCGGCCGGGTTGATGAACCGCACCAGCTGGATCTGGCCGAGCGTCTGCGGCAGCTGCTGGCCGGGGATCTGCGCCGTCACGGTCCCGTCGGAGCCGACCTGGACCTGCGTCGCCGTCGCCGGAATCGTGATCTGCGGGTTGAGGAAGTAGCCGTCGGCGGTGACGATCTGGCCGTTCGCGTCGACCTTGAACGAGCCGTCGCGGGTGTAGGCGGTCGTCCCGTCGGGGAGCGTCACCTGGAAGAAACCGGTTCCCTCGATCGCGACGTCGAGCGGATTGTCCGTCTCTTGCAGCGTCCCTTGGGTGAACAGCTTCTCCGACGAGCCGACCTTCGCGCCGAGGCCGACGTCCTGCCCGACCGGCACGATCGACGGCCCGACCGGCGTCCCCGGCGCGCGCAAGTTCTGATAGATCAGATCTTGGAACTTGGCCAAGTTCGCCTGGAAGCCCGTCGTGTTGACGTTGGCGATGTTGTTGGAGATCGTGTCGACGTTGTACTGCTGGGCGATCATGCCCGTCGCGGCGGTCGAAAGCGCTCTCATCATGGTGGGTTTGCTCCTACTACGTCGGCGTGCTGCGGCCGACGGTCTGAATCGCCTGCCCGGTGGTGCTGTCTTGTGCGGTGATCATCTGGATGTTCATGTCGAACCAGCGCTCGTTGGTGATCAAGCCGACCATCGACGTGATCACGTTGGCGTTGCTCGTTTCGACCGAGCCCTGCAGCGCGGTCGTCCGCGTCGCCGTGCCCGGGGTCGCGGTGCCGGTGTCGACGAACCGCGCGGCGCCCTGCGGCCGCAGCGCGTTCACGTTGCCGAACTCGACGATCTGCAGCTGGCCGACCGTCTGCGTGACGTTGGTCTGCCCGACACCCTGCGGGGTGACGGTGACGGTGCCGTCGCGGGCGATCCCGACCTTGCCCGTGTCGGGGAGCTGGATCGGGTTGCCGTCGACGCCCAGCACCTGATCGCCGTTGGAGGCGACCAGGTAACCGTTCGCGTCGCGCTCGAACGAGCCGTCGCGCGTATAGGCGCGGGTGCCGTCACCGGCCTGGATCGCGAAGAAGCCCGGACCCGAGAGCGCGACGTCGAGGTCGTTGCCCGTCGTGGAGAGCGCGCCTTGCGTTTGATCCGTCGGCGTGTCGTAGATCTGCGCGCCGCTGCCGAGGGTGCCGATCGGCACCTGCACGGGAACGCCCGGGGTGCGGGCACCCGACAGCTGCCCAGGATCGGTCTGTATCCGGTACAGTGCGATCTGAGGTTGCGCCTGGATTTGTAGCAACGTCTGCTTGAAGCCGGCGGTGTTCACGTTGGCGAGATTGTTCGCGATCGTGTCGACCGCCGATTGCGCTACCAGCGCTCCCGACGTCGCCGTGTACATGCCACGGACCAAAAGAAAAAACCCCTTCGCACGGATCCCGCCTCCGGAGTACCGGAGTCGGCCTGAACGCGGATCCGTCAGTCGGTCGGGATCCGCAGCGGCCTCGCCCGTGCGAGGGTCGTCCGGCCGCTTCCCTCGGATGATCGGCGGTCCAGCGCCCCGACTTTAGCCGCCCCGCCGCCGGCGCGGGGGAACCCGGCGAACGACGAGGCCGGCCACCCCCTGCGGGGCGAGCCGGCCGTCGGAGATGGGTGCCACGCCCTCCCGGGGCGGGACGCTACATCTGCATCTGGGAGATCTGGTTGTAGGCGGTGATCAGCTTCGAGCGGACCGAGAGCAGGTAGTTGGCGGCGAGGTTCGCCTCTTCGACCTTGCCGACGACGGCCTGCAGGTCGTTGGTCTTCCCCGTGGCGAGGTCTTTCGAGGCCTGGTCGGAGGCGAGGACCTTGTCGTTGACGTCCGAGATCATCTTGCTCAGCGTGTCCTTGAAGGACGCGCCGTCGCTGGTGCCGGTGGCGGCGGGGCCGCCGGGGATCGCGGTGACGTTGGGGGTCTCGTCCGCCCTGGTCGAGGTGCCCATGTCGGGGACGAAGGTCCCCGGGATCACCTTGGAGATCGCGCTGGCATAGTCCATCAAGATTTTAGCAGCCCCAGTGTCGTGGTGCCTTGCGTGCGCGCTTCCTGGATCGCGGTGACATTGGCCTCGTACGCGCGCGAAGCTGCCATCATGTCGACCATCTCTTTGACGACCTCGACGTTCGGGTAGTGGACGTAGCCTTGGCCGTCCGCGTCGGGGTTGCCGGGGTCGTAGACGAGCCGGTCGGGGGTCTGGTCCGGGACGATCTGGGTCACCTGGACGCCGGCCTGCGCGGAGCTGGAATCGTCGTTCATGACCGAGTCCGGCGTCCCCATCTGCCCGAAGGAGCTGAAGCCGGCGCTCGTCGTGCCGCCGCCACCCGACGTCGGGTCGGGCTTCTGCGCGAACACCACCAGCTGGCGCTTGAAGGCGCCGCCTTCGGGGGTGCGGGTCGTGTTGGCGTTCGCGATGTTGTTCGCGATCGTGTCCATCGCGAGCCGTTCGGCGGAGAGCGCACTGGCGCTCACCTCGATCGATTCGTATGCTCCCATTACGCTTGTTCCTCGATCGCCTGGCGCAACCGCGTGTACTGCACTTGCAAGAGTTGTCCGATCGTCTGCTGGTACGAGGAGTTGAGCGAGAGCTTCGCCATCTCCTGATCGACGTCGACGTTCGAGCCGTCGACGCGCATCTGGGTCGTGTTGTCGACCGTCGTCGTGACCTGGAACGGCTGGGCTTCCTGCGGGCCGCCGACCGCGATCATCCGATCGTCGGTCGTCACCATGGCGAGATCGTCGGGATCGGGATCACCGTCGCTCGCCTCGCTCGCTGCCAGCGCTTCCTTGAAGGAGACGTCGGAGCGCCGGAAATTCGGCGTGTTGATGTTCGCGATGTTGTTCGCGATCACGCCGTGGGTCTCGGACGCTCCGTGCATCGCGTCCTTGAGCATGCCGATGGTCGGGCCGAAAGAGAGGTCGCCCATTCCTCATGACCTTCGGCACCCTGCTCCCGCGACATTAGTCGGGTCCGGCCGCCTGGCCCTACAAGTCGGCCTTGGCGCCGCGCCTGCTGACCTTGGTCATGAGCTTCCTGACGCTCGGGCGACCAGCGCGTGCCAGAGCCCGGCCTCGTTTTGGACCGCCTCGACGGCCGGCACCCGCAGGTCGAGGACGAGCAGGGTCATCGCGAAGGCGAAGACGCCGTCGCCGAGGGCGCCGAGGCGCTCGACGTTCTTCCCGGCGACCCGGGTGTAGTCGACCCCCACTCAGCGGCCGAATTGGGTCGCGTGGAGCGTCGCGTAGCGGCCGCCGGCCGCCAGCAGGCTCTCGTGGGTTCCGGTCTCGTGGACCCGGCCCGCCTCGATGTAGAGGATCTTCGTCGCCCGGCGGATCGTCGAGAGGCGGTGGGCGATGATCAGGGTCGTCCGCCCGGGCAGCAGCCGGTCGAGGGCCTGCTCGATCAGAACCTCGGAGTGCGAATCGAGCGAGCTGGTCGCCTCGTCGAGGATCAGGATCCGTGGGTCACGCAGGATCGCGCGCGCGATCGCGACCCGTTGGCGCTGGCCGCCCGAGAGCCGGATCCCGCGCTCGCCGACCAGGGTCGTGTAACCGTCGGGGAGCCGCTGCACGAACTCGTCGGCGTTCGCATCGCGCGCCGCGGCGACCACCTCATCGTCCGAGGCGTCAAGCCGCCCGTAGCGGATGTTGTCGGCGATCGTGCCGTTGAAGAGCAGCGACTCCTGAGGGACGATCGCGATCGCCTCGCGCAGGTCGCCCAGCCGCGCGCGCGCGATGTCGACGCCGTCGAGCGTGATCCGGCCACGCTGCGGCTCGTAGAAGCGCGGGACGAGGTTGACGATGGTCGTCTTCCCGGCGCCCGAGGGGCCGACCAGGGCGACGACCTCGCCCGGCCGCATCTCGGCCGAGAAGTCCTGGAGGACCCAATGGTCCTCGTCGTAGGCGAAGCCCACCCGCTCGAAACGCACGTCGCCCAGCACCCGTGGCAGCGGCAGCGCATCGGGCGGATCGTCGCGCTCGTTCGGAAGGTCGAGCACCTCGAAGACGCGGCCGGCACCGACCAGCGCGCGCGAGAAGTCGGAGAAAAAAATCGAGAACCGGTTCATCGGGTTGATGAGCAGCGTCATCGCGGTCCAGAACACGAACGCGGTCGACGGCGTGAGCCGCCCGATCGCGACCTCGCGCGCGGTCAGCGCGATGACGCCGCAGACCGCGAGCACCACGATCAGCGCGAGCACGGGCGCCTGCGTCTGGTTGAACTGCGTGACCTTCAGCGCGGCGCCGAGGTAGCGCTCGTTGGCGCCGGCGAACCGTTTGCTCTCGAAGCTCTCGCGGCGGAACGCCTTGACGACACGGACGTTGGCGACGACCTCGACCAAGTTGCTGATCAGATCGGCGACGCGCTCCTGCGCGCGCCGCGTCCCGCCGACGATCAGGATGTTGAAGCGGCTGACGACCCACGCGACGATCGGTGCGACGAGGAACAGCACGATGGCGAGGAACCAGTCCAGCCACAGCAGCAGCACCAGCGAGCTGACGAACGTCACGCTCGTCTGGACGAACTGCGGCAGCGAGATCGAGATCGCGTCGGTCATCAGCCCGAGGTCCGACGACATCCGCGACTGCAGCTCGCCCGGGCGCCAGCGGTCGAAGTCGCGCAGCGGCATCCGGGCGATGCGCTCGAACATCCGGACCCGGAAGGTCGCGACGAGCCGCTGTCCGAGCGCGGCGGTCAGGTACGACTGCCCGTACGAGGCGGCGTTCCCGACGACTTGCGAGACGACGATCAGCAGGATGACCAGGCCGACGACGTTCCAGTGCGGCTGCCGGATCAGGATGTCGCTCTGCAGCCGGCCGGCGACCCAGGCCAGCGTCAACGGGGCGACGCCGGCCAGTACGCCCAGCACCATCGCGAGGACCAAGCGGCCGTAATACGGCCGCGCTTCGCGGCTCAGCCGGCGCAGCGTCGGGTTCACCGCGAAACCTTCGCCGCCGAGGCCCGGTACCTTCGACACGAGCACGACCAGCGAGGTGACCATTTCAGCCGTGGATTGTTTCTTCCATCACGCCGTCCCATCGGTCGCCCAGTGCACGGGCTGCCATCGGCCGATCTGCGCGACCTGTCGCGACGCCGCCGGCCAGTGCCCGAGCTGCGTGCTGGCCGCGAAGATCGACGCCGCCCGCCGGCCGACGATGATCGACGGCGAGGTCGGGCCGTCCCGCGGGACGAGCTGGGCTCCGCCGCCGCCTTCTCCCCCACCACGCGTGACGGTCGCGCCGGCCACCGCCGTCGCCACCGTCCGCCCCGAGACGCGCGCCTTCGTCGCCTTGAGCTACCCCTTCTGGCCGCTGGCGCTGATCGCGCTGCTGGACGCCAAGGGCTCGCGCTTCGTCCGCCGCCAAGCCTGGCAGGCACTCGGTTTCAACTTCGGGATGTACGGCCTGGGCGCGCTGCTCTCGTTGGCCGGGACGGTCCCGCTGCTCGGTTGGAGCGCCTGGACGCTGGCCCAGTTCATCGTCCCGGTGACGGTGGTGGCGAGCGTGGTCTACGCCTTCCGGGTCTGGCAGGGCGACGACGTGAGCGTCCCGATCGTCAGCGACTGGGTCGACGCCCGCCTGCCGGCGTAATCCCACGCGCTTCGGTGACCCAGCTTTCGATCTCGTCGACGGTGCGCGGGATCGCGGCTGAGAGCACCTCGCAGCCGGTCTCGGTGATGACGACGTCGTCCTCGATCCGCACGCCGATCCCGCGGTAGCGCGCCGGCACGGTCAGGTCGTCGGGCTGGAAGTAGAGCCCCGGCTCGACGGTCAGCACCATCCCCGTCGCCAGCGTGCCGAACTTGTAGGTCTCGGCGCGCGCGTGCGCGCAGTCGTGGACGTCGAGTCCCAGCATGTGGCTGACGTTGTGAAGCGAGTAGCGCTTGTAGAACTGGTTCTCGTCGCGCAGCGCGTCTTGCGCCGAGGCGAGGATGCCGAGCCGCTCGAGCCCCTGCGCGAGCACCTGCATCGCGGCGCGGTGCGGATCGAGGAACTCGTTCCCGGGCGCGCAGCGCGCGAACGCGGCGTCCTGCGCTTCGAGCACCAACTCGTAGACGGTACGCTGCTCGGCTGAGAAACGGCCGTCGATCGGCAGCGTGCGCGTGATGTCGGCGGTGTAGAGCGTCTCGGCTTCGACACCCGCGTCGAGCAAGAGCAGCTCGCCCGTGCCGAGCGCGCGGTCGTTGCGGGTCCAGTGCAACGTGCAGGCGTTCGGCCCGCTGGCCGCGATCGTCCCGTAGCCGACGTCGTTGCCGTCGACCCGTGCGCGCAGCCCGAAGACGCCTTCGACGACCCGTTCGGTCGTCGCCGTCGGCAGGGCGCGCACGACGTCGTCGAAGCCGCGCTGCGTCGCCGCGATCGCGCGCCGCAGCTCGCGCAGCTCGAGCTCGTCCTTGATCAGCCGCATCTCGGAGAGCTGCGCGCCGAAGGCGGCGTCGCGATCCGGCTGGGTCGGGAAGGTCGACTCGAGCGCGAGATCGACCCCGCGCAGCAGCCGGAAGGCGCCGGCGCGGGCGGCGGCGAGGTCGTCGGAGAGCGCGGAGAGCGGTTTGGTCGCGACGCCGTAGCGCTGCGCCGTCTGGTCGAGCCCCAGCCGCGGCCCGACCCACAGCTCGCCTTTGTTCCGGTCGGTGAAGAAGGTGGCGTCGGTCTTGCCGGGGTTCGGCTCGCAGTAGAGCGTCACCGCGCCGGCCGGGTCGAAGACCAGCACGTTGTCGGGCTCGAGGTTGCCGCTCAGGTAATAGAACTCGGTGCCGGGCCGAAAGCGGTAGAACGTGTCGTTGGCGCGCGTCTTCTCGTGTCCGGTCGGGACGATCAGCGTCTCGCCCGGGAACGCGGCGGCCAGCGCCGTTCGGCGCGCGGCGAAGTGCTCGAGCCCATCGACGGGCGCGGCCGGGGTCGCCGGCGGGGTGGCCCAGCCGCCGACCATGAAGCGCAGGAGATTCTCGGGGGTGCCGGTGTCGTGGCTCGCGCGCGGCGCCTGATCGCTCATGGGGGAAAGGTTCGTCGTGGGCCCCGGCGGCCCCGGTCAGCCCGCCGTACGGACCTCGCGGGCGTAGCGCGCCAGGAAGTCGCGCGCGGCCTGCTCGTGGTCGAGGACCGGCAGGGGGTAGCCGCTCTGACCGAACAGCGGGAGCCCGAGCTGGCGCTCGTGGCGCGCCAGCAGCGGATCGAGGATCGCGACGTCGGGCGCGCCGGCCAGCTCGGGGATCCAGCGCCGCACGTAGGCGCCGGTGGGATCGAAGCGCCGGGCCTGCTTGAGCGGATTGTAGATGCGCGGGTAGGCCGCCAGGTCCGCACCGACCGCCGCGATCCACTGCCAGTTTCCGGTCGCCAGCGCCGGGTCGTCCTCGATCAGGTAGTGGTCCCATTCGTCGCGACCGACCCGCCAGTCGACGCTCAGGTCGAAGCACAGGAACGAGGCGGTGACGGCGCGCAGCCGCGGGTGCATCCAGCCGGTCGCGCGCAGCTCGCGAATCCCCGCGTCGACGAGCGGGAAGCCGGTGCGGCCGCTGCGCCACGCGTCGAGGTGCGGGTGCGTGCGCGCGAAGGCGAAGCCGCGCATCTTGGGCTGCAACGGCTCCTCGACCAACGACTCGTTGTACCACGCCAGTTGGAGGAAGAAGTCGCGCTGCGCGAGCGCGCGCAGGAAGAGCTTGAGCGACGCGCGCTCCTCGACCAAGAGGAACGGATCGGCGGAGCGTTCGCACGCCGCGCGCGCGACCTCGCGGCCGGCGATCGTCCCGAACGAAAGCTCGGCAGCCAAGTGCGAGGTCTCCCCGGCGCCCGGGACGTTGCGCGCGATACCGTAGTGAAGGACCGGACCGGCCAGGAACCTCGTCAGCTTCGCCCGCGCCGCCTCCTCGCCGATCGGCTCGCCGACCCGCGCGCTCGAGCCGAACTCCTCGGGGACCGGGAGCGGCTCGCTGGCGATCTCGATGGCGGCGAACGTCGCGCTGCCGGCGTTCGCCGGCGGGAGCAGCGTGCGCCAGCGCGCGTGATACGGGACGAAGGCGCGGTACCCGTCGCCGCGGTGGTGGCCGACCGCCGCATCCTCGGGCGGGATCGCCGGCGCGTCGTGGACCGGAACCGCCCGCAGCCCGGCCTCTTCGAGGGTCGACTGCACGTCGCGGTCGAGCCGCACCGTCTTGGGATCGTAGCCGCAGCTCCACCCGACGGCACCCGCGCCGACGGCGCGGGCCAGCGCGCGCAGCGCCGGGCCCGGGGCGCCCCGCCGGACGATCAGGGCGCTGCCCCGTTCGCGCAGCGTGCGGTCGAGCGCGGCGACCGCGGCGCAGTAGTACGCCGCGCGGCGGGGCGAGCGGCGCAGACGGGCCGCCGCGACCGGATCGATCACGTGCACGGGGACGACCTCGCCGTGGCGCGCGGCGGCGGCCAACCCCGCGTGATCGTCGATCCGAAGGTCCCGTGTAAAAGCGAACACCGCCCTCGGCACGTCCCGGGCGGCGTTCACTGCGCTCGCGCGACGGTCCTGGAGTTACAGGGTCTGGACGTAGGCGGCGACATCGGCGACGTCCTTATCGTTCAGCGGCGAGGGCCAGAGCTTGGGCATCGGCGGTTGCGGGTTATGGATCCACGTAATCGTCTGCTGGCCGTCCTTGCGGCTCTTCTCGTCGGTCAACGACGGGCCGATGCCGCCTTCACGGCCGGTCTTCCCGTGGCAGGTCGAGCAGTTCGTGCTGAAGATCTGCTGCCCACGCTTCGGATCGCCGAGCGCGGCACCGCTGGCCAACGCGCTCGGGGCGGACGTCGCGCCGGACTGCGAAGACTGGTCGCTCCCCTTGGAACAGCCCGCCGCGAGCGGCATGGCGATCGCGGCGACTGCCAGCAAAGCGAGCGACTTGCGGTGCATGGACTCTCCTCATTTCCGGCGCGGGAATCGTAAATACTTGGCTCGCTGCCTTCACTCCCCGACGGGAGAACGACCTCCTCGCTGCGTAAACGTCGCTCGTGAGCCGGGTTTTCATCCGCTACGCCTTGGCACGCGACGCCGACCGGCTGGTAAGTGACGGCGTGGTGGGCGGCGCCACGACCTCGGGCGAACCGTGGGTGGCGCGCGTGCAGAAGTGGCTCGCCGAGCAGCAGGCGGGGCGGCGGCTGATCCTCGTCGCCGAGGATGCGTCGGGGCTGCTCGGGACCGTGCAGCTCGTCTTCAGCTTCCCGAAGGGCTACGCCGACCCGGAGGCCGCCAACGGGATCGACGTCGCGATGGTCGAGGCGTTGCGTACGCGCGCCGACGCGCCGCACGGCGTCGCGACCCAACTGATCACCGACGTCCAGAACATCGCCCGCAAGCGCAGCGTCAAGACGCTGACCTTCTTGATCCAGCTCGGCGACAGCCGCGGCATCGCGCAAGCCAAGTCCTGGGGCTTCGAAGAGTTCCGCATCATGCCCGAAGCCGGCCGCATGCTCGCGTTTTTTCGCAAGTCGATCGAATAGGCAGGGGATCCGGCAGCAGGGTGGCGGACCGAGCGCAGGCGCATCGCGCTCTTAGCACGATGTCGTTGCGAGGTCGGACCGGGGGCCCCACGCCACAGGCGTGGGGGGCGCGCAGCCTGGGGCGGAGCGCCGTGAAACCGAGGGACTCGCCTAGCCGCCGATTTCGCTGAAGGCGCGCATGATCGACGCGGTCTCGCCGAGGGCGAGATGGTGCCGTTCGGGTTTGACGTGCATGGCGGCGCGCAGCAGGCCGACGATGGCGTCCTGCCCGCCGCCGGCGCGCAGCGGGGTGCGCAGGTCGATCAGGTGATCGCCGAAGAGGCACAGCTTGAGCCGGCCGTCGGCGGAGAGGCGCACGCGGTTGCAGCGTTCGCAGTAGTCGTGGGCGAGCGGCGAGATCACGCCGACCGTCCCCGGCGCGCCGTCGTAGGCGAACGTCCGCGCCGGCCCGTTCCCGTGCGGGTTCGGGACCGGGGAGAGCGCCCCTAGCGCGGATAGCCGCGCGAGGACTTCGTCGGAGGAGACCCACGCGTCGCGTTGGAGCTCGACGTTCTCCTGAACCGGCATCACTTCGATGAAGCGCACGTGGACCGCCCGCGTCCGGGTCAACTCGGCGAACGCCTCGAGCTCATCGTCGTTCGCGCCGCGCATGACGACGCAGTTCAGCTTCACCGGCTCGAGGCCATGAGCGAGCGCGGCGTCGATCCCGGCCAGCACGCGCTCGAGCCCCGGCCGGCGCGCGATCGCGGTGAAGCGGTCCTCGCGCAGCGTGTCGAGCGAGATGTTGACGCGCTGCAGCCCGGCGGCGCGGAGGCCGGCGGCTTGATCGGCGAGCAGCAACCCGTTCGTCGAGAGCGCCAGGTCGTCGATGCCCGGGATCGCCGCCAGCTTCGCGACCAACCGGTGCAACTCGCGCCGAATCAGCGGTTCGCCGCCGGTCAGCCGAATGCTGCGCACGCCGACGTGCGCGGCGGCGCGGACGATCTCCTCGATCTCCTCGTAGCTCAGGACGTCGGGATTCGGGATCCACGGCAGCCCGGCTTCCGGCATGCAGTACACGCACCGCAGGTTGCAGCGGTCCGTGACCGAGACGCGCAGATACGTAATCGGCCGCCGAAAGGCGTCGACCAGCGGGGCGACATTGTCTTGGATGAGGTCGATCAGCTGCATGCTAGTTTAACGGCGCTCCGCCCCCGGCTGCGCGCCCCCCAGGCGGTGCCTGGGGCCCCCGGTCCGAGCTCGCAAGAGGCATCCTGCTGAGGGGTTGATACCACGGCGCTCGCTCCGCCACCCCTGCTGCCCTTGCCCCGCTCGGCTTCGCCCCCGCCCGGCTACTCGGCGAAGAGTGAGTCCGGCAGGTCGACGTTGAGCTTGTAGTTCGCGAACGAGGAGCTGACGTCGGCGTTGTAGTGCGGGATGTCGACCTTGCCGGTCTGCTGCTTGATGACGAAGTTGCCGTCGATGTCGTCGTAGCTCTGCCTGAAGGCGATCGTCCCGCCCTCGTCCTTGTAGTAGTAGGTCATCGCCGAGACGGTCGCGGTGCGATCGTCGACCTGGACGTCGACATGATCGATGCGACCGTTCTTCTTGCGCACCAGGCGGAAGGTCGCGTTCGTGCCGTCGTCGCCGGTCGGCGTGACCTCGTAGAGCGACGGCCATTCCGCCGGCGGCTCGATCTGGCCGACGACCTTCTTCAGCTGGCTCGCCAGCGCCGGGACCGACTGGAAGTCGACCGCCGTCTTGTCGGGGCGCTTATAGTAGGCCGTCCCGGCGAGCGTCGGACTGAGGAACGGGAAGGTGTGCAGCTGGATCGCGACCGTCACGTCGGCCCGGTACGAGCGCAAGCCGGCGTTGACGCGCTGCATCCGCGCGTAGAGGTCTTCGTCGGCCGCGGCGCGCGGTGCCGGAGCGACCAGCGCGAGGGTCGTCAGGGCGAGGGCGAGCGCGGCAAAAGAACGGGCGTGCATATTCTTCCGGCTGCAACGCCGGGACGGTCGGCATGAGTTCCAGCCGCCGCGCCGCTCTCACCGCCCGCCAATCCCACGCTCGGGTCGCGGTCCGGGACGAGAATCGGCTCCCTCAGAGCGTCGGGATCCCGCCCCGGCGGCGGCGCAGCGGGAAGGCGCTCTCGAGCGTCGCGACCTCTTCGGCCGTCAGCCGGAGGTCGCCGGCGCCGGCGTTCTCCTCGACATGCGGGATCGTCGCGGCCTTGGGGATGGCGAACACGCTCGGGTCGCGGGTGAGAAAGGCCAGGATCACCTGGCGCACCGTCGCGCCGTGGGTGCGGGCGACCGCCTCGAGCGCGGGCGCGCCGGGCGCGTCGGTCCAGTCGCCGCGGCCGAACGGCGTGTAGGCGACGAGCGCGACGTCGTGCTGCCGGCACCAAGGGAGCTCGTGCGTCTCGATCGTGCGCTCGGTGAGATGATACAGCACCTGATTGCAGGCCAGCCGCTCGCGCGTCAGCGCCGCTTGCGCTTCCTCGAGATCTTCGACCGCGAAGTTGCTGACGCCCAGCGAACGGATCTTTCCGTCGGCGACGAGTTGCTCGAACGCGCCGATCGTCTCGGCCACCGGCACGTTCCCGCGCCAGTGCAGCAGGTAGCAGTCGAGATAGTCGACGCCCAGGCGCCGCAGCGACTCCTCGCAGGCGTGAATCGTCGACGCGAACCGCGCGTGCGAGGGCAGCACCTTCGAGACCAGGAACAGCCGTTCGCGCGGCAGACCGCGGATCGCCTCGCCGATCAGCCGCTCCGATGCGCCGTCACCGTACATCTCGGCCGTGTCGAGGTGGACCATCCCCAGTTCGATCCCGCGCCGCAGCGCACGCTTCGCCTCTTCGGCGGCGGCGCCGCGCGCCGGCGTGTTCCAGGTCCCCTGACCGATGATCGGGACCTCGCGCTCGAGCGGGCCGAAGCGGCGTTCGATCACGGCAGGAAGTCTTCCGCGACGGCGGCGTCCTTGGCCGAGAGATGCGGCTCGCCGGCCAGCGGCCAGCGGATCCCGATGCGCGGGTTGCGCCAGGAGACCGCGCCCTCGTGCGCCGGGTCGTAGGGCACGCTGTTCTTGTAGGCGACGACCACGTCGTCGTCGAGCGCGAGGAAGCCGTGCCCGAAGCCGGGCGGGACGTAGAGCTGCCGGTGGTTGCCGGCCTCGAGCGCGAAGCCTTCCCACTGCAGATACGTCGGCGATCCGCGGCGCAAGTCGACGATCGCATCCCAGATGCGTCCGTGCAGACACTGGACCAGCTTCGCCATGCGGAAGTCGTAGTGCAGGCCGCGCAAGACGTTGCGCGCCGAGCGCGAGCACGAGTCCTGCGCCCAGCGCACGTCCAACCCCAGCGCCGCGTACTTCGGGTCGGACCACGTCTCTTTGAAGAAGCCGCGGTCATCCGAGAACACGTCGGGCACGAACACCTTCGCCTCCGCGAAGCGCGTCGGGACGACCTCGATCATCGATCAGAACGCGTCGAACGACGCGTCGCGGGCTGCCAGCGCGAGAAGGCCATCGCGCAGATGATAGACCCTGCCGAAGCCGGCTTCCTTGAGGCGCACGGCCGCCCAGCGAGACTTCGTCCCGACGCGGCAGGCGACGACGTAGGTGTGCGCCGTGTCGAGCTCGTGCAGCCGCGCCTCCAGCTGGCTGGCCGGGATCGCGAGCGCGCCGGGAACCTCGCCGAGTGCGCGCTCGTGCGGCTCGCGCACGTCGAGCAGGATCGTGCCGCCGTCGCGCGCGTCGGCCAACGCCTCGAGCGGCAGCTCCGGGATGCCGTCGGGGAGCGGCACGCGCTCGGGCAGGCTGCCGACCTCGCGGATCGTCGGCGCTGCACCGCACAGCGGGCAGCTCGGATCGCGCGCGACGCGGATCTCACGCACCCGCGCGTCGAGCGCGTCGATCAGCAGCAGCCGCCCGATCAGCGGCGTCCCGATCCCGAGCAGCAACTTGAGCGTCTCGGTGGCTTGGAACGACCCGACGATCCCGGCCAGCACGCCGAGCACGCCGCCTTCGGCGCAGGTCGGGGTCAGGTGCTCGGGCGGCGGCTCGGGATAGAGGCAGCGATAACACGGGCCGCCCGGTGCGCCGAACACCGCGACCTGGCCGTCGAAGCGAAAGATCGCGCCGTGGACGTCGGGCTTGCCCTCGAGCACGCAGGCGTCGTTGACCAGATAGCGCGTGCCGAACGTATCGCTTCCGTCGACGACGACGTCGACCAGGCGCACCAGCTCGCGTGCGTTCGTGGCATCGAAGCGGATCGCCAGCGGGTCGACCGCGATCTGCGGGTTGAGCGCGCGCAGACGCTCGGCGGCGCGCTGCGCCTTCGGCGCGCCGACGTCGGCGGTGTCGTACAGGATCTGTCGCTGCAGATTGGTCAGGTCGACGGTGTCGTCGTCGACGACCACGATCCGGCCGACGCCGGCGGCGGCGAGGTACGCCAGCACCGGCGAGCCCAGGCCGCCCGCGCCGATCACCAACACGCGCGCTCGGGCGAGCCGCTCCTGCCCCGCTAGGCCAACCTCGGGGATGAGCAGGTGCCGGCTGTACCGGCGCAGCTCCCCGCGTCCTGCCATCGTCGCCATCGCTCGTCCTTAAAGGGGGGCGTCGATCAGCGGGGTTTCGCCGGCCGCGGCGGTCGCGGCGCGGGGGTGCAGACCGTTCAGCCACTGCAGGACGGCCGTCCGGCTGTTGTCGCCGGCGAAGGTGTGGTCGCTCGACACCTCGACCAGCGTCTTGGGCTCGTAGGCGTGATCGGCCAGCTCGGCGACGGACGCGCGGGAGACCATCGCGTCGCGGTCGCCCGCCACGAACAAGACCGGCCGGCCGGCGAGCTGCACCAGCGCGTCGCCGAGATACGGCTGCCACGCCGCGGCGATCTCGAGCAGCGAGAGGCCGTCGACGTAGGAGGAGCGCAGGTCGACGACGCCGCGCGCGGCGAGCGCGTCGAGGGCGCTCAGACGTCCGTACCCGGTCGCGATCGAGATCGCGCCGGCGATCGCCGGGTCACGCCCGGCGACGCACAGCGCGCAGGTCGCGCCCATGCTGTGGCCCAGCGTGTAGACGGTGGCGGCGCCGCGTGCGCGAGCGAACCCGACGACGGCCTCCATCGCGTCGAACAGATCGTCGGCGGAACGCAGCCGGCCACCGCTCGCGCCGAGCTTGTGGCCGGGAAAGTCGAGCGAGAACACCGCGAACCCGTGACTGGCCAGAAAGGCGCACAGTCCGTCGAGGTTCTGCTTCGAGCTCGAGTAGCCGTGGCCGACGACGAGCGTGACGCCACGCGCCCGGCGCGCCTCGTACTCGAGCACGGCGACCTGGTTGAACCCCGCATCGACGCGGTGCAGATTGATGTTCATTTCAAAGGCGCTCCGCCCCAGGCTCCGCGCCCCCCACGCGTTGCGTGGGGCCCCCGATTCGCGGGCGCGCGGCGTCGTTTCCGCCGGGCAAGATTCCCCGAGGGCGCGCCCAACTACTTATTCTCTACCCAGGCGCTGTTGCCGTCGCGGTAGAGTTCTTTCTTCCACACGGCCACGCGCGACTTGAGCGCGTCGATCGCGTAGTGGCAGGCGTCGAAGGCCGGGCCGCGGTGAGGCGCGGCGACGACGACGCAGACCGACGGTTCGCCCAGCGCGACGACCCCCGTACGGTGGAGCATCGCGATGCCGAGCGGTCCGTAGCGCTCCGCCGCCTCGCGCGCGATCGCCTCCATCTCGGGGATCGCGACTAGCGGATAGGCTTCGTACTCGAGCGCGGCGACCGCGCGCGGATCGCCGGGTGAGGTCTCGCGCGTCGTGCCCAGGAACGTCACGACCGCGCCGTGCGCGTCGGTGCGCACCGCGCGCACCAGGCGCTCGACGTCGAGCGGCTCGGCCGACAGGCCGATGACCCGCTCGCCACCCGCCGCTTCGACCGGCATCAGCCGCCGCCGACCGGCGGCATCAGCGCCACCTCGTCGCCGTCGCGCAGCTCGGTCGCGCCGTCGGCGAGGGCGCCGTTGCGCGCGAAACGAGTCGAGGCGCGGTGCGCGGCGAGCTCGCCCGCACCGCCGGCGAGCTGCGTCCAGAGCACCTCGAGCGTCGCGCCGTCGGCCAGCTCGACCTCGCGCGCGCCGCCGCCCAGCAGCTCGCGCAGACGCGCGAAGGCCAGCACGTGCACGCGCATCAGACGCCGCCCAGATCGGAGGTGTAGCCGCGCTCGCGCAGCCACCCGCGCGAATCGTCGTGCAGTCCGAGCAAGTCGAGCCGGTTGCAGGTCAGCTTGTGCAGCAACACCTCCCAGAAGTGCTGGTCCTGCGCGTAGATGTCGTCGGGGATCTGGTTGTGCTCGCGGGTGAACTCGCGCAACGCGGTCCAGTCGCGCTGCGCGAGGATCGTCCGCAGCTGCGCTTCGTACTCGGGGCTCGGGGCCGCCGGCTGCATTAGGCCAGCTTCTTCTTCGCCGGCAAGCAAAACCGCTCGATCGCCAGCGCGACCCCGTCTTGATCGTTGCGCGCGGTCACGTAGCGAACCGCGTGGCGCACTTCGGGCAGCGCGTTGCCCATCGCGACGCCGATCTTCGCCCAGCGCAGCATCGGGACGTCGTTGCGCGAATCGCCGACCGCCATCACGCGCTCGGCGGGGACCTGGAAGCCGGCGCAGAGCTGCGCCAGGGCGTTGCGCTTGCTGGCCTCGCGGCTGAGCACCGCGCACTCGACGAACTCGTGCCAGGTCTCGTAGCGAAAACTCAAGGGCAGGTCGCCGAAGACCTCCTCCATGCGACGGACCGCCTCCGCGCCGAGAAAGCGGATGAAGGTCGGCGCTTGGGTGAGGACCTCGGCCAGCGACCCGACCTCGTGCCAGCCCGGGCCGCGCATGTCGTCCATCAGCACCGGTGTGCCGGCGAGCCGGTAGAACGCCTCGTCGACGTAGGCGGCGACGGCGAGATGCTCGCGCTCGGCCAGCTCGAGCATCGGCTTCGCGTAGACCAAGGGGACCGGGATGTGCACCAGCGTGCGCTGCGCCCCGAAGTCTTTCGTCAAGGCGCCGTGGCAGCAGATGACCGGCAGGTTCAAGCGCAGCTCGTGCGAGACGCGGATCGGCATGTCGACCCCGCGGCCGGTCACCAGCACGACCCGAATCCCGGCCGCGAGGGCCGCCGCGATCGCCGCGCGGTTGCGGGGACTGATGGTCTCGTCGGGGGCGAGCAGGGTCCCGTCCAGGTCGAGGGCGATGAGATCGATCGGTGTTGGCATTTCCTCTAGACTCTTTAGAACGTCGCCGCTCGCAGTTCCGTCGCTGCGCCATGCGGCTCCTCGCCAGGAGGCCGCAACGGCGGCCTCCTCTGGCACGTTTCCCGAGCATGCGGACCTTCGTCCTCGCCCTCGGGCTGGTCGCCGTGAGCGCGGCGGCCACCGACGCCCAGCCGGCGGAACGCTGCTCCCACGATACCTTCACCATCGGCGGCCAGCCGGTCGGCGTGAGCGTCTGCGCGCCGGACGGGCCTTCGAACGGGCTGGTCGCGGTGACCGAGACCATCAAAGGGACGAGCACGATCTCCCACGCGGCGACGATCCAGGTCCTGGCCGGCGCCGTGGTTTCCCGCGGCGTCGACGACATCGCCCTCGCGCCGCTCGGGCTCTCGTCGACCCTTCATCTCACGCTGGCCTATGCCGACGGCAAGGTCAGCGTCGAGCACGCGCTGTTGCTGCCCGGCGCGGTCCCCCTGAAGTAGCACTGAAACCACGTGCCTCCGGCCCGGTTCCTATGCACAGACATGCGGTGTCGACCGACCTGATGCCATGTACCAGCGTCGCGCCCGAGCTCGATGCCGCCGGGCGGGCACGCTACGTGACCGAACATCTCGCGCCCGGGCTGTTCCGAGTCGCCGACGCGGCCGCTGAGGGCGTCGCTTGGCGGGTCAGTCCCGAGCCGTTTCCGCTCACGCCGAGTACGCTGGCCGCGATCGAGACACTGGGCGACGACCTGCTCGCTTTCTACCGCGCGCTCAACGCGCTCTACCTGCGCAGCGCGCGGGGGACCGCGCCGGCGTTCATCGCCGAGGAACTCGACCGCGGCAAGCCCGAGCTGATCGTCAAGCTGGCGCGTCAGAACCGCTTCAAGCAGGACGTCCCGCGCGTCATCCGGCCCGACCTCATCCTGACCGACGACGGCTACATCGCGAGCGAACTCGACAGCGTCCCCGGCGGGATGGGCTTCGTCGGCGCGATGGCGCGGACGTACTGCGAGCTGGGCGTCGAAGCCGTCGGCGGCGCCGACGGGATGGCGTTGCGTTTCGCCGCGATGGCGGCGGCGACCGCCGGGACGCCGCGGCCGAGCGTCGCGATCGTGGTCAGCGAAGAGTCGGCCGACTATCGCGGCGAGCTGAGCTGGCTCGCCGCGCGCATCGACGCGCTCGACCTCGCCGACGTCGTCGTCTGCGCCCCGCAGGACGTCGTCTTCACCGAAGAGGCGTTGTTCGTGCGGAGCGCCGACGGGCGCGAGACGAAGATCGACGTGCTCTACCGCAACTTCGAGCTGTTCGACCTGCTCAACGTCCCGAAGTCCGAGCTGATCCTCTACGCCGCGCGGCACAATCGCGTCAAGCTGACGCCGCCGCCGAAAGCGCACCTCGAAGAGAAGGCGGCCTTCGCGCTGTTCCATCACCCGCTGTTGCGTTCGTTGTGGCGCGAAGAGCTGGGCGGGGCGGTCGACGAGCGGCTGCTGGGGATCTTTCCGCGCACCTGGATCATCGATCCGCGACCGCTCCCGCCGCAAGCGGCGATCGTCGATCTGACCGCCGGCGGCTTGCCGGTCCGCGAGTGGTCGCAGCTCGACGAGCTCGGCAAGAGCGAGCGCGACTACGTCATCAAACGCTCGGGGTTCAGCGAGTTGGCCTGGGGCTCGCGCGGCGTCAAGGTCGCCAACGATCTCTCCAAGGATGCATGGCGCGAAGCGCTACGCGAGGCCCTGGCCTCGTTCGAGCGCGCGCCCTACATCTTGCAGCGCTTCCACAAAGGACGGCGCGTCCGCGTGCCCTACCTCGACCTCGCCAGCGGGACGGTCCAGGAGATGGACGGGCGCGTGCGGCTCTGCCCCTACTACTTCGTCGTCGGCGAGCGCACCGAGCTGGGCGGGATCCTGGCCACCGTCGCCCCGGCCGACAAGCGCATCATCCACGGCATGAGCGACGCCATCATGGCGCCCTGCCGCGTCGCCGAGGACGGTTTCTGAACACAGCCGAGGAGCTGCGCGCGAGGCGCTGGCTCACGGCGCGGCGCCGCTTCGTCTATTTCGGCGTGGCGGCGCTGGTCGGTCTGGCCGTCTCGGTGTTCGGCCAGCCGTGGCTGCACGGCGCGACCCGCATCGCCGCGGCCTACGACGCCGGGACGATCACGCTGCTGATGTTCCTGTGGCGCGGCGGTTTGCACGCCGACCCGCAACTGACCCGCGCCCGCGCCGCCCTCGACGACCCCGGCCGCAACGGCATCCTGATCCTGGTGCTGATGGCCGTCGTGGTTGGGCTGGTCGCCGCCGTCGTCGTCATCGGCCGCGGCCCGCAGATCAAGGACCCGGCCGACCGTTGGGAGGCCTACCTGTGCGGGATCGCCGCCGTCGCGTTGGGCTGGCTGGTCGTCCACACCACCTATACGTTCCGCTACGCGCACCTCTACTGGTACGACGACGACGGCGACGGGACGGCCTGCGGCGGGATCACCTTCCCCGGCACACCCGAACCGTCGGACTACGACTTCGCCTACTTCGCCTTCTGCATCGGCGCCTCGTTCGCGGTCTCCGACCCGCAGGTCACCGAGACGCGCGTGCGCCGCGAGATCATCACCCACTCGATCATCTCGTTCGCCTACAACTCGGTGATCATCGGCCTGGTGATCAACCTGTTCGCCGGGATCTTCAGCACGAGCAGCGCCGGCCCGTAGCGCCGGCTGGGCTCAGGGGTTCGTCAGGACGATTTTGCCCTCGACCGAGCCGCCTGCCAACAGCTCGACGGCACGTCGCGCTTCGAGTAGCGGCAAGGTCACGCCGACCAACGGGTCGATCTGCTTGCCGGCGACGAGCGCGAAGATCTTCGGCAGGTCCTCGCGCAGCAGCGCGGGGTCCTTGCGATAGAGCAAGGTGATACCGTAGAACGTGCCGCGCCGCCCGCGCAGCCGCGCTCCGAGGTACAGATTGGCGAACATGGCCAAGATGGCCAGCCGTCCGGCGACGGACATGAAGCCGTAGCCTACCACCGTTCCACCGCGCCGAGCGGCGCCGATGCAGCGGCCGATGTTGGCGCCGCCGACGGCGTCGAAGACGGCGTCGACGCCGGCCGGCTCGAGCGCCCGCGTCAGCCGGTCGAGCGGCCCGGCGCGATAATCGATCGAGATCGCGCCGAGCTTGCGCACCGTCCCGTGTTTGGGCAGCGAGGCGGCGCCGTACGTTTTCACCCCGGCGAGCCGCAGCAGCTGCAGCGCCGCGGTGCCGACGCCGCCGGCCGCGCCGGTGACCAGCGCGGTCTGCCCGGCCCGCATCTTCGCCACGCGGTGGATCATCTGCCAGGCGGTGACGCCGTTCAGAATCACCGCCGCCGCCTGCACGTCGGAGACGTCGTCGGGGATCGGCAGAAAGTGCTCCGCGCCGCGCACCAGCAGCTCACCGTAGCCGCCGTATAACGTCAGCGCCGCGACGCGCTGGCCGACGCTGAAGTTGGTGACGCCCGCGCCGACGGCATCGACGACGCCGGCGATCTCGTAGCCGGGGACGAAGGGCATCTTCGGCGCGTACGGATAGTCGCCGGCGAGCATGAGCAGGTCGGTAGAGCCTACCCCCGCCGCCCGCACGCGCACGCGCAGTTCCCCGGGCCCGGGTGCCGCGACGGGCAACTCGACGACCTGCAGCACCTCGGGCCCACCGACCTTCGTCAGCATCACCGCGCGGTACCGCGCTCCGTTCATACGGCTCGAGCTAACGGTTTGTCCGGCTCCGCCAACCGGATCTCGACGGGACCTATTCCGCAGATGGCGATGACCACCGGCTCGGCTTCACCGCGGGGCACGCCGTCGTAATGCCACGTCCGCGCGACGCGCCGCACGAACGTACCGGCGGGCACCGGAACCGTGTGCGTCGGATCGAAGTCCGCGCCGCTGTTGATCCACCACGTGCCGGAGAGTATCACGCATAACCGATCCGAAGCATAGCTATGCGGCGCGCTCATATAGCCGGGGTACCAGCGCACCAGCGTGTAGTAGATCCCTGACTCGGTCGGCTTGCTGAAAAGATACGCGCTCTCGACGCTCTTGGGCGGTGCGCCCGCCTGCGGAATGAACGGGATGTCCTTGGGCAGCGTGTAGATGGTTTGGCTGGTATCGATCGGACTGGCCTCGGCGCTTCCGGCCAACAGCAGCGGAGCCATCCCCGCCAAGAGCGCTAGGACCTCGCGTCGGTTCACACCATCTGTTGCCATCGAACTCTCCTTTGCTCGGACGTTCAGCTAGGTCGGCAGCGCGGCGAGGAACGCGTCGATCTGGTCGGGCGTGTTGTGTCCGTGGGGCGAGACGCGGATGCCGTTCGGGCGATAGGTCACGCAGAAGCCGTCGTTGCCGAGCCGGCGGCCGAGGGCGACCGGATCGACGCCCTCGCGGCGAAAGGTCAGGATTCCCGAGCGCCGGTCTTCGCGCGAGCGGTCGCCGAGCAGCGTCCAACCCCGCGCCCGCAAACCGTCGTCGAGCCGGTCGTTCAAGGCCAGGACGTGCGCCGCGATCCGCTCGACGCCGGCGGCGGTCAGCACGCCGATCGAGGTCGCCAGCGAGAGCGCGCCGAGGATGTTGATCGTCCCGCCTTCGTAGCGCGACGCGTCGGGAGCCGGCGGCTGCGCGTAGTCGAGGAAGTTCCACTTGTCGGCGGCGGAGCGCCAGCCGGGGAGCCGCAGCGCGACGCGATCGAGTAGCCCGGCGCGCAGCCACAGGAAGCTGATGCCCTGCAGCGCGAGCAGCCATTTCGCGCCGCCGGCGTAGACCGCGTCGACGCCGCTCGCGGTAACGTCGAGCGGGAAGGCGCCCAGCGCCTGCATCACGTCGACGACGAACAGTGCGCCGGCGGCGTGTGCGACCTCGGCCAGCGCGGCGAGATCGTGCCGGTAGCCGTCGTCGAAGGTGACCCACGAGACGGTCACGACCCGCGTGCGCGCCGAGATCGCGCGCCGCAACACGTCGGGCGTCATCCGCTCGCGCGGCGCATCGAGCAGTGTCACCGTCACCCCACGGGCGCGCAGCGCCAGCCACGGATAGGCGTTGGCGCCGAACTCGTTGGCGGCGGCGATCACCTCGTCGCCGGGCCCCAGATCGAGGCCCTGCGCCAGGACGGTCGCACCGTCGCTGGTGTTGCGCAGCAGCGCGATCTCGTCGCCGCGGCCGCCGATGAACTCGGCGATGGTGCGGCGGTAGGCCGGCAGCTCCAGCTCGCGCGGAGCGGTCCCGATGACGCCGCGGGCGGTGTGGTCGTCGACCATGGCGTGGACGGCGTCGCGCGTCGCGCGCGGCAAGACGCCGGCCGCTGCGTGGTTGAGGTAGATCAGGCCGGGCGCGATGGCAAACGCCTCCGCCGCCAAGGGCGCGGACGACGCGATCAACTCAGTGGGTTCGCGTTGACGAAGATATCGGCGCGCGTGCGGCGCACGTTCACGCGCAGCCGTGCGCCGGCGACGCCGATCACGAACGCGTCGAGCGGGACGTAGAGGTCGCCGTGCCGGAAGAACGGCGCGCCGCGCAGCGCGACCGGCGAGCCCTGGATCTTCGCCGTGCGGCTGCCGGCGATAAAGGTTGCGGTCGTCGCGTTGACGGTCACCACGACCGTGTGGCCCTGCGCCGTCAGCAACCCGTCGAACGCCTTGGAGAGATCGACGACGTCGGCGTAGACGACGCCGCCCCGCGCGACGGCGATCCCGCCGGCCCGGTCGACCGGGCGGCCGTCGAAGGTCAGGTGCACGACCGGCTCGCCGGCCGCCGCGCTCGGCGCGGCGAGACCCAGCGCCAGCAGCAGCACCGCGAGCGCGCGGATCACCCGTAGGCGTCCTTGGTATGCCAGGCGATGTTCTGCGCGCGGTCGCCGACCCGCTCGACGATCGAGACGACGAACAGCAGCAGCGTGCCGGCCGGGACGGTCGCCGGATCGTGCTGCATCTCCTTCTGCAGCGAGTCGATGCTCGAGCGGTAGAGTGCGTCGACCTCGTCGTCGCGCTCGATCACCGCGTCGGCCAGCGCACTGTCGCCTTCGCGATAGGCGCGCATGACGTCGACCAGCATCTCGTAGGCCAGGCTGGCGATCCGGCCGATCTCGACCGATGCCGGGCGGACGGCGACGTCGGAGAGCTTGATCGCGTTCTTGGCGATGTCGACGGCGTAGTCGCCGATGCGCTCGAGGTCGGTGACGATCTGCAGCATCCCGGCGATCTGGCGCAGCTCGCCGGCGACGGGTTGCTGCTTCCAGATCAGCTCGATGCAAGAGGATTCGACGCGCCGGCGCGTCTCGTCGATCTCGTCGTCCCCGGCGACGACGCGCCCCGCCAGGACGACGTCACGCCGCTCCAGCGCCTGCGTCGCCGTCCGGATCGCG
>Ga0302324_100005339_pt1 | contig 28005 bp, 22 predicted proteins | sample Palsa_T0_1_FD_201949 | JGI IMG/M metagenome (GOLD analysis project Ga0302324, IMG submission 201949) | Peat permafrost microbial communities from Stordalen Mire near Abisko, Sweden - Palsa_T0_1 | ecosystem: Environmental > Terrestrial > Soil > Palsa > Peat permafrost | place: Sweden: Abisko...
CGCCGAACGAGCTGCCGCTCGCGCAAGGAGTCCCGTGAAGCGCGCGCAACGTAACGCCTTCGTGCTCGCTGCGATCGGCCTCGCCGCCAGCATCATTGGCTGGATCAGCCTGCCGGGAGAGTTTCCGCACGCCTGGCTCGCAGCACTGTCGTGCTGGCTCGCGTGGGCGCTCGGCAGTCTCGGGCTCGTGTTGATTCACGCGCTCACGGGGGGGCGTTGGGGTCATCTGGTCCGCCGGCCCCTCGCAGCGAGTATCGCGACTCTGCCCTTGTTGCTGCCGCTGCTGGTGCCCGTGCTCGCCGCGGGACGGCGGCTGTACCCGTGGATGGAGCCGGGCGTGGCCGCTCACCTCGGCAACGGTCTGTACCTTAATACGACATTCTTTTATATCCGCACGGCGGTGTATGCGGGCGTCTGGTTGGCGCTCGGCGCCGCTGTGCTGCGCGCGTTGCGCGGCGCGGAGACCGAGCGACGACTGGCGCGCTTGGCGCCCGGTGGACTCATCTTATTAGCGCTCACGGTTACCTTCGCCTCCATCGACTACACGCTTTCGCTCGAGCCTGCGTTTTCCTCCAGTGTCTATGGCTGGCTTGCCTGCAGCGAGGCGCTCTTGTTCGCCCTGTCGGTCGCGCTGATCGGCCCGTGCTTGACCGCCGCCCCCGACGCTGCCGCCGTCCGGCCGCTCGCCCGCTTACTGCTGGGGCTCACCGTGCTCTGGGCATATCTCGACTTCATGCAGCTCTTGATCGTCTGGAATTCCGATCTGCCGCGCGAAGCGGCCTGGTACGCACCGCGGCTCACCGGTTTCTGGGGCGGCTTGGCCGCGGGCGTCGCGCTCGGTCATTTCGCGCTGCCCTTTGTCGCGCTCATCTGGGCGCCGGTGCAGCGCTCTGCGCGAGTCGTGGCGGGCGTTGCTGCCGTGCTGGTGCTGGCCGAGCTGCCGCGGGTCTGGTGGATCGTGATTCCGGCCGCCGGGCGCGGCCTCGACTGGATCGATGCAGCGGCGATGCTCGGTGTGCTGGGGCTCGCGGGCGGCATCGCGCTGCGCGCGCTCAACCGGACGCGCGACCCGGAGGGAGGGATCCGTGCCGGGGCGTGACGCGCACATTCCGGTCGCCCGCCACGAATCGAGCGACATCGGCGAGGGCTTCATATGGGGTGCCGTTGCTATCAGCGGAGCCTTGCTGCTTGCCTGCGGTCTCATCACCCTCTGGTTCTATCCGAGCGCGCGAGTGGAGCGGAGCCTGCATCTGCCGCTTGCCCACTACCCCGAGCCTCGCTTGCAGCCGGATCCGACGGCCGACATGCGGGCGTTCTATGCCGACGAGATGCGCCGTCTGACGAGCGCCGGGTGGACGGATGCGAGCCATCGCGCCGCGCACATTCCCATCGAGCAGGCCATGAGCGACGTCGCGCGCGAGGGCACCGCGGGCTGGCCGGCGGAGCCATCGCCGCCATGATGCGCAGTCATTATTTGAGCTCGGTGCTTGGCGCGCTGGCGATGTCGCTCGCCATCGGCTCGCACGCGGCGGCGCCAGCCGTCGATGTGGCGCCATTGGCGTATGTGGAGCGACCCGGTACCCGACTGCCCATGCAGGCGCCGCTTCGAGAAGCCGACGGGAAGACCGTTCAGCTCGCCGAACTCTCCGCGGGCAGACCGCTGATTTTAGTGTTGGGCTATTTCAATTGCCCGAATCTCTGCGGGGTGGTGCGCGCAAGTCTCCTCCGCGCGCTCGCAGCGAGCGGTCTTGCCGCCGGGCGCGACTACGCGCTCGTCGCCTTGAGTATCGACCCGGCCGAATCCGTCAATGACGCGGCGGACGCGCGCCGCCACGACCTTGCGGCCTTCCCGCTGCGCGGACAAACGAGCTTCGTTCACTATGTGACGGGCTCGCCCGGCGCGATCGCCGAGATCGCCTCGGGCGCCGGCTTTCACGATCGGCCGGCACCCGGCGCTGCGCGCGAGTGGATTCATCCCGTCGGGGTCGTCTTTGCGACCTCCGAAGGCACGCTCTCAAGCTATCTGCTCGGGGTCGGCTACCAGCCGACGGCCGTGCGCCTGGCCATCGAGCGCGCCCGCGCGCACACCGTCGTCGCCGCTGCCGCGGCGCCGTTGTTGCTGTTTTGCTTCCATTTCGATCCGAGCACGGGGCGCTACTCGCTCGAGGTGTTGAAGCTCTTGCGTCTCGGCGCGGTGCTCACGGTACTCGTGCTCGGCGGTGTCCTTTATCTCTCGTTCCGACGCGAGCGGGCGGCCCCATGAGCTGGTCCTTACCCCAAGCGTCGGAGAGCGCCGCCGAAGTCGATTATCTCCTCTGGGCTTTGCTTGCCATCTCGCTCGCCGTCCTCGCCTTGGTGCTGGCTCTGCTGCTGCGCTTCGTCATCAAGTACCGGGCCGGCAACCGCTTCGATCGCGGCGCACTCGATCAAAAGAGCTGGCGCTTCGAGATCGCCTGGACGGCGGCTACGCTGGTCGTATTCCTTGCACTATTCGTCTGGGGCGCGAGCCTTTACCTGCGGTTGTTCGACCCGCCGCGCGACGCCTTGCAAATCTATGTGATCGGCAAGCAATGGATGTGGAAGGTGGAGCACATCGGCGGACAGCGCGAGATCGACGCCCTGCACGTGCCGGTCGGCCGTGACATTCAGCTGGTCATGACCTCCGAGGATGTCATACACGATTTCTCGGTTCCGGCCTTTCGCATCAAGCATGATGTATTGCCGGGCCGCTACGAGAGTCTTTGGTTCACCCCGAGCCGTGTGGGTACTTATCACCTCTATTGCACGCAATTCTGCGGGCTCGATCATGCCAAGATGGGGGGCGAAGTGGTGGTGATGTCGCCGCCCGATTTCGAGCGCTGGCTCGCCCAGAACGGCGGCGCGGGAGACCTCGCCGACGAGGGACGAGAGGTCTTCATGCGCTTTGGCTGCGGCGGCTGTCATGCGAGCGCCGCCGGCGATGCTCACGGCACGGTGCGCGCGCCGGCACTTGCCGGCCTCTACGGCGCGCGTGTCCCTTTGAGCGATGGGCGCGTGGTCGCCGCCGACGAGCGCTATCTGCACGACTCGATCGTCGACCCCGGCCGGGACTTGGTCGCCGGCTACGATCCCATCATGCCCTCATTCGCCGGTCAGATCAGTGAGGAAGATATCGTGAAGCTGGTCGCGTACATCAAATCACTCGCGCCGGGCGCCTCCCCGTGAGCGCCGCGTCGATCGAAAGCATCGCGGTCGAACCCTGCATCACCGAAGGCTCGTATCTCGACGACGGCCACACCCTTCGCAGCTGGCTCCTGACCACCGACCACAAGCGGATCGCGATCCTATACCTTGGGTCCATCACGGCGTTTTTCTTCATCGGCGGCATCGCGGCGGCGCTGGTGCGCTTGAATCTCATCGTCCCGCAGGGCCTGCTCGGCTCGGCCGAGGCCTACAACCGGCTTTTCACCATGCACGGTGTGATCATGGTGTGGTTCTTTCTCGTGCCCGCGGTGCCGGTAACGCTCGGCAATTTCATGATCCCGCTCATGCTCGGCGCGCGCGATCTTGCGTTTCCGAAGCTCAATCTGTTCAGCTGGTACCTGTTCATGACGGGGGGCGCGATTACGCTATGGGCGCTCTTCGTGGGCGGCGTGGACACGGGCTGGACGTTCTACACACCGCTCTCGACCACGTACTCCCAGGGCCATGTCGTGCTCGCCGCCGTCGGCATTTTCATCTCGGGCTTCTCCTCGATCGCCACGGGCCTCAATTTCATCGTGACCATCCATCGCTTGCGGGCGCCCGGTCTCACCTGGTATCGGATGCCGGTGTTTCTCTGGTCGATGTACTCCTTGAGCGTCCTGCTGGTGCTGGCAACGCCCGTGCTCGCGATCACACTGCTGTTGGTGTTGCTCGAGCGGCTGTTTCATATCGGCGTGTTCGATCCGGCTGTGGGCGGCGATCCCCTGCTGTTTCAGCATCTCTTCTGGTTCTACTCGCATCCGGCCGTGTACATGATGATCCTGCCGGGGTTCGGCGTGGTAAGCGAGATCATTCCGACATTCGCGCGCAGACCCATCTTCGGCTACAAATTCATCGTGTGGGCGAGCGTGTCGATCGCCGTGATCAGTTTCTTCGTGTGGGGCCACCACATGTTCGTGGCGGGTACCTCGCTTTATTCCGCCGTGTTGTTTTCAATTCTGAGTTATCTGGTCGCCGTGCCGTCGGCGATCAAGGTGTTCAATTGGCTGGGCACGCTGCACAAGGGGCACATCGAGTTCGACGCGCCGATGCTGTACGCGTTGGGCTTCATCGGCCTGTTCACCATCGGAGGCGTCACCGGACTCTGGGTCGCAGCACTCGCCGCCGACGTGCATCTGACACAGACTTACTTCGTGGTCGCTCATTTTCATTACATCATGGTGGGCGGCATGGTCTCCGCCTATTTCGGCGGACTGCATTATTGGTGGCCGAAGATCACCGGACGGATGTACCCCGAGATGTGGGCGCGTGTCGCCGCCTTGATCATGTTCATCGGTTTCAATCTCACCTTCTTTCCGCAATTCGTGCTCGGCTACCTCGGCATGCCGCGCCGCTACGCATCGTATCCGGCCGAGTTCCAAGTTCTGAACGTGCTGTCGTCGGCCGGCGCCACGATCCTCGCTTCGGCGTACCTACTACCGCTGTGCTACCTCATCTGGTCGCTCATCTACGGCGAGCGCGCCACCGCGAATCCGTGGCGCGCCAGTGGACTCGAGTGGCAGACCCCGTCTCCTCCGCCCACCATCAACTTCGTGGAGACGCCGGTGGTGACGCGGGGGCCTTACTCATTCGACGACTCCGACACGGTGCGCGAGCATGCTTAACGCCGGCATACGCCATGATTTCCAATATGCGACGGCCGGCTATCAGTCGGAGACTGCAATCGCCGGTATGTGGCTATTTCTCGCGACCGAAGTGCTGTTTTTCGGCGGCCTCATTTTGGCCTGGATCTACTCGCGCCACTGGAACGCACCCGGGTTCGACGCCGGTGCGCAGCATTCTGCGCTTTGGGCGGGAACTCTCAACACGGCGATTCTGCTCAGCAGCAGCCTCACGTACGCCATCGGGATCGTGCACATTCGCGTTGGGCACACACGCGGCCTCATTCGATGCTGCGCGGCGACTCTGGCGCTCGGACTTGCGTTTCTCGCGCTCAAGTTCGGCGTCGAATGGCACGACGACTTCGTGCAGCACCTTTTTCCCACCGATCCTAACTTCGCCATTTCGGGCTCGGCGGCAGGGGGCGCGAAACTTTTCTATGTCTTTTACTTCATAAGCACCGGGCTGCACGGCCTGCACATGCTGATCGGCGTCGCGCTGCTGCTCTGGATCATGCGCCGCGCCGGCCGCGGCGATTTCTCCTCCGGCTATAACACGCCGGTACTCGCGGTGGGGCTTTATTGGAGTTTCGTCGACATCGTTTGGATCACGCTCTACCCCTTGATTTACCTCGTCGGGAGAAATGCATGAGCGCGACGACGTCGGTTCGCGGCGAGACTCGTCGGCTCATCGTTGCGTGGCTGTGGCTGCTGGCGCTCGGCGCGGTGGAGTTCGCCGCGAGCTTCCTTCCTCTGCCACGCGTCTGGCGTCCGCTGATCCTCATCCCGGCTGCGCTGATGGCGGTGGTCGTCGCCATCAGCTTCATGGAAGTCAAAAAGGGCCCACCCATCGTGCGTGCATTTGCGGTGGCGGCGCTCTTCTGGCTGGTCGTTCTCCTGGCGCTGGGATCCGCCGATCCGTTATCGCGCACGAATTATCTCGTGCCGAAGACAAGCCTCGAGCCGCCGAATACGATTCTCGAGTAAAAGCGCGCATCCGTGGCCCGCACGGATGCCGGCCGCGCAGGCAGTCGCCCGTTCCAAGCAGGCGTTCACTCCAGCAAACCGGCAGTTCGTCGCAAGCCTCTGCAAAGCTACCGCCGGCGCGCCAACATGTCCCGTCGCTCAACAACCGGACGCGGTCCCCAGAGAAGGGGACTATCGAACGTAAACGATTTTCGCCGAATGCTTTAAAGCCCTTAGCGAAACTGGAGGAGTGTGATGTCTACCAAACTCGCCGCCACCGCTCTAGCGGTAATGCTGATAACTTGCAATTGCCTCACCGCCGTAGCCGGTGGTTCGAATCCCGTCTCGAGCGACAGCGTGACCAACACGGCGATGGGAACCGATGCTCTGCAGGACAACTTCAACAGCAGCACAAATAAAGGGTATCAGAACACTGCTGCCGGCTACGGAGCCATGCAAAGTAACACCTCCGGCTACAAGAACGCGGCGTTAGGTTACGAAGCAATGCCGCTGAATACGACAGGATGGTTCAACACGGCAGTCGGGTCGGGCAGTCTCAACCACAGCGAAACGGGTTTCTCCAATACGGGTATCGGTGCCGACGCCTTGTACAACACGGTCTCCAACTACGGCACCGCCGTCGGGACTCAGGCTCTCTATTCCAACTACATGGGTTACGAGAACTCTGCCCTTGGAGCAGAGGCGCTCTATTCGAATTACGATGGGCAACTGAATCTAGCTTTGGGTGCCTACACCTTGTGGAGCAACACCAGCGGCAGTTCCAACACGGCTGTCGGCTCAGGCGCCATGCATGCCAACGTTTCGGGCGGCAGCAACACCGCAGTGGGGGCCGAATCGCTTGAGAATTCGACAGGCAGTAACAACATCGCCATCGGCAATGATGCGGGTCTTAACATCACCAGCGGCAGCAACAATATTCACATCGGAAGCCAAGGCGTCAACGGCGACGCCGGCACGATTCGCATTGGCAGCAGCGTACAAACCAAGGCGTTCATGAGCGGTGTCTACGGCGTCTCTGTCGGCACATCCCAATTGCCGGTGTACATGAACTCGAGTGGACAGCTCGGTACCTTGAACTCTGCCCGGCGCTACAAGACCGACATCGCCCCGATGACGAGCATCGAGAGGCTTGGCAAGCTGCGTCCGGTGACGTTTCACCTGAAGTCCGACCCGAACGGACCACTGCAATACGGGCTGATCGCCGAGGAAGTCGCCGAGGCCTTCCCGGATCTGGTTGTGCGAGACCAAACAGGACGCATCGCGAGTGTTCGCTATGATGAGCTGGCCCCGATCCTCCTCCGCCAGATGCAGCTCGATCATCAGAGGATGCAGAAAGATCATGAGACGCTGGTCGAGATGCAGCATCAACTGTCGGTACTGCAGGCAGCCGTAGTGCAAAGCAGCTCCTCGCTGGTAGCGCGGCGCTAGCGCGAGTACGTCCGCGGAGACGAGCAGTGGCCCACCCCCCGGGCCACGGCCCGCACCGCTATCTGTTGGATCACCTGCCGGTACCCGAGCCTGAGTTCCCCCCCGAGGGCCAACGGATAGCGAAAAAGTCCGGGGGGCTCTTGAAAAATAAATGGCCAGCCCTACCTTCGCGATAATCGCGGGGCCCAGCCCAGCGGGTGCGTCAGTACAACAGGTTTAGTCAAAAGGAGTGGTGCCATGAGCTCTGTAATGCGACAAGATTCCTGGGGCGGGATGCCGCGCCTGCAGGAGGAGATCAACCGACTGTTCGGAAATGCGCGCGAGAACGACAGTAGTTCGGCGACGGCCAACTGGATCCCCCTGGTGGACATTCACGAGTACGCGAATCGCTTCGAACTGTATGTGGACCTGCCGGGAGTAGACCCTGCGACCGTTGAGCTAACCCTCGATGGCGGGATCTTGACCCTCTCCGGCGAGCGACCTCAGCCGCGCCGCAAAGACGGCGAAGAGGCGCAAGGCCGTCGCGTCGAGCGAGGTTACGGTCAATTTCACCGCCGCTTTGTGTTGCCCGACACGGTCGACGGCGAAAAAGTAAATGCCAGTGGGAGCCATGGCGTTCTGACCGTTACAATTCCGAAGCAGGCCAAGGCGATGCCCCGTCGTATTCAGATCGGGAGCTAACAAGCTGCGATGCGCTGGTCCATGGTCGAAGGGCCATGGACCAGCGTAGGTGTAGAGGCGGTTGACGTTGCCGTCCGTCGTACCGCGCTCGTCGTTTTGGAGGAATGTATGGCAGTACCCTTGATACGAGTTCCGGTCGTTTGTCCTGAGTGCGCGCGGGAGTCGCTAACCGAGCTCCCAATTGCCACCCTCGCGGAAGCCCTCGACACCGGCGTGTCAATTCGCTTGTATGCCCGTTGTCATGACCGGGTGTGGCAGGCGACCGAGACCGAACGGGAACAGCTCCGTGCGTACCTGGGAGTGATGAACGGGTGCTAAGGTCGCCGGCTCGCCGCGGGGCCTCGCGTTTATTACGCGAGCGCTACTCCGCGGTGCGCTCCGCGGAGAGACGGCGTCCACCGCAGCCGGCGCTGCCTCGCAACGTAAACGACAGATCCCTACTCCAAGAGGAGTGACTGAACCAGTGCCCTTTCTGTAGGAAACGCCTGATTCGAACCCCATCGCCAGTAGGTGGACGTCCCGCCGGCGCCGCACGTGACGCCGCGCTACGTTTCTTCCCGAACATGCCGACGTAGGCGCTCGCTGAATGCACTTCAACGTAACAGCCTATAGATAGGCTGGCGCACTGTTTCCAAAATCCTATGGAATGCGGGCCGGCCATTTACTCAGACCCTGAGGAGGGGGCTTCTCAATGAGGAAGTTTGCGCGTCTCAGAAGTTTGCGCGTCTCATAGGTATGGCGGAGTGAAGCATTCATTCAATATGGACAGGGCGTGCCGGTTCGTTACGCGGCACTGCACGATACGGTGACCGCGCACGCGTTCGACGCCGCAAGTGCGGCTCTGCGAAGCCAATGAACCGCGCCCAGCCCGGCGCCGGCGACTATGCCGCCAACATGAGACGGAGCGCCGTCGTCACCAATGAATTGCCCTAACGCGCCGCATGTTTTTTCGTGGACGTGCCGCTCGGCGACTCCATAGCCTATGAGGCAGGAAGATCTAATCAAAGTCACCCCGCGTGGCCTATATTGTGCCGCGGGAGACTTTTATGTGGACCCCTGGCAGCCGGTCGCGCGCGCGCTCATCACGCACGCTCATGGCGACCATTTGCGTGGGGGAAGCAGCAATTACTATCTCTCCTCCGCTGGGCTCGGCTTGGCGCGATTGAGATTGCCCGCCAACGCATCGATCAACCCGCTTGAATATGGTCAGCGCGTAGCCTTCGGGCAGACCCGTGTCTCGTTGCACCCCGCCGGTCACGTGCTGGGCTCTGCGCAAATTCGCGTGGAGGGCTTCGGACAGGTCTGGGTCGTATCGGGTGACTATAAACGCGACCCCGATCCCACGTGTCTTCCTTTTGAGGTCGTGCCTTGCGACGTTTTTATCAGCGAGGCAACCTTCGCATTGCCCGCCTACCGATGGGTCGACACTCCGACCGTGGCCAAAGAGCTTCTCGGTTGGTGGCATGACAACCGTGCCCGAGGCTTGGCGAGCGTCCTGTTTGCGTATGCGTTGGGAAAGGCACAACGAGTACTCGCGGAGTTGGCGACCCTCACCGACGATCCAGTATTCGTGCATGGAGCGGTCGCGAGCCTCACAGAGGTCTATCGCGCGCAAGGAATCAAAATGGTGCAGACCCTGCCGGCGACCGTCGCGGGCAGCGCAAACTATGCGGGCGCGCTGATTCTCGCGCCGCCAAGCGCGGCAGGATCCACCTGGATGCGCCGCTTTGGCGATCACCGCACTGGATTTTGCTCCGGCTGGATGCGCATTCGCGGCGATCGTCGCCGCCGGGGCTACGATCGCGGATTCGTTCTCTCTGATCACGCGGACTGGCCGTCGTTACTTCGCACCTGTCGGGAGACCCAGGCCCGTCGAATCCTGCTCACACACGGTTATACCGACGCCCTGTGTCGGTACTTGCAGGAGCAGGGAGTGGACGCCGCAGCACTACGAACCGAGTACGGCGCGGAGGAATGATGCGCCGATTTGCTGAATTGTTCGACAGTCTCGATACAACGACGTCGACCCTCGCAAAAGTAGACGCGATGCGAGCTTATTTCGAGAGCGCGAATCCGGCCGACTCGGCCTGGGCGGTATTCGTCTTGATCGGCCGGCGGGCGAGACGTCTCGTGGGCGCTGCACAACTTCGCGGCTGGCTCTCCGAGGAAGCCCAGCTTCCCGACTGGCTGATCGATGAAACATATGCCTCGGTGGGCGATCTCGCGGAGACGATTGCGCTGCTGGTGCCGAACGAGGTGCAAGCGAACCGGCCGGATGCCTCCCTCAACGAATGGTTCACCTCGCGCATACAGCCCCTCGCGGGCCAGGATGACTCCGAAAAACGCCGCTTGATCGTCGGCTGGTGGCACGAATTGCCATACCGCGAATGTTTCCTCGTCAATAAATTGCTGACGGGCTCGCTGCGGGTGGGGGTGTCTCGATCCCTGGTCACCCGTGCGTTGGCCGAATACCTGGGCCAGCCGCGAGCGCAGATCGAGCGCGCGCTAATCGGGGAATGGCAACCCAGCGCCGAATTCTGGGGATTACTTTCGCGCAACGAAGCGAATTTGCAGATCGCTCATCCCTATCCGTTTTATCTGGCATCGCCTTTGGAGGGCCCCCCCGACGGATTGGGCGAGCGCGAGGAGTGGCTTGCGGAGTGGAAATGGGACGGAATTCGAGGCCAGATCGTTCGCCGCGGAGCGCAATGTGTCCTTTGGTCGCGGGGCGAGGAAATCATCACCGATCGATTCCCGGAGATCATCGATGCGGCGCGGCTCCTCCCCGAGGGTACGGTGCTCGACGGCGAAATTCTTGCCGGGCTCGGCGACAACGTACTCCCTTTCGCGCAATTGCAGCAACGCATCGGGCGCCGCAAGCTCACGCCCAAAATACTGAAGGAAATCCCAGCGCGCTTTGTTGCCTACGATCTGTTGGAAGAGACCGGCCGAGATTGGCGGCCGCGGCCGCTGCGCGAGCGCCGCGCACGCCTGGAACAATTGCTTCTCGACACTCGCGCAGCCGCATTGAGTCTATCGCCCATCGCGTCAGCCGGCTCCTGGGAGGAACTCGCGGTCATCCGCAGTCTCGCTCGCTCGCGCGGTGTCGAAGGGATCATGCTCAAACAGTGGAGCTCGCCCTATGGCGTCGGACGGCAGCGGGGCGCTTGGTGGAAGTGGAAGATCGATCCATTTGTGGTGGATGCCGTCTTGCTGTACGCCGCACCAGGCCACGGAAGGCGCTCGAACTTGTACACGGATTACACGTTCGGCGTCTGGCGCGACGCCGAACTCGTGCCGATCGCCAAGGCCTATTCGGGTCTCACGGCCGAGGAGATCCGGCAACTGGACGCCTGGATCCGCCGGAACACGAAAGAGAAATTCGGTACGGTGCGCAGTGTCGAGCCCGTCCACGTGTTCGAGCTTGCTTTTGAAGGTATCGCCCTCTCGCCACGACACAAATCCGGCGTCGCCGTCCGATTCCCACGCATCCTTCGCTGGCGAGTCGACAAGCCGGTGGCCGAGGCCAATACGCTCGAGGACCTTCGTGAGTTATTAGCCGCGCAGCGACTCGCGTGACGCTCGAGGATATCGATTCGCGCCTCGCCACGGCGCGCGCCTGGTTTGCCAGCCGCGGGCAGAGACCCTTTGACTTCCAAGAGAGCATGTGGCGCGCATACTGGGCGGGTGAATCCGGCCTGCTGAACGCGACCACCGGGACCGGCAAGACTCTCGCTGCGTGGATGGGACCGCTGCTCGAACCCGAGACGGAACGCAATGCTCACGGGATACGGCTGCTGTGGATCACTCCGCTCCGAGCATTGGCACGCGATCTCGAGCGTGCGTTGCAGGAGCCGTTGACGTTTCTCGGCTCCTCGTGGCGAGTGGAGCAACGCACAGGCGATACCAGCTCGGCCAAGCGCGCGCGACAGAAGTCGCGACCCCCGCAAGCCTTGATCACGACGCCTGAGAGCCTATCGCTGATGATGACGCAGGCTGCGATGCTGCCGGCACTGTCCACCGTGACGGCCATCGTCGTCGATGAGTGGCATGAATTTTTGGGTACTAAGCGCGGCGTGCAGCTGGAATTGGTCGTCTCCAGGTTACGGACGCTGTCCCCCTGCCTGCGCTTGTGGGGCCTGTCGGCGACGTTGCCCGACCTGAGTCAAGCGATGACGACGCTGTTGGGCCCGGCACGAAAGGGCCGCATCATTCGCGCGCCCTGTGACAAACGATACGACGTCGATGCGCTGATACCCGCCTCTGTCGAACGCTTTCCGTGGCGCGGTCATCTCGGACTTAAAATGCTGCCGAAGGTCCTCGAGCGTCTCGATGGCGCGCATACCACTCTGATATTCACGAACACCCGGTCGCAAGCCGAACTTTGGTATCAAGCAATCGTCTCGGCGCGCCTCGATTGGCTCACCACCACCGCCATCCATCATGGCTCCATCGACGCCAGGGTTCGGCAGCGGATCGAGGAGGGCCTTAAATCGGGGGAGTTGCGCTGCGTGGTGTGCACATCGTCGCTGGATCTGGGGGTGGATTTTCCGCCGGTCGATCAAGTGCTGCAGATCGGTAGTCCAAAAGGAATAGCGCGCCTGTTGCAGCGTGCGGGCCGCAGTGGACACCGCCCCGGCGAACTCAGCCGAGTCACCATCGTGCCGACTTTCGCTCTCGAGCTTCTGGAGTGCGCCGCCGCCCGCCACGCCGTCGCGGCGATGAATTTGGAGCCTCGACCGCCCATGACATTGGCCTTGGATGTCCTCGCGCAGCATCTGGTGACCCTCGCCGTGGGCGGTGGATTCGACGCCGGCCAAGCGCTCACCGAGGTCCGTGCCACGCATGCGTTCGAGAAATTGACGGATCTTCAATGGGCTTGGGTACTCGATTTCATCACCCGCGGCGGCTCCGCTTTGCAAGGCTACTCGCAATTCCGACGAGTGACCCTGGAGGATGCGCGTTACGTCGTGCACGGCGCGGACCTCATCCGCCGGCATCGACAAAATGTCGGCACGATCGTGAGCAACGCCTCGCTCACCATCAAGTTCGTCAAAGGCGGCACGCTCGGCCACGTGGAGGAATCATTCATTGGCCGCCTTCGTCCCGGTGACCTCTTCGTCTTCGCCGGACGAACATTAAAGCTTGCCCGCGTCAACGACAGCGTCGCGTACGTAAGACTTTCGACATCGTCCACCCGATACGTTCCCCGCTGGCAGGGCGCGCGGCTGCCGCTCTCGGCGACACTTGGCATCGAGCTCCTCGATTTGCTGGGCCGGTATATGCAAGGACGGGCGGCCGATCCCGAGCTCATGGCGTTGCAGCCGCTGCTCACGCTGCAGACGGCGTGGTCCGCGATGCCGACGCACGACCGCTTGCTCGTAGAAGCACTGCAAAATCGCGAAGGTTTTCACCTATTCGTGTTCCCGTTCCGGGGGCGCCTGGTGAACGAGGGTATCGCCTCGCTCATCGCACTCAGGGTGGCGCGCGAGGAGCCGCGCACGTTCTCGATCACGACCAACGAGTACGGATTCGAGCTGCTCTGCGAGGAGCCCCTGCAAGTGACCGAAGAGGCCTTGCGTCGGTGGCTCAGCAGCGACGAACTGGTCGGCGATTTAGTGGCTAGCGTGAACCTCTCCGACCTCGCCCGCCGTCAATTCCGCGATATCGCCCGAATCGCGGGGCTGGTCGATTCGGGAACACCGCGGCGCGGCAAGACCTCGCGTCAACTGCAGGTCTCGAGCGGTCTCATGTTTGACGTGCTTGAGAAGTACGATTCGGCCAGTCTCCTGCTTGAACAAGCACGGCGCGAAGTCCTGACTGCCCAACTCGATCAGGTGGCCCTCGACCAAGCACTACGCCGAATCTCTCGCCAGGCCCTCATGCTGACCACGCCGCCACGCTTGACGCCTCTGTCATTTCCACTGTGGGCGGACCGGTTGCAGACGCAAACACTGTCTACGGAAGAGTGGCAGGGCCGGATCGAACGTGAGGCTCGAAAGCTGGAGCGGGCAGCCCGATGATCGGCACGGCATCTCTCACCGTCGGCACGGAAGAGCTATTGCTACATCCCGGACGCGCCGTGCTCTGGCTGCGCCGCAAGACGATCATCGCTGCAGACACGCATTTCGGCAAAAGCAGCTTCTTTGCCCGCCACGGCATCGCCGTTCCGGCAGGTTCCGATGATGAGGATCGCGCACGATTGACGATGCTCGTCAGGGAATCGCGCGCCGAGCGAGTCATCATTCTGGGGGACTTTCTGCACGCACCGATTGCCGGGGACAGCCGTGAGGCGCTCGATATCGAGGCATGGGCGCTGGGCCTCGCCCCCGCGCAAGTCATGGTCGTTGCGGGAAATCATGATCGGGGTACGCCTCGTCACTCTCGGTCGTCCATCTTATGGCGCGATGACGAATGGCTCGAGCCGCCGTTTCGATTCGTACACGATGCCTCGAGCCGGGAAGCATTCGACGGGGCTTTCACACTCAGCGGTCATATTCACCCCGTCATGAGGCTTCATGGGCTGCGTAAGCAGCATTTGCGTGTTCCGGTTTTCTGGCAGCGGAAGACGGGTCTGGTATTACCCTCATTCGGCACTTTCACCGGCGGGTTTGCGGTGCGGCCGCGGCCCGGTGACCGGGTGTTCGCCGTGGGACCGACCGCGGTTGCACGGGTCATTGGATACGGTCGAGAATAGCGAAATTACTGCCGACCGAGGAAATTCTCGCGTATGGGGGTCGCGAGTGAGGCGTGACGGCTTCGCGCCCAAGTAGCGCTTTAATCGGATTGCAGAGGAAAAACACGACATCCCGCCAAGCAAAACCTCGGTCCTCGATTGCTAGGTTGTCACGCTCAAGGTCATCATGCATGCTTCGGCACGGGAGCGATGCGGGGGAGGACCGCGGCCTGAACGGATCGTCGATCGCAAATTCTTCTGCGGATTTTCCTTCGAGGAGATCGCGAGTCCTCTTGGTATCTCGAGCAGCACGGCGCAGCGCGATCTCGGTGAGGACTAGCACGAGCGAGACGCCGTCAAGACGAGCGAGGCCGCGCGGTCATGCCAAAGTTGGATAGCAATCTCTGGCGGCAAGTGTCGCCCTATCTGGACCAAGCCTTGGAGCTTGACCCGTCGGCTCGGGAACCCTGGCTCGCCGATCTGGAGCGGGAACGGCCGGAGATCGCGCAGGAACTGCGCAAGTTGCTGAATCTGCATGCGGTCATTCGGAGTTCCGGCTTCCTAGAGGGGTCGCTTTTATCTTCCGACGACTCACTGGTCGGCCAGACGATTGGTGCATACACGGTAGAGCGGCTGCTGGGACGCGGCGGAATGGGAAGCGTCTGGTTGGGGCGCCGGAGCGATGAAAAATTCGAGGGCAACGCCGCCGTCAAGCTGCTCGAACGCCGGGGCCTGGGGCAGCTCGCGGCCACTCAGATCCGGCACGAGGCCAACCTCCTCGCTCGACTATCCCATGCCCACATCGCCCGACTCTTCGACGCGGGTGTGCGCGAGAACGGGCAGCCTTACCTGATCCTCGAGTACATCGAGGGCGAGCCGATCGACCAGTACTGTCAGACCCATAAGCTGCCATTAGCGAGGCGCCTGTCGCTGTTTCTGGAGGTGCTCGACGCGGTCGCCTACGCGCAAAGCCAGCTCATCATCCATGGGGATCTGAAACCCTCGAACGTTTTGGTAACTCCAAGCGGCGCCGTCAAGCTCGTGGATTTCGGCGTGGCATCCTTGCTAAGCGACCCGCACGCAGCACCGGTCGAGAGCGCGGCGGCGGGCCCGACGGCCTTGACACCTGGTTACGCACCCCCCGAACAGGTGCGCGGCGAACCTCTTTCTGCGGCGGCTGACGTGTATGCCCTGGGCGTCTTGCTTCACATTCTGGTGACGGGCCAGCATCCGTTCGGGGCCGGCGCCGCAAGTGGCACGCAACTCGTCCGTGCCGCTATGACTGAGGATCCGCCGAGTGCCTCGACCCAAGTCGTCGATGCGATCGAGCAGCGGCGCGTGCGCGGAGACCTCGATGCCATTATCGCGCGAGCATTCGATCGCGACCCCGCGCGGCGTTACGCCATGGCGGCCGATCTCGCGGCTGATATCCGCCGCTTTCTCGGCAACTTTCCGGTACGGGCCCGGCGCCCCACGCGCACGTATGTAGCGCGAAAATTCGCACAGCGACATCGGGGCGGCGTCCTCGGTGCGCTTCTGACGCTGGTTGTGCTGATCGGCGCGGTGGCCATCACCACAGTGCAGATGGTCGATGCGCGCCATCAGCGCGATTTCGCGCGCCGGCAATTGGCACGCGCCGAATCCTTGAACGAGCTCATGAGCTATGTGTTGACCGACGCGGCGCCGGCCGGCAAGCCATTCACCGTAAACGAGCTACTCGCGCGAGCGGCGCATGTGTTGGAGCGCGAGCGCACCAACGATGCCGACCGCGCGGCGCTGCTGACGTCCGTCGGTCGTCAATATGACACCCAGGACGAAGACAAAGCGGCCCTCAAGTATCTCGGCGACGCCTACCAGATCTCGCGCGGCGTCGCGGATCCGTCTGTGCGGGCGCGAGCCGCATGCGCTTTCGCCGGCACGCTCGCCAAGCTGGATAACTCCGCGAGATCGGAGGCACTGTTCGAGGAGGGCCTTAAGGGACTTCCCGACAACGAGGAGTTCGCGCTGGATCGCTCATTCTGCTGGATGAACGGCAATAGGATCGCGATGGATCATGGTGATACGGCGCTCGCAATCGAGCGCACACAGACCGAGATTCGCGCTTTGGCCGAGGTTCCCTTCGATCACGACCTGACGGATTTGCGTGCCGAAGCAGATCTCGGGGAAGCCTATCGACAGGCGGGCCGCTATCGAGAGGCCGTGATGACCTTCGAACAACTGTGGCCGAGACTCGTCGCGCAAGGACGTGATGACACGGCGACAGCGGGAACTTGGCTCAATAACTGGGGCATGGCCGTTTCGCAGATGGGGAGACCTCTCGAGGCCGAAAAGCTCCTGCGCCAATCTATGGAGATCCATCGGGTGGATGCGTCCGATGCCGCTCTCTCGCCGATGCTGATGACCAACTATGCACAGCAACTCCTTGACTTAGGCCGCCTACCGGAGGCCCAAGACTACGCGGAGAGAGCCCTTGAGAGCGCGAAACGCGCGGAGGATGAAGTCGTTATCAACCAGACTCTGCTTCGCCTGGCGCGTATCTATCGCGCGCAGCATGACATTGCCCGCTCGCTCGCGAAGCTGGACGAGGTGGAACCGCGGCTGCGGACCGTGCTGCCACCCGGTCACTATGCATTCGCTGCACTCGCCTCGGAGCGCTCCCAGACGCTCGAGGTTGCGGGCGATACCGCTCGGGCTCTGGATTCGGCGAACCTCGCGATCAGCATGTGCGAGGAGATCTCTCAGCAAGGCAAGACTTGCATGCAGTTTCTTCCGAGCATGCTCCGGCACCGCGCATCAATCGAAACATCGCTCAGGCAGTTCGCGCCGGCAGAGAGTGACGCGCGCCGAGCGCTTGGGCTTTTGCTGCAACAGACCCGAGCTGGGGAGTTCTCGCAAGCGACGGGACAGGCGTATCTTACCCTCGCCCGTTGTCTCACCGCCGAGGGGCGCGATGCCGAAGGCCGCGCCATGGCGCAACATGCGGCGGATCAGCTGGAGAAGTCCGTCGGAACCGACCATCCGGAAACGCGCTCCGCGCGGGAACTCGCGACGGGCGTCTGATCGGGATATACGTCTCGCTCTTTGGGAGCCGCGCGCGAGCCGTGAGGGGCTTTCGCCCCTCGAGGCTGGAAGACGGTATCTCTGAGGGCCTGCCAAAGCCTTTATTAAGCTAACACAGCCTATGCCAGGGCAAGGGGCACCGCTTCTGTCCATCGTCCTTGTGCTTTGAGGATCAGTTCGATGACTTCTCGTGCGGCTCCTCGTCCGCCGCGCCGCTGCGTCGTGTAATGGCACACCTGTTTGAGCTCGGGCGCGCCATCGGCGACGCATACTCCGAGACCCGAGCGTCGGGCAAGCGGGATATCGGGCAGATCGTCGCCAAGGTAAGCAGTCTCCTCCTCGGTGACTCCAGCCCGCTGCATGCAGTCTTCATAGGCGTGCGTCTTTGTTGCCTGCCCGAGACACACAAAGCTCACGTGAACTTCTTTCGCACGTTGCTCAACCGCCGGAGAGTGTCTCCCCGTGATAAAGCCGGTCAGGATTCCCATGGTGTGAGCCAGCGACAGACCCTGCCCATCCTGAGCGTTAAAGACCTTCATCTCTGTGACCAACTGGGCTTCATGCGACTCGATCGCCAGGGACGAGATCAGGCACACGCCTCCGTCGGTCAGAGTCCCATCGACATCCATCAAGAACAGCTTGATCCTGCGGGCGCGCGCCAGAACATCGGGAGTAATCGAAGAAGATGACTCGTCAGACATATCTAATAGCCTTATACCTAAATACTGGAAGCATTGACAGAATGAAAGGTACGAGTTGGACATTAGCGAGGGCGATCCGCCACTGCGCGGGTGCCGATACAAATTGACTCTCCGACACGGGTCGCTGACAGCGCCCCCAGCTGTGCACGGCGCCGTAAAAGATCAGGTCTGCGACAGCCCCGCCTCGGGTAATTTTTCGAGGTATTTGTCGAGGGTTATCGGATAGTCGCGCACTCGAATGCCCGTCGCATTATAGATCGCATTCGCGATCGCAGCGGCGATGCCGCAAATACCGAGCTCACCGAGGCCGCGCGCCTTCATGGGGGAGGAGATGGGATCCGTCTCCTGCAGGAAAATGACTTCCTGATTGGGAATATCGGCGTGAACGGGCACTTCGTAGAGAGCAAGATCGTGGTTGACGAAAAAACCCCTGCGTTGATCGACCACAAGTTCTTCCATGAGCGCCGCGCCTGCGCCCATCGTCATAGCGCCGATGATCTGGCTGCGCGCGGTCTGCGGGTTTAAGATGCGTCCTGCGGCACACACAGCGAGCATCCGTCGAATGCGCGCTTCGCCCGTCGCGGCGTCAACGGCCACTTCGACGAAGTGCGCGCCGAAACTTGTTTCGCGGTATCTCTTCCGCAGATCGCCGAACTCGATCGCATCCTCCGCGGTCATGCCGCCGGTACCCGCGGCCTCGGCGAGGCTGAAACTGCGATCGCCCTGACGGATTCGTCCCACTTCGAACACGGCATCTGTCGGGTTGAAGCCGACCTTTTGCGCCACCGCCTCGCGCAGCTTGAGGCATGCGGCATAGACTCCCGAGGTCGAACTGATCGCACCGAATTGCCCGCCAGAGCCCGATGATGCGGGAAAAGCTGAATCCCCCAGCCGGACCACCACTTGATCGAGCGGCACGCCCAGCATTTCGGCTGCGGTCTGACCGATGATCGTATAGCTGCCCGTGCCGATATCGGTCATGTCGGTCTCGACCGTGACGATGCCGCGACTATCGAGCCGCACGCGCGCACCGGATGTCTGGACCGGGCTGCCGCGGAAGCCGGCGGCGACACCCATTCCGATGAGCCAGCGCCCCTCGCGGACCATGCCAGGTTCGGCCTTTCGCTTGTCCCAGCCAAAGCGCTCAGCTCCGGTGCGCAAACATTCAACAAGATGACGTTGTGAGAAGGGAATGTCCGGATTCTCAGGATCCACTTGGGTGTCATTGAGAATCCGAAATTCGACCGGATCGACCTGAAGTTTCTCGGCTATTTCATCGATGGCGATTTCCAGGGCCATCGAGCCCGCGGCATCACCGGGCGCGCGCATGGAATTGCCTTCGGGCAGGTCGAGCGCTGCCAAGCGCGTTGTGGTCAGGCGATTGGCACCCGCATACGCCAGACGAGTGGGACTGACCGCCGCCTCCGGGTGGCCGCCAGGTAGATTACCCGACCAACTTTCATGACCGATTGCAACGATCTTGCCTTCTCGGGTCGCACCGATGCGGATGCGTTGCAGCGTCGCAGCCCGATGCACGGTATTGTTGAATATCAAGGGCCGCTGCAATGCCACTTTCACCGCCCGACGTGCGGCGCGCGCTCCAAGAGCTGCAAGCACGGCATCGGCGCGCACCCATAGTTTCCCGCCGAACCCGCCACCGATGAAAGGAGAGATCAAGTGCACATTTTCCTTCGGCATACGTAGCGTGTCCGAGACATCGCTCACGCCCCGATCGAGCATCTGATTGGACGTCCACAGGGTAAGTTTGTCGCCGCTCCATGCGGCGATAGACGCATGTGGCTCCATCATGGCGTGCGCCTGATCGGGTGTTCTATAGACCGCATCGAGCTGGACCGGCGCTGCGGCAAAGGCAGCGGCGAAATCACCCACGGCCGTATCGGGCGGGGCGCCACCGATCCGCTCGGGTTTGACCGCCGTGCTCTTCGCTGCCGTAAGATCAAACGCGCCTGGCGCTTCGACGTATTTGACACGCAATTGGTCCGCGGCGGCTCGTGCTTGTTCGAACGTTTCAGCCACCACAAGCGCGATCGCCTGGTGATAATGCTGGATCTCGGGTCCTGCCAGCAGTTTCGCGGTGTTGAACTCGCTCTTGCCGAGGGGCCCCGCATTTTGTGCGGTGACGATGGCCAGAACACCGGGCGCCGCGCGTGCATTGCCCTCATTGATCCAGGCGATCCGGCCCTTCGCGATCGCCGAACCGACCACGTAGCCATAAGCAACCCTCCGCGCGACATCGTGCCACTCATAGGCATAGTGTGCAGTTCCCGTGGTCTTCAGCGGCCCGTCTATGCGGTTCGTGGGCTTACCGATGACCTTGAGCTGATCGATGGGATTGGCGGTAGCCGGGGCGTCGAACTTCACGGCTTCAACTCCGAGCCTGCGCAAGCACCGCGCCGAGCGTTCGCTCGACGAGGGTCAATTTGAAGGCATTCTCATTCGTTGGTTTTGCGCCCGCGAGCAGTTGCGCGGTGACGGCTTTGGCACCGCGCGGCATATCGGCTTCCGCGGCCTCAACGCGCCAAGGCTTAGGCGCGACGCCGCCCAACGCCACGCGTCCTGTGCCATCCGATTGGATGATGGCGGCGACGGAGACGAGCGCAAAAGCATAGGATGCGCGATCACGGACCTTGTGATAGATGTGCATCCCACCGATGGGCGCGGGCAACGTTACGGCGGTGATGAGCTCGGCGGGTTGCAGCGTGGTTTCCAGGTTCGGCGTGTCGCCCGGCAGTCGATGAAAGTCCGCAATCGGAATGCGCCGGGTCTCACCGTCGGCGCGCACGGTTTCCACGGTTGCATCGAGCGCGCGCATGGCAACCGCCATGTCGCTCGGGTGCGTAGCGATGCAGGAATCACTGGCGCCGATCACGGCGAGCGGGCGGCTGAAGCCTCCCAATGCGCTGCAGCCGCTGCCGGGCTCGCGTTTATTGCAGGGTTGGTTGGTGTCATAAAAATACGGACAGCGCGTGCGTTGAAGGAGATTGCCGGCGGTGGTCGCCCGGTTGCGCAGTTGACCCGAGGCACCGGCCAGAAGTGCGCGGGACAGCAAGCCGTAATCTCGCCGCACGCGATGGTTCGCAGCCAGGTCAGTGTTGCGCACCAGCGCCCCGATGCGCAGCCCGCCGTCCGGCGTCGAGTCAATCTTATCGAGCGCCAGGGCGTTCACATCGATGAGATGCTTTGGCGCTTCGATTTCGAGCTTCATCAGATCGAGGAGGTTTGTGCCGCCGGCAACAAATTTTGCGTCCTTGATGCGTGCGGCTGCGGCCGACGCCTGGGCGGGAGTTCGCGCGCGTTCGTAACTGAAAGCTTTCATGTGTGGCTCCCGGCGACATCGACGATTGCCTCGACGATGTTGGAGTAGGCTCCGCAACGGCAGATATTGCCGCTCATGCGTTCGCGCAGTTCGGCTTCGGTGAGCTTCGGTTGTGCGGTCAAATCCGCGGTCACATAACTCGGAACACCGACTTTGATCTCGTCCAGCACGGCGACGGCCGAACAGATCTGTCCAGGCGTGCAGTAACCGCACTGGTAGCCGTCGTGCTTGACGAAAGCCGCCTGCATTGCGTGCGGCTTGTCTGGTACGCCGAGTCCTTCGATGGTCGTTATGCGCCCCCCTTCATGCATCACCGCGAGCGTGAGGCACGAGTTGATTCGACGTCCATCGACGATCACAGTGCAGGCGCCGCATTGGCCGTGATCGCAGCCCTTCTTAGTGCCCGTCAGATGCAGGTGCTCACGTAACGCGTCGAGAAGCGTTGTTCTCGTATCGAGCTTCAGAGCGTGAGTTTCGCCGTTTACTTCTAAAGACACCCCCGACAAGACGGGCGGTTCGACATCCGATGGCTGCGCTCTCGCTATGCGCGGCACCGCTGTCGCAGCCGCAACGAACGCCCCGAGGGCTAAGAGCTCGCGCCGGCTTATTTCAAAGTCGTCAGGATCGCGCATGTTGCATCCGAACCTCGCTGACTGACACGGCCGCCCTGCGCACTTCGTCGTCCGATCTGCCGTCGTCCGATTGGGCTACCGATAAAGCATAGCCCCCGGATCTTGCGCCTCGATGTCAAATGCCCGGTTTGGAGTTACATCTGAAATACCGGCGGCGTCAGACTCCGCTCAGCGTATTGCAAGCTCGCGCCAACGTTCACCCCGATAGGAAGGCTTTCGGCTTTGCCTTACAGGCGTCACGCGCGTACGTCATTGATTGTTTATGGGTTTTTGAGCGCGCGGCGGATGAACGCCAATGTTGTGAGTTAGACGCGACGCAGAAAGGACCGCTGCCATGAAAACCTCGCCAATGCTACGACATCATTTATACGTGCGCCTCGGGGCGCGACGCTGTTTCTGCTCGTTCACCAAGAGCGCTAATGGCCGAGCCTCTCGCGGAAAAACCGCACGATCTGAGCGTTGAACGCCCGGTGAAACGCCGCACGGTCGAAGCCCGCTGGATCAGTGCAGATGTTGGGCACGGCCGCATAGAGCCTCGGACTGCAGGGCGGCAGGAAGTCGTAATGACCGGCGCCCGCGATTACGTGATATTCGGGTGGCCGCGGGAGGGCGCGCCGCACTGCCTCTTCGTAGTCGGGGTTGGGCTGATGGCGGTCGTCCGCCGCCCGCCAGAGCTGGATAGGAATGTGTACATCCTTCAAGCCGGTGCGCTCGAACGCAAAGCCGAACGCCGGCGCAGCCACCACCGCCGCTTTGATGCGCGGGTCGGTGATCCAGGCTCTGGGTGGAGCGTCGGCGCCGAGAGAGTCCGGGTCCACCTTGGCTCCCTTAAGAGCGCTGCAGAGATCGGTGTTCGGGTGGACGCGGCAATATGGCCCGGTCTTCTCAAGATTCGGAATCCCGCCGGCCGCCACCAAGACGGTGAAACCTCCATTGGAAAAACCGAATGCGCCGACGCGCGTGTCGTCGAGCCGAGCATGATTGGGCCATTCGTCCAGCATGTAGGAGATCAGTCGGTGAAGCTGGGCCGGGCGGCGCCACAGCCGCAGGGTCTGCGTCTGATCGTCGTAGGTGTCGCCGGCGTGACTGACTGCCGCGGCCACAAAGCCCGCATGCGCAAGCGCCAAGGCCGTATCGTAGTGGCTTTCATACGAGCCACCGCCGCCGTGGGAGAGAACCACCAGCGCCAGCCCGTCGCCGACGACCGGCGCGCCCAGAGCCACCGTCTGCGTGAAAGTCCCGAGGGCGCGCTCGGCCGGCGACGTATTCGTGGGATACCAGATTCCGACGGTGAGCGTCGGCTCTCCATCATTGTCGATGTGGATTTCCTCGAAACCCACATCGACGACTGAACGGGCAAACGATGCACTCGATGGCAGGAGGACGGCCGCGAGGACAAGAGCAGAGAATCGCAAGAGCCTTGCTCCTCGCGTGATGCAAAAAGGATGAATATTTTGTACAACCGCCTGAGTCTACAGAGCGACCTCCAACGAAGTCAGCGACGCTCGCTCAGCGATCCACCGTCGCCATGATCCAATCGGCGTAGCGCTTGCCCGAGATCTTTGCCGGATTCAGGGCCGCATCGAGCCTCCGCAGGTCGGCGGATTCGAGCGTGATATTGACGGCAGCCACATTTTCCTCGAGATAGCTCCGGCGCTTCGTCCCGGGGATAGGCACGATGTCATCGCCCTTCTGGAGAAGCCAGGCAAGTGCGATTTGGCCGGGCTTTGCGCCCTTGGCCACGGCAATGTCCCGCACTGCGGTTGCCGCTTGCATGTTGGCATCGAAATTCTCGCCCTGATAGCGCGGATCGTTGCGTCGAAAATCGTCCTGCGGGTACTCCTCCGCCCGTTTTACCTCCGCGGTCAAGAAACCGCGCCCCAGGGGACAAAAGGGCACGAGTCCGATACCCAATTCCCGCAGCAACGGAATGATGTCGGGCTCGAGATTTCGCTCCCAGAGCGAATACTCGCTCTGCAGCGCGGACACCGGATGGACCGCGTGGGCCCGGCGGATGTTGGCCTTCCCCGCTTCGGACAAGCCAAAAAAACGCACCTTTCCCGCGTTCACGAGCTCTCCGACCGCGCCCGCCACTTCCTCGATCGGCACCGCGGGATCGATGCGATGCTGATAGAGCAGATCGATGTGATCGGTCTGCAGGCGCCGCAACGACCCTTCCACGGCTTCGCGAATGTGCTCGGGTCGACTATCCCGTTCGCTACCCGCCCGCTTCCCGCCCTCCAAGCGAAAGCCGAACTTCGTCGCGATCACAGCTTTGGGCCGCCGGCCCTTCAGTGCGCGACCGAGAAGCTCCTCATTGGTGAAGGGCCCATACGCTTCCGCGGTGTCTAAGAAATTGCACCCCAAGTCGAGGGCGCGATGGAGCGTCGCGATGGATTCGGACTCATCGGCCGGACCGTAGGATTGGCTCATGCCCATGCACCCGAGTCCAATCATCGAGACTTCGAGACCTTGGCGGCCTAGTTTGCGCATGGGTAGCATGATCAACCTCCCGTAGAATTGAAAAAATCTGTAACGCCTGCAGCGCTGAAGGCGCATTCAAGCGATCGAGTAACCTGCACCCGCCAACAGTCCGTGTCCGGAGATGAACGCAGCATCGTCGGACGCCAAGAATGCCGCAGGCGTCACCGTAGATCTTCTCCCCCAACGCTTCGGTATCGCGGGGAGAGAGCTCTGGGACGATCCGCCACTCATCGCTCCCCCTCGTGAGCTGTTTATCGAAGTGCCGAACCCAGAGCGTTGGGGCCGCCGATTGCCGCCAACCAAACTCTACCTTGCTCGATGTGGAAGCTCAATTCTTGAGCTCCGCTAGCAGCCGCTCTTAACCGCGAGCAGTGGGTGCCAATGCCCATCCTCGGGGATGGAGAGTGTTTACCAATTTTGGGACGGCCAACCGTAACCCTGTGTTATCCCTTCTGTAGCGATACGCTAAGTCGTATTCCAGTTGGATCCCGATTCGCAACGCTGACCGAAGCGCCGAATAAGGAAAGAATTCGGTACGCCAGAGCCGGACCTAGTCCCAAATCCCCGCCAGGCGTGAGCGTTTCTCCGATCGAGAACACATCAAAGAACTTGGGCATGGCAGTGGGGGTGATCGTCCAACTGTGACTATCGATGATAATCTTTACCGAATCGCCAACCGCTGCTTGTGTCAGGTTGACACTTTCACCCTTTTTCGAGAATTTAACGGCGGTCTCCAGTAACGAGGACAACGATCGAATCAATAAGTCTTGATCCCCGACAACGGGGCCCATGTCCGCCGCCAACATGGCGAACGTCACGTCGCGGGATTCGGCGAACGCCGTCGCGCGCTGAATTGCTTGGTTAAGTACGTAACCCGAGGAGACCGATGTCCCGCTGAATGCCTCCCCAAGAACATCTATCTGAGTCAGCAGCAAGGCATCTTCCAGTATGGATAAGATTCTTTCGCGCGATTGTACAAACATCGCTTGAACTGCCGTCCTCTCTTGCGTAGCGGGCATTTCTTCAATCATAAGATCGCCGATCACGAAGAGCCCGTTCAGTGGGGTGCGAAACTCATGAGAGATAATGGCGAGAAAGTCGCTCTTGGCGCAATCGAGGATGCGTAGCCGCTCGTTAGCCCTAGCAAGCTCGAGGTTCCTCTCTTCCAATTTCGTCACGAGCCGATCGCTATATTCCTTCAGCACCTCGACTTCCCGCCATGCTTCAGGCCGCGGCGCGCTGTGCGGCATCGCGATGGCTTCGCGCAGAGCGGCGAGGATGATCTCGAAAGGCGCGGGCTTCTTCAGGTATCTGTCCGCGCCAATGCTGAGGGCCAGCTTCTCATCGCTCGGCGAAGTGTATGTGGACGTGTAAATGACGACCGGCAGGTCGCGCAGTCGCTGGTTTGTGCGGATTTCATGGCACAGCCGGTAGCCGTCCATGCGAGGCATCAGGATGTCCGACAGCACGGCATCTACGTTTTCGCGGCCGAGAGTCTTTAGCGCATCGACGCCATCGGACGCTTCCAGCGTTGAATGGCCTTCGGCTTCGAACATCACGCGCAGAAGCTCCCTGTTGCCAGCGACATCGTCAACGATGAGAAGTTTCATAGAGCCTTGTCCCGGACTGCCCCGATTACCCACGTCACGCCTGCAGGCAATGGAGGTTGGCTGGCCAGACTGGTGGCGTCTGTCAGGCCGGTTTTGAGTTTGTGCACCAGAGCCAACCGTCGACGACAAGAATTTTCATGCCGCGCCAAATCTGGCCACGCGCACTTCCAGACGGCGCGTCAGTTAGTTGCGACACCCTCGGAGCATCGTTCACTGGGAATGCGCACGCCTGTCGCATCTTAGGCCATCGCGAATGAGAGCACCGGACCTGATCGATTCTACGCAGAGGCAATCGCGGTAAGCGAATTGGTGCTCACCGCCAGACCACTTGTCCTGCTCGCGCTCGTCGCAGCACAGCATATAAAGGCTCGGGCGCTCTTCGAGTCGATCGCCGCCGATGCTGATGCCGATCAAGGGGTTATGTGCTAGCGCGGCATTGGAAACCTGTCGGGCCTGATTCCATTAGGAAGAATCCACGCGAGCGGTGACGCTTGCGCAGCGCGCCGCAGCACTTAGCCTGTTGTCAATAACGCGATTCACCCCGCTATTCGCAACGGCCACCGGAGTAGTGTCGGCTCCTCCGCACAGCGGGCGGTTCGATCGTCAATGGGTCTTATTCCAGCTAGTCGCCAGCTGCTCGCTTAACTCAATGGGGGCGCTATGTTTGGCAACGCAGATCGACCATTCTCAACCAACGGGTTCATGCCCCATGGGATGTGCTATCTGTGGCGTCCCGACATCCTTGGCCTACACATTGGATCCGACCTGTTGATCGCCGTTGCGTATTTCACCATACCTTTCACGTTGCTCCAGTTTGTACGCAAGCGTCGCGACATCCAATTCAACTGGATGTTTGTGTGTTTCGCCATCTTCATCGTCGCATGCGGCATGACTCACTTGATGGAGATTTGGGTGATCTGGCACCCAGATTATTGGTTGAGCGGCGCTGTCAAGCTGATCACGGCCCTAGCTTCAGTGCCCACGGCAATCCTTCTTGTGAAACTCATTCCGACGGCGCTGGCACTCCCGAGTCCAGCGATCCTTCGCGATGCCTACGCGAAATTGGAACAGGAGATTGCGGGACATCACCGCACCGAGGAGCAGCTGCGCAGGGCAAATGAGCAACTTCGCAACGAGGCCGTTCGCGGCAGGCTAGCGGCCATCGTCGAATATTCTGACGACGCCATCATCAGTAAGACACCAGACGGAGTGATCACGAGCTGGAATCGGGGTGCCGAGCAAATGTTCGGCTACTCGAGCTCCGAGGCGATCGGTCAGCCCACTTCAATGCTGTTCCCGGCCGATCGGGTAGCCGAAGAAGCGGGGATCCTGGCGCGTATCGGCCTGGGCGAGCGGATCGCGAGCTTCGAAACTGTGCGCATTCGAAAGGATGGCCAACGTATCGACGTCTCCGCCACGATCTCGCCGATAAGAGACGCAGCAGGCGCCATCGTGGGCGCGTCCAAGATCACGCGAGACATCACCAAGCAGAGGCGCGCGGAGTCAGCGCTCGCAGAACAAACAAAGATTTTGGATCTTGCCCAGGTGATGGTGCGCGACACGAGTGG
>Ga0302324_100005341_pt1 | contig 27993 bp, 33 predicted proteins | sample Palsa_T0_1_FD_201949 | JGI IMG/M metagenome (GOLD analysis project Ga0302324, IMG submission 201949) | Peat permafrost microbial communities from Stordalen Mire near Abisko, Sweden - Palsa_T0_1 | ecosystem: Environmental > Terrestrial > Soil > Palsa > Peat permafrost | place: Sweden: Abisko...
GCAGTGGTTGGCGGTGTGCGAGGTCCGTGACGCGAACGGCCAGCCGGTGCGGGTCACCGCGCATCAATTCCGGCACACGGTCGGGACGCGGATGATCAACAACGAGGTTCCGATCGACACCATCCAGCGGATGCTCGACCACTCAAGCCCGCAGATGACGGCGCGTTACGCGACGATCAAGGACCAGACGTTGCGGCGTGAGTGGGAGCGCTACCAGGATCGGATTAACGTCCTCGGCGAGGTCGTGCACCTCGAGCCCGACGGTCCGCTCGGTGACGCCGCGTGGGCGAAGGAGAACCTCGCGCGCGCGAAGCAAACCATCCCGAACGGGTACTGCGGGCTGCCTCTGCAGCAGACCTGCCCGCACCCCAACGCGTGCCTGACCTGCCCGAGCTTCCTCACGACCATCGAGTTCCTGCCGCAGCACCAGGAGCAGCTTGACCGCACCGACCAGCTGATCGCCCAAGCCGAAGCTGATGGACGCCAACGACTCGTCGACATGAACACGCCGGTCCGGATCAATCTGCTGCGGATCATCGACGGCCTTCAGACCCTCGAGACCGAGGTATCCGATGGCGACTGACCGCCCCGGTCCGCTCGCGCTCGCGGCCGCGCGCAAGCACGACGCGACACTCGCTCGAGCCGGTGTCGCGCTTCGCGAACTGGACCGCGGCGGCGGCGTGATCAACTTCCAGGCCGTCGCGCGAGCCGCCGGCGTGTCGCGCCAATGGCTCTACGGGCAGGCAGATCTCCGGCGCGAGATCGAACAGCTCCGCGCCACCAGCGCGAACACCGCTCCGGCGGTCCCGGCCCGCCAGCGCGCGACCGAGGCGTCGCTGCGTCAACGGATCCGATCGCTGCTGGACGAGAACCACCGCCTCCGCGGCGAGAGCGACGGACTACGCGCCGAGCTCGCCCTCGCCTACGGCGAGCGGCGTGACGCCCGCCAGGTCGCGTGACCGGTCAGGCCGCGACTGTCTCCGCTGCCGTCTCGCCGGCGGCGAGGACGGTCTCGATCCGCCGGGCGAGCTCGTCGATCGTCTTGGCGAACGCCGTTACGGCGTCCAGTTCTCCGGTCTCGCCCCAGCCCGCGATATACGGGATCGAGTCGCCGTCGACCCGCAGGCCAACGCTCGCGCACGCGATCGCCGTGGCGGTGTCCACGATCACCTCGGCGCGCTGACGTCCGTACTCGGCATACCCGATGCCGAGCGCGTGAATGGTCTCGTGGATCAGGATCCGTAGCTGCGCGTTCGCCGGCGCGTCCGCGTCGACGACGATCCGCCGCGCCTTCTGATCGCACCACCCACCCGTCTCCCCCGGGATCGACTCAAACGAGACCGAGAACCCCAGCGACTCGGCGAACACCCGGATCGGTACGAGGAGATGTGCGTGCGAGTCTCCGGTCAACGGTTCACACGGCGGGCCGAGCGGAGCCTGCTCGCGTCCGTCGATGGGATCGACCTGCGCGCGGTCGAACACGAACACGGTTTTGAACAGCATCATCGTGTCGCCGGTCTCCTCGCCCGTCATCCGGTCGCGCTCCTTGAGCGGCAGCGGGGCGATGATCGCCACCGCGCGCTCACCCTTCCGGACCGCATAGCCCATCCGCAGCCAGGTGTTGAACCCCGCGACGAACGTGGCGTCCGGTCGCGCGAGGGCGACCAGCAGCTGGTTGGAGATCGACAGTCGCGCGAGCCCGGCCTGCGATCGGACACGAACCCAACGCTTCCACCCCTGCGAGGTCAGCAGCTGCTCCGCGGCGACCTGGAGGCGCTCGCGGTCTTGGCGGCGGCGCTCTGCGCGCTCCTGCTCGGTCAGTCGGCGAGATGACTTTCTGGCCATGACGGCTCCCTTCGACTCGGAGGCCCGCCCGCTGCGGGCCTGTGCCGCCCCAACCGCAGCCCGAAGGGATGCGAAAATCCGGCCGGTCAGGTCCGCGGCGGTCGCACCTGACCGACGTCGAAGGGCACCCCAATGCCCGACGTGCGGGGCAGCTAACGGCACCGAGTACTTCCCTCCTATTGGCGAATTGCGGGTCCGTCTGAGACGCGGGCTGGTTGACCTGCTCCTGTTGTGCTTCAGGTGTCATGAGGGGTGTCCGCGTCGGCCCGAGCTGCGATCGTCCGGGTGCGTTGGAGACCGGTGAGCAGGGGCCGGCGATCAGGTGGCTGAGCGATTGCTTGGGCGAGGCGAGCGCCTGAGTGCCTGGGCTGATAGTGCTGTGAGCCAGCCGAATCCGGTAGCGATGGTGGCACGCTGCAACAGTCCGGCACAGTCGGTAAGCCATGGGGACGCTTGACTAAAGCCAGCGCTGAACAGTGCCGTGCCGGTAAGCGTCGACGCGCCGGTGGCGGCGGAGTAGCGCCCCCAGCCTCGTCTGCCGGCCTGGTGGAATCGCCAGGCGCACGCGAGCGCCGCGGCCGGAATTCCGAGGAAGATCGGCAGCGCAACGATGTTGTGCATGGCTCCGGTGGCAGTCGGGTCAGAGGGAGCGTCGGGTGTTCCCGGCGGATAGCCGCTGACGGGGTCGGTGCAGAACGCGGCCGAGCCCAGCAGCCCAAGGCCGACCCCTGCGAAGAGCGCCGGGCCGAGTCGGGTGCCCAGGAGCGGGTCGCGGGCGCGGAGGAGTCCGGTGGCGCCTGCGAGGTACAACGTTCCGGCCACAGCGAAGTTGGTCACCTGCACCCATCCTCGGGATCCGAGCGCCAGCGAGCTGACCGGGTGGCGCAGCGACTTGTAGTCCGGGCGCCGGGCGCCCTCGAGAACGAACACGGTGACGAACAGCGGCCCCGCGGCACCACTGCAGCAAAGCAGTCCGCGGGTCGTGGGCTTCGGCGGCTCGACGCTGGCCGCCGACGTCACGCTTCACCCGAGTGTGGCGCCATGAGCTCGAACAGGTGCCCGTCGGGCGTTTGGAAGAACAGGCCGCGTTCGGACAGCGGATGGTCGATCCGGCCGTTCGTCGGGTCGGTTGGCTGGCTGCCGTATGCGACTCCCTGGGACGGCAGCCGGCTGAGGATCGCGTCGAACGCGTTGTCGTCGACAACGAACGCGACGTGCATTGGCTGGATCTGCTCGGAGTCGTAGAACACGATCGTGAACTCGGGACTGACTCGTAGTCGGGCGAATCGACCGTCGTCAGGGATCTCGCGGTCAAGATCAAAGAGACTCGCCAGCAAGCCGGCAGCGTCAAGCCTGGCGCGTGCCGGAACACCGACGTGGTCGACCCGGATCATTGCGCTGAGCCCGTCTGTGGGTCCATTGGCAGCTGGCTGGAGGACGGTTTGAGCTCAGTCGCGTCGGCAACCTGCGCGATCTCCTGCGCGTCGTATGCCGTGCGAACCCCCGAGATCGACATTCCCGCGGCATCCGCCAGGTCAGCGAGCCGATACGGCCGCGGCCGGGTGAACTCTCGCCCGTAGGCCAGCAGCCTGCGCATCGCGGCATCGAGGTCATGGCGTTGTCGCCGCAGGCCAGCAAGCGTCGTCAGCAGCGGATCGTGTCCGTAGAACCCCACGACCCCCGCGGTCGCCCGCAACCTCTCAGCAACGAGCGCCCGCCGCTCCGCTGCTTGCCCCTCCGGCTCCGCACCGACGCTGCCTGTTAGCAGCGGTTCGTCCTCGAAGGTCCCGGACGGCGTGGTGCCCAGCAAGATATCCGCGAGAATCTCGAAATCATCCATATTGCGATGATCGCAAAAACATGCGGTGATCGCAAGGAGAGATTGTTGATCGACCCGGCGCCGACGATCGTCCTGTGCAGTAGCCGACCCGTTTTGTGTGTCGGGGAGCGTCGCTCACTACTCATGCTGACCGGCCCTGCTCCGCGCGGCTTGCGGAACCGTGGCAACGCGATCGTTAGTTCGACCGGCTCGCTGGCGATCGCTAGTAGTCGGTTCCACGCGCAGAGGAGCAGTGGCGCACGCTTGCCGCTTCAGTGGCAAGGCGGGCCTCTGGTCAGCCGTGGGGATTCGACGGCGCGAAGTCGCCCATCTAGTTCAGGCTGCATCCGGCTCCGATGGCAGTCGTCCATCGTGAAACGATCTGCCAGGCCTGATGCTGGCTGTCGAAGGGCTCGAGGTCATCAGAATCACATACGGTGAGCGGGAGGCGGCCCGATGACCACGTACGCGAGGAGCGCAGATGGGCACGCAGCCCGATTGGGTGCAATGGCACCGGGACTACGACGATCCAGGTTCGCTGCTCTCACAGCGGGGGAAACGTGTGCAGGGGCATCTGCGCGCTGAGCTCGATCGTGCCCCCGCCGGGGACATCCGGCTCATCAGCCTGTGCGCCGGGCAGGGCCGGGACGTGATCGGCGTCCTGGCCGACCATCCGCGCCGGGACAACGTGCGCGCCCGGCTGGTCGAGCTGGACGAGCGTAACGTCGCGGTCGCGCGGCAGGCAGCGCAGGCGGCTGGGTTGGCCGGTGTCGAGGTGCTGCAGGCCGACGCCGGGATCACCGATGTCTGCGTGGGCGCGATCCCCGCCCAGATCGTGATGGTGTGCGGCGTTTTCGGCAACATCACCGCCAGCGATGTCCAGGCTACGGTGGCGGCCCTGCCCAGCTTGTGCGCGCCCGGTGCGCTGGTCCTGTGGACCAGGCACCGCGTGCCGCCTGACCTGACCCCTGCGATCCGGTCCTGGTTCGGGGACGCGGGCTTCCTTGAGGAGGCTTTTGACGTCAGCGACGACGGTTTCATGTCGGTGGGCGCGCACCGGCTGACGGGCGAGCCCGCCGCGCTGAGGTCCGGCCAGCGGCTGTTCACCTTCGCGGCCAGGATCTGAGCCGGGCCAGCTCGCCCTCAACATCGACAGACGCTGGGCCTGCGGCTTCGCTAGCCGCGATCACGGTACCCCACTGTCGTTGGAGACTCCCGCGGAGCCGATCCGCTGTTTCGCCGAATGCGAAGCGCTACTTGAGCACAAAAGGGAAGCCACCGACACTCGACCTGGACTACCGGTCTGATCGAAAAGCGCTCGTCTGGCGACACTTAGCCGGGGCGACTACCTTGCCACGCAGGCGATAGCGCCGTCCCTGCTACCCAACCTCTACGAGCATCTCGTCGTTGCCGGTGACTTCCCTCCTGTGCGCGGCGAGCAGGGCCTCTCTGGCTCCCGACTCCGGCGCGTACGGCGGGCGGCGCTAGTGGCGATAAGCAAGCCCGGGAGCGTTGAGCACGTGAGTCCTACGTCGCACCGCCGCTCAGTGAGGGTCCAGTCGGAGGCTGGTGTCCTATGCGCGTCGCTGTAGCGGCTCGAGAAGCTGGACTACGTTTCCCTCGGGGTCGACGCCGTCGCAATGCACGAAACGGTCGAACTCAAAACCAGTCGCCTCGGATCGACGTGGCCGCCTAATCGGGTTGCGATCAGCCTTGGTGTCCGCAATGCTCTGAACGGCGAACGCGGCTTCACCGGCGTGCTTTCCCGGCGACGGGAGGGACCGCAGCTTCGATCCTCGCGGCGATCGCGTCCGGGATTGCCACAAGTGACAGCCGCCAGGCGGCCGATCCAAGGACGCAGTACTCCGGGGTGAGGCTTCGAGCCTGAAGCCCGAAACACCGTTTTTAGAACAGACGCATCTGATCAAGATCGTTGACGTAGACGACGGCTGATGCCTCCACTGTCGCCGACAGTAGCGACACCCGCCGCCGCCGGGCGGGTGTCCTCGCCGTTCCCGCGAAGAAGACTGACGCTGCACAAGGGCTTGGGCAAGTCGCGATCGCGTCGGCTCGCCGCTTTCATGTCCGGACCGACGGCTGGGCGCAGCCGCCTGCGGCTTTTCTATGCGCCGACTACCAGCGAACTCGACGCCGGCGCGGCCGAACCGGAATTCCTGGGTCCGTTCCTGGCGGACAGGGGGTGCAACCCACGTATGGGGTCAAGACTCGCTTTCAGGCTCGCGCGGGATCGGTCCGGCGACGTCGCGTTGGTCTGTGAGGAGGTAGCGGTGCCGTAGTGTCCGGGGTCGAGGCCGCTGCTCCTGGCGGCTTGTCGTCTCTAGCCGAGGTGGTCGAACAGGATCTTTGCTGCGTAGCGACTGTCGAGGTATTCGCGTACCGCGGCGATCTTGCCGTCCCGGATGACGAAGAAGCCGCAGTAGTTGTTCTCATACGGCTGGCCGGCGGCGTTGCGGGCCTGCACCTGCCACTCCAGAGCGACCGTGTCGCCCTCGGTGATCATCGTCGGGAACGCAAAGACGTGGCTGCCGGTCTGAAAAAGCGCGCCGACGGCCCCGCCGAGAAAGTCATCCACGATCTGATCACGTCCGCGCCACGGGCCCGCGATCGGAAGGTCAGCCAGGATCGTCCAAGTGGCGTCATCGGCGAAGCTGGCGCGGATGATGTCTATGTCGCCGCGGACGAGCGCGTCCAGGTAGCGCTGAAGAACCTTCTTGGGCTCGCGTCTCGCGACGTTGTTGGCGGCGAAGGAACGGATGGCGGCCGCGATCTCGGTGGGGCGTTCCTGTTGAGCGAGGTGGCCGGCGCGGTCGATCGTGATCACGGCGCTGCCCTCGGTGAGGCGGGCGAGTTCCTGGGGCACCGTGAGCGGAACCGCCTGATCCAGCGCGCCGTGAACGTAAAGGATCGGTGCGACGACCTCAGGCAGCCAGGGCCTCGGATCGTAGGTCGCCTGCTCCTTAAACAGGGCATCTATGTGAGATGACGCGTCGAGGATCTGTCGAGCGGTCCACTGGCGCAGCGAGTCGCTCGCCTGCTCGGTGTACATATTGTTCACTGACGCCGCGATGGTCGCCGCTCGGTCGGTCGCGAGGTTGTGGACATGGTTCTGCAGGATCTCGGCGATATTCGGCGCCCAGTGACAGTGACCGGGACCGCCGAGCACGACGACTCCCCCGATACGGTCCCCGGCAGTCAGGGCGGCCTGACCCGCGAACAGGCTGCCGACTGAACTTCCCACGAGCGTGGGCCGTTCCAGGCCGAGGCTCTCGATGAGCGCGAGGAGATCGGCCGCGTTCTGCCTGATCGTGTTGCCCGTCGACGTGCGCTCGCTGCGCCCACAGCCGCGCCAGTCGTAGGCGACCACCAGGTGATCGGCCGAAAGGTCGGCAATGACCCGATCCCAGACCCGCAAGGTCGCCCCCCAACTGTTGATCAGCACGATCGGGCACCCTGCACCGGCGATCTCGTAATACAGCTGGACGCCTTCGAGCTGAGCCATCGGCATGGGGTCATTGACCCACACACGTCGCCGACGATCAATCACCGGTCTCCCTCTACACTCATCACAAATCGTGATCAATGAGGTGATGCGTGGAGATTCGCCAACTCCGGTACTTCCTTGCCGTCGCTGAGCTGCGCCACTTCGGTCGCGCCGCCGAGCAACTCCACATCGTCCAGCCCGCGGTCAGCCAGCAGATCCGCCGACTCGAGCACGAGCTCGGAGGGCAGCTCTTCCACCGCACGACACGCACGGTTGAGCTCACGCCCACAGGAGTCGCGTTCCTCACGCACGCGCGCGAGATCCTTGCCGCCGTCGATCGCGCCAGCCACGTGGCGCGCCAACCGCACGACGGCAAGACCACCCTGCGGGTCGGCACCGGCTCCGGCTTAGGTGATCTGCTCAGCGTCGTCTTGGCAGAACTCGCCGGGCGCGAGCCCGAACTGACCGTCGAGCTCGTCCGGCTGCCCGAGCAGCAACGCCTCCTGCGACTTGCGGAGGGCAAACTCGCCGCCGCGATCGTCCGCGGAACAAGCGACCCGCTACCGGACGGCATCGTGTACGTTCCCGTCCTCTCGCAAGCGCTGATCGCGGCGTTGCCCGCGGCCCGTACCACCCCGCGGCGACGCACCGTTCGCCTCGCAGAACTGGCGGCGATGCCCGCACGGCTGCCCGAGCGCGATCAGAATCCCGCCCTCCTTGACCCACTGACCGCCGCGTTCCAGCACGCTGGACTGACCCTCAGGCGTATTCCACCCGGCTCCGACGAAGACATGCTCGCCCTCATCTCGACCGGCGCGCCGTCTTGGACCGTCTTCTACCCGCACAAAGCCCAACTGTTGGCACGCCAGCCCTTGCGAGGCGTCGCGCTGCGCCGGATCGCCACGCCACCGGTGACCGTCACGACCTCCATCGCGCTGCGAACCGACAGCCCCGAGGCTCAGGCATTCACCGACGCGTTCCGCGCAACCGCCAGCTCAAAACCGGATCAGCCCCCAACTCAGCGCGGCCCACGCCAGCAGAGACACACCCGAAATCCCACTCAGGGCAACAACCGCGGTCCTGGCTCCGCCCACACATGATCGGCCACTCGAATTGAGGGCGTCCGAGGGCGTCCTGAAAACTGTGTAGGCGGCTGATGGTTAGGTTAAGGCTGACTCCGAGGGTGTCAACGGGTGACGGTCAGTTTTCACCGTCCGGGACGCGGTCGCCGAAGTGGATCTTGAACGCCAGCAGCGCCGTGGTCCAGTTCCTAGTCCGGGTCCATTGCGGGACGGCGTTCTGCAGGGCGAGGTAGACGAGCTTGCGGGCGGCGTCCTCGGTCGGGAAGCTGCCCTTGGTCTTGATCGCCTTGCGCAGCTGGCGATTGAGGGCTTCTATCGCATTTGTCGTGTAGATCACGCGGCGGACCTCGTCGAAAAACGCGAGGAACGGGGTGACGTGCTCCCAGGCGTTGAGCCACGCCTGGGTGATGACCGGGAACCGGGCTCCCCACTTCTCGTCGAACAGCTCGAGCTCGGCGTGGGCCTGGTCGGCGTCGGTGGCGGTGTAGATCGGCTTCAGGTCGCGGGCGACCTGCTCTCGCTCACGGCGCGGCACGTACTTCAGAGAACTCCTGATCAGGTGAACCAGACACGTTTGGACCGTCGTCTTGGGGAAGACAGCCTCGATCGCATCGGGGAGACCGGTCAGCCCGTCAACGCACGCGATCAGGATGTCTGAGACACCGCGGGTCTTCAGATCGTTGAGCACCTGCATCCAGAACTTCGCGCCTTCGGTCTCCTGAAACCACATGCCGAGCACGTCCCGATCGCCGTCGAGGGTGACGCCCAAGGCGAGGTAGAGCGCGCGGCGCTGCACGCTGCCGTCGCGGATCTTCAGGACCATGCAGTCGAGGAACACGATCGGGTAGATGTCCTCCAGCGGCCGCTTGGCCCACCCGCGGACGTCGTCCATCACACCGTCGGTCACCCGGCTGATCAGGTCACGACCGACGCTGACACCGTAGATCTCCTGCAAGTGCGCGGAGATATCGCGCGTGGAGAGCCCGCGGCTGTAGAGCGCGAGGATCTTGTCGTCGAACCCCTCAAAGCGGCGCTGGCGCTTGCGAACGATCTTCGGCTCAAAACTCCCGTCACGATCGCGCGGCGCGTCGACCTGGACCTTCCCATGCTCGGTGATTAACGTCTTCGAGATCGACCCGTTGCGGGTGTTCCCGCCCCGCCGGGCGGCTCGTAATGCGGCTCATAGCCCAAGTGGTCGGTGATCTCGACCTCCATCGCGCGCTCCACCAGCCGCTTGGTCAGCTCGGCCAACAGCCCGCCGGGGCCGGCGATCTCCTGCTCGGTGCTCGCGCCGGCCAGCAGCTCGTCGATCATCTCATTGCTGATCCGTCGGTCTTTGGGCATCCCAAGCGCAGCATGCACCCGACGCCGGTCAGACGCACGCCGGACCGCATCATCAACCAGACCCTCCGAGGGGCCCACAGCGGCCGCGCCGCGCCAAGAGCCTCAAGCTCCCGGTCCTGCTCCAACACGGTTCTGCTGTTCAACGTCCTGGTTCTCGATGGCATGACGATCTCTTTCGTTCATGCCTACACACTTCCTGGGACAGACCCGTTTCGTCGCGCGTGTTCGTAGTGGTCTGGATCAGGTCGGCCAGGCGCGCATCGCAAGATCGGCTATCTCGTGGAGGTCATCCGCCGTGGCGCCGTCGCAGGCTTGGGTGTTCATGCCCTGGATGGTGGCGGCGTAGAAGGCTGCGAGGGAGTCGGCGTTCGTGTCGGGTGGCAGTGTCCCGGCCTCGATGTCGCGCTTGATCTTTTCGGCCAGGGCGCGCTTGGTCGCTTCTCGCTGGGAGCGTAGGCGTGTGGCAGCGTGATCGCCCGACGGGGCATGACCACCCGCGCCGGAGATCACCAGGCATCCGGGTGGGTGTCCGGGCTCGGTGTAGACCTGGGCGGCGAGCTCGAGCAGCATTTGCACTGCCTGCTGAGCGGTCGGTTGCGCAAGCGCTCGCGCGCCGTAGTCGCCGTAGGTGCGGATGTAGAGCTCGAGCGCCTCTTCGAACAGGGAGCGTTTATCGCCGAAGGCCGCGTAGAGGCTCGGGGGGTTGATCTCAAGCGTGGTGGTGAGGCTCGCGATCGACGTGCCGTCGAACCCGTGCTCCCAGAACTCCAACAGCGCGCGCTTGAGCGCCTCATCGCGGTCAAACCGCCTTCGCGTCCGGGCTGAAGACTCCATCACCACAAGTCTATAACGATCGCTAAAGCTCATGATAGTCTGCTGCTTTAGCGATCACTACAGCGCGGAGGGCAGGATGTCACCCCACGAAGGACTCAACGAAGGCAACGCAATTACTGCGGTTGGGAGTGGCCCGGCGGTGCTGCTCGCGCACGGTGCGGGCGGCGGAATTGACGCGAACTTCGGGCCGGTGCTGAGGAGCGTCGCAGCGGCTCACAGGACACTCGGCGTGGACTATCCCGGTAGCGGGCTGGCGCCGGTGAGCACCGGGCCGTTGACGCTCGATGCGCTCGCTGACCGGCTCGTGGGCGCCGCCGACGACGAGGGCATTGAGCAGTTCGCGGTCGCCGGTTTTTCGCTCGGCGGCCCGGTCGCGATCCGCGTCTGCGCCCGCTACCCCGAGCGGGTCAAGGCGCTGATGTTGACGGCGACGTTCGCTCGTGCCGATGCGAGACTGCGGCTCGCCGCGGAGATCTGGTCAGAGCTCTATGGCTCAGGCGACCGGCGTCTGCTGGCTGAGTTCTTGACGCTCGTGGCGTTCAGCGATGCGGCCCTGGAAGCCGCCGGACCGAACGGGCTGCGAGATGGCATTGGAGCACTCGCAGAAGCGATCGCGCCGGGAACGCCCGAGCAGCTGACACTGGTCCAGCAGCTCGACGTTCGCGCTGACGCGACGCAGATCACAGCACCGACGCTCGTGCTGGTCACCAGCCGAGACCCGCTGGTCTCGATCTCGGCACAGAGATCGCTGCACGCAATGATCCCTGGCGCGCGGCTCAAGGAGCTGAACTCTGGACACCTGCCGTTTGCCGAGCTTCCCGACCAGTGGTCATCAGAGGTCCTCGCGTTCCTTGAGTCCGTCGGCTGGAGCGACGCGCAGGATCGAGCAGCAGCGGCGGGTGAGCGATGAACGTGCCGAGCACATCGCGCGCGGCTGTCGTGCACGCCTATGGCGGCCCTGACCTGATCACAGTGCAGTCGCGACCGACTCCGACAGCCGGTCCAGGCGAGGTATTGGTCGCAATTCGCGCCGCCGGCGTCAATCTCGTGGACACAATGCTTCGCGACGGCTACCTGAAGACCGGTCCTTTGCCGCTCACGCTTGGCTGTGACTTCGCCGGCGTAGTTGCTGATGCGGGAGAGGGCGGCGATTTCGCGACCGGTGATGAGGTCTACGGGTACAAGCTGCTCGGTAACGGGACCTACGCCGAATACGCAGCGGTAGACGCCTCCCTGATCGCACGAAAGCCGCCATCGCTGTCGTTCGCCGCGGCGGCGGCACTGCCGTGCGCCGGTCTGATCGCCTACGACGCGATCGTCAACACGCTCGCGCTAAAGACCGGTGAGAGCATCCTGGTCGCGGGCGCGTCTGGCGGGGTTGGCCATCTCGCGGTCCAGATCGCCAAAGCCCGCGGAGCAACCGTGATCGCGACCGCGAGCAAGCGAAACCTCCAGTTCGTGCGATCGCTCGGCGCCGATCACGCCCTCGACTACAACCAGAACCTCGCAACAGCGATCCGCGAACTACTCCCAAACGGGGTAGACGTAGCCTTACCGACGGTGCGAGAGGCCGAGCGCTCGGCACTCGCGGTGACCCGGGACGGCGGCCGGATTACCTGGATCAACAACGCGTTCGACCTCCCGCTGGACCGAGGCATCACCGGCACCGAAACCAACGGCAGCCACGGCCGAGCGCTGCTGGACGCACTGAGCAACCTGGTGCAGGGCGGCGCGATCCCAACGATCCACATCGAGCATCAGTACCGACTCGCCGACGCGGCCCAGGCACACATCGATGTCGCACACGGACGCGTGCGAGGAAAACTCGTGATCAACACGACCACCTAGACAACGGCCATCCCCGGCAACACCAGCTACCAGCCTCGAGCCAACTGGCCGACCCGTAGTCGAAACACACGCCGCCAGCCGGCGCTCCAATCGCGATCCGTGATTCTCTATCGCAGCGTCGCGCTGACGGCCGGCATGCGACGCGGCTCTGGCGACAAGCAGGTTCATGGCCACAGTCGGGCGTTCCGTGCTTTCGTTCTCGCACCGGCAGCGGTGCGGGACCGTTCAGTGTCGAGGACTCCGTCGAGCTGACATTCTGTGTTCTGTGGTCCGCGTGGTCGCAAGATCAGCCCACGAGATTCCCCAACCCCGACGCTCGCGCTCCTGGCGAGAAGGAGGGACTTGTCGACTGTCGGGGCGAGCCCTCCCTACTTGGCCCGCCCGTGGCCTCGCGTGCGGCGAGGGCCATGGAACCGACTTCGCCTTCCGGTGGCTGTGACGTTGACCCGGTCCTCTACGCCCGGATCGCTCTGTGGATCCGGGGATATCTCGGTGTGATCGCTGTCGGTTGCCGATCACGAGCATTCGCCCACGTGTACGACCTGGCACTGGTGGGGGTCGAACTCGATTAGGCCGGCGAAGCGACGAGAGATCGCCTGGAACTCCGGTGAGCGCTGCATTGCGCTGAGGTGCTCGGCCGACTCCCATTGAAGGTAGTTGAACACGCGCGTGCCATCGATGCTGCGATGCACGGTCGCCGAAATGAAGCCGGGGAACTTGCGGGCGACTTGCTCGACGATTTCGATGTTGATGTTGACGACCTCGTCCTGGTTGAACGATCGCAGCGGAAGGTGTTGATGAACGTCACGTAGGAGGCGTCAGCGACGATCTCGGGCATGACCGATCCTTGTCTTGTCGTGGGTCCAGGGATCACCTCATCTAGCCGGCGTGATTGAGCTTGCCGAGGTGACTGGTGCTGTCGGCGGCGGCGCGGCGGGGTTCTGGTGGCGTGGTCGCTTGAGCCATGGTGCGGCGACCCGGGTTCGAACACCCCGCGTGCTCGTGTCGCACTCGGCGGGTGAGGATGATCGCGACGGGCTCGTGTGAATCGGGCGTGAGGCGCTCAGCCGCCGGGAAGTGGGTCTCCATCCTCACCGACCTCCAGCCGCAGAAGCTTCGCTTCCTGTAGTTCCCCTTCGTAGGGGAGCGAGAGCCCGCCATTAGTTGTCACGTACAACGCCTGCCGGTCCCCGGCCGCGCGTCCAAACGCACAGGCGGTGCTGCCGACGGCGCCCTCATCAGGACCGGTGATCGTCGTGCGCGTGCCGTCGGCGCCGAGCCGTAGCACGCTCTGCGCGACGTGCGTGGCGATGTACAGAGCGCCGAGCTCGGAGAACGCAAAGTCGTCTGCGCGAAGCTCTGTGGCGACCGTCTCGAGCTCGCCGGCGCGCCCGTCCGGCAGGAGCTCCACGCGGAGGATCAAGTCCCGGTCGGTGACGGAGATCCACACCCAGCCGTCGTGAAACTTGATTCCATTCGCGCCGGGCATCTGCTCGCGTTCAGGCCGAAGCCGAGCATCGTGCACCCAGGTGGACCAGGCGGGGTTGCGCTGGTCCACGGCCAGCACCCGGCCGGTCAGGCTCTCGGCGACCAGCAGCACCTGGCGCTCAGGCACAACCGCGCAGCCGTTGAGGAACAGGGCATCGGGGATCTGGAGCCACTCCTCGGCGGTTCCGTCAGGGCTGACGCGCCACACATAGCCCGGTGTGCGCCCGACCTCACCGCCGGTGACCCACAGCATCCCCGCCGCGTCGAACGCGAGGCCGGCCGCGGGCGCCGGCAGCCGGCAGAACGCATCGAGCTCCCCGGTCTCGGGTCGGAACCGGTCGATGCGGCTGTGGGAATGCTGGCTGATGAACACGGTCCCGTCGTCGGCCACCGCGACGTTCTCCGCGAAGTGTCCCGCTGGCCACGTCGCGACGACTCGGCTCGGGACCGGCGCCCAGTGACCGTCGTCGTGGCCAGGGAAGCCCGGGATGGCGGAAACGCTCATGCGAACGCGCGCTTACCGTCGGTGTTCCAGGTCCAGATCGGCACCTCGCGCAGCGGATGCAGCTCCTCCTCGCTGGACGCGTTGGAGTTCTGCATCGCGACCTTGGAACCGAACTCAACGTGGAAACGGACGGCATCGCGGAACGGCTCGTCGTCGGGCATGTCGACCGCATCCAGGGCCGCGAGGTAAAGCTCCACGAACCGCTGGCGCTGCTCCTCGGTGATCTTCAGGTGGCGGTGAACGTCGATCAGGTGGCGAACGTCGATCAGGTGGCGGAACCCAACCTCACGGGTGAAGCGGTCCGGTCCTCCGAAGGACTCCGCGGTGAACCACGTGAGATGGTCCACGTGATCGGGACTGCCGGCACCAAACAGCGGCTGCAGAAGCGGGTCGGTGAGCACGCTTGAGTAGAAGTGATCCTCGAGCCTGTGCAGGCCCTCTATGCCACCGGCGTGGTCGAATAAGGTGCCCGTTGGCATATCTGGCAGGCTAGAGCGACGGTTCTCGCGTTACGAACAGGACTTCCCGATGAATCCACAGGCACCGCCAGTGCGACCGACGCCAGAGCGCCTCGCTGTCTCATTCGAGCTGCGGCACCTGCGCTACTTCCTCGCTGTCGTGGAGGACCTCAACTTCACTCGCGCCGCCCGCCGGCTGAACGTGGTTCAACAGAGTCTGAGCGAGGGGATCGCACAGCTGGAGGAGATCCTGGGCCTGCGGCTGTTCGAGCGCACCACGCGCCCGGTGGCCCTGACCGACGCTGGCGCCCGGTGGCTGCCATACGCACGCGCGGCACTCACCGCCGCCGAACGCGCCGACGACGCGGCAATGCAACTGCGCGCCGGACCGATAACCAGCCTGCGAGTCGGCCTCGCCGCCACGGCCGCGTTCCCGCTCACGCCCACTCTCCTGCAGACATTCCGGCTCGGACATCCACAGATACCACTCAGCACCCGCCACTTCGACTTCGGCGACCCCACCGGCGGCCTGCTGACCGACGAGACGGATGTCGCGATCGTGCGCCCGCCATTCACCGCGACCGGCCTAGAGCTGCTCGTGATCGCCAGCGAACCACGCTACGTCGCGCTCTCAGACCATCACCCACTCGCCCAGCGGAGCAGCGTCACCTTCGCGGAAATCGAAGACGAGCCGTGGATCGAAGTGAACGAGTCCGATCCTCTCTGGTGCGCGTTCTGGCGCCTGACCGCACTGCGCAACCAGCCACCCCGGGTGGGCGCCAGCGGCCAAAACCTCGAAGACCTCCTCGAAGCCGCACGCACCCGCCAAGCCGTCGGTGTCGTCGCCGAGTCCGTAGCACGCGCCCAACCCTGGCCACAGCTGACCTTCGTCAAAGTCAGCGACATCCCGCCCTCAGACGTCGCCATCGCCTGGCGCGCGGGTAACACATCGACGCCAGTCAGCGCGTTCATCACGGTCGCTCAAAACCTCGCGGCCTCAACCGGGTAGGCCGGCACGTGTCCCATGCGCCGCCGAAGCCACCAACCTGCAACGACAGCCGCCGAGTGGAGCAGTGTGGGCGGCCCCAGCGGTGCTAGCGGCCGCGAAGATCGCAGCCCAAGAAGCAACCGTCAGCGGTTGTGAAAACCCTCCACAGGGGTGGCGCATCTAAGTCGAGCTCATGCCCGTGACACGGAGCGGAGCGGTAGCGCCGCCTGCACGACTGCTTCAGGCGTCAGGCACCAGTAGGCGGGCGCTGGACGAATCAAAGAGGGAATCGCGCGACTCATGCTTTGCGGCCGCCACGAGCAACTTGACCGTGACGCGCCCCTCCCTGCTTTGCGCGCGGATACGAGGGCACTTGCGTTACGCCTCGCGGGACAAGACTGGACGCGTGCTTGGCGGCGAGCAGGTCACGGGGTTGGCATGCGCGAGTCCTGCTCTTGGCTTGAGCGCGGGTGCGCTGCGCGCCGTGGCTCCGGGCATGGGGTAGCGCGCGGGAGATCCTGGTGCGGTTAGTGCTGTTCGCCGTCTGGTGGGGTGCGGGAGAGCTCGACGACTGTGTTTCCGATCGGTTCGTCGATCTCGACCTCGAGGGTTGTGATGATCTTGGCGAGCATCAGGTAGTTGCCGATTGTGATGAGTAGTTCGACGATTTCGCGGGGATTGAGTCGCTCGTTGACTGCTTGGAACGTCGTCGTGCTGACGTGGGGTCCGTTCACGACCTCGCGCGTGAAGAGCAGGACGGCGCGTTGCGTGCTGTCGAGCGATGGATGATCGGCAATGGAGCCCGTCTGGACGGCGGCGATCTGTTCGGGGGTGAGCCCGGCGTGTTGGCCGATGGCGACGTGTTGGACCCATTCGTATTCTGCGTCGCTGTGTTTGGCGACTTGAAGGATCGCGAGCTCGCGCAGTGCGGGATCGAGCTCGAGCTCGCCGAGGATCGCGCCGGCGAGTCGCAGGTAGGGTTGAAATGCGGTCGCGGCGTGTCCGAGGATGAAGAAGATGTTCAGCGGTGGGACGACGCTCAGCGCTTGGCGGACCGGGGTGGGGGCTTGTGCCACATCGACGTACGGGAGGCGTGCCATGACGAGTTGCCTAGCGCAGCGCGGCGTAGCCGCCGTCGACAACGAGCGCTTGGCCGGTGATGTAGCTGGCCTCGTCCGAGAGCAGGAACGCGACCGCATAGGCGACTTCCCAACCGGTGCCCTGGCGGCCGAGCGGCACGGGTTTCTCAGCTCGGCTGGGATCGAAGGCCGTTGCCAAACGGCCGAGTGAGGTGTCGATCAGTCCGGGGATGACGGTGTTGACCCTGACCCCACGCCCAGCCGAAGTGTGCGCAGCGTAGTGGCAGAGACCGGACAGAGCGGCCTTTGAGGCGTGGTAGGCAGGGATGTCGTTGACCGGGATCAGCGCCGCGATCGATGAGATCAGCACGACCGACCCGCCAGCGGGGAGCAACGGCAAGACGTGCTTGCAGCCAAGGAAGTGCGAGCGGACGTTGATCGCGAACGCGTCGTCCCAGTCCGCGCTCGAGGTGCCCGCGAAGCCCACGCCGCGCGGGACGCCGACGTTCATCACCAGTCCGTCCAGCCCACCGAGCTTGGCGACCGCCTCCGCGACCATCGACTCAACGTCGTGCTCATCGGCGGCATTCCCGACCAGCGTCATCACCGGCCAGCCCTCGGACTCCAGTTGGGCGGCGGTCCGCATGACCGCGTCGCGGTCAACGTCGGCGGCCGCCACGGCCGCGCCCTCGCGCCCGCACAGGAGGCTGATCGCCCGGCCGTTCCCGACTGGGGCGTCGTCCACGCCGTAGCTCTGCTGGCCGGCTCCGACGACGAGGATCCGCCGTCCCGCGAGGCGACCTCGCCCGGCGGCGTCCCCGCTCGCTTCTGGTGGCAGGCGGCGTTCAACGTGTGGAGCGGCCATGTCCCGTCCCTCATCTAGATACTTCTCAGTATTGGATACTGTACAGTATCATAGGTTGATCAGCCCTCCAACCACCTCCCGAACCACCCGGACCGCCCCCCCGGGAACCGCGATACGTTCCCATTGGTGTCCTCATGACTGACTTGCCCCGACCGCCTCGCCAGCGGCGACTTCCCCGAGCGGAAATGCGTGCCCGGCTGCTCGATGCCGCCGCGCACGTGTTCGCGCAGCGCGGTTTTAGCGAAGCGACCCTCGACGACGTCGCGGATGCCGCCGGGTTCTCGAAAGGGGCCGTCTATTCCAACTTCAAAAGCAAAGACGAACTGTTCTACGCGCTGATGACCAACCGCATCAACGAACGCGTACACACCGCGACCGACGGCATCGCCCAGCACACCGCCGCAGGCGAACAGGCCGTAGAGGTCGGACGGCGCCTCACCGAGAAGCTCGCCCAACAGCCGGACTGGCACCTGCTGTTCATCGAGTTCTGGTCGCGCGCCGTTAGAGACCCTCAGCTACGCGAGGAATTCGCACGACACCGCCGACCAGTTCGCGCACCGATCGCGGAACTGATCCAGAACGCTGCCGCCGACCTCAACGTCGAGTTACCGGTACCGGCTGAGCAACTCGCGATCGCTGTCCTTGCGCTGTCAAACGGACTAGCGATCGAATCCCTCGCTGACCCCGAAGCGGTCCCACCCGAACTGTTCGGCACGATCCTCAACCTAATGCTCGGCGCGCTCGCCAACGCACAACCACCGAAGACTGAGGAACCGCCACCACCAGCGGGTCGCGCCTCGAGACGAGGGGCGCGCCCCTCCGACACGGCCGTCACACGCGGCCGCCCTCGCGACCTTGCGTAGCGACCCCCGGTTGGTGGCCCGCACAGACCCGCTTTCGGTCTTGCGCGCGCCTCGACAGTGATCTGGTCAAAAGACCCGCTCAGCGCGGACAGCAGGTCAGTCGATGCCGCTGCCTGCGACGCAGGCGCTCGTCGCGGGATGTATCGATGTCCGGGGACAGGGATCTCCGCCGCTATTTCCAGCGCCGACCAGCCGACCGTGGATCGCTCCACCTCCGAGGCGCACCGCCGTCGGTGACATGTCGTCGACGGAAGCCGCCTGATCCCTTGCCTACGAGGACATTGGGCCTCCAGATAAGCGGCGAGTAGTCGTGAAAGTGGCGGCGTGCGCGCAAGTATCCGCGCCAACCTTCGGAGCTGCGCAGCTGCTCGACGGCTTCGGTGACTAGCTGGCGTTGTTCGGCGCGACGCTGTTCGCGTTCTGCGTCTGTGGGCGCTCGGCGGCGGTAGGTGCTTGGCATGAGGGCCTCCTGTGGGGAGCCCCGCCCGGGTGGCGGAGCCGATTGACAGCTCCCCTTCGCAGCCCGCCAGGGCTGCCACGATCAGGAGGGGAGCAACTCGGCCCCGCCGTCCTTGAACCGGCCGCACTTTGGGTGGGTTTGTCAGCAATCTCGCGGGCTGACATGCGAGCCAGCTTGTGAGTTGGCTGGAATGCTGACTTGTTTGTCAGCTAATGTGCTGGCTGGCTGGCTGGCAAGGCATCTTCGCTGCGCGTCGAGTCAGGAGATGGAATGACCCGGAAGATTGCGATCTGTACCCAGAAGGGTGGTGTCGGGAAGACGACAACGGTCGCGAACCTCGCCGCGGCGTGGGGGGCACGCGGCCGCCGCGTGCTGGCGCTGGACTTCGATCCGCAGTTCGCGTTGACCCGCCGGTTCGGTATCGACCCGTCCGAGCACGTAACGATTGCCGGGGTACTCGAGGCAATGATCTTCAAGGCGCCTGAGCCGACGCTGCCGCAAGCCACGGTTGCTGGCGTTGCGGCCGACGTGGATCTGGTGCCGGGCAGCCGCCGGCTCTCCGACGTTGAGACGTCGCTGGTGACCGAGATGCGTCGCGAGACGTTCCCGCGCCGGGCGCTGCGGGACATCACCGACTACGACGTGGTCTTGATCGACTGCCCGCCGAATCTCGGGCTTTTGACTGTCAACGCGCTGTGTGCCGCCGACGAAGCGATCGTCCCGATCGACATGAAGTCCGTCGACGCCCTCGCCGGCGCCGAAGAGCTGATCGCCACGGCCGCCGCCTTGGAGGAGGACGGTCCGCGGATCACCGCGCTGGTTCGCAACCGCGTGGAGGGCACCCGTGATCATCGCCGGCAGGTGTTCACCGCGATCAACGCGGCGCTGAGCGATCTTCAGTTGCCGATTGCGGACACGTTGATCCCGGCCCGCGACGACTTCGAGAAGGCCGCGATCCTGCAACGTCCGCTAGTCAGCTGGCGCCCTGACCATGTCGGGTCGGTCGCGTTTGGTGAGCTCGCCGCCGAGCTCGACCGGGTGGCGGCATGACGCGGCTGGCGGTCAAGCGGCTCGACTCCCCGCTTCGGCGGAGCAGCAGCCAGCCAACGGCCCCGGCCGCTGAAGAAGAGATCGCGCCGGCGCCGACGGAAGTATCCGAGGCATTAGCCGCCGCGCGGCCTACAAGTACAAGAAGTCGCAACCGTGCTCCCGGGTCAGCACCGGAATCGCAGCGTCTGAGTGCCGTTGATGACCAGGACGGGTCGGATGAGCTTCGGGTTGAGCTGGCGCGTCTGCCAGCGCCGCCGGAGCTCGACGAATCGCTCGAGCTGGTGTCCTCACGGATCCCGGGATCGCTGCGCCGCTCATTGAGCGATCTGACCAGCGCACTGCGACAACAAGGCGGGGGCCGGGTCTCTCAAAAGGGGCTGCCCGAGCAGGAGGTGCTGGCGGTGTTGGTGTGGGCTGCTGGGTCTGCCGACGATCCGGAGGCGGTGCTGCGTTTGGAGCGGACGTTGAAGGCGTATCGCGCGCGGCGGTTCGCGGCTGCCGCCGAGAAGCTGTCCTCCTAGCCGGTCTGGGGCGCCCGGGAGGGGCCCCGGGCGCCGGTCGTGCGGTTAGAAGTCGATCTCGTCGGCGTCCTCCCGGGCCTCGTCGGGCGAGCTGTTGCCGTTGTTGGGCTTGCGGTCAAGGAAGGTGACTTCCTGGGCGATCACGCTGTGGGCCTGGCGGCGGCTGCCGTCGTGGTCCCATTCGCGGTGCTCGATGCGACCGTCGATGGCGACCTGCGAGCCCTTGTGCAGGAACTCGCCGCAGTTGTCGGCGAGCTTGCCGAACGCGGCGACGTCGATGTAGCCGGTCGCGTAGTTGGGGCCCATGCCCTTGACGGCCAGGCGCAGCTGGCAGACGGTGCTCCCGGAGGGAAGCGCGCGCTGCTCGGGGTCGCGGGTGAGAAAGCCGGTGGCGGCGTAGCGGTTCATCAGGTGCTCCTTGGTGGGAGGTGGTTGAACGGGCGAACTACGCCGTCCGCGAACGCGCGGGTCTGGCCGGCGGAACCGAGCGCCAGCGAGGGGAAGGACCCAGCGCAAATTGATCTGGACTCGTTGCTGTACCGCTCGCCTGATCCTGCTTGGTCCACGCGAACCCGTGATGAGCCGTCCTGGATTCGTGTTGCTGGGGCGCTGTGTGCGAGCGGGGCCTTCAATTTGTGGTGGGGCCCTTGGAGCCGGTCAGGGCCGCGCGATGATGGGGACAAGTGGGTAGCTGTTCAATCCCCTTCGCCCGGAGGACTGACGCAATGGGCTACGTCGCCGGGTGTCGTTGACCGGGCCTTTCGAGCGTGTTGCCCAGGTCCGGTCACCACCTGTGGGTGCGCTGGTCCTGACTCTTGCTGGGCTCCGCCTTGCCCTCCGTTTCCCGCCGCCCGTCGAGGAGCTCGCCGTCAACTGCTGTCTGCGATCTAGCGTCTGGCTGCTTTCGATGGAAGTCTTCGCTTTCGATCGCGGTGGGGGTCAGGCTTGCCGCCCGTGGGCGCTCGTGCGCAACGATCGAGCGGACCGTCCTGCACGAAACGCCACGATGAAGCGACTACGCGGCGTCGAGATCCTCGTCGAGGTCGGGCTCATCACCGACGTCCTCGCTCTCGCCCCGGGTCTCCTCGGCATCCCGCTCACCCTCGCCGGGCTGAGTGTCCGGGGTCTCGCGCGTGGCCGCGCACGCGGCCTGGTGCTCGGCCTCGTCGCGATCGATTGCCTTCTGCAACTGCTTCAGCGACGCAGGCAGATGGGGAGCCGCGAGCTTGGCCAGCGCCTTTTGCGCACGGTCTGGGTGGAATCCGTACCGGATCGGAAGCCCCTGCTGGGAGCTGGGGACGACCAGCCGGCACGCGTACTGTTCGGCGGCGATCACGACCAGCGCACGGCCGTAGAGCTCGCCGGCGGTACGCGCGCCGTCGACGTAGCGCCACAACCATTTCACGGCGGGCTCGGCTGTGGCGGCCTTGTGCGGGTCGCCGTAGGCGATCCGCAACCGACCACGCTCACCGCTCTTGAGCGTCCTGGTGACATCGGCGCGGAAGGCGTCGATCACGAGCCGGATGCCGCGCATCGCGAGGTCGTGGACGCGCTCGCCCGCGTTGCCGTACACGCTTGAAACGTTCCAGTCTGAGCCGAGCACGGCATAGACGAACTATGCCGATAGCGTCGCTATGCCGAGCAGTCGCACCGCCGGAGCCGCATATTTATGGAACTCGGCCCTGAGCAGGGGTGTGTCAAGAGGGCGCCGCGGCAAGGATCGGGTGCTCCAACCGCGATGACGCGGTCGCCAGACTCCGAGGTCGGCTTGCTCGGGGATTAGGCGACTCGCCTAGGCTCCGGGGACCACTTGTTGACCTAATCCCGTGCAGCTCGTTAGCTGTTCGCGCCCTAGAGGTTTGACATCTGACATCAACGTCCCCGGCCGCCGCGCTGAGCGCGGCTCCGCTCTCTGGGCGACCGTCATGGCGGTGGCAGCAGGCGTCTGACGAATTCGTCGAATGCGGCCTCGGCCGACGCCTGCGCAGCTGGAACGTCGTCGGCGAGTGCGATCAGCAGCGCGAGTTCGTTGCCTGTCGCTAGCAGCATGTGCGCGAACGCGTCGATTAGGTCGTGGTCGAGTTGGCCCGCGTCAGCGGCCGTGCGCAGGACGTCCTTGAGCATCCCGAGGCCGTACTGCTCCTCCATCTCGCGCCACCGACGCCAGCCGAGCACGGTCGGGGCGTCGATCAGCAGGATCCTGCGCACGACGGGTTCGCCGGCGAGTCGGACCCAAGCCAGGTACCCGGCCCGCAATAGCGTCCTGGGATCGGCGTCGCCGACCGCGGCTGCCGCCTCGAGGGTGGATTCGCCGACCTGGGTATGGACGCCCTCGACCACCGCCTCAAAGAGCCTCTCCTTGCTCGCGAAATGGTGGTAGAGCGAGCCGCGGCTCACCCCCGTCGCTTCCAACACCGCCTCGATCGAGGTGCCGTCATAGCCGCGCTCGGCGAACAGCTGGGTCGACACCTCGATGAGGTGTCTGCGCGTCGCTTGGCCACGGTCGATGCGTCGATCCATACGTCCTCCAGTTGACAGACCGACAGTCGGTTTGTAAGTTCTAGACCGACAGTCGGTTTCTCGATCGTAGCGCCGGGCTGTCTCACCGAACGAAGGAGATACCGATGTCCCCTGCTGGCTTTGACGACCACCGGCATACTGTCGCGCTGCCCTCAGCCGACCTGAGCTACATCGCCGTTGGCGAAGGCCCCCCGGCACTGTTCGTTCATGGCATCGCCACCAACGCCCACGTATGGGAGCACCTGATCTTCGGACTCGCAGACACGCGACGGTGCATCGCCGTCGACCTCCCCCTCCACGGACAGAGTCCGGCGAGACCCGGGCAACACATGACGCTCCGCGCGTTCGCTGACGTGCTCGCCGAGTTCTGCGAGCACATCGCCCCGACCACGGTCGATCTCGTCGGCCACGACACCGGCGGAGCGATCGCTCAACTCCTCGCCGCCCGCCGTCCCGAGCTACTGCGGACCTTGACGCTCACCAACTGCGAAACGCAGGACAACATGCCCCCCGCCGCGATGGCCGACACCGTCAAGCTCGCCCGCAGCGGTCAGCTTGTCTCAGCCGCCCCAGCGATCCTCGCCGACCCCGACGCATCCCGCGCGTTCTTCGCCACCGGCTATGAGAACCCTGGCTTCCTGTCGGCCGAGCAGATCCGCGACTTCCTCGAACCCGTCATCGGAACACCCGCTGCGGCCGAACGGTTCCAAGAACTGATCGCCCAGCTCAACCCGGCCGATCTACTCGCAGCCGAGCCTGGACTTCGCGACCTCAACGTCCCCGCCCTCATCGTGTGGGGAACCGACGACGAGTTCTTTCCCATCAAGTGGGCGTACTGGCTGGCGGGCACGATCCCGTCTTCACGCGAGGTCATCGAGCTGCCCGGCGCCAAGCTGTTCTTCCCCCACGAACGGGCCGACCAGCTCGCAACCCACATCCGCCACCACTGGACCCAGGCCCACGTCGCTCTCCCACTGGAGATCGATCTCAAGCGACGCGATCTGATCGACGAACTGTCCGACGCCCTCGATGAATACTGGGCCGCCGGAACCGACCTCTCAACCCTGGTCCACGACGCCGACCCCGTCATCAGCGAACTGGCAGCGCTCTACGAAGCTCTAGACGACTATACCGCCAGCGCAACTGAGCTCGTCCCGTCGGTGGGCGGCGCCAACTGCGCGAGCATCGAACCGTCAGCGCCGCCCCACTCCAGCCGGATCGGCGAGCTTCGACAGCACGCAAAGCGGTTAAAGGAACTGCAGCACGAGCTCCAAGTCGCCGGGGTGCAGGAACTGTCCGAGCCCCAGCTGGGGCGAGCGTCAGAAGTCATTGACCAGCTTCGCCGTGCGCTCGACGAGGCATCATTGAGCACCTCGAGCCGACTCCAGGACGCGTGATGGGCCAGGGGCGGGTGCGGCCGCGAGGGGCGATCCGCGAACGGGCGCCAATCGCTAGCCGCGAGTGCATAGGTCGGTTGTCGTTCGATTGGTCCAGATCGGCGGGACCGGGCGGACAATCAAGACGCGGCGCTCCCGGCTTCCCTTGCACGACGGAGGACAGTCCCCCAACAGTGATCGGCATAGTCGCGCTCGTCTGAGCAACTTTCTCGAGAGCCGGGGTGCGGCTCCGGCGGGAGGTCGGAGCATGTCGGGAACACGCCGAAAGCCAGGGGCAATGGCCCCATTCGTCGACGGCTACCGCGAGCGGCTGCTGGAGCGCGGCTACTCGCCCGCGACGGTGATTAGATCGTTGATCGCGCTGGGGCATGTTGGGCGTTGGATGGAGCAGAACGAGATTGGGGTCGATTCGCTCGATGACGGTGCGGTCCGCGCGTTCGTGACCAGCCGCGTCCGGACCCGGGCGGGAAGGCTCCCGCTCGCGAGCGTCAATCCGTTGATTGCTTACCTGCGGGCTGAGGGCTTTGTCGCGCCGGAACCGCCAGGCGCGATGACGGGCGTGGACGAGTTGATCGCGAGTTACCGCTCGTGGTTGTCCCTCGAGCGCGGTCTCGCGCCAGAGACGGTGAGGTGCAACATCGGACTCGCCCGCCGCTTTCTCACCGGCGTCAGCGACGAGCAAGGAAGCGTCGGTGGGATCGCCGGCGATGACGTGACCGCTTTCCTGTTGGCCGAGTGCGAGCGGGTGACGCCGGCGTCCGCCGGCGTCACGGTCTACCGCCTGCGGTCGCTGTTGCGATACCTCTCCGTCTGCGATCTCGCCGAGCCGGGGCTCGTGGACGCGGTTCCGGCGGTCGCGCGCTGGCGGGATGCGCATCTTCCGACAGGTCCGCCGGCAGTCGAGATCGATCGGCTGCTCGGATCGGTCCAGCGGTCGAGCCTGGTCGGGGAGCGTGACTACGCGATCTTGTTGCTGCTCGCGCGGCTCGGGTTGCGCGCGATCGAGGTCGCTCGACTGCGGCTCGATGACTTGGATTGGCGAGCCGGCGAGATCACCATCGACGGCAAGGGCCATCAGCGCGAGCGGCTTCCACTGCCCGAGGATGTCGGAGAGGCGCTCGTCGCCTACCTCCAGAAGCGAGGAGCGAGCAAGGCAGGTCGTGTGTTCCTCACGCCGCGAGCGCCGATCCGGCCTATCGAGGCCCCTGGTGTCCGCACTGTCGTTCGCCGCGCCTATCGGCGGGCCGGGCTGCGACCGGTCCCCGCGCACCAGTTGCGTCACGCGTTGGCGAGCAGTCTTGTGCGCGAGGGCGCGTCGCTGATCGCCGTCGGTCAGGTCCTGCGGCACCGGCATCTTGAGAGCACGAGGATCTATGCGAAGGTCGACCTCGAACGCCTCAGGCTCGCCGCCCGGCCGTGGCCGGAGGCAACACGATGACCAGCTTCGCGGAGCACCTCGACACGTATCTGCGGTTGCGGCGGGCGCTTGGGTTCAAACTCGTGGAGCACGAGCGGCTCTTGCGTCCGTTCGCCGGGCACCTCGACGCCACCGGGGCGGAGGTCGTGACCACCGAGCTCGCACTCGCCGGGGCCTCAGAGCGGAATCTTCCGACCAGCAGCTCCGTCCCGGGGATGCGGCTGCTGGTCGTTCGCGGGTTCGCCCGCTACCTGATCGGCATCGACTCGCGCACCGAGATCCCGCCAGCCGATCTGATCCCGGTTGGCAAGCACCGTCGCGCGCCATACATCTACACCGACGCCGAGATCGTCGCGCTGATGACCCACGCGAGGACAGGTATCCGTCAGCGACTCGTCGCCGCGACTTACGCGACCCTGATCGGACTGGTCGCGTCGACCGGGATACGGATCGGTGAAGCGATCCGCCTGGACCGCGCAGCTGTCGACTGGGACGGCGGTGTGCTGCGCGTTCGCCGGTCGAAGTTCAACAAATCCCGCTTCGTTCCCGTCCACCACACCACCCTCGCGGCGCTAGATGAGTACGCGCGTCTGCGCGATCGTGTCTGTCCCGAACCGCTAGAGGGCAGCTTCTTCGTGTCGCTGCGGCGCAAGCGGCTCGAAGACGGCGCAGTTCACGCCACGTTCCGACGGGTGTGCCGTGCCGCCGGCGTCGGTGTGGGCGCGCCGCACCCGCCAAGGATCCACGACCTCCTGCACACGCTGGCGGTCAGGACGCTGCTCGGTTGGTATCGCGACGGACTCGACGTGCACGCCCGGCTGCCGGTGCTCTCGACCTACCTCGGGCACGTCAACCCGGTCGACACCTACTACTACCTATCCGCCGCGCCGGAGCTGCTCGCGTACGCCGCCGGAATGCTCGACCCCCGCCAGGAGACCGCGTCATGACCCTGATCGCTCCGACACTGCAAGCGTTCTTCACCGAGCGGCTCATCAAGCAGCGCAACGCTAGCCCGCGCACGATCGCGTCCTACCGCGACACGCTGCGACTCCTGCTCTGCTTCGTGCGGGACACCACCGGCCGACCACCATCACAGCTGGGATGGAACGACCTCGACGAGCCAGTGATCGCCTCGTTCCTCGCTCACCTCGAACACGAGCGTCACAACAGCCCGCGAACGCGGAACCTGCGGCTCACCGCGATCCGCTCGCTCTACCGCTACGCCGCGCTACGCCACCCCGAGCACGCCGCCGTCATTCAACGCGTCCTCGCGATCCCAACCGCTCGGTTTGACCGACCGCAGATCACATTCCTCACCCAGACCGAATGCCAGGCGCTGATCGACGCGCCCGACCCCTCCCGGTGGGAAGGACGCCGCGACCGCGCGCTGCTCACGCTCACGATCCAGGCCGGGCTACGCGTGTCGGAGGTCACCGCGATCAACTGCGGCGACGTCACGCTCGATACCGGCGCGCACGTCCGCATCCACGGCAAAGGGCGCAAGGATCGCGCCGTGCCCCTCACCAGCGCCACGCAGGCGGTGCTCGCCGTCTGGACCGCGGAACGCGCCGGCAACCCAACCAATCCGCTGTTCCCGACACGCACCGGCCGACAGCTCAGCCGCGACGCAGTCGAGCGCCTCGTCCAGGTCCACACCGACACCGCCCGCCATAGCTGCCGCACCCTGCACGGCCGCCGCGTGCACCCACACGTACTCCGTCACAGCTGCGCGATGTCGCTCCTTCACGCCGGCGTCGACAGCAGCGTCGCGGACGACGACAGGGACGGTGTCGATCACGCCCGTGCCGAGCTGCTTGATAGCCGCGAAGCGGTGAAAGCCGGCAACGAGCTCATAGCGGCTGTCACTGGCGCGAACCACAAGAGGGACGAGCAGCCCCTGCAGCTGGATCGACGCAGCGAGCGCGCCGACGTGTTCTGCGTCGAGGTCACGAACGTTGTCGGGGATGTCGATCAGGGCAACGTTGAGCTGCTGCTGTGAGGTTGCGACTGCGGTGGCCATCTGGCGCTCCCTTGGGGTTGTGGCTCGTCGCCGGGTGCGAGAACCGTCTTGCCCTTCCCCGGCGGTCCGCCAGGGCCGCCACAATCTG
>Ga0302324_100005342_pt1 | contig 27988 bp, 26 predicted proteins | sample Palsa_T0_1_FD_201949 | JGI IMG/M metagenome (GOLD analysis project Ga0302324, IMG submission 201949) | Peat permafrost microbial communities from Stordalen Mire near Abisko, Sweden - Palsa_T0_1 | ecosystem: Environmental > Terrestrial > Soil > Palsa > Peat permafrost | place: Sweden: Abisko...
CGCCGTTGCCTCGCTCGTCTTTGGTTTTCTGTATTCACTGTTCACCGCCATCATCGCCCACCTGCGCAACCGCGAATATGCTGCGCTGGCGACAAAGCTCGAGCTGGAGCGGCGAGAAAGCGAGCTCTCCTGTCAGCTCGCCCAGTCGCGCCTGAGGATGCTGCAACTGCAGATCGAGCCGCATTTCCTGTTCAATACCTTGGGCAGCGCCCAGCAGCTTGCGGCCGGCCGCGCGCCGGAAGCCGCGCGCCTGATTGGCGACCTGATCCGCTTTCTCCGCGCTGCGACGCCGTCCATGCGCGAGGAATACACCACGCTCGCGCAGGAGGCGGCATTGGCTGAGGCCTATCTTGCGATCATGCGGGTGCGACTCGGAAGGCGCCTCGCTTTCTCGGTGCTGATCCCATGCGAGCTCGAATCGTTCCGGCTGCCACCGGGCATGCTCATCACGCTGGTCGAGAATGCCATCAAGCATGGCATCGAGCCGTACGCACCTGGCGGTGAGGTACATGTGACCGCCGCGCTCGAAGGCGAGCGCGTCGTGGTGAGCGTTTCCGATACCGGCGCAGGGCTTTCGAACGTCCCCGGTCCGGGGATAGGACTTGCCAACATACGGGAGCGGCTGCATTTGCTCTGCGGCGATCGCGCCACACTTTTCCTGGAGGAAAACGAACCGCGTGGATTCGTCGCCCGGCTCGATCTTCCCACTGCCATGCCGGCGACGGTGTGTTGAGTTAAGCTTTGACGATGGCACGTCCGACGGCTCTGATCGCCGAAGACGAGGATCTGATGCGCGCCCGACTGCGCGACGCGCTCGCCGAGGTATGGCCCACACTCGAAATCGTGGCCGAAGTCGCGGATGGCGACGCGGCCCTGGCGCAATTCGAAGCCTGCGGGCCCGATATCGCCTTCCTCGATATCCGCATGCCTGGAAAGAGCGGGCTCGAGGTTGCCGCCGCGATCGGGTCGCGTTGTCATGTCGTTTTTATCACCGCCTACGACCAGTACGCGCTGGCCGCTTTCGATGCTGGCGCCGCCGACTATCTGCTCAAGCCGGTCGAGACCGATCGACTTGCGCTCACCGTCGAGCGCGTCAAGCGCAAGCTTGAAAGCGCGCCGGCAGATCTGTCCATGCTGCTGACCGAACTCAAGAACGCCGTGGCACCCGCCACGAGCCGCCTGAGGTGGGTCAAGGCTGCGGTCGGGCGCCAGGTGAAGTTGATTGCCGTTTCCGACGTGCTTTATTTCCAATCGGATGCCAAGTACACGCGGGTGGTACTGGCCGGATCGGAGGCGCTGATTCGCACACCGCTTAAGGAGTTGCTCGCCGACCTCGATCCCGACCGCTTCTGGCAGGTGCATCGCGGTACAATCGTCAACGTCGACGCGGTGTCCAGCGTGATCCGCGAGGATGCGGAAAAACAGTTCCTCCTGCTCAAGGGGCGGACCGAGCGGTTGCCGATTTCCCGCCAGTTTTTCCATCTTTTCAGGCAGATGTAGCGACGCAGCGAAATCGGTCGCGCCGTCGCCTGTCGAGGATCGGTGGCGGTCCCTGTTGCGCGTAGGTCTTAGTCATGCAGCCGATTGCCATATTCCGCTTCTCCCCCACCGAGGGACCCGGTCGTTTCGCGCAGTGGATCGATGCCAATGGCCTGCCGCGCCGGTTGCTAGCGCTCGACGAAGGCGAGCCGGTGCCGGCGGACCCAAGTGCATTCTCCGGTATCGCGATGATGGGCGGCCCGATGGGCGCCAACGACGACCTGCCGTGGATTGCGCCACTGCTCGATCTGTTGCGCGGCGCGGTCGCAGCCGACGTTCCGGTCCTCGGCCATTGTCTTGGCGGACAATTGCTGGCGAAAGCCCTGGGAGCACCCGTCACCCGCGCGCCGGTGCCGGAAATCGGCTGGAGCAACGTAAAGGTGCTCACTGGCGACAACGCCGGAAGCTGGTTTGGCCAACGCGAGGGGTTCACGACCTTCCAGTGGCACTACGATTGCTTCGCACTGCCGCCCGGTGCTACACGCGTGCTCACCAATGTGCACAACGTGGAGCAGGCCTTTTCGCTCGGCAAGCACCTCGGAATGCAATGCCACGTTGAAATGACGCGGCCAATGGTCGAGACCTGGTGCCGGACGGGCGCGACGGAAATGCCCCCGCGTTCCACGGCCTCGATGCAGAGCCGGGAAGACCTGTGCGCCGACCTCGATCGACGGCTCGCCGATCTCGCACGCGTGGCCGATGACGTCTACGCGCACTGGGCGAAAGGGCTCTTGCGCTGATGTCCGCGATACGGCTGCTCGCCGATCACCTGATCAACCAGATCGCCGCCGGCGAGGTGCTCGAGCGTCCCGCGGCGGCCCTGAAGGAATTGCTCGAGAATAGTCTGGACGCGGGGGCGCGGACGATCGATATCGAACTTGCCGGTGGCGGAATCAAGCTCATTCGCGTTGCCGACGACGGCAATGGCATCGAGCGCGAAGATCTCCTGCTCGCCATCGCGCGCCACGCCACGTCCAAGATTGCCGCGCCGGCGGATCTCGAGGCGATTGCGACGCTCGGCTTCCGCGGCGAGGCGTTGGCCTCGATTGCGGCCGTCTCCCGGCTGAACCTGACGTCGCGCTCGCGCGACAAGCCGCACGCCTGGCGACTCGAAGTCGACGGCGGCGAGTTGGGCATACCCCAACCGGCCGCGCTGGCTGCCGGTACGACGGTGACGGTGCAGGAGCTTTATTTCAATACCCCTGCGCGGCGCAAATTCCTGCGCACGGAGGCGACCGAATATGGCCACTGCGAGGAAGTGTGTCGGCGTATCGCGCTCTCCCACCCCGACACCGGATTCACGCTCAGTCACAACGGCAATGTGCGCTTCCGGCTGCTCGCGGCGGGGCGCCGCGCACGGGTCGACGCGCTGCTAGGCGAGAGTTTCGGCGCCCAGGCCGCGGTAGTCGATGTCGCCGGACCGGGGATCGCGCTTGCAGGCTGGGCGGTGCGCCCGGCATACGCGACGGCGGGCACTATCGCGCGCGACGCGCAATACCTTTTCGTCAACGGTCGATTTGTGCGCGACCGCGTGCTCACTCACGCGCTGCGCGAGGCGTATCGAGATGTGCTCCATAGCGACCGTCAGCCCGCCTACGCGCTGTGGTTGACGATCGAACCGCGGATGGTCGACGTCAACGTGCACCCGACCAAGATCGAGGTGCGTTTCCGCGAAAGCGGGGCCGTACACCAGTTCGTTCGCCATGCCGTGGAAAAAGCGCTCGCCATGACCGCCGCCGAGCAGCCGGCGGTGTCGGCAGCGGAGCGTCTTGGTGTCGTGGCGGCGCTGACCCCGCCGCTGTTGCCAGCGTCGACGGGGCGCTCTTCGGCGCCCCTGCAGGCGGCGATGGGGTTCGCGACCACCGAGTCTGCCACCTTCTATCAGCGACTCTTTGGCGAGCGCCCGGTAGCGGGAGGCGCCGAAGGTCCCGATCTGCCCAATGCCGATGAGCATCCGCTCGGCTTCGCGCTCGCGCAGCTGCATGGCGTCTACGTCCTCGCGCAAAACCGCGACGGGCTGGTGCTTGTCGACATGCACGCGGCGCACGAGCGCATCCTCTATGAGCGGCTGAAGAGCGCGCTCGATCGTGCGCTGCCGATGCAGCCGTTGCTCGTCCCGGTGACGTTTGCCGCCGACCCGTTGGAGGTGGCGACTGCGGAAGAGAACTCCGGCGTTCTAGGCTCGCTTGGATTCTCGCTCTCCGCGCTCGGCCCGGGAACGCTCGTGGTGCGCGGCGTGCCTGCGCTGCTGCGCGCTGCTGACGCCGTGGTCCTCGCCCGCGCCGTTCTCGCCGACGTGCGCGAATACGGTGCGACCCGCGTGTTGACCGCACAGCGCGACGAGCTGTTGTCGACAATGGCCTGTCACGGTGCGGTGCGCGCGCACCGCAGCCTCACCGTGCCTGAAATGAACGCGCTGTTGCGGGAAATGGAAGCGACCGAACGCGCCGGACAATGCAATCACGGTCGACCCACGTGGTATCAGCTGACGCTCGCCGATCTGGACCGGTTGTTCATGCGCGGCCGTTGATGGCCGCCATTCCTGCGGTTCTGCTCATGGGGCCGACGGCGGCTGGAAAAAGCGCGCTCGCCCTCGCGCTTGCCGAGCGCCTGGACGGCGAGATCGTCAGCGTCGATTCGGCACAGGTCTATCGTGGCCTGGATGTCGGCACCGCCAAGCCGGACGCCGCGACCCGGGCCCGCATCCCGCATCACCTCATCGATGTTCTCGATCCGACGCAGGCCTACTCGGCGGCGCGATTCGCGAGCGAGGCCCTCGTCGCGATCGCGGACATTCGCCGTCGCGGTCGCGTGCCCGTAGTCGCCGGCGGCACGATGCTCTACTTCAGGGCGCTGAGCGAAGGGCTCTCCGCGCTGCCAGCCGCGGATTCGAGCGTGCGTGCCGAGATCGATGCGCAGGCAGCGCGCGAGGGCTGGCCGGCGCTGCATGCGGAGCTTGCGCGCGTTGATCCGCTGACGGCGGCGCGCTTGCAACCCAATGATGCACAGCGCATCCAGCGCGCCCTCGAAGTCTGGCGCGTGGCCGGGGTGGCGCTCTCCGCGCTGCAGGGGCGGCGCTCGATTTCCGCTGCCGCGCTTGGCTCGACGCTGCGCATCGCACTGGTGCCTTCCGATCGCAAACGGTTGCACGAGGCCATTGCGCGGCGATTTGACGCCATGCTGGCGGCCGGGTTGGTGGAGGAGCTTCGCGCACTGCGCGGCCACTACGCGCTGACCCCCGAGCTGCCATCCATGCGCTGCGTGGGCTACCGCCAGGCGTGGGAACACCTGGAGGGGCGAATCGACGCGCAGACGCTGCGTGCACGTGGCATCGCCGCAACGCGGCAGCTTGCCAAGCGCCAGTTCACCTGGCTGCGCGCAACCGACGTCGTTGCGGTGGACCCGTACGCCGAAGCGGCATTCGACAGTGTTCTTGCGACGGCGGCGCATGCCTGCGGTGTCAACTCCCGAGCGCGCCAGTGCCTCGATGCCGGCACGTCGAATTGAGGTCGGCGACGAGGCGAACTGGCGCCGCCTATTGCGCCGCAGCGAAAATAACGCTAGTTTTTGGGGTTCGCCCATACTTGCACCCGATTGACCACCATGCATCCGATGACGCTCTACGACAAGGTCTGGAGCTCTCACGTAGTCCGCGGCGAAGCCGACGGTACGACGCTGCTCTATATCGATCGCCATCTGGTGCACGAAGTCACCAGCCCGCAGGCGTTCGAGGGCCTCAAGCTGGCAGGGCGCAAGCCGTGGCGGCCCGACTCGGTGATCGCCACTGCGGATCACAACACGCCGACAACGCATTGGGACCGGGGCATAACCGATCCGACCTCGCGCGTGCAGGTCGAGGCGCTCGACGCCAACATGCGCGAGCACCGGGTCAAGGCCTACTTTCCATTTCGCGATGCGCGTCAGGGCATTGTGCATGTCATTGGGCCCGAGCAAGGCGCGACCTTGCCGGGAATGACGGTCGTTTGCGGCGACTCGCACACGAGCACCCACGGCGCCTTCGCTTGCCTGGCTTTTGGCATCGGCACTTCGGAGGTGGAGCACGTGCTGGCGACGCAGTGCCTGCTAACCAAGAAATCCAAGTCATTGCGCGTGCGCGTGGAAGGCACGTTGCCGTTCGGCTGCGGCGCCAAGGATGTCGTGCTGGCGATCATCGGCAGGATTGGCACGGCGGGCGGCACGGGGTATGCGATCGAATTCGACGGTCCGGTCATCCGCGCGCTGTCGATGGAAGGACGCATGACGGTGTGCAATATGGCCATCGAAGCGGGCGCCCGAGCCGGCATGGTCGCGGTCGACGCAACGACGATCGCCTACCTGAAGGGTCGCCCACTTGCGCCGACGGGCGAGCTGTGGGAGCGCGCGGTAGGGCATTGGCGCACCCTCGTATCTGACGCCGATGCGAAGTTCGACCGCGAGGTCGTGCTCGATGCGGCCGCCATCGAACCGCAGGTCACCTGGGGCACCTCGCCGGAAATGGTGACCACCATTGACGGGCGTGTCCCCGACCCGGACAAGGAAAAAGACCCGATCCGGCGCGAGAACATGGAGCGGGCGCTGATCTACATGGGGCTCGCGCCGAACACGGCCATGGCAGACATCGCGATCGACAAGGTGTTCATCGGCTCGTGCACCAATTCACGCATCGAGGATCTGCGCGCCGCGGCGGCGATCGTTCGCGGACGACACAAGGCCGATCGGGTCAAGCTCGCCATCGTCGTTCCGGGCTCCGGCCCGGTCAAGGCGCAAGCCGAACGCGAAGGGCTCGATCGCATCTTCACTGCGGCAGGGTTCGAATGGCGCCAACCGGGGTGCTCGATGTGCCTGGGCATGAACGACGACCGACTGGGGCCCGGCGAACGTTGCGCGTCGACGTCCAACCGCAATTTCGAAGGCCGTCAAGGTCCGGGGGGGCGCACCCATCTGGTCAGCCCGACGATGGCGGCGGCAGCCGCAATTGCGGGGCATTTCGTCGACGTGCGTCGACTCGGATGAAAAGAATGGGTCCGTTGGTGGTGCGCTCATGCAGCCATTTCGTACGCTGACCGGCCTGGTGGCGCCGCTCGATCGCGCCAACGTCGACACCGACGCCATCATCCCCAAGGAATTCCTCAAGTCGATCGCCCGTACGGGCTTCGGGCCGAACCTGTTCGACGCCTGGCGCTACCTTGACCGCGGCGAGCGCGTGATCGGGGCGACAGAGCGGGCGCTCAACCCGGAATTCGTGCTCAACCAGCCGCGCTACCAGGGGGCGCAGATCCTGCTTGCGCGGCGCAATTTCGGCTGTGGAAGCTCGCGCGAACACGCGCCCTGGGCGCTGATCGATTACGGCTTCCGCGCGCTGATCGCGCCATCGTATGCCGATATTTTCTTCAACAACTGCCACAAGAACGGGCTGTTGCCGATCGTTCTCGGCGAAGCCGAAGTCGATCGGCTTTTTCACGATGTGGCCGCGTTTCCCGGCTTCAGACTGCGCATCGATCTCGAGGGCCAGACTGTGTCGACGCTCGACGGGTCGAGCGTTTTCGCATTCGACGTCGAGCCGTTTCGCAAGCACTGCCTCGTCAACGGCCTCGACGAGATCGGCCTCACCTTGCAACACGCCGACGAAATTCACGAATTCGAAGCGAAGCACCACGCCCGGCAACCGTGGCTGGTGTGAGTTTGCGTGCGCCGTGAAAATCGCCCTTCTTCCTGGGGATGGCATCGGGCCGGAAATCATCGCCGAAGCGAAGAAGCTTCTCGAGCACCTGCGGCGCGATGGTCTGCCGATCGAAACGGAGACCGCGCCGATCGGCGGTGCGGGCTATGACGCTGCCGGGCAGCCCTTGCCCGAGTCGACCTTGCGCCTTGCGCGGGCTTCCGACGCGGTCCTGCTGGGTGCGGTGGGAGCTCCCCGCTACGACACGCTGCCACGCAAGCTTCGACCGGAACAGGGCATCCTGGCCATTCGCAAGCAACTCGGTTTGTTTGCCAACCTGCGCCCGGCACAGCTGTACGCGGAGGTCGCCGGTGCATCGGCACTGAAGCCGGAGATCGTCGCCGGACTCGATCTCATGATCGTGCGCGAGCTGACTGGCGATGTCTATTTCGGCGCGCCGCGGGGGCGAAGAACGAACGCCGCGGGCGAAGCCGAAGGCTTTGACACGATGCTCTACAGCGAATCCGAGGTCCGGCGCATCGCGCGCGTCGGCTTCGAGGTTGCGCGCAAGCGCGCGCGAAAACTCTGTTCGGTCGACAAGGCCAACGTGCTCGAGACGTCGATACTCTGGCGCGAGGTGGTAACCGAGACTGCGGCGGAATATCCGGACGTCGCGCTCACGCACATGTACGTCGACAATGCAGCCATGCAGCTGATACGCGACCCGCGCCAGTTCGACGTCATCGTCACCGGCAACTTGTTCGGCGATATCCTCTCCGACGAAGCCTCGATGCTGGTGGGCTCGATCGGCATGCTGCCGTCGGCCTCGCTCGACGCCCTCGGCAAGGGCCTCTACGAACCGATCCACGGCTCTGCTCCCGACATTGCGGGCCAGAACCGCGCCAATCCGCTGGCGACGATCTTGTCGATGGCGATGATGTTTCGCTACACGTTCGCGCGAGCGGATGTCAGCGACAGGATCGAAGCCGCGGTGCGGCGCACCCTTAAGGAGGGCCGGCGCAGCGCCGACATCGCCGCCGCCGGGGTTCCCTGGCTGGGGACCCGGGAAATGGGCGACGCGGTGGTCGGCGCGCTCGCGGGTGCACCATGACCGCGGGCCATCCCATCGTGGTGCGCCGCGCCGAACCGGGCGATGCCGAAGCCATCCATCAGACGTTTCTCGGGCCGCGAGCGATCGCCGGGACGTTGCAGTTGCCGTATCCTTCGGTGGAGACTTGGCGCCGGCGTCTTTCCGATCTGCCTCCGGACGACTACCTGCTGGTGGCGACAATCGATGCCGAGGTGGTCGGGAATCTTGGCCTGCACGCGGCATCGAAGGCGCCGCGGCGCCGGCACGTCGGCAACCTCGGCATGGCGGTGCGTGACGATCGCCAGGGGCGCGGCGTGGGCACTGCGCTGCTGCGCTCGGCGATCGAGCTTGCCGACGCCTGGCTCAACTACCAGCGACTTGAGCTATGGGTGTATGCCGATAACCTGGCGGCTCTGCACCTGTATCGCAAGTTCGGGTTTGCGATCGAGGGAACGTGTCGCGCTTACGCCTTTCGCGACGGACAGTACGTGGATGCCTGCGCGATGGCGCGGCTGCATCCGACATTTAAGGTGAAGATGGAGACGGAATCCGATGAATGAAGGAGTCGCTGTCGAGCGCAAGTCGTCCGCTGTCTCCACCGCGACGAAACCCTTGATGCGCGTGGGTTTCGTTGGTGCGCGGGGCATGGTCGGATCGGTGCTGCTGCAGCGCATGCTGCAGGAGAACGACTTCGCGCTGATTGAGCCGGCTTTTTTCTCGACCTCCCATGCGGGCGGCGAGGCGCCAGTGATCGGCAAACCGGTGGCTACGCTCAAGGACGCGCACGATATCTCCGCGCTCCTGATCCAGGAGGTCATCCTCAGCTGCCAAGGTGGCGATTACACCGCTGAAATCTACCCCAAGCTCCGCGGCGAAGGCTGGAACGGATACTGGATCGACGCCGCCAAGACGCTGCGCATGCAGGACGACGCGGTCATCATCCTCGACCCGGTCAACCGCCCAGTGATCGATGCGGCGCTGGCCAAGGGCATCCGCAACTATATTGGTGGCAACTGCACGGTGAGCCTTATGGTCATGGCGCTTTCCGGATTGCTGCGGCATGACCTGATTGAATGGATGACGTGCACGACGTATCAGGCCGCGTCCGGTGCCGGCGCGCAAAACATGCGCGAGCTGTTGCAGCAAATGGGCGAGGCGCACCGCGCCGCCAGGCATCTGCTCGACGACCCGAGCGCGGCAATACTCGACATTGATCGCGAGGTTGCCAGCATTCTGCGCGACCCGCACTTTCCCACCACGCACACGGGCGTCCCGCTTGCAGGCAGCCTCATCCCGTGGGTCGATCGGGACCTGGGCAACGGCATGAGCCTGGAAGAATGGAAGGGTGGTGCGGAAACCAACAAGATTCTGGGCCGTACGACTGACAACGCGATTCCGGTCGAGTCACTGTGCGTGCGCATTGGTGCCATGCGCTGTCACAGCCAGGCTCTGACAATCAAGCTGCGGCGTGACGTCGCGCTGCCCGAAATCGAGCAACTGCTCCGCGGTGGCAATCCCTGGGTTCGCGTCGTTCCCAATACGCGCGAGGAGAGCATTCGGCGGCTGACGCCGGCGGCGGTAACTGGGACGATGGACGTGCCGATCGGGCGCCTGCGCAAGCTCTCGATGGGGCCACAGTTTCTCGGTGCGTTCACGGTGGGCGACCAATTGTTATGGGGCGCGGCCGAACCGCTGCGCCGGATGTTGCGCATCCTTCTGCAACGTTGACCGGCGCATCCCTCCGGCATCTGGTCGTGGGTTTTTGCGCCCTCGCAGCGGCATCCGCGACCGGGCCTTCGTTTAGGCCAGTTTTATGCCTAAACGCTAGGCCGGCGGCGGCACGCGCCCCGAGTCGCGACACGGTTACAACAAGCGCAGCAGCCTGAAATTCATTCCAGCAATCCACTACATGTTGTGGCTGGCCTCTTGCATTGCCCCACCGATGGGGCCGCGACCGGAATTTTGGTCGGCCGAGACGAACCCCGGGTAAGGACAATCTTGCGGCAAAAAAACGTGCTAATACTGAGGTTTAGCTTGCACCGCTAACTCCATGATGTTAAGTTAGCTTAGCCAATAAGCATTCTGAGGTCGGCATGCGAGCAAAACCCTTAGTCGTTTGGGGCCTGCTGGCGGGCATTGTGTTGCTGCCCGCCTCAGCGCTTGCGCTGGGCTTGGGCAAGTTGACAGTTGACTCGGGGCTGGGTCAACCGCTGTCAGCGCGCATCGAGTTAACAGCGGCGCAGAAGGAAGAACTGGATTCGCTCGCGGCGAAGATCGCCGATCAGTCCGTCTATCGCGACAACAACGTGACCTATCCAGTTGTCATGGGGCGGGCCCGCGTTACCGTTGAGCAGGGCCCGAACAGCCAGCCGTTTCTCAGGATAACCACGACCCAGGCAGTCAACGAGCCCTTTCTCGACCTGATTGTCGAGGTCAATTGGGCCACCGGCCGGATTGTCCGCAACTACACCTTCCTGCTCGATCCACCCGGCGTGGGACAAACGCAAGCGGTTGAGCCTGTCGCCCCCATCCACGCCCAGGTCGTGCCTCCGGCCCGACGCCGCAGCGAAGAGACTGCGCCAGCGCCGAGCGGCGGCGAAGCGAACAGTTACACCGTGCATCGTGGCGACACGCTGTCGAAGATCGCCAAGCAATACAAACCGGAGAACGTCAGTCTGGAACAGATGCTCGTCGCCTTGTTCCACAGTAATGAAGGCGCGTTCGACGGCAAGAACATGAACCGCCTGCGCAGCGGCCAGATACTGACCATCCCGCCGGCCGACGAGGCCGCGGCAACGACCGCGAGCGAGGCGATGAAAGTGGTGCGCGTACAAGCGGCCGACTGGCACGCATATCGCGACCGGGTCGCCGCAGCGGCGCCGACGACCGAAGCCGCCGAGAGCAGCCAGACCGCGACCGGCAAGATCACGCCGGCCGTGGAGGACAAGGGCCAGGCTGCGCAGCCCGGCAAGGACCAGTTGCGTGTCTCGCGTGAATCGGGCAAGGGCGCGGCGACTGCCGCCGGGCTCGCCGAAGAGGTTGCGGCCAAGGACAAGGCTCTGGCCGAAGCGAATTCGCGTATCGCCCAGCTCGAATCGATCTTGAAGGATACGCAGAAGGCGGCGACGCTTAAGAGCCAGCCGATGTCCGACCTGCAGAAGCAGGCCGAGGCAACCCAAGGTGCGAAGTCACCCGAAGTGCCCAAGACCGAGCCGGCCAAGATCACGACCGCTCCGACTCCGACGACAACGCCTGCAGCGGAGACCTCGCCGGCCGTTACCCCGCCCGCCGTCGCGCCGCCTCCCGTCGTTGCCCCGGCGCCGAGCGCACCCGCGCCGCAAGCCGGGACGCCGGAGACGAAGGCGCCCGAAGCGAACGCGCCCGAGACGAAAGCCCCCGAAGCGAACGTGCCTGAGACGAAGGCGCCGGAAACCAAAGTCGCGCCGATGGCACCGAAGGCGCCCGCGCCTCGGCCGCCCGAGTCTTCGTTCATCGGCGGGCTCATCGACGAGACGCCGACTTGGGTGATGGCGGCTGGCGCCCTCGGTATCGTTGCCCTGTTGGCTGGTCTGATCGCCGCGCGGCGACGCAAGACGACCAAGTTCGAGGACAGCATCATCTCCGGCACCGACATCAAGACCAACACCGTATTCGGTTCGACCGGCGGCGGTGTCGTCAACACCGGTGACAACTCGCTGGCGAGCGACTTCAGCCGTGAGGGCCTGGGCAGTATCGACACCGACGAAGTGGATCCGATCGCCGAAGCCGAGGTGTATCTGGCCTACGGTCGCGACGCGCAGGCCGAGGAAATCCTGAAGGAGGCGCTGAAGAAGGACCCGCAGCGCCAGGAGATCTACCTCAAGCTGCTCGAAATCCACGCCCAGCACAACAAGCCGTCTGCATTCGAGACGGTCGCGAGCGAACTCTATTCGGTCTCGGGCGGACAGGGCGAGGTGTGGCAGAAGGCGATGGCGCTTGGCCGCCAGTTGGATCCGAACAATCCGCTGTTTGCCGAAGCGGGGGGTGCGGCAGCGTTCGCCGCCGCCGCGGCGGCAGAGGGCGAGCACCGGGTCTCGACGGGCGAGAGCGCCACACCGGCGCCCGCCGCGAGTGCGCCGGCCGCGCCGTTTGTGGTGGAGCCCGCGGTCGAGTCGAACGCGGGCAAGGGCATCGATTTCACACTCGACGACGACATATCGCTCTCACCGACATCGGAAGTCGCGCCGAAGACACCGGCCGCGATTCTGGCCGGCGCCGCGCAAGAGGTGGCGAAGTCCACGCGCGCTGATTCGGGCAGCTTGAGGGCCGGCGCGCCGACCGCCAAGGGCGTTGAGGCGAAGCCTGCGCCGGTGCACGACTCGGTAGCGTTCGAGCCGGAATCGATCCCGAAATTCGACCTCGACTTCAATCTCGACGAGCCCTCGAAACCGGGTCCGCCGATGCAGCCTGCGCCCATCCCGGTGAGCTCGAGGGCGGCGGCACCTGCACCGCGGCCCATCGCCGAACCGGCACTCGCCGCCGTCGGCGCCAGCGCGCCCGCGCCACAGTTGACGCGTCCGGCGGCGGCGATCGAACTCGACAAGCTCGACCTCGCATTCGACCCGCAGCGTTCAACCTTCGAGGACCCGACGCCGTCGGTGCTCGACGGCCAGTGGCACGATGCGGCAACCAAGCTCGACCTGGCCAAGGCCTATCAGGAGATGGGCGATGTCGAGGGCGCGCGTGAGATCCTGCAGGAAGTTCTGCACGAGGGCGACGACCAGCAAAAGGCCGAGGCGCAGGCGCTGCTGTCGAAGCTGGCGTAGCGGAGCTCCACTCCAACAGAGGACGGCGGCGCGAAAGGCCGCCGTCTTTTTTTCCACCATGCGCATTGCGCTCGGACTCGAATACGACGGCGGATCGTTTCATGGCTGGCAGTCGCAGGCCGATGGCGCTGGCGTGCAGGACGCCCTGCAACGCGCGCTTGGAGCGGTTGCCGGTGCCCGGGTTGGCGTCGTTGCCGCCGGACGCACCGACGCGGGGGCGCACGCAACCTTGCAGGTCGTGCACTTCGACACCGATGCCACGCGCCTCGAAACGGCGTGGGTGCGCGGCGCGAACGCACACTTGCCGGAGACAATTGCCGTGCGCTGGGCGATGCCGGTCGAACCGGAATTTCATGCGCGCTTCGCTGCAACGGGGCGCCACTACACCTATTTGCTGCTTGATCGTCCGGTTCGACCGGCGCTGCTCAACGGCAAGGTCGGCTGGTACCATCGTCCCCTTGCGGTCGAGGCGATGCGCACCGCGGCGGCCACGCTTCTTGGCCGCCATGACTTCTCCGCATTTCGCGCCGCGGAGTGCCAGGCGAAGTCGCCGGTGAAGACGCTCGATCGCCTCGACATTGCGCGCGAGGATGACGTGGTCCATTTCGACCTGCACGCCGAGAGCTATCTGCAGCACATGGTGCGTAACATCGTGGGCGCGCTGGTGTACGTGGGAAGCGGCCGCCAGGCTCCCGATTGGATGCGCGCGGTGCTCGACAGCCGCGATCGCGCGCGCGGCGCGCCTACGTTCGCTGCATCTGGGCTCTACCTGACCGGGGTCGACTATCCGACGCGCTGGAATCTGCCGCCAACCGTGGTTCCGGTTCGGGTACCACGAGGCTGAGGGCAGAAGAATGCGCACCCGGGTCAAAATCTGCGGAATTACACGTGTCGAGGACGGCGTCGCTGCCGCGCAAGCCGGCGCCGACGCGATCGGACTCGTTTTCTGGTCCGGTACGCCGCGCTGCGTGACCGTAGGGCAGGCACAAGCGATCATCGCGGCGCTGCCGGCGTTTGTGTCCGTGGTAGGGTTGTTCGTCGATGCGCACCCCGAGGCGGTGCGCGCGACACTTGCCGCGGTGCCGCTCGATGTCCTTCAATTTCACGGCGATGAGCGTCCGGAGTTCTGCGCCAGTTTCGGCCGGCCTTACCTCAAGGCGGTGCCAGTCCGGCCGGGGGCCGATTTGCTACAATATGCGTCGCGTTTCGACGCCGCGCAGGGCCTGTTATTCGACGCGTTTCAGCCCGGTGGGTTGCCAGGCGGCACAGGGACAACATTCGACTGGGCGCAATTGCCGCCGCAGTTGACCGAGCGGACGACGCGACGCCTGATCCTGTCCGGCGGGCTCACGCCGCAAAACGTGGCGGCGGCCGTACGCCAGCTGCGGCCCTGGGCGGTCGACGTCTCAAGCGGCGTCGAGATCACGGACGCCAGTGGCAACGCGCGCAAGGGCGTCAAGAGTTCGACCAAAATCGTCGCGTTTATCCGTGAGGTGCGCAGTGCAGATGGATGATCTCTCCTATAGCCTCCCCGACGAGAACGGTCATTTCGGACCCTACGGCGGCGTGTTCGTTGCCGAGACGCTCATCCATGCGCTCGATGACCTCAAGCAACAATACGCGCGCTATCGTAGCGATCCGGATTTCATCGCCGAATTCGAGTATGAGCTTGAGCACTACGTCGGGCGACCGAGTCCTATCTACCACGCGCGGCGCTGGTCGGAACGGCTCGGTGGGGCGCAGATCTACTTGAAGCGCGAGGATCTCAATCACACCGGCGCGCACAAGATCAACAATTGCATCGGCCAGGCTCTGCTGGCGCGTCGCATGGGCAAGCCGCGGGTGATCGCCGAGACCGGCGCCGGGCAGCACGGTGTGGCGGCAGCTACGGTCGCGGCACGCTTTGGCATGGAATGCGTTGTCTACATGGGCTCCGAGGACGTCGAGCGCCAGGCGCAGAACGTGTTTCGGATGAAGCTTCTTGGCGCCGAAGTCGTGCCCGTCGAATCCGGATCAAAGACCCTCAAGGACGCATTGAACGAAGCCATGCGCGATTGGGTGACCCAGGTCGAGAACACGTTCTACATCATCGGCTCGGTTGCCGGTCCGCATCCCTACCCGATGATGGTGCGCGACTTCCAGAGCGTGATCGGCAGGGAATGCATCACGCAGATGCCGGCGCTCGCCGGCCGGCAGCCGGACATGGTTATCGCTTGCGTCGGCGGCGGTTCGAACGCGATGGGGATCTTCTATCCCTATCTCGCGCATCCAGCGGTCAAGCTCGTCGGTGTCGAGGCAGCGGGTGAGGGCCTGGCAACAGGACGGCATTCGGCGTCGCTCTCCGCCGGCCGGCCAGGCGTGCTGCATGGCAACCGGACCTACCTGTTGCAGAACGCCGATGGCCAGATTGCCGCCACGCATTCGATATCTGCAGGGCTCGACTATCCCGGGGTGGGACCCGAGCACGCGTGGCTCAAGGACAGCGGGCGCGCGAGCTACGTTGCAGTCGCCGATGACGAGGCGCTGGCGGCGTTCAACGGCTGTTGCCGCATCGAGGGCATCATTCCCGCACTCGAATCGTGCCACGCGCTGGCCTACGCCGCACAGCTTGCACCAACCCTGCCCCGAACGGCGACGCTGCTGGTCAACCTTTCCGGGCGCGGCGACAAGGACATGGCGACCGTGGCCGAACGCTCGGGGCTCAAGTTCTATTGCCGCGCGCAATGCGATCCGTCGCGCCGCCCTTGAATGCCTGCCGGCCGCCCGCGTTGAACCGTATCGACACGACTTTCGCCAGGTTGCGCACGGCCGGACGCACCGCGCTCGTTCCGTACGTCACTGCGGGTGATCCGTCACCCTCGGTGACGGTGGAACTCCTGCACGCGCTCGTCGCCGCCGGTGCTGACGTCGTCGAACTCGGGATTGCGTTCTCGGATCCGATGGCCGACGGTCCGGTGATTCAGCGCGCGTCGGAGCGCGCGCTCGCACAAGGTATCGGCTTGAAAGACGTACTCGCGATGGTGAAGGAATTCCGCAGCAAGGACGCGGCGACGCCAATCGTGCTCATGGGATACGCCAATCCGATCGAGGCGATGGGGATTGCGGCCTTTGCCGCCGCTGCGCGAGCCGCCGGCGTCGACGGCGTGATCGCGGTGGACTATCCACCCGAAGAGGCGGGCGATTTCGTAGCCGCCTTGAACGCCAACGGTCTGGCACCCATCTTCCTCCTGTCGCCGACCACCCCCGAGGCACGGATCATCGCCGTGGGACGCATGGCGAGCGGGTACGTCTATTACGTTTCGCTCAAGGGAGTCACCGGGGCGGGACATATCGACATTGCCGAAGTGATCGGCAAGCTCGCCGAGATCCGTCGCCACGTGGCGCTGCCCGTCGGAGTCGGGTTCGGTATTCGCGATGCGGCCAGTGCGCGGGCGATCGCGGCGCACGCCGACGCGGTGGTCATCGGCAGCCGCATCATCGAGGAAATCGAAGCCGGGCCGGCTAGCGCGGCAGCGCAGCGCGCCGCGGCATGGCTTGCGACGATACGCGACGCGCTCAACACGGTCGCCAAGAGAGCGGCCTGATCCGCCAGGGAGAGACGATGAGTTGGCTGCAAAAGCTTCTGCCGCCGCGCATTAAGGCGACGCCGGGCGTCAACAAGAAGTCGATGCCTGAAGGGCTTTGGGTCAAATGCCTGGCATGCGAGGCGGTGCTCTATCGCACCGACCTGGAAAAGAACCTCAACGTGTGTCCGAAGTGCGGCCACCACGGACGCGTCAACGCGCGCGAACGCATCGAGCAGCTGCTCGATCCCGAGGGTCGCTACGAAATCGGTTCCGAAGTCGTTCCGGTCGACAGCCTGAAATTCAAAGACACGAGGAAGTATCCGGAGCGCCTCGCTTTGGCGCTTGAGGAGACGGGCGAAACGGACGCGCTGGTCGTCATGCAGGGCAGTATCAAGTCGGTGCCGCTGGTGATCGCCGTGTTCGAGTTCGACTTCATGGGTGGCTCGATGGGGTCGGTGGTCGGCGAGCGCTTCGTGCGCGGCGTGCGCGTCGCCTATGAGAATCAGGTGTCCTTCGTCTGCTTCACCGCGAGCGGTGGCGCGCGCATGCAGGAAGGGGTCCATTCGCTCTTCCAGATGGCCAAGACGACCGCGGTGCTGCAGGAATTGACAAAGGCTCAGCTGCCCTTCATCTCGGTGCTGACCGATCCGACCATGGGCGGCGTTTCGGCGAGCTTTGCGATGATCGGCGACATCGTCATCGCGGAGCCGGGTGCGTTGATTGGTTTTGCCGGTCCGCGTGTGATCGAGCAGACCGTGCGCGAGGTGTTACCCGAGGGCTTCCAGCGTGCTGAATTCCTGCTCGAAAAAGGCGCCATCGACATGATCGTCGACCGCCGCGCGCTGCGCGACGAGTTGCCGCGCCTGCTCGCCCTGCTGCAACGGCAGCCGCTGCCGACCACCTGAGACGGCGTGCCGCCGCGGCGCCGCCGGTGATGGTCGCGCGGTGTTGCCCTTCCCGCCATGAGCCATCCGACTTCTCTCGCCGCCTGGCTCGCGTACCTTGAGACGCTGCACCCGAAGACCATCGCCCTCGGTCTCGAGCGCGTGCGCACGGTCTTCGAACGACTCACGATCGTGCCGGAATGCCCGGCGATCACGGTGGGCGGTACCAACGGCAAGGGCTCGACGTGTGCATTTCTCGAACGCATGCTCTCCGCCGCGGGCTACCGGGTCGGTCTCTACACCTCGCCGCACCTGCTGCGCTACAACGAGCGCGTGCGCATCGCCGGTGTCGAGGTCGACGACGCCGCACTATGCGCCGCTTTTGCCGCGATCGAGGCCGTGCGCGTGGACACGCCGCTTACCTATTTCGAGTTCGGAACCCTGGCGGCATTGTGGCTGTTTGCTCGCGCGCGCCTGGACGCACTGGTCCTGGAAGTCGGTCTCGGTGGTCGGCTCGACGCGGTCAATATCATTGACGCCGAGGTGGCCATCGTCACCACCATTGCGATCGATCACACCGACTACCTGGGCGCGACGCGGGACGATATCGCGCGGGAGAAGGCGGGTATCTTCCGTCCGGGGCAGGTGGCAGTCTGCGCCGACCGCGATCCGCCGGCCGCGCTCACCGCGCACGCGCAGGCGATCGGCGCGATGCTGCTGCGCATGGGCGTCGAATTTGGTTACGTCGCACAAACCAATCAGTGGCGCTATTTCGGACCCGGCGGCGCCCGTAACGGACTGCCGTACCCGGCGCTGCGCGGCAACTATCAACTCGCCAATGCCGCCGCCGCGCTGACCGCCCTCGACACCCTGCGCGGGCGGCTGCCGGTGTCCATGGGAGCGGTGCGCGAGGCGCTCGTCGGAATCGAGTTGCCGGGCCGGTTCCAGGTGTTGCCGGGACGGCCGGTGACGGTGCTCGATGTCGCACATAACGAACAGGCGGCGCAAGCGCTGGCCGACAATGTCGCGGCAATGGGTTTCCATCCGCGGACGGTGGCGGTATTCGGCATCATGGCCGACAAGGACATCGACGCGGTGATCGCGGCGGTCAAGCCGCGCGTGGATCGTTGGCTGGTCGCGAGTCTGCCGCCGCCGCGCGGCGCAACGTCGACGCAGTTGCGTGCGCGACTTGCAGCGTCGGGCGTGGCGGCCGACGCGATCCTGGCCTACGAAGACCCGGTGGCAGCGTACCGGGCGGCACGAGAGATGGCGAGCGAAGCTGATAGAATCCTCGTCTTTGGCTCATTTCTGACCGTTGCGGCGGCGCTCGCGCAGGTATCCGGGCGAGGCGACCTAAGAGTTTCTTGATGGCAACCCGCTCCGATGTCTCCGAACCTGCAGTCGATGAGCTGAGGCGCCGCGCGCGCCGCCGGCTCGTCGGCGCCGTCGTGCTCGCACTCGCTGCGGCAGTGCTGCTGCCCCTGTTGCTGGAAAGCGAGCCCAAGCCCCTGGGCGACGACGTTTCGATCCAGATCCCGCCCATCGACAGCGGCAAGTTCATCAATCCGCTGTCCTCTGCCAAGGCGCCCGATCCCAAGGTCAAGGGCAGCACCGCCGGCACCCGAAGCGGGGCGGAACTAGCCCCGGCTTTGCCGTCTGGCGACCAGATGGCGCCTGCTCCGACACCCAAACAGGCCGCGGCGCCGAGCGAGGCGCCCGTGGTGAGTACCCCGCCCGTGCCGGCGCCGGCGGCTCCATCGCCTCCGGCCGACACCCGCGCTGGGGTGCCGGAGGACAAGGCCGCGCCTGCGGCCAAGGCCGCCAGCGACGCCCCGGTAGACGCCCAGGCTGCGCCGGCCAAGGCCGAGGGCCCAGGCAGCCCCGCCGCTTACGTGGTGCAGGTCGCCGCGTTTTCGGATCGCTATGGCGCGAATTCGCTCGCGGCCAAGCTCAAGCATGGCGGCTTTCCCGGCTACACGGAGGCGGTGACAACGGGGAAAGGGACGACTTTGCACCGCGTACGCGTCGGGCCGTATGCGTCGCGTGAAGCCGCGGATGCGGCGTTGGTCAAGCTCAAAGCGGCAGGATTCAATGGCATGGTCGCGCACGTCGGATGACCGCGTTCGATTTCATGGTCATCGGCGTCGTCGGCTTGTCGACGATATTCGGGTTCATGCGCGGTTTCGTGCGCGTCTTCGTCTCCCTTGCCGCATGGGTCGTCGCTGTCGTGGGGGCTCTCCGCTTCTCAGAGGTTGTCGGGGGCATGCTGCCCGATTTCGGCGAGACGCCGGCGACGCGCTATGTGCTGGCGTTCGCCTTGATCCTGGTCGGCGTGCTCATCGTCGGCGCGCTCCTCGGCTTCATTCTGTCGCGGATGGTGCGGGCGGTGGGATTGGGCGTTCTCGACCGCACGCTCGGAGCGATTTTCGGCGTGGCGCGGGGCCTGCTGATCGCGGTGATCGTGGTGCTGTTCGCCGGAATGACCACCGCGCCCAAGGCGGATTGGTGGCAAAATTCACTGAGCGCCCCCACCTTGACTATGGCGGCCCTGACGTTGCGGCCCTGGCTGCCGAAGGCGTGGTCGGAGCGGATCAATTACAGCCCCAGGGAACGCTCACCCGCCAAGCCGGTCGTAAAGGCAATGCGGTAGAGAAAAGGTACAGGGCGACACCATGTGCGGCATCGTCGGCGCAGTAACCCATACTCCGGTCAATCAGCTCCTCTACGACGGGCTGTTGCTACTGCAGCATCGTGGCCAGGATGCGGCGGGGATCGTGACCAGCGAGGGCCCGGTGTTCCACATGTACAAGGGCGCCGGATACGTGCGCGACGTGTTTCGTACCCGCAACATGCGCGATCTGTCGGGCAACGCGGGCATCGGCCATTGTCGCTACCCGACGGCAGGCTCCGCCTGGTCCGATTTGGAGTCGCAACCGTTCTATGTCAATTCGCCGTTCGGTATCACGCTCGCGCACAACGGTAACCTTACCAACAGCGAGGCGTTGAAGCGCGAACTGTTCCAGCTCGATTTTCGCCACGTCAATACCAATTCCGATTCGGAGGTCCTGCTCAACGTGCTGGCACTCGAACTCGAACGCGCGGCGCATCATGCGAGGCTCGACGCCAACGCGATCTTCACCGCCGTCGCGGCGGTGCACCGGCGTTGCCGCGGCGCGTACGCCATCGTCGCCATGATTGCCGGCTATGGGTTGCTCGCGTTTCGCGACCCATACGGTATCCGCCCGCTCATCATCGGCGTGAACGAGGCGATGGGCGGTACCGAATACGTCATTGCCAGCGAGTCGGTTGCACTCGAGGCCCTGGGCTTCTCCGTGCTGCGAGACGTCGCCCCCGGTGAGGCCATCTGGATCGATCAAACGGGCCGCTTTCACGCGCGCCAGTGTGCGGAGGAACCGCGGCTGTCTCCGTGCATCTTCGAATTTGTCTATCTGGCGCGTCCGGATTCGGTCATGGACGGCACGTCGGTGTACGAGTCGCGCCTGCGCATGGGGGGCGAACTCGCCCGCAAGATTGCCGGCATACCCGCCGCGCGGGATATCGATGTGGTGATCCCGATCCCGGATTCGAGCCGTCCCTCCGCGCTTGAACTGGCCAACAACCTCGGCTTGAAATATCGCGAAGGCTTCGTCAAGAACCGCTATATAGGCCGCACCTTCATCATGCCGGGCCAGGCGATCCGCAAGAAGAGCGTGCGCCAGAAATTAAATCCGATGGGGGTTGAATTCAAGGACAAGGTTGTGCTGCTGGTTGACGACTCGATTGTGCGCGGCACGACCAGCCGCGAGATCGTATCGATGGCGCGCGATGCCGGGGCGCGCAAGGTGTACTTCGCCTCCGCGAGCCCGCCGGTGCGCTTCCCGAATGTCTACGGCATCGACATGCCGAACCAGCGTGAGCTGATCGCGACCGGGCGTACCGAGGCCGAAATCAATCAGGAGATCGGCGCCGACTTACTGATCTACCAGGACCTCGAGGCGATGAAGCGCGCAGTGCGCGCCGTCAACCCGAAGCTCAAGGAATTCGAGGCCTCCTGCTTCGACGGTCACTATGTCACCGGCGACGTCACCGCCGATTACCTGTCGCATCTCGCCGCGGAGCGCGACGAGACGCGCGGAGAGGCGGACGCCGACCTTGCACTCGAATCGCGCGTCATCGCAGGCTAGGCGCCTTTGACCGCGCTCTCGAAGTAGGGTATAGTTTTACCTGCGCCGAGTTGAGGCTTCAGCTTGCGGGGCGCCGTAAAAAATTCTGCTAAAGCGAGGTCCGCTCCAGTCCGGGAATGCCGGGCGGGGCACACGAAACCCGTTTGGCGGAGGCCCGACGGGTTTTTTGTTGGCATGGCGCAGGCGATTTTCTCTGGGTCCAGCCAGGAACGAGCATGAACGATTTGCACCCAAGGCGCGGCTTCACCACCGCAGTGCTGCATTCCGATCGCGCCGCGGCGATCGAGCACGGGTCGCTGCACAAACCCCTCCACCTTTCGGTCGCCTACGGCTACCGCAGCGCGCACGAACTCGCGGCCGTATTCCAGGGGCGTGCTCCGGGCTACGCGTACGGTAGGCAGGGCAACCCGACCGCCGCGGCGCTTGAAGACAAGGTCAACCGGATGGAAGGCGGCGTGGCAACGGCATGCTTCAGTACCGGCATGGCGGCCATCGGCGCGATCATGGTCGCGCTGCTGCGCGCCGGCGATCACGTCGTATCGAGTTCATTCCTGTTCGGCAATACCAACAGCATGTTTGCGACGCTGGCGACGCAAGGGATCGACGTCGTCTTTGTCGACGCGACCGACGCGCAAGCGGTCGAAGCGGCGCTGAAACCGGCGACACGGCTGGTCTTCGTCGAGACGATCGCCAATCCGCGAACGCAGATCGCAGATCTGGAGCGCATTGGCGAGCTTTGCGCGGCGCGCGGCCTGATCTATGTCGTCGACAATACGATGACCTCTCCGTACCTGTTCCGGCCCAAGGCGGTGGGGGCGAGCCTTGTCGTCAATGCGCTGACCAAGTACATCGGAGGGCACGGCAACGCGCTCGGGGGCAGCGTTACCGATACCGGGATCTTCGACTGGACACATTTCCCCAACCTGTATGACAGCTACAAAGGCGCAAATCCGACACTCTGGGGCATTACGCAGCTGCGCAAAAAGGGCCTGCGCGACTGGGGCGGGACCTTGGCCGCAGAGCAAGCGCATCATCTCGCGGTCGGCGCCGAGACGCTCGCGCTGCGCATGGAGCGCGCCTGCGCCAACGCGATGGCCTTGGCGGAGTTCCTGGCGGCGCATCCCAAGGTGCGCGCGGTGTATTACCCGGGGTTGCCGGGCCATCCGCAGCATGCGCTGGCGCGGGCCCTTTTCGCCGGCTTTGGCGCACTGCTGGCCTTCGAGCTCGATCCGACGCTGGACTGCTTCGAGCTTCTCGATCGACTGCAGAATGTGGTGCTGTCGTCGAACCTCGGCGACAACCGTACTCTGGCAATCCCAGTCGCGCACACGATCTACTGGGAGATGGGTGCGGAGCGGCGCGCAAGCATGGGCATCGCGGACTCGCTGATACGCCTGTCGGTGGGCATCGAGGACCGCGACGACCTGATCGCCGATTTCACCCAGGCGCTGGGATGACGTGTTGGACCGGCGTCAGATCGGACGTGGCGTGATTGCTTCCGGCGAGACTTCGAGGTAGCTACCCGTCTGATACCAGTCTGCCAGCACGTAACGCTCGCAGGCGCGGCCGGCGAGGCTGAAATCGTGCCGTGCTGGACGGTGGGTGTGGCCGTGAATGAGCCGCGTGACCTGATGCTCGTTCATCGCCGCGGCGACTGCGTCCACGTTCACGTCCATGATTTGCTCAGGTTTGCTCGCGGTCGCGCGCCGGCTTCCGGCGCGAAGGAAGCGCGAGACGCCGCGACGCACGACGTATGGCAATCTCGACGCGCGGCGACGGTTTATCGGATTCTGCCAAAGGGCGCGCCAGCGCTGGTAGTCGACGTCGTCGGTGCACAACTGATCCCCGTGCATGATCAGTGTCCTCGTGCCATGCAGGTCGTGCACGACGGCGTCCGGCAGCAGTGTCGCACCGGCAGCCCGAGCGAAGCGCTCGCCGAGCAGAAAATCGCGGTTGCCGCGCTGCAGGTAGACCGGCGTTCCGGACGCCGCCAACGCGGCCAGCGCGCCAGCGACTCCTGCGGCAAGGGGCTCCTTCAGTTGGTCGTCGCCCAGCCAGACGTCAAACAGGTCGCCGATGACGTAGAGGGCCGCAGTTCCTCGCGCCTTGCCGCCAGCGAGCAGGTGAAAAGCCGCCACAAGACCGGGCCGCTCCGGCGCGAGGTGTAGGTCGGAAATGAACAGCGCGGGCGCCATCGCGACGGCAAGTGCTAGGGCGCCTCTTCCACGCGCTCGATGAGCACGTCCTCTTTCGGCACGTTCTGGTGCGCACCGCGATTGCCCGTCGGCAGGCCCTTGATGCGGTCGACCACGTCGGTGCCGGCGCTGACGCGGCCGAATACGCAATACCCCCATCCGTTGGCGTCGGGCGAACGATGATTGAGGAAATCGTTGTCGGCGACGTTGATGAAGAACTGCGCGGTCGCCGAGTGCGGATCTCCGGTTCGCGCCATGGCGACCGTGTAGCGCTCGTTCTTGAGCCCGTTGCGGGCCTCGTTCTCGATCGGCGGACGGGTGGGCTTCTGCCGGAAATCCGGCGTCATGCCGCCACCCTGAATCATGAAACCGTCAATGACGCGATGAAACAGTGTGTTGTCGAAGTGACCCGCACGCACATAATCAAGAAAGTTGGCGACGGTCTTGGGTGCGCGTTCCGCATCGAGCTCGAGTGCGATCTTGCCGTGGTTGGTGTGTAGCACGATCATGGTTCGCGTCCCCGTTACGGCGTCGTGACGAGTGTCGCCGACTTGATCAGGATCCGTTCGACGGGAACGTCCTTCTGGAACTGGCCGCCGGCGGAAGTCGGTGCTCCGGCGATCTTGGTGACGACGTCCATGCCAGCAACGACCTTGCCGAAAACCGTGTATCCGATGCCCTGAGGCGATGGTTCGCGGAAGTTCAGAAACTTGTTGTCCGCCACATTGATGAAAAACTGCGCCGTAGCCGAATTCGGATCGGAGGTGCGCGCCATGGCAACCGACCCGGGCACGTTGAGCAATCCCGCCTTGCTGCTCTGCTCGGCTTCGTTGCGGACCGGGGCCCGGGTCGGCTTCTCCTTGAAGTCACTGGTGTAGCCTCCGCCCTGGATCATGAAGCCCGGGATCACGCGGTGGAACTGGGTGCCGTCATATTGCTTGGCCTGAACGTAGGCCAGAAAATTCTCCACGGTCTTGGGGGCGGCGTCAGGATAGAGCTCGATCCTGATCTTGCCGGCGGTGGTATCGAGTTCGACCTGGGGGTTGGCGGCGTAGGCGGAAGTCGCCAGGACTGCAAGGCCGACGGCGGCAAGCATACGAAGATAATGGCGATACATCGATAGCTCCTTGGTTGTGGCTTGAAACGGGAAGATTGGCCGCTGTGGCGGCCGTCGCTACGGGTTGCGGCTTACTCTGTTGCGTTCGCCGCCGGCGCAGGTTGGGGGGCCGCGGGCTTGGGAATTGCGCTCGAGGGCGCCACGGCGAACAACTCGCGCACGAGGACGAGCTTGTTTTGCGCGCTCTTGTCCGCTTTGTCGAGCGCGATGGCGCGGTCGTACTCGGCGCCGGCAAGACGCACGTAGATGTCACCCAGGTTTTCGTGCGCGATCGCGTAGTCGGGGCGCGTCACCAGCGCAATCTCGAGCGCCTTGCGCGCCTTGTCATAGTCTCCCTTCTTGGCCCAGATTACTGCCAGATTATTGTATGGTTCGGGCAGCTCTGGATAGTCCTCATTGAGCGCCTGAAACGTGGCGATGGCGGCGTCGGTATCGGCCTGGTCGGCCTGCACCACGCCTTTCAGAAATCGCGCCTGCGGGTTCTTCGCGTCGCCTGCGAGCACGGCGTCGATCTTCTCCAGCGCCGGCGCGTACTCGCCCTCACTGATCAGCCGCGACGCGTCGGCCAACTCGGGCGTCAGGCCGGGCGTGCGGTGCGGCACGATATTTGCCGAGGTTGGCGGCGGCGGTGGCGTTTGCTGTGCGAACGCCGCCGGCAGCAGCATCGAACACAACGCGGCTACGGCATATCGGGCAACGCGTGCAGTCATCGGGGCGATCGAGGCTTTCCTTGCCGCCGGCAAAACCGGTCCTGGCAGCCTATTCTAGCAGCACCGTCGGCGTGGCCTGTGCCACGGGCAGTGCTGCCCTCGTCAGGGCGGCGGTGTCCCGCCGAGCCTTGCCACCGTTGTATCGATCAGATGCCGGGCAATGCTGACCGGATTGGGCAGCTGTGGCAGCGCGTCGAGCGCAAACCACTGCGCGTCGACGATCTCGTCGTCGCAGGGGCGCACTTCCCCGGCGGCGTATTCCGCCGTAAAGGCGATCATGAGCGAATGCGGAAACGGCCAGGGCTGGCTGGCGACGTATTGCAGCCCTCCGACCTCCACCCCGACTTCCTCGAGCACTTCACGGTGGATGCAATCCTCGATCGACTCTCCCGCTTCGACGAATCCTGCCAGCGCGCTGTAAACAGCCTGGGGAAAGCGCCGGGACCGGGCCAGCAGCAGCTCCCGGTCGCGCGTGACTAAAACCATCATTGCCGGGGACACTCGCGGATAGGACACGTAGCCACAGGCGGGACACTCCTTCGCCCGCTCGGCAGCCTTGTCGCGCGTGGGTGTACCGCAGCGGCCGCAGAAGCGATGGCTGCGCTCCCATTCGGCGATCTGGAAGGCCCTTCCCGCGAGCGCGAGCAGCGGGTCGGCCAGTTGGAGGAAGAGCGTGCGCAGGCCGCGCCATTGCCACCCGGCAGGCTCGGGTGTTTCCGCGGCAACGCGGAGGGCTATGCAATCGGTGTCGTTCAGGCGCCCGAGATAATGCCGCGTCCCGGTCAATCCGAGGCGGGTGACATCCTCCAGAGTCGGCAGCGCAGGCGGTTCACCGACGCGCGCAAGAATCTTGTCCTCGCGCCAGACGAAGCACAGCGCTTGTGCAGCGAGATCGGACGGCAGGACGTGCCCAGGCTCGAAGCCGGGCGGCGTGGTCATCCGCACGCGGCGCTAGCGCAGGAAGCGCTCATCCTTGCCGATGACAGTAAGTTCGACGAACCTCGATCCGCTGTGATCAGTCGGCGTGAAGGTGACGATAAAGCCGCCCACGTCGAACTCGCGAATCTGTTCCATGGCGGCGATGAACCGCTCGCGTGTCAGGTCCGATCCCGTTCGACGCAGACCTTCGACGAGCACCTTGGCGGCGATGAAGCCTTCGAGGCTGGTCCACGAGAAGTTGTCCGGCTTTCCCGTCGATGCCTCCAGCAGCTGCTGGTATTCCTTGACCACGCGCGCCGACAGGTTCCAGGGGAACGGCACGACCTGGGAGATGCCCACGCCGCGACCGGCCGCACCCGCTTCGTGCGCGAGGGCCTTGCTTCCGACGAAGGATACGTTCATGAATTGCGGGTTGTGTCCCGCCTGGCGCATCGCCTTGATGAACGCGGCACAAGACTTGTAGGCCGAGATCATGATTACACCCTGCGGGTCGACGCTGCCTATCGACTTGACGGCCGCGGCAACGTCCACCGTGTTGCGTTCGACGGTCCCGGTTGCAACGATCTTCAGGTTGCGCCTCTGCATCGCGCGCTCGACACCCGCCAGGCCAGCCTTGCCGTAATCATCGTTCTGATAGAACACAGCGATGCGATCGAGGGTCTGGCCGACGAGTTGGCCGACGATCTTGTCGGTCTCATCGAAGTAGCTCGCGCGAATGTTGAAGACGTACCGATTTAGAGGATTGCGCAGCGATTCCGCTCCCGTGAACGGGCCGACAAACGGAACGCGGGCAGCGGTGAAAATCGGTTTCGCCGCGTTGGAGGTCGGTGTACCGACATACCCGAAAAGCAGAAAAACGCCATCGTCGATGAGTTTCTTGGTGTTTGCCGCCGCGCGATCGGGCTCGTATCCGTCGTCGAGTGAGCGCAGTTCGATCTTGCGGCCGTTAATGCCACCGGCGGAATTGATCGCCTGAAAATACGCCATGGCACCGGCGCGCATTTCGGTGCCCAGCTCCGAGGCGGGACCCGAAAATGCCGCTGACTGGCCGATGACAATGGTCGTTGGCGTGACGCCCGGCTCAGCACCAGCGACAAGCGCAGTCGTGACGGTGAGGATGCCGACAAGCCATCTCCATGCGTCGGTCATCGCGCCTCCGCCGTTGCCGCGCTGCCGCACCATGCCGCGGCGCATCCGCAACGCAGGTTGTGTTGACGTGGCGAGTCGTATGGGGCGACGCGCGAGGTTTCCTTTGGGATCAACAACAGCAACATGATGTCTCCGGGAGAGTTCCGGCGCG
>Ga0302324_100005343_pt1 | contig 27988 bp, 17 predicted proteins | sample Palsa_T0_1_FD_201949 | JGI IMG/M metagenome (GOLD analysis project Ga0302324, IMG submission 201949) | Peat permafrost microbial communities from Stordalen Mire near Abisko, Sweden - Palsa_T0_1 | ecosystem: Environmental > Terrestrial > Soil > Palsa > Peat permafrost | place: Sweden: Abisko...
TGGGGCCGAGTTATCGAATCGCAAGTCCCGCTTCACTGCTGTGCAAATTGCATGCCGAAAAGGGCGGCGCACGGCTTTCGCTGCGCGCCCGCTGCGCGCCGCGCGGAGGTCGCGTAATTCCAGCAGTAATCACAGCATCAGGCGCTGAGCGGCGCCGAAGAGAACGTATAGGCGAGCCGGCGGCGTAGTGACAAATTGCCCCCCGCGAGCCATGGAACCGTAACAGTTTCGGTACAAACCCTCTCGGCGTCGTCTGTAAAGGCCGCGGTCAACCCTGCCAACTGCCGTTGCAGAAGCGCCGCTCGTGTCGGCGTCCCATAGCATCACGAACGGCGCAGTCCGCCGAACTACTGTAACGGGCTTGGCACACTTCGTAATGCGGTGCGATATCGCCGCGCCGCGGTCAGTTGCTAACCTGCTGATTTTGCAAAGGTCAGCAGTCCGCCGACGATAATTTTTGCAATGCGCCCGGATGGCATAAGCATTGCTAATTAAAGCCATCCAAGGCGGTGTCGCTGACTTGGGAGCCTGGTGGCGAAGATTTGCAACCAGACAAAATACAACCAGTATTTGCGAAGGAGGGAGTTTTGCAGGCAACCGATAAACCCAAGAGTTCCGCTTTTTTCCGCATGCACCCAGGAAAACAGCCTGTGCGCCCCGAGTCCGTGGCGGCGGCGAAAACGCTCAGACCCAAGCAGGAGAATTGAGATGAAGTGGCTCAAAGCACAAAATCGAGTCAAGGTTATTGCCGTCGCAGCGCTCGTCACGACCTGTGGTGCAGCTCTCGCGGCAACGGATACGGAAGAATTCCAACGCTTTAAAGACCCCAATCAGTGGGGAGCCCCCGCGGGCAACCTCAACCTGAATCGCTACAGCGCACTGAAGGACATCAACACGGGCAACGTGAAAGGTCTGAATATGGTGTGGTCGCAATCGAGCGGCACCCTGCGCGGACACGAAGGTCAACCCCTGGTCATCCAGGACGTAGCCGGTAAGCCGATGATGTTCATGGAAAGCGGCTGGCCCAACATCGTGCAGGCGCTGGATCTCACCGATCCGGATCATCCGGTGCAGGTGTGGAGCTATACGAAGACCAGCGGCCGCGACGAGTCGGCCGTGCCGCGTGCCTGTTGCGACACCGTCAACCGCGGATTGTCGTATGCAGACGGCAAGCTCGTGTTCGGCACCCTGGACGGTTACGTGATCGCCCTCGACGCCGCAACCGGCAAGCAGGATTGGGTCGTGAAGAGCGCCTATCCTGAGCATGGTGAAACCATCACCCCGGCGCCGATCATCGCCGCGGACAAGGTATTCATCGGCTTCGGTGGCGATGAGTTCGCGGCGCGCGGGGCCGTCACCGCCTATAACCTGGCCGACGGCAAGGTGGCATGGCATTGTTATTCCACCGGCAGCGACAAGGATGTGTGCCTCACCGGGAAGACCAATGCGAAGCATCCGGAGTACGGCAAGGCCGGAAAGGATCTCGGCATCAACACGTACCCCGGCGATGAGTGGCAGCGTGGCGGCGGCGCGGCGTGGGGCTGGTATGCCTACGATCCGGACCTGCACCTTGTGTACTACGGCACCGGTAACCCGGGATTGTGGTCGCCGCAGTATCGCTGCGCCGAGCCGATTACCCAGGAGAACTGCAACAGCGGCAAGTTCGACAACAAGTGGTCCCTGAGCATCTTCGCCCGCAACATCGACACCGGTGAAGCGGAGTGGGTCTACCAGATGACGCCGTTCGACCAGTGGGACTATGACGGCATCAACGAGGTGGTCTTGGTCGACATGAACGTCGACGGCAAGATGCGCAAGTGCCTGGTGCACTTCGATCGCAACGGCTTCGCCTATGTGCTCGACCGGACGGATGGCACGCTGCTGCGCGCCAACAAATATGTCACGACGAACTGGGCCGAGAAGGTGGATATGAAGACGGGGCGGCCGGTAAAGGTACCCGAGCATTCGCCATTGAAAGTCGGGGGCAACACGCAAGCTTGCCCGTCGGCGATGGGCGGCAAGGACCAACAGCCGGTAGCGGTGGATCCGAGCGATCCCGAGAACTTCTACGTACCGACGAACAACTGGTGCATGGAAGACGAGCCGCAGGCACGCTCGCATACCCAGCAAGGCACGGTCTACGTGTTCGCGAACGTGTACATGTATCCCGAGAAACCGGGGGTCACGGGCAAGTTCAAGAAGTTCAACGTGGTGACGGGCAAGACCGAGTGGGAAATTCCCGATCAATACCCGAACTGGGGCGGCGCGTTGGTGACCGGCGGCGGGTTGGCGTTCTACGGCAGCCTCGGCGGCGATTTCCGGGCCGTCGATCGCTCTACCGGCAAGATTCTCTGGTCGCGCAAGCTGAGCTCGGGAATCATCGGCAACCCGATCTCGTATTCTGTCAAAGGCAAGCAGTACATATCGGTGTGGTCAGGCATCGGCGGTTGGATCGGCTTGCCCGTGACGGCGGGACTCGATCTGAGCGACAAGTTCGGCGCAATCGGCGCGACGGCCATGACGAAGGCCGCCGGTCTCAATCACATTCCCCAGGGCGGCACATTGTTCACGTTCCGGGTGGGCGATAGCATGCCCGACAGCCCGACGCAGGCCGCGACGGGAGCGTCCGCCGGGAACTAAGAGCTAGTAATGTAGAGTGGAAACAGATTGCCCGGTGCCGCAAGGCACCGGGCTTTTTTTATGTATGCTATATCCATGCTGCGGCGGCCCTTCGATGTGAAACCTTGGGCGCCTGTGGGAGTCTTAGATAGTCTTAGATAGGCAGGCTGGCGGCGTCGCAACGACGCGTCGAGGAGATCACATGATAAATAGAACCGCGCGTCTCATCTGTTCATGCATCGCGGTTGCCGCGATTGCAGGCAACGTAGCGCACGCCGATCAACTACGCTCGCTCACCGTGTGCGCGGACCCGGGCAACATGCCGCTGTCGAACCGTCAGGGCGAGGGCTTCGAGAACAAGATCGCCGAGGTCGTCGGCAAAGCACTCGGCACGGGCGTGCAATATTACTGGCGCCCCTCGATCGAGCGCGGCCTGATGCGCACCACCTTGAGCGAGGGCAACTGCGATCTGTGGATGGATATGGCCTCGGACACCGAGGGCGCGGTGGTGCTGCCCAAACCGCTGTATCGCTCGACCTTCGTGCTCGCTTATCGAAGTGACAAGGGCCTGCATATCAAGGGACTCGCCGATCCGCAGCTCAAACGTCTAAGAGTCGGCGTGTTTCAAGTGTCCGCCATTCGCGAAGCGTTATCGGAGCACGGCGTCGTCAACAACACGGTCATTCATTATCTGAGTCACAACGCCGACGAGCAGGCGGACAATCAGCCGTCCTATCAGGTGCAGCAGGTGATCGACGGCACGCTCGACGTCGCCGCCGTGTGGGGTCCGATGGCCGGCTACTACAAGACCATGCTGCACGCGCCCCTGGTGATCGATCCCGTCAATATCGGCGAGGACGAGGTACCGATGGAATTCGACATGACGCTGGCGGTGCCGCGCGGCAGGCCGGAGATCAAGTCCGCGATCGAGCAAGCTCTCGAGCAACATAAGGACGAAATACAACGCATCCTTGTCGATTTCGGCGTGCCCCTGGTCAAATGCGACAACTGCCTCGTCCCCGGCGATCTGCCCTCGCATGGCCCATACAAGGCCGAGGATTCAGCGCCGCCGACAAAGGCGGAGCTCGACGCTGAGCATCGCGCCCGCATGGCGGATCTCAAGAAATGGCTGGCGCAGGGCGCCAACCCCGACAGCGAGCTCGGCAATGCCATCGTTGCCAACGATATCGAACGGGTGCGCTATTTGCTCGCGCATGGTGCCCATCCCGACGCGCGCGATGGCGAGGGATATACGCCGCTGATCAATGCAACGCGGTTCAGCTTCCTCGAGGTGGCGACGTACCTTGCGGAGCACAAGGCAGACGTCAATCTTGGCGACCGCAACGATTGGACGCCGCTCATGTATGCGGCGTGGCAGGACAACCCCGAACTCGTGTCCATGCTGATGAAGCACGGTGCCAAGATCGACGTCGTGGCGAACGACGGCCTCACGCCGTTGGCGATCGCCGCGCAGAACGGCAAGATCAAGGCCGCGCAAGCGCTCATCGCGGCGGGGGCGGACGTCAACGCGCCGGTGGCGAAAGGCGGTTACACGCCGCTCATGCTCGCCGCGATTTCCGGCTCGGGCGATCTGACCTCCACGCTCCTCGCTCACGGTGCCAAGGTCAATGCGGTCAATCCCGGCGGCGTGACGGCGCTGATGATTGCCGCGGCCAATAATCATCCCCGCGTCGCCGAGGTATTGCTCAAGGCAGGCGCGGACCCGAGCGCGCGCAGCCAAGACGGGCGCACCGCGCTCGGCATCGCGCAGTCGAACAACGACGACAATATGGTGCGGCTATTGCAGGATGCCGCACAGAAGGGGGCCGCTTCTGCGACCAGTTGATGTCGAGCGGGATGCGCTCCCGGGAGCGTAGGCTGAGTCTGACGTGGGAAAGGGCGAGGCGCCTCTGCGTCTCTCGGGACCGGTCCCGCAGATTTCGAGCTTCGTGCCGCCGACAAAAGTGACGATCAGCGATAAGACGATCAGCGATAAGACGACCAGCGATAACTAAGGAGATTTGAGTGAGAAGAGCTTTATCGATCATCAGCGTTTTCGCGGGCTTCGCCGCTCTGGGCACGCTGGCCTCCTTCGGGCTGGTGCGGGCCGACGCGCCTGCGGCAAGCACCGATTACTCCAAGGTTTCTCCGATCGACCTCGTCAAGCAAACACCCAAGGGGCAGATCAAGGATCCTTATAAGGATACCCAGGCGGATATTGTCTCGCAGGGCGAAACCCTGTTCCGCAGCTACAGCTGCAGCGGATGTCACGGCGGATCCGGCGGCGGCGGCATGTGCCCGCCTCTTACCAATGACACCTGGGTGTACGGCGGCGATGACGACACCTTGTTCCGCCTGGTCACGCTCGGGAGCGATGAGTTGCAGAAAAATGGCTACTCGCGCACCGGCCGCGAGAACGTGGTGGGTCCAATGCCCCCATTCGGCTCCATCATCAAAAGCTCCGATGATCTGTTCAAGATCATTGCATTCATCCGCTCCCACTATGACGGTGATCCCGCGTACAAATACGGAGCACCCAAGAACCCCTAGATCCGATAGTCGAGGTGTCCCGGCATTTGCCCGGACACCTCACTTTTGCTGCAGTGCGTATTGCCTGTTTAAGTGAAACGGCACAGGCTTCTCCCTGGGCGGCTGAAAAGAGGCGTTGCATAAATGCAACACCACTCTAGTGGGCATTGCGAACGGTGTGGCGAATAGGGCTCGCCCTCGTTCCAAAAGGGGGGAGTCTTGAGAAACGAAAGTCTGGTGACGAGCCATGCTTCGCGCATTATTCAGGTTGTAGAAAGTGGACTTCAGCCAGCGGGAATCGAGCCGCTGGTGACACGGTCGTGGCACCGGTGTCTGCGGGAGTATGGAATCGAGCCATCCGCTCCGCGCCAAATCAGTGTGCTCAACCCACAGTCCGTCAAACAGCTCCAAGAAGGCTTGGGCCAACTACTGCCCGTCGCACGCGCGGAGATGGAGAGCCTCTACGAGCAGATCGCGGGCTCCGGCTTTGCGGTGATTCTCGCCGATACGCAAGGCGCGGTATTGAGCACCATCACGGACCCGGCGCTGCAGCGCGAATTCCGACACGCGGGGTTGTCCTTGGGCGCGATCTGGGACGAGCGCCATGAAGGCACCAACGGCATCGGCACCTGCCTCGCGGAGAGCGGACCCGTCACGGTGCATCGAGAAGAGCATTTCCGCGGATACAACCTGACATTGTCCTGTTCGGCGGCGCCGATTCTCGATCCGCACGGCGGTATTCTCGCGGTTCTCGATGCCTCCACGGCGAACTCGAGCGACAGCCGGCTGATCCAGCGTCACACGATGGCGCTCGTCAACATGTCCGCGAATCTCATTTCGCGATGGAACTTCCTGAACGAATACCGTCACTCGTGGATCCTGCGCTTTCATAGCCGGCCGGAGTTCGTCGGCCTCTTGCATGAGGCGCTGGTGGCGATCGACGACGAGGGCAGGATCCTCGCGGTCAACGAAAGCGCGCTGGTGCAGCTCGGCTGTTCGACTCGCGCCTCTCTGGTCGGAGAGTCGATCGGGAAGTATTTCCAGTTCAATTTCGGCGCACTGGAGCAGCGTGCGAGATTCGAGCCCAGCGCGATCTGGCCGGTCCGCGATGTCGAGCACGGCCGTCGCTTCTTCGCCATCGCGCGCGAGCCGGCGCGCGCCGCCGATCGCGCTCAAATTTCACTGTCGAAGGAAGTGGGCGCGGCCGTCGAGGCTCCGCTCGAGCGCGAGCACGTGGGGGAGGACTCGCTTATGCGCAAGAATCTCGCGTGCGGTCGCCAGTTGTTTGCCAAGCAAGTGCCGATCCTGCTGCATGGCGCAACGGGCACCGGCAAAGAGGCATTTGCCAAGAACCTGCACCGCGCGAGCCTTTGGTCCGACAAACCGTTCGTGACGGTCAATTGCGCGGCGATTCCCGAAAGTCTCATCGAGAGCGAGCTCTTCGGCTACACGCGCGGCGCCTTCACCGGGGCGGCGAAAGAGGGGCGGGTCGGCAAGATCCTGCAATCGAACGGCGGCACGCTGTTTCTGGACGAGATCGGAGACATGCCGCTCATGCTACAAACGCGGCTCCTGCGCGTGATCGAGGAGCGCGAAGTAGTGCCTCTCGGCAGCGAGCAGGCGATACCCGTCAACTTGCACGTGATCAGCGCGACCCACCGCGACGTGCTGCAGATGATCCAGAGCGGCGAGTTCCGGGAGGATCTCTATTACCGGTTGAACGGCGTCACGCTGCACCTGCCGCTGCTGCGCGACCGCGGCGACAAGGCGGATCTGATCCGTACTCTGCTGCGCGAGGAGAACTCAGGCCAGGACTGCGTCAATATCGACGAGGACGCGTTCCACAAGCTCATGCATTATTCGTGGCCCGGCAATATCCGGCAGCTCAGAAATGTGCTGCGCACCGCCTCCGCTCTATGTCGCGACAACGTGATTCGAGCGTCGAACTTACCGCAGGAAATCCTCGACACCGAGCCCCGGCCGGCGACTCATGCGGCTGCCAACATTGAATCGGCAGCGCCGCCGGCTGCCGAGAGCTCGCCCTCGGCTGCGCTGCGCGAGGCCGAATGCGCCGCGCTGCTGCGCGAGCTCGAGCGCATGCGCTGGAACATCAGCCGCACGGCCGATGCTCTCGGCATCAGCCGTAACACCCTCTATCGCAAGATCCATAAGCACCGCATCCTGCTCGAGCACTAGGGCGTGCGATCGACGAATCGCTAGTACTCGATGACCGAGCGTACGATCCTGCCCTCGTGCACGAGGTCGAGTGCCTTGTTGATCTTTTCGAGCGGCAACATCTTGCTGATCAACGGATCGATCCGGATCTCGCCTTTGAGATAGCGCTGCACATAGGCGGGCAGCTCGGAGCGGCCCTTGACGCCGCCGAAGATGGAGCCGCGCCATACCCGGCCTCCCAAGAGCTGAGCCGGGCGCGTTGCAATCTCCTGACCCGCGCCGGCGACGCCGATGATGATCGATTCGCCCCACGCGCGGCAGCACTCGAGCGCCGCGCGCATGGCGTGCACGTTGCCGATGCACTCGAACGAATAATCCACTCCGCCCTGCGTCATCTCGACGATGATTTCCTGGATGGGCCGATCGAAATCCTTCGGGTTGACATAGTCCGTCGCGCCGAGCGACTTCGCCAGATCCCATTTGGCGGGATTCAAGTCAACCGCGATGATGCGTGCCGCCCGCGCGAGCACGGCTCCCTGCACCACCGATAAGCCCACACCGCCGACCCCGAAGACGGCGACGCTCGCTCCGGGCGTCACTTTCGCCGTGTTGAGAACGGCGCCGATGCCTGCGGTGACAACCCCGCCGAACAGGCACGCTTTGTTGAGCGGCGCCGAGGAGTCGATTTTGGCGACCGCGATCTCGGGCAGCACCGTGTGCTCGGAAAACGTGCTCGTGCCCATGTAGTGCAATATCGGCTTGCCCTTGACCGAAAAGCGCGACGTTCCATCGGGCATCACGCCTCGGGCCTGGGTCTCCTGCAACCGCTGGCACTGATTGGTCTTGCCCGAGCGACAGGCCGCGCATTCGCCGCATTCCGGGGTGTAAAGCGGAATCACATGATCCCCAGGACGCAGGCTCCGCACGCCCGCGCCGATTTCCTCGACGATGCCGGCACCCTCGTGCCCAAGGATCACGGGGAACAAGCCATCCGGATCCGCGCCGGAGAGGGTGAAAGCGTCGGTTTGGCACACGCTCGTCGCGACCATGCGGACCAGCACCTCGCCGGTCTTCGGACCGGAGAGCTCGACGCTTTCCAGTCGCAAAGGGCTACCGGCCTCCCAGGCAACAGCCGCTCTCGTTTTCATCCGCTCGAGCTCCGCGCATGCGCCATCGCGTGATGGGATCAAGCAGCTTGCGTGCCAGAGACGTCTTCGCGCTGCCACATAGAGCGTTGCCGCATTCCGCGCCCATTTCGCCCTGCAAGGGGCGCCCTTTTACGAGAGCGCGTGGCTGGATCGCGACTCAATAAGGGATGCGATCCGCCCGCGCCGCCCCTCCGCTGTCTCTAATCCAACACAAAGTGCGACATAACTGGCCCTGCATCGGGACAGTGGCGGCCGTGTCACACCTGGTTAGGGATCCACTCACTATTTGCGCGCACGCCACAACTGCGGACGGACGCCGCGCAGCAAGGCCCGGCGAGCTAATTCTCGGCGGATCGCGCTTTCTCCGGGCCGGGGCGCTGCGTCGGGACGGGTCCGCGCATCCGCCGGTGCCCGGACTGATTGCCCGCGTGGCGTGATTGGTACAGCTCTTGCAGTGTTCCTCCTCAGCTGGAATAGCGCGGTCGACGATCCGCGGCGTGAAGAATGAATCGAAACTCGTAACGGAGGGAGTTGTTGTATGAAAGCTCGAATCAAATGTGCGATCGCTATCGGCGCCGCCTGCTGCTTGGGTCCATTGACGCAAGCGGTCGCCGGAATCGACGTCGAAGCCGGCGATTGGAAAATTGACTTCTCAGGCAACATCAACGCGTTCTATGTGAACGCCGATTGCGACCACGGCGAGAATACGGCGGTTACGGGCGGTCTCGCATGCACCGGCGATAACGCCACATCGGTGCGCAACGGATTGTTGCCCGCGGCTTTCGTGTTCAGCGTGAGTACCCGCCAGGACAATATCGACATCAGCGCGACCATCGGCCTGTACCCCGGCATCAATAGCACCGGCGCCGCAGGCGTCAACGGCGCGGGTCAACCGTCAGCCCTGGGGACATCGGGCATCGATGCTCGTCAGGAATTCCTGACTTTCGGAGATGCGAGCTGGGGCACCGTGAAAATGGGACGCGACATCGGCATCTTCGGCAAGGACGCGATCCTCGACGACATGACCTTGTTGGGCGTCGGCACGGCCGGTGGAAATGCGGCGCCGGGCAACACGAGTCTCGGGCGCATCGGACTCGGCTACATTTATACCGACTGGTTGCCGCAGATCACCTATACGACGCCCAATTTCATGGGATTCACCGGAACGGCCGGCGTCTTCACGCCGCTCGATGACGGCAATTACACGGCGCACAACTCGCCTCAATGGCAGGCCGGACTTGCGTATGCGTTCGGCGATCCCAAGGCCGACCCGCTCTACGGCAAGGTGTGGTTCGACGGCGTGACCCAAGAGGCGGCCGCCCCCACTACGTGTCCCGCGGTCGCCGTGGGTGAGGTTCCCTTCTGCGTCTCCGAGAACATCGCGCTTGGGGTCCGCAACCACGTGCACGGCACCGGTGTCGACGGCGGCGCCAAGGTCGACTTCGCCGGCTTCGAGGCCGTCGTATATGGATATTATGGCAGGGGCCTCGGCACCACCGGCTTGTACATTCTCGCGACTTCCGACACCGGGCAATTGCGCGAGTCGGACGGCGGCTATGTGCAGCTGACGTACAAGATCGAGCGCCTGAAAATCGGCGCGAGCTACGGCATCTCGCAGCTCAAGCTCGCGAGCGATGAGCTGGCGCCGGGCTACAACCCCACCACCGGGCTGCTGACGGGCAACTATGCGAGCGATCTCGTTCATAAGAACGAATCGGGCGTGTTCGGCCTCTATTACAGCCTGACCAAGAGCTTGACCCTGGTGGGTGAGTTCTCCGACACCGAGGCGAAGGCCTGGAACGGCAACGAAGCGCAGGAGAAGGACGTCATCGCCGGCGCAATCTTGTTCTTCTAGTCGATCCTTCGACCAGTGAATGCGGCGGCGCAGGGTGTCTGCGCCGCCGCCGATTCGGATAATATGCGCAGATGAGCTTTCGCCTCATTGTCTGCGCTTCGGTGCTTCTCGGTCTCGCACCCGTTTGCCATGGTGACGACACGCAGCCCGCGAGCTCGATGTGGGAGTTCCTGCGCACCAAGTATTATGGCGATGCGCCCATGGGGCTCGTCGACGAGGGGTACATGAGTCTCGAGGTGCCGGCCAACACGCCGGACCCCGCGGCGACGCCGCTCACGTTGCATTTTGCCGATGACGCGCACATCAAGCGGGCGCGGGTGTTCATCGACAACAATCCCTCACCGCTCGTCGCGACGTTCGAATTCGGCGATACACCGGTGACGCAAATCGATCTGCATGTGCGCGTCGATCGGTTCACCTCCGTGCGCGTCGTGGCCGAGAAAGCCGGCGGCGGACTCGAGATGCGCAGCACCTGGGTGAAAGCGAGCGGAGGGTGCTCGGCCCCGCCGAGCGCAGCGGCGGGCGGGGTGCTCGGCGAAATCCGCTTGCGTCCCGGCGAGAATGCCAAGTCGCTCCTCGTCAGCATCCATCATCCCAACAGTTCCGGCTTTCAAATCGATCCACGTACCGGCGACAACATTCCCGCGCACTACATTTCGCACGTGCGCATCGAGGCGGGCGGGCGCACGCTGCTCGATGCCGAAACCGGCATTTCGGTGAGCGAAAATCCGACCTTGCGCATCGCTTCCGATCAGGCCCTACCGGCACCTGTGACGGTGGATGCCGTCGACTCGGTCACGCAGGCGCATTTCACCGCGAGTACTGCAAGCGCCCGCACCGCCGCGGCGCAAGTCCCCGCGCCGGCGAATGGCCGGAACTAACCCGGATCTCGCGCGCGGACGATGATCGTCCTGCGTCCTCGAGCGCGGCGCCGCTTCGCGACGCTACTGTCCGTGCCGCTGTTTGCCGTGCCACTACTGGCCGTGCCACTGCTGGCCGTAACCTGCCTGCTCGGCGGTGCGGAGGAGGGCGGTGCGCTCGCCGTCGATGAACTCGCCCGCGGCGTTTACTTGCACCGCGGCGCGCAGTTGCCGCTCGATGTACCCGGTCACGACGACATCGCCAACATCGGCTTCATCGTCGGCAGCCGTTGCGTCGCCGTCATCGACACGGGAGGCTCCGTGCGAATCGGGCGCGCGTTGCGCGCCGCCGTCCGGCGGCGCACGTCCTTGCCCATCTGCTATGTGATCAACACGCACGTACACGTCGATCACGTTCTTGGGAACGAGGCCTTCAAGGATGATCATCCGAGCTTCGTGGGTAACGCGACGCTCGCACAGGCGATGGTGCGTAGCCGGCCTTATTTCGTGAAGGAATACGCGCAAGATCTCGATGCGCCGGCTACCCTTGAGCAGGTGATCGGTCCGGACCGATTGGTCGAGACCGAGCTCACGCTCGATCTCGGCGACCGACCCTTGACGCTGCGAGCGTGGCCCACCGCGCACACCGACTGCGATCTCACGGTGTACGACCAGAAGACCTCGACCCTGTGGACGGGCGATCTTTTGTTCATCGGGCGCCTGCCGGCGCTCGATGGGAGCCTGGTCGGCTGGATCGCCGCCGTCGATCGGCTGGCGGCGCTACGCGTGAGGCTTGCGATACCGGGACATGGGCCGCCCACGCCGCATTTGCAGGAAGCGCTCGCACGTGAGCATGGCTATCTCGAGTCGTTGCTTCAGGGGGTGCGGCGCGAGCTGGCCGCGGGCGATTCAATGCAGGATGCGATCCTGCACGTCGGGGGCGATGAGAAGTCACGGTGGCTGCTGTTCGATGAAGTCCACCCGCGCAACGTCGCGCGCGCCTACGAGGAACTCCAGTGGGAGAAGTGACCCGCCGCACTTTTCTCGCCTCGGCCGCCGCCGTGGCGCTCGGCGGCTCGGCGCGCGGCATCGGCGCCGACAGCGCGCGGTCCGGCGCCGCTCGCGTGGTCGTCGTCGGCGGCGGCTTCGCCGGCGCCGCGTGCGCGCTCGAGTTGCGCGTGCTCGCGCCTGCGCTCGACGTCGTGCTCGTGGATCCCGACGATCGCTATATCACCTGTCCCATGAGCAACGGCGTCATCGCCGGGCTGCGCACGCTGAGCTCCATCACGGTGCCGCGCGCGGGGCTCGCGCGCGCCGGCGTGCGTGTCGTTCGCGATACCGTCGATGCCATCGATCATGGGCGCCGGCGGGCGCGCCTTCGCAGCGGAGCGGCGCTTGCGTACGACCGGCTGGTGTTCGCCGCGGGAATTCGCTTCTTGTGGGGTCACCCGGAGGGGTACTCCGAGAGGGCGGCCGAGCGCCTGCCGCACGCCTGGCAAGCGGGTGCGCAAACGCAGCTCCTTGCGGCGCAACTTGCGGCCCTGCGCACGGGAGGCGTGGTCGCGATCAGCGTGCCGGCAGGACCCATGCGATGCCCGCCAGGACCCTTCGAGCGCGCAAGTCTCATGGCCGCGTACCTTGCGAGCCGCGGGCGGCGTGCGAAAGTGCTGATCTTCGATGCCAACAATCATTTCCCGCGCCAAGACGCGTTCAGCGCGGCCTGGCAGGAGCTTTATCCGGGCACCATCGAGTGGGTTCCCGTGACCGCGGGTGGCGCTATCGAGCGCGTAGACTCCGAACGGATGACGCTCTTCAGCTCCCGCGGCGCGCAGCGCGCCGACGTGATCAATATCATTCCGCCGCAGGCGCCCGCGGCGCTCGCCGTTCAGGCGGGGCTCGCGTCGGATCACGGATGGTGTCCCGTCGAGCCTGCGACGTTCGAGTCGACGCTCGTGCCCGGGGTGTATGTGATCGGCGATGCCTGCATCGCGGATCCCATGCCGAAGGCCGCATCGGCGGCGCATGCGCAGGCACGGCAATGCGCTCACGCTCTCGCCGCGTCGATCGAAGGTGGCGAGCCGCCGCCGCCCAGGATGGATAGCGTTTGCTACAGCTTGCTTGCGCGGGACCGGGCGCTGTCCATTCACGCGCGCTTCGAGATGCGCAAGGGTGTGATCGAGTCGCTCCCCGCCGCCCCCGGCGCGATCACGGTAATAAGCGAGCAGCAGGAAGCGCAAGACGCCGAGTCGTGGTATCGGCGCATCGTCGCCGAGTCGTTCGGTGCCTGATCAGGTGCCGGGTTGGCCCTTCAGTTTCAGCCAAGCCGCCCGAGCACTCGCGATGTTCGCGTGCGGGCTGTCCAGGAAAAACTCGAGCGAGGTGCCGCTCGAGAAGCAATAGCGCGTACCGTCGTCCGGATTGATCCAGTTGAGGGAGCAATCAGTCTTGATGCGGGCGCCCGCCGCTATGCCGATAGGATCGAAGCCGTCAAACTCGCTTTTCATGGCGGTCGGCGGGACGATCGCCTTCCAAATGCCCTCGGCCCGCGGGCCTGCGGTCGCGGCGGATCCTGGGACCTGCGCCTGCGCCTGCAGGCAGACCCAGAATGACACCGCGGCGGCGGCAGTGAGCAAACGCTTGGATGCGCGCATGCCTGCATTATGCCTCGGTTTGATCTGAGGGGGTGACCGAGTATGATCGGCGCCGGGAGTTTTTCCCGATTGCGTACCAAATAAGACAGATGAAGGCCCGGACGAAGCGCGCACTGCAGTTCGCCTGTTACGCGATTCTTTGCTCCCTGGCCTTTGCCGGCGACGACGATGAGGCGCCCAAAGCTGGGAGTGCCGCCGATACGCCTGCCCTCGACGCGCAACAAAAGCGCGCGGTCAATCTTCAAGTGGCTCACCCCGTGGCGATGACCCTGGCGGAGCGCACGCCTGCGCTCGGCGTGGTGCTCGATGCCACGAGCCTGTTGTCCGATGCGAGCGAGCGAGCGGTAGCCGAGGCGCAGGAGCATGCCGTATCGGCCGAGGCGTCCCGACTGCGCGGCCTATATAAGGACGGGGCGGGCACTTCGCGCAAGATGCTCGAGACGGCGCAGGCCGACGAGGTCAAGGCACGCTCCGAGGCTGAGCTTGCTGCGGTGCGATTTGCACAACACTGGGGACCGCTGGCGAGGGAATCGCCCGAGCTCCGGCAAAAGCACATGGACGCCGTCACCTCCGGACAGAGCTTGCTGGTGCGGGCCGACTTGCCGGGACAGCACATCGTGGGCGCTATGCCTGCGCGCGCCATGCTCGATGTGGACGGGACCCTGGTCCCCGGCCGCGTGCTCGGGCCGCTCGCGCAGTTCAGCGAGTCGCAGAGCGCCGGCATTTTGCTGCAGATCGATCATCCGCCGCTCGGTCTCGCCGCCGGGGCTCGCATTCCACTCTGGCTTTACGGCGGCGAGCGCGCCGGGATGCTGTTGCCGCGCGATGCGATTCTTTACGACGAGACCGGGGCCTATGTCTACAAGCAGGTGGCCGCCCGGACGCCGGCGGAAAAGACCCGCTACCTGCCCGTGAAGGTGACTATGCTCGCGCCCCATGGCGACGGGTGGCTGGTGCATGGCGTCGATGACGACGACGAGATCGTCGTGCACGGCGTCGGAGTCCTGTGGTCGCTCGAGGGCGTCGGCGCGCGCGCCGCCGACGATGAGGACGAGGACTAGCCCCGAGCATGCTCGCCGCCATCGTCCGCGCTTCGCTCGGGCATCCGCGCATCGTGACCGCGCTCGCGTGTTTGATCGCGCTCCTGGGCTTGGCGTCGCTCCTGTCGGCACGGTTCGACGTGTTTCCGGATTTCGCTCCGCCGCACGTCCTCGTACAGACCGAGGCGCCCGGCCTCGATGCGACGCAAGTCGAGGCTCTGGTCACGCGGCCGCTCGAGGATCTTCTGGCCGGCACCGAGAACGTGAAAACAGTGCGTTCGACCTCGAGCCAGGGCTTGTCTGCGATGCAAGTGGTATTCGACCGCAGCGGCGATCCTTACCGGCAGCGCCAGGTCGTGACCGAGCGCCTCGCCGAGACGGCGGGCGTGCTCCCCGAAGGCACGGGCGCACCGCTCCTCTCGCCGCTGAGCTCCTCGATGGAATATCTGGTGCACTTCGGCTACACCAGCGACCGGTTGTCGGCCGTGGAATTGCGCGACATCGTGCAATGGATCGTGAAGCCGCAGATTTTGGCCGTGCCGGGCGTTGCGCAAGCGCAGATCTTCGGCGGGGCGGTGCGCGAGCGACAGATCGAGGTCGACCCGGGCAAGCTCGCCGCTGTCGGGCTCACGCTCGAGGATGTGGTCGCGACCGCGAAACGTGCCACCACGCTCATCGGCGGCGGCTACTTGGAAACGCCGACGCAGCGAATCGTGATCCGCGCCGAAGCGCCGGGCGCCACGCTCGATGCGCTCGGCAGCGCCGTCGTCGGTACGCACGCGGGTCTGCCCGTGTCTCTCAAGGACGTCGCCGAAGTGCGCGACGGCGCTGAGCCGCGCTTCGGCGATGCGCTGATCGCGGGCAAGCCCGGCATTCTCATCGAGACCTCGACGCAGTTCGGCGCGAACACGCTCGATGTCACGCGCGCACTCGAGGAGCGGCTCGACGCGCTCGCGCCGGCGCTCGCCAAGCAAGGCGTCGATTATCATCCGGCGCTGCTGCGGCCGGCGAGCTTCATCGAGAGCGCAATCGAGAAGCTGCGCAACTCCCTGCTGATCGGCACGGTGCTCGTGGTGGCGCTGTTGCTGATCACGCTGCGGGACTGGCGCGGCGCACTGGTCTCCTTCAGCGCCATCCCGCTCGCCTTATTGACCACCGTCTGGATCCTGCAGGCCGTGGGAATGTCCTTGAACACCATGACGCTCGGCGGTCTCGTGGTCGCGCTCGGCGTGGTGGTCGACGATGCCGTCATCGACGTCGAGAACATTCTGCGCCGCCGGCGCATGTCCGGACCGCAATCCGATATCGTCGCGCTGTTCATCGGCGCATCTCTGGAAGTGCGGCGGCCGGTGTTCTACGCGACCGCCGCCGTGGCCGTCGCCTTCCTGCCCATCCTGATGATGTCGGGTTTGCAGGGCGCGTTCTTCCGGCCGCTGTCGATCGCGTTTCTGCTGGCCGTGGGACTCTCGCTGCTCGTCGCGATGAGCGCGACGCCGGCGATGAGCGTGCTCCTCATGGCGCGGCACCAGCCCAAGCCCGAGGCGCGGTTCCTGCAATATTGCAAGCGCGGCCAATTGCGTACGATCACCTGGCTCCACGCTCGACCCCGTGTACTCATCGCGATCGTCGCGGCGACGGGCATCGCGGGAATCGTGTTCTTGCCGCTGCTCGGCGCGCGTCTCCTGCCCGATTTTCGGGAGAACTACCTGATCGCTCACGCCTCACTTCGCGCCGGCATCTCGCTCACCGAGACGGCGCGGGTGGGTGAGCAGATCTCGAAAGGTCTCATCGCCATCACCGGCGTCAAGAGCGTGGCCGAGCAAATCGGCCGAGCCGAGAACGGCCAGGACCCCGACGCGCCCAACAAGAGCGAGTTCGAGGTGCAAATCGATCCGAAGCTGCGTAACGCCGCCGAGATCGACGCCGCCATCCGCGACGTGTTCGACGACTACCCGAACCAGCTGGTCGAGATCTATTCGGTCCTGGCGGAGCGAATCGGCGAGACCTTGTCGGGTGAATCGGCGCCGTTCACCATCAGCGTGATCGGCTCCGATCTCGACGCCGACGACCGGGTCGGGGCCCAGATCGTGGACGTGCTGCAACATCTGCCCGGCAGCGGCAACGTGCGCCTGACCGTGCCGCCGCGCGAGGCCGAGCTGCACGTGGAGCTCCTCCCTTCGCAGCTGGCCGCCAACGGCTTGCAAGCGGCGGACGTGCTCGAAACCTTGAATGCGGCCTATCACGGCACGGTGGCGACGGAGCTCAAACAGGCGGACCGCAGCGTTCCGGTGGCCGTGCGCATCGCCGGCGCCGGCGCCGATCCGCAGTCGGTCGGCGCTCTCTTGCTGCGTGGACCGGGCGGTGCGGTGACGCGCCTGTCGGCGGTCGCCAAGATCACGACGGAGCTCGCGCGCAGCTTGGTCGATCACGAAGACGGCCTGCGCCGCCAGATCGTCGTGGCCACGCCGACAGGCGCTGATCAGGTGGGCTTTGCGCGGGCGGCGCGCAAAGCGGTGGCGCAGAAGGTGCAGTTGCCGGCTGGTGTTTATCTGCGCTATGGCGGTGCGGCCGAGGCCCAGGCGGCGGCGGCTCACGAGCTGCTGCTCCACTCCGCGGCTGCATTCGTGCTGATCGTGCTGCTGCTTGCGCTTGCCTTCGGTTCCTGGCGCCACGTGCTCCTGGTGCTGCTCGCGTTGCCGAGCACCTTGATCGGCGGTGTGGCGGCGGTCGCCGTCACCGGCGGCACGCTCACGCTCGGCGCGATGGTGGGGTTCGTCGCGCTGTTCGGCATGGCGGCCCGCAACACCATCCTGCTGATCTCGCACTACGATCATTTGGTGGCCGAGGAGCACGCGCCGTGGTCGCTCGCGACCTCCATGCGGGGCGCGGAGGAGCGCCTTACGCCGGTGCTGCTCACCGCGCTGCTCACCGGGCTCGCGCTCCTGCCGGTCGCCTTGCAGCTGCACCAGCCGGGTCACGAGATCGAAGGACCCATGGCGGTTGTTATACTCGGCGGGCTGGTATCCTCTACCCTGGTGAGCCTGTTGCTGATACCCCCGCTGGCGGCTCGCTGGCTGCGGGTCTCCGCGGCCGGCGCCTAGGGGAAAACATTCACGGAGAAATCATGAAAATAATCAATGCAATCGCACTCGCCTCGGGTTTGGTCGTAGCCTCGGGACATGCCTTCGCCGCCGCACCGTGGCTGCACGTCTCCCAGACGGTCGACATCCAAGCTCCGGCGGGCAAGGTCTGGGACGCGGCGAAGAATTTCGATCAGCTGAACACCTGGCTCCCGCCCGTCGCCAAGGACGAGATCGTCGAAGGTCAGAACAACACCGTGGGCGCGGTTCGGCTGTTGACCTTGAAGGACGGCGGCACCGTCAAGGAAAAGCTCCTCGCGTTCACCCCGACCGCCCGTACGTTCCGCTACCAGATCGTCGAGAGCGTCTTGCCGGTGAGCCACTACACTTCGATATTCGTCGTGAAATCCAGGGGCAAGGGCAAGTCGACCGTGACCTGGTCCGGCCGCTTCAAGCGCAAGAACGAGGGTGCGAGCCCCGGCGACAACGAGAACGACAAGGCCGCGACGGACACGATCACGGGCGTCTATCAGGCGGGCCTGTCGACCTTGAAGAAGAACCTCGAGGGCCAATAACTCGATGGTGAGCGCTCTCGATTCCTTTCACCCCGCGGTCGCCTCGTGGTTCACGAGGACTTTCGATGCACCGACTCCGGCACAGGCGCAAGCCTGGCCGGCGATCCAGTCGGGACGCAACGTTCTGGTGGCCGCGCCGACAGGGTCGGGCAAGACCTTCGCCGCGTTCCTTGCCGCGATGGACCAGCTCGTTCGGGAAGGGATCGAGAGCGCGTTGCCCGGTGAGACGCGCGTCGTTTACGTCTCGCCGCTGAAGGCACTGTCGAACGACATTCAGCGCAATCTGGAGGCGCCGATCGCCGGGATCGGCGCGGAGCTCGCGGCGCTCGGGCTCCCCGAGGTGCCGATCCGGGCCATGGTGCGGACCGGGGACATGCCGCAGACCGAGCGGGCCCGCATGCGCCGCACGCCGCCGCACATTCTGGTCACCACGCCCGAATCGCTTTATATCTTGCTCACGTCGGTCTCCGGACGAGAGATGCTCTCGACCTGCCGCAGCGTGATCGTCGATGAGATTCACGCCATCGCAGGCAACAAGCGCGGTGCGCATCTCGCGCTCTCGCTCGAGCGGCTCGAGAGCCTGGCCGCCCGCCCGCTGACGCGCATCGGCTTGTCGGCGACGCAGAAGCCGATCGAGGAAGTCGCGCGTTTTCTCGTCGGCTCGCACGCCGGCGCGGCGCGGGAATGCAGCATCGTCGATGCCGGTCACCTGCGGCGGCGCGACCTCGCGCTCGAGGTGCCGCCGGCGCCGCTCGAGGCGGTCATGTCGGGCGAGGTGTGGAGTCAGGTTTATGACCGCCTCGCCGAGCTCGTCGGCGAACATCGCACCACGCTCGTGTTCGTCAACACTCGCCGCCAGGCCGAGCGCGTCGCGCGCCATCTGTCGGAGCGCGTGGGCGAGGAGCACGTCGCCGCGCACCACGGGAGTCTCGCGCGCGACCGGCGGCTGGACGCAGAGCAGCGCCTGAAGCGCGGCGAGCTGAAGGCGCTCGTCGCGACGGCCTCGCTGGAGCTCGGCATCGACATCGGCGATGTCGATCTCGTCTGCCAGATCGGCTCGACGCGGTCCATCAATGCGTTCCTGCAGCGCGTAGGACGTGCCGGTCATTCCGTCGGAGGCGTCTCGAAGGGCAGGTTGTTTCCGGCCTCGCGCGATGAGCTGGTCGAATGCGCGGCGCTCATCGATGCCGTGCGGCGCGGGGAGCTCGACCGTCTGGAAGTGCCCGCGGGGTCTGTCGATGTCCTCACGCAGCAGATCACGGCGGAAGTGTCGGCGCAGGAATGGCGGGAGGATGCCCTTTACGATCTGGTGCGCCGGGCGTATTGCTACCGCGAGCTTGCGCGTGCGGAGTTCGACGAATGCATCGCCATGCTGGCCGAAGGCTTCAGCACCCGGCGCGGTCGGCAGGGCGCGCTCATTCATCGCGATGCCGTTCACAAAATGCTGCGTGCGCGGCGTGGCGGCCGTCTCACGGCGATCACCTCGGGCGGGGCGATTCCGGACAACGCCGACTACCGCGTCATGCTCGAGCCCGAAGCGCAGCTCGTCGGCACGGTCAACGAGGACTTCGCGGTCGAGAGCCTGCAGGGCGATGTGTTCCAGCTCGGCAACACCTCCTATCGAATCCTGCGCGTCGAGCGCGGCACCGTGCGCGTCGAGGATGCGCATGGTCAGCCGCCGTCGATTCCGTTCTGGCTCGGCGAGGCGCCCGGGCGCAGCACCGAGTTGTCGCAAGGCGTCTCGCGCCTGCGGCAGGAGATCGAGCAGCGTCTCGGCACGCATCCCGGCGCGGCAGTCGACTGGTTGACCGAGACGGTGGGTCTCGCGCCCGAGGCTGCTTTCCAGATCGTCGAGTATCTCGCCGCGGGACGCGCCGCGCTCGGCGCTCTGCCGACTCTCGACACCGTCGTGTTCGAGCGCTTCTTCGATGAGTCGGGCGGCATGCAGCTGGTGATCCATTCCTGCTACGGAAGCCGTGTGAACCGGGCGTGGGGACTCGCGTTGCGCAAGCGCTTCTGCCGCGCGTTCAACTTCGAGCTGCAGGCTGCGGCCACGGAAGATCACATCGTGCTCTCGCTCACCCAGGCGCACAGCTTCGAGCTCGCCGAGGTGGCCCGCTATCTGCAGCCGGGATCGGTGCGCCACATCCTGGTGCAGGCGCTCTGCGCGGCGCCGATGTTCGAGGTGCGTTGGCGTTGGGATGCCGGCATCTCGCTCGCACTACCGCGCTTTCGCGGCGGCAAAAAGATCCCGCCGCAAATCGCACGCATGCAAGCTCAGGATCTGCTCGCCTCCGTGTTTCCCGACCAGGTGGCGTGCGCCGAGAACTTGACGGGCGAGATCGAGATTCCGGACCATCCGCTGGTCCGCCAGACCATCCGCGATTGTCTCGAGGATGCGATGGACATCCGCTCGTTCGAATCGCTTCTGCGCGCTCTTGAGCAGGGCGCGGTCCGCGTGATCGCTCGCGACCTCACCGAGCCCTCGCCGCTGGCTCTCGAGGCGCTCAATGCGCGTCCCTATGCTTATCTCGACGATGCGCCGCTCGAGGAACGCAGGACGCAGGCCGTGATGAGCCGGCGCTGGATCGATGCGGCATCCGCGGCGGATCTGGGCAAGCTCGACGCCGATGCGATCGCGCGCGTGCGCGGCGAGGCGTGGCCGGACGCGGCGACGCTCGACGAGCTGCACGATGCGCTCTTGTGGCTGACGTTCCTGACGGAGGACGAAGGCCGCGGCAACCCCGCCTGGCCGGAGCTCCTGCGCGAGCTCGAGGCGCAAGGCCGCATCGCGCGGCTCGCCGACGGTGCGGGACGAGCGCTTTGGGTCGCGACCGAGCGGCGCGCCCTCATCGAGCCCCACGTTCCCGCCTCGGACGAGGCGCTCGTCGAGATCGTACGCGGACGGCTCGAGGGCGTTGGCCCTTCGAGCGCGCGAGTCATCGCCGACTCGATCGGATTGACGCCCGCGCCGGTGTTGAGCGCGCTCGCGGTTTTGCAGGGCGAGGGCTTCGCAATGCGCGGCTGGTTCACGCCGGGCGCGATCGAGGAGGAGTGGTGCGAGCGCCGCCTGCTTGCGCGCATCCATCGCTATACGGTCAAGCGTCTGCGCGCCGAGATCGAGCCGGTGGCGGCTCGCGATTTTCTGCGTTTTCTGTTCGAGTGGCAGCGCGTGCTGCCCGATGCCCGCATGCAGGGGTCGGATGCCGTCGCGGCCGTGCTCACGCAGCTCGAGGGCTATGAGGCGCCCGCGAGCGCCTGGGAGACCGACATCCTGCCCGCGCGCATCAGCGAGTACGAGCCCGAATGGCTGGACGAACACTGTCGCGCGGGCCGCTTCGTGTGGACGCGGCTCGAGCCGCGCGTCTTCGACCGGGATCGCGGCGCCTCGCCGATCCGCTCGACGCCCATCACGCTCCTGGCGAGGCGCAGCGTCAAAGCCTGGTCCGCTTTCACCGAGGGCCACGATGCGCAGCATCTGGGCTCGCGCGCCCGTGCGGTCCTCGACTACATCAAGGCCTCCGGCGCGTCGTTCTTCGACGAGATCGCCGAGCACGTCGGCATGCTGCCGGTCGAAGCCGAGGAGGCGCTAGCCGAGCTGGTAGCGCTCGGCATGGTGAATTCGGACAGCTTCGGGGGCCTGCGCGCGCTGCTGCTGCCAAGTAGTCAGCGCGGCCGGGCGTCGGGCCGTGGGGGCCGACGCAAACGTCAAATCGCTTTGTTCGCGATGGCGGATGCCGGGCGCTGGGCGCTGGTCCGCCGGCCCGCGGCGGGCGATCGTCCCGACGAGGATTCGATCGAGCACGTCGTGCGCACGCTGCTGCGGCGCTGGGGCGTGATTTTCTGGCGCCTGATGGCCCGCGAGGCGGCATGGCTCCCGCCGTGGCGCGACATCGTGATGTGTTGCCGGCGGTTGGAGGCTCGAGGGGAGATACGCGGCGGACGCTTCGTCGCGGGCTTCTCGGGCGAGCAATACGCCACTCCCGAGGCCGTCGCGCCGCTGCGCGAAGCACGCCGGCGCCCTCACTCAGGCCAGCTGGTCTCGCTCTCGGGGGCCGATCCTCTGAATCTCCCCGGCATCGTCACACCCGGGTCGCGCCTGCCCTCGCTCGCCGGCAACCGGATTCTTTATAGGGACGGCCTGCCGATCGCGACTTACGCGGCCGGAGAAGTCCAATTCCTCGAAAAACTCGAGCCGCACGAGGAGTGGGAGGCGCGCAACGCCGTGCTACGGCGCCACGTGCCCGCCGCGCTCATTGCCCTCGACGATCCCGCCTGAAGAGCGCGGCCCCGCCGCAAGGCGCATCGGACAGCTGCGCGAATCGCGTGCGATTTACGCTCCGGATTGTCTAGAATGAGCGCTCCACGCTCGCGCGCACAGCACGGAGTATCGATGAAGGCATTTGCCCGGGCGATCGCCCTTTTGCCGCTGATAGTTTTTGCAGGCGCAGTTCCTGCGCAGCCGCCGACGGCCGCTCCCAACTGGGTCGAGGGCAGAAACTACGTCCTCATCGCACGGCCGCAGCCCACCAATCTGCCGCGAGGCAAGGTGCTGGTCACCGAGGTCTTCTCCTATGCGTGCCCCGCCTGCAACCAGTTTCGGCCGTACATGCAGAAGCTGGTCAAGAGTCTGCCGCCGAATGCCGTGGTCGACTACATTCCGGCCTCGTTCAATCCGAGCGAGGATTGGCCGATGTTTCAACTGGCCTACGTGACCGCGCAGACCCTCGGTATCGCGGAGCGTAGCCACGAGGCAATGTACGACGCCGTGTGGACGACCGGCGAGCTTGCAACGACCGATGGAAACACGCTCAAGTCGCGCATGCCGACAATCGAGGACGCCGCGCGCTTTTATCAGAAGCAAGCGGGCGTGCCGGCGGCGAAGTTTCTGGAGACCGCGAAATCCTTCGGCGTCGACACGCAGGTGCGTCACGACGAGGACTTGATGAAGGCCTACGCCATCGACAGCACGCCGACCGTCGTCGTCAACGGTAAATACCGCGTGACCCCGCAGCTCGCGGGAGGCGCCCAGCAGATGGTGGATCTGGTCGTTTTTCTGGTTCACAAAGAGAGTCAGTAAGGCCCGCGCGGACTGACAGGACGTCGGCGACATGACCGAGTCGATCCTGCTGTGGGGACTCGTGTTCGGCTCCATAGGTTTTGGCTTCGCGCTCTACGGCAAGCAACAGCGCGCGCCGGTGCCGTTGCTTTGCGGTATTGCGCTCATGATTTATCCCTATTTCGTGCCGAACGTGTTCGCGTTGGTCGGTATCGGCATCGTGCTGATGGGTATTCCATACTTTTTTCGGCAGTGACCGCGCATGCGACCTCCGCGCGCCGTTCGTGAGGTAACTTGTCCGCGCCCTGACCTTTCTTGTCGGTGCCGTGACTTCTTTACGCTCGCTTTCGAGCAAACTGGCGGGCCTTTTTTGGTCTAATGTTTGGCCGCGTGGAATCATTGCTCAATGGAAAATGACATCTCTTTGGCCGCGCCGCCGGCCCGACGGCGCTGGGTGCGCTGGGCCGTCATCGGCGCCGTCGTCGCGCTTGCGGTCGCGATCGTCGTCTATCGGTCCGTGACGTTCGTGAACCAACCGCGGCAGACGGGGCGGCGCAGATTTCAGGAGGGAAGCAATCAACCGGTCGGTGTCGCGCACATCGATCGCGGCGATATCCGGCTGACCTTGCGCGCGCTGGGCGCGGTCACGCCGCTCGCGACCGTGACCGTGACCACCCAGATCAGCGGATATTTGATGAGCGTGGACTTCAAGGAAGGTCAGCTCGTCAAAAAAGGCCAATTGCTGGCGCAGATCGATCCGCGTCCTTACCAGGTGGCGCTCGAGCAGGACCAGGCGCAGCTTGCGCGCGACGCGGCCACGCTCAAGCAGGCGCAGATGGACCTCACCCGCTACGAGACCCTGTCCGGCCAGCAGTCGATCGCGCGCCAGACCTACGAGGACCAGGTGTGGACCGTCAAACAGGATGAGGGCACGGTCGATTTCGACAAGGCGCAGATCAAGGCGCAGCAGCTCAATCTCACCTACTGCCGCATCGTGGCGCCGACGGATGGCCGCGTCGGATTGCGCCAGGTCGATCCGGGCAATTACATACAGACGGGGTCGAGCACCGGTATCGTGGTGCTTACGGTCCTCAAGCCCACGACCGTGGAGTTCGCGGTGCCGGAGGACAGCGTTCCGCAAATCATGGATCGCGTCCATGCGGGCGCCCAGCTGCCCGTCACGGCTTTCGATCGCGCGAACGTGACGCAGCTCGCCGTCGGGCAATTGTGGGCCGTCGATACCCAGGTGAACAGCACCACCGGCACGGTGATGCTGCGCGCCAATTTCGACAACACCGACGAGAAACTCTTTCCGAGCCAGTTCGTCAATGTGGTGATGTTGTTGGACACGCTCAAGGACGTCGTCCGGGTACCGTCGCGGGCGGTGCAGCGCGGCGCACCGGGAAGCTACGTATATCTGGTGAACGACCAGAACACGGTCGCAGTTCATCCTATCAAGCTGGGCGTGCAGGACGGCGACTTCTTTGCCGTCGTCTCGGGGTTAACGGCCGGCGATGTGGTGGTCACCGACGGCGCCGACCGTTTGCGCGACGGCGCGAAGGTAAGCGTTCCCAATCCGTCCGCGTCTCCCGCAAATCCCGCGGCGCCGAACGGACCGCGCGGTCATGGACACTGGCAAGGCCAGGGCCAAGGCGGTGCAGCGGGCGGCGGGGCAGGCGGCCACGGCAATGGCCAGCACCACCATCGCCAGCCCGGCAACGACGACCTGCCGCCGTCCGGTCGGCCGCAGGCACCCGCTCAGCCGCTGCCGCCCGGCCAACCCCCGGCGCCGGTGACGCCGCAACCGCCCGCGCAGCAGTGAACCCGTCCCGGCTGTTCATCAATCTGCCGGTCGCGACCTCGCTGCTGATGGTCGCGGTGCTGTTGTCGGGCCTGTTCGCGTTCAAGTTCCTGCCGCTGTCCTCGCTCCCGGAAGTCGATTATCCGACCATCCAGGTGCAGACCTTTTATCCCGGCGCGAGTCCGGAAGTCATGACTTCCTCGGTCACGGCGCCGCTCGAGCGGCAGTTCGGGCAGATGCCCGGCCTCAATCAGATGACCTCGGCGAGCTCGGGGGGCGCCTCGGTCGTGACGCTGCAGTTCAGCCTCGATCTCGGACTCGATGTCGCGGAGCAGGAGGTGCAGGCCGCCATCAATGCGGCGGGGAGCGTGTTGCCGAACGATTTGCCGACGCCGCCCACCTATGCGAAGTTCAACCCGGCCGATGCGCCCATCATGACGCTGGCCGTGACCTCCGAGACGCTGAAGCTCATCGATGTGGAGGATCTGTCTTTCACGCGGCTCGCGCAGAAGATCTCCCAGCTCCCGGGCGTGGGCGTCGTCAGCATCTCGGGCGGGCAGCGGCCGGCGGTGCGCATCCAGTTCAATCCGCGCGCGCTCGCGAAATACGGGCTCAACATCGATGATCTGCGCACCACCATCTCGAACGCGAACGGCAACTCGCCCAAGGGGAGCTTCGACGGGCCGTCGCAATCCTCGTCGCTGAACGCCAACGATCAGATCACCGACATCCAGGGCTATCGGGACATCATCGTCGCCTACAGCAACGGATCGCCGGTGCACATGTCGGATGTGGCCAACGTGATCATGGCCCCGGAGAACAACAAACTTGCGGCTTGGGCGAACGGAACTCAGGCGCTCATCCTGAACATCCAGCGCCAGCCGGGCGCCAACGTGATCCAGGTCGCGAATGCGGTCAAGCGACTGCTGCCGCAAGTGAAGGCGGACATGCCGCCGGTGCTCGACATCAGCGTGCTGAGCGACCGCACCCAGACCATCCGCGCCTCGGTCGCGGACGTCGAGTTCGAGCTCGTGCTCGCCGTGATTCTCGTCGTGCTGGTGATTTTCGTGTTCCTGCGCAATGCGCCGGCGACCATTATTCCGAGCCTGTCGGTGCCGTTGTCGCTGGTCGGCACGTTCGGCGTGATGTATCTGTTGAACTACAGCCTCGACAACCTGTCGCTCATGGCGCTCACCATCTCCACGGGCTTCGTCGTGGACGATGCCATCGTGATGATCGAGAACATCGCCCGTTACGTCGAGGCGGGCGATGCGCCGCTTGCTGCCGCGCTCAAGGGGTCCCAGCAGATCGGCTTCACCATCATCTCGCTCACGGTGTCGCTGATCGCCGCGCTGATTCCGCTTCTCTTCATGGGGGAGATCGTCGGCCGGCTGTTCCATGAGTTCGCCATCACGCTGGCCGTGACCATCGTGATCTCCGCCGTGGTGTCGCTCACGCTCGTGCCCATGCTGTGCGCCCGGCTGCTGCATCACCGGCCGCAATCGGCCCGCGGCGCGTGGGATCTGCGCGCCGAACGCGGCTTTCAGCGGATCATCGGCCGCTATGAGCTGGCGTTGACCTGGGTGCTCGACCGGCAGGGCCTCACGCTCGTGGTCGCCGGGTTGACCTTGCTGGTCACGCTGGTGCTTTACGTGTTCATCCCGAAGGGGTTCTTCCCCGTGCAGGATACCGGGGAGATCCAGGGCATCTCGGAGGCTGCGCAGACCATTTCTTATCCCGCGATGGCGGAGCGCCAGCAGGCGCTCGCCGCCGCGATACTCAAGGACCCGGACGTGCAAAGCCTAAGCTCGTTCATCGGCGTCGACGGCACAAACTCGACTTTGAACAGCGGCCGCTTCCTCATCAACTTGAAGCCCCACAGCGAGCGCAACGCAAGCGCGAGCGAGATCATCCGCAGGCTCACGCGCGAGACGGCGGGAGTCGTCGGCATCACGCTCTACATGCAGCCGCTGCAGGACATCACCATCGATTCGGCCGTGAGCCGCACGCAGTACCAATTCGTGGTGGAGAGCACGGACAACAACGATTTCGCCGCCTGGATCCCGCCGCTCATGCAAAAGCTCGCCTCGCTCCCCGAACTCGCGGACGTCGCCAGCGACTTAGAGCAGCAGGGGACGGCCACCGACCTCGTGATCGACCGCGCCACGGCCGCGCGCTTCGGCATCACGCCGGCGACCGTGGACAACGTACTCTACGATTCGTTCGGACAACGCATCGTGTCGACCATCTACTCGCAATCGAATCAATACCGCGTCATCCTCGAGGCGGACCCGGCCATTCAGCTCTCGCTCGCCGGACTGTCGGAGCTCTACCTGCCGTCGTCCGCGTCCTCGAACAACGGCCAGGTGCCGCTCGCGGCGGTGGTCAGCGTCAACCAGCGTGCCGGGCCTCTACAGATCACGCACTTGGGACAGTTTCCCGCGACCACCATCTCGTTCAATCTTGCCCCGGGCGCCTCGCTCGGCGGCGCGGTCGACGCCATCCGCAAAGCCGAACAGGACATCAAGCTGCCCGGTAAATTCGTCACCGCATTCCAGGGCACTGCGGCAGCGTTTCAGCATGTGCTCACCAATCA
>Ga0302324_100005344_pt1 | contig 27987 bp, 31 predicted proteins | sample Palsa_T0_1_FD_201949 | JGI IMG/M metagenome (GOLD analysis project Ga0302324, IMG submission 201949) | Peat permafrost microbial communities from Stordalen Mire near Abisko, Sweden - Palsa_T0_1 | ecosystem: Environmental > Terrestrial > Soil > Palsa > Peat permafrost | place: Sweden: Abisko...
TTGTCGAGGGTCTGAACAACAAGGCTAAAGTCACCATGAGAAAATCCTACGGTTTCCGCACCTTCCGCTGCCTCGAACTTGCGCTCTATCACTCACTTGGCAAGTTGCCCGAGCCGGAATCGACCCATGAATTCTTCTGACGAACCTCTTATTTCACCCTGTACCCGTGATGACGTGGCGCACGCACTCGTGCCGACGCCCGGCCAGAGCTCTCAGCCGAACAGCGCCGCGAACTCCAGCGCGAAACCAGGCAGCAGATCCGTCTCGACCGGCTGACTCCATTCGAGGGACCGTGCGATCTCTCCGCGATGGATCAGCACCTTCCGCGACTTAGGGTAGACCTGCCACACTTCCGTGGTCCCATTTCGCAGGTAGGCGCGGACCTTGTCGTGGCTCTCTGAGGCGCGCTCGCTCGGCGAGATGACTTCGATGGCGATGTCAGCGGCGCCGGGTATCGGGGTCTTGGTGGGATCCAGGCGTCTAGCGTTGTTTCCAAGCAGGACACGCACATCGGGCCGTACGCGGTCGTTGTCCGTCAGGGCAAATTCAACGTCATGGCCCGCCAAACCGGTGATTTTGCTCGTTTCGAGATAGCGTCGAAGAGCAAAAAGAATTCTAGACTCGAAATCCTGATGCTGCCACGTCGGACTGGGCACAGAAATCAGTTCCCCGTTGACCAGCTCCCAGCGCCGGCCTTCTTCATAGGGCATGGCGTCGAACTGGGCTCCGGTGATGGTAGTGGCCGTGGCCATACAAAATTCTCCTCCCCATTATCCCTCATATGCGCATCTGCCGTTAGGATTCAATGGCGGTCCAGCGGAAATCTGGCGGGTCGGGCCACCCGCGTATTCGGCGAAGCGCGTTGAGCCGATGTGCGCGATATAGCCATCCGGACGAATCAGAATTCGAGGCCCTTCGGGCGTGACGAGCTCTATCGCGCCACCGTCACGCAAATGATCGAAGAGCCTGCTGCCATCGTCGAGCCGTGCATCTGGCATGCGGTCGCCAGGATGCAGGCTTCCGAGCGTAACACCCGCGGAAAGGGGGCTCGATCGGTAATGCAACGCGAGCTGGTTCGTGGCGTCGCCGCGCTTGATCGATCGCTTTTGGAGCAGGCGTTTGCTCAATCCGAGCACCGCGGCCGCGATCGGCAGACGCTCTGCCTCGTATGTGTCCAGCAGCGCATCGGGTCCGCCGCGGGCAACGTGCGCGAGCTTCCAGCCCAGGTTGTAGGCATCTTGCACCCCTGTGTTAAGCCCCTGGCCTCCGGTCGGCGGGTGTACGTGCGCCGCGTCGCCGGCTAAGAACACCTGCCCGGCGCGGTAGCGCCCGACCATACGGACTGCCGGCCGATAGATCGAGCTCCAAGCTACCCGCTGCACGCGACAGCCCGTGGCTTTGCGTACCGCGTCCTCAACGCCCGCCGCCGCGGTCTTTGCTTTCGAAGTGAACTGGAACAGCGGCGTATTCGGCAACGGGCAGAGCCCGACGGCGCCGCCCTTTGCGAAGGGCCAGAGATGCCAGTCGCTGCGGTCAAGCCCTTCGATCTCGACGTCTGCTACGAGGATGGGCTCATCGTCGATCGTCTCGCCTTCGAGCCGCAGGCCGAGCGCTCTTCGCACCGTGCTGTGGCCGCCATCGCACCCAACCAGGAAGGTCGCCGCCACCGTTTCACCGGTCGAGAGCACAGCGTTCACCCCCTGCGCGTCCTGCGTGAACGTGGCGAGTGCCTTGCCGAATTCGACCGCGCCGCCGAACTTCCCAGCCTCTCGCGCAGAATCGCTTCCGTGCGCGCTTGCGGCACCATCCAAAGGTTTGGATAAGGAACGCTTTCAGTTGGAGGCTTGCGGACGGCCAGCGATCCCGCGCGCAGCGAAAATGGGCCTAGATGCGTCCGGAACTTCGGGTAAGGCGCGCCGGCGGCGAGAATCGAATCGACCACCCCGAGCGCATCGAAGATCTCGAGTGTGCGCGGCCGGATGCCTTTGCCGCGGGACCCCTCGAAGGGCGTTTTGGCGGCCTCAACCAATCGAAATGCGATCCCGCGGCGCGCGAGATCGAGCGCCAGCGTCAGCCCCGTCGGACCTGCTCCGGCAATCAACACCGTGGTTTCGTACATCGTACGAATCAAGTTTAATGGTACAGTGTACGAATGTCAAACGGAAAATTGCAGTTGACCCGGGAAAAGATCGCCGCCGCCGCGCTGGCCATCGCCGACCAGGAGGGTTTCGAGGCGGTGTCCATGCGCCGGGTGGCGCAAGACCTCCAGGCCGGAACGATGAGCCTCTATTACTACGTGAAGTCCAAAGACGATCTGATCGCGGCAATGGACGACGCGCTTATGGGCGAGGCGATCCTACCGTCGCTTCCGGGAGATTGGCGGCGCGCCATAATGAAGATAGCCAAGCGAACCCTTGCAGTCTTCATCCGCCACCCCTGGGCTCTGGTGGCGATGTTGTCGGCCCCCCCCGGGCACAATGCGATGCGTCATATGGAGCAATGTCTGGAAGCGCTTGCTGAAACGTCGATGACCGGGAAACAGAAGATCACGCTGCTTGCGATGGTGGACGACTTCGTTTTCGGGCACGCTCTGCGCGAAGCCGCCGCCGATGCGGAGATCGACATCGAGTTCGGCGCCACCCAACTTGCCGCCGGTGCCTTCCCGCGGCTGGCGGAGGTGTTCGGCGGCGGCCGCATCGATGCGAACAAAGACCGGTTCGAGCGAGGTCTGTGGGCGCTGCTGGGGGGCAGACGGACTTAGCCGTGGCCTATACCATCACCGCTTCCGTCTCCTCACTCGCCGTGAAATACGCGCAGTCCGGATGGTGGAACACCAGCGCGCTCACGCTGGCTTCCGGGTCCATCATCATCCCTTCCGTCAGCCGCACGCCGATGTCTTCCGGCCGCAGCAGCTTCCACATCGCCTGCTGATCGTCCAGGTTGGGGCAGGCTGCGTAGCCGAAGCTATAGCGCTTGCCGCGATACCGCGAGGTGAAGCGCTCCTGCATGGTCATGGTGGGCGGATCGGGGAAGCCCCAATCTTCGCGGATGCGCCGGTGCAGCCATTCCGCGCAGCCTTCGGCCGTCTCGATCGCCAGCGACTGCAACCCGTGCGACATGAAGTACAGCCCAGCTTGCTTCCACTCTTCCGACTGATCCCGAATGCCCGCGCCCGCCGTCACCACAAACATGGCCAGGTGATCGCGCTTGCCGTCGTCCGGGTCGAGAATGTAGTCGCTCAGGCACAGGCCTTCGTCGCGATGCTGGCGTCCGAAACGGAACGTGTGCAGCGGGTCCGCCGCTCCGGGCGCGAATAGGTGGATGGCGTTGCCATCCCGCTCCGCTTCGAAGAACTGCCACACCGCCTTCACCCGCATGAACTGCGTGGCCGCATGCTTCACTTCTTCCAACTTATGAAATAGGTCCAGCGCCTTAGGTTCGTGCTCGGCCAGATGCTTCTCGAAGTTACCCTTGTAACCCAGGTGCTTGCCGTAGAGCATGTGCGGATTGATGTAACTCCAGATTTCGGCGAGATGCGGCACGTCGCGCACCTTGCGTTCGAGCGACGGCGCGGCGGGAATGGGAATCCCGGCCCGCACTTTGCGGCTGCGTACATCGGTCACCGGCGCCGGCGCCTCCACAACGGCCTGAAGCACCGCCGGCGCCTCGGCATAGGTGTGGTCAAGCATGGTGGCATCGCGCGCGCCGGGGTCCATCAGCCGGTTCATCAGGTCCAGGCCGGTCATGGCGTCTTTGGCGTAGCACACGGCTTCGCCATAGGCTGGCGCGATGCGCGTGCGCGTGAAGCGGTCCGAAAGCGCCGCGCCGCCCACCAGCAGCGGCACGCGAATGCCCGCATCCTTCAAATCGCCGGCGGTGACGATCATTTGTTGCGCGCTCTTCACCAGCAGCCCCGAAAGTCCGATGGCATCCGGCGCGTGTTCCTGAAAAGCCCGGATGAGAATATCCGGCGGCACCTTGATTCCCAGGTTAATTACGCTGTAGCCGTTGTTGTTCAGGATGATCTCGACCAGGTTCTTGCCGATATCGTGTACGTCGCCCTTCACCGTGGCCAGAATGATCTTGCCGCGCGCCGCCGAATCCGCCTTCTCCATGAACTGTTCGAGATGCGTAACGGCGGCCTTCATGGCTTCGGCGGATTGCAGCACCTCGGCCACGATCAGCTCGTTGTTGTTGAACAGCCGCCCCACTTCGGCCATCCCCGTCATCAGCGGGCCATTGATGATTTGGAGCGGCGTAGCGCCTTCCGCGCGCTTGCGGTCCAGATCGGGAATCAGCCCGTCCTTGGTGCCTTCGATGATGTAGTTGGCCAGCCGCTGGTCAAGCGGCAGGTCTTCGGCGCGTACCTTGGTGCGCGCGCCCGCCTTGCGAAAATGCTCGGCGATGGCGGCGATGTGGAACTGGTTAATGGCGGCGCGCTGCTCGAGAGTCTGGTGGCGCCAATCGTCTGGGACAGGTTCAAGGACAGGCCAGGAGGCCTGTCCTACTGGCGGCGTATTGAATAAGAGGCTTTCGGCCAATCGCCTTTCTTCTTCCGGAATCGACGCGAAGCGCTCCAGCTTTTCGGCGTTCACGATGGCCAGATCCAGCCCCGCCTTGGTGCAGTAATAAAGGAAGACCGAGTTCACCACCTCGCGCGCGGCCGCGGGCAGGCCGAACGAGACGTTGGAGATCCCCAGCACCGTCTTGACATAGGGGATACTCTCTTTGATCAGCCGCACGGCCTCGATGGTCTCCACCGCGCCGCCGATGTAATTGGCATCGCCGGTGGCGCATGGAAACACCGGCGCGATGCCGTATTTTTCGGTAAGCAATCCGATGGATCGCTCGGCCACCGCCAGTTTGCGCTCGCGCGTGAAGGCCTGCGCCTGCTGCTTGTCCTCGTCGATGCAGCCCACGATCAGCGCGGCGCCGTAAGCCTTGGCGATCGGACACGTACGCTCGAATTTCTCTTCGCCGTCCTCCAGGTTGATCGAGTTAATAATGGACTTACCCTGGCAGTAAGTCAGCGCCAGTTCCATGGCCCGCGCATCGGTGGTGTCGATCATTACCGGCGCTTTGATCTTGCGGATCAGCTTCTCGTAGAATGGCGGGATGTCTTTGATCTCATCGCGGTCGGTGCTCTGCAGGCAGACGTCCACGATGTGCGCGCCGTTCTTCACCTGGCGGCGGCCGATCTCGGTGGCCTCTTCCCACTTCTCCTCGGCCATCAGGTTCTTGAACAACCGCGAGCCGATCACATTGGTGCGCTCGCCCACGATCAATGGCCGGTTGCTGTCCTCGGCTTCCACCAGCTCGATGCCGGAATAATACGCGCGATGCGCGGATGGCTTCAGCGCGCGCGGCTTTTTGCCCTCGGCCATCTGCGCGACCATCCGGATATGCGCCGCCGTGGTGCCGCAGCATCCGCCCACCAGATTGAGCCAGCCGTGTTCCACGAAGCGCTCCAACTGCGCGGCGAAAGACTGCGGCGTTTCGTTGTATTCGCCTTCCACGTTCGGCAGGCCCGCGTTCGGGTAGCAGGATACGCGCGTGGACGCCATCTCGCTCAGCGTGCGCAGATGGTCCGTCATGAATTCGGGACCCGTGCCGCAGTTCAGCCCTGCCGCCAGCAGATCGGCGTGCTCGATCGAAGCGTACAGCGCATCGGCCGTCTGCCCCGCGAGCATCGTCCCCATGGTTTCGATGGTGCCCGAAACCATCACCGGAATGCGCCGGTCGAGTTCGCGCGCCAGACGCCCGATGGCCAGCAGGCCGGCTTTGATGTTGCGCGTATCCTGGCAGGTTTCGAGCAGCAGGATATCCGCGCCGCCATCGATCAGCGGCTTGGCCAGATCGTAGTAATCCTGCTGCAGATGGTCGAAGGCGATGGTGCGGCTGATGGTGATGCTTTTGCGCGTCGGTCCCATGGAACCGGCCACGAAGCGGGGCTTGCGCGAGGTGGAAAACTCGTCCGCCGCCTGGCGCGCCAGCCGCGCCGCCGCGGCCATCAGCTCATACGCTTCGCCGTCCACGCCATAATCCACCAGGTCGCTCTTCGTCCCATTGAACGAATTGGTCTCGACGATATCGGCGCCGGCTTCCAGATATGCGCGATGGATGCCCAGCACCACATCCGGCCGCGTCTTCACCAGGATTTCGTTGCAGCCCTCCAGCACCGGCCCGCCGAAATCGGCGGCCGTGAGCTGCTGCTGTTGCAGCATGGTGCCCATGGCGCCGTCGATCACCAGAATGCGGCTATCGAGAGCGTCAACCAGGGCTTCGCGGCGTTCTTCGCTGGCAGTCATGGTTCAGAAGGTGTATCTTAATTCTAACAGTTATGACTAGAAGAGCTGCATTCCAACTGGCGGGCGCGGTCGCTGCCCTGCCTCCCCTGAGCGCCCAACCGGCCCCCTTGAAGGGCCGCCTGAAACAGTCCGCGGCGCGCTGGTGCTACGGCAAGATGAGCCTCGACGACTTGGCCCGCGAAGGGGCGCGCATCGGCCTGCAGGGCATCGACCTGATCGACTATAAGGAATGGCCCACCGTGCAGAAGTACGGGCTGGTTCCGGCTATGACGCCCGGCGCGGGCAACATTTCCGACGCCTTCAACCGCAAGGAGAATCATGATCGGCTGGTGCGCGAGATGGAGGAAAATATCCCGCGCGCCGCAGCCGCCAAGGTGCCCAACGTGATCACGTTTTCGGGCAACCGCCGCGGCCAGTCGGATGCCGAAGGCCTGGACAATTGCACCATCGGCTTGAACCGCGTGAAGAAGCTTGCCGAGGACAAAGGCGTGACGATCTGCGTGGAACTGCTCAACAGCAAGATCGACCACCACGACTACCAGTGCGACCACACCGTCTGGGGCGTGGAGCTGATCAAGCGCGTGGATTCGCCGCGCGTGAAGCTGCTCTACGACATTTATCACATGCAGATCATGGAAGGCGACATCATCCGCACCATCCGGCAGAACATCCAGTACATCGCACACTTCCACACCGGCGGCGTGCCCGGCCGGCACGAACTGGACGGCACACAGGAGTTGCAGTGGCGATCAGTGGCGGAGGCCATCGTGAACGCCGGCTTCACCGGCTATTTCGCGCACGAGTTTGTGCCCACGCGCGATCCGATGACGTCGCTGGAAGAGGCGGCGAAGCTGTGCGATGTGTAGCAGTGGTCTTTATGCCAATCGAAGGAGGCATAATAAAGGAAGATGAGCCTCACCAATGAAGATAAGCAATGGATCACCGAGTTATTGGACGAACGCCTGGACCGGGTCGAGACCAAACTCTTGACGGCCTTTCACCAGTGGGCATCGCCCATGGAAGCGCGCCTGCGCACCCACGCCGCAGCCCTGCGAGCGCTGGATCTAGAGATGGAGGCCCTGGACGACCGCGTGAAAAAGCTCGAGCCTGGGGCAATGTCATAACCCGAATCTGGACTTCCACCACCCGAGCGGAGCACCCGTCCTTAAACCTTTCTCGGTCGCTTCTTCACAGGGGAACAGCTTCCCGCCAAGCCCGCTCGCGAACGCCTGGGGAAGCATCCGTTCCGTGGCGACGTCCACTGGGGCGTGCAAGATATCTTGGAGATCGGTAAGCAATCCGCCCAGGTCCATCAGCGTCGTGTCCGGATCGAGGTCCACAAAGAAATCGGCATCGCTCGAAGGAGAATTGTCGCCGCGGGCGACCGAGCCGAAGATCCGGATATTGCGGGCGCCGTGACTGGCCGCGAGACGAAGGATCGGCTCTTTGTTCGAACCCCGCAGATCTTCCAGCCTCATTCCCCTATTGTGCCCGATCCCGCCCACCCGTCTCAAGGGCAATCAGCTCCTGCATAGCCGCCCCATGCGCGATCACCACGTCCGGATCGCGCTGCAATGCCTCGAAATATTGTCCGCGGAATCCCTTGCCCGCTTCGACGGGCAACAACAGCGTGCGCGCTTGCGCCAGCAGACGCGCCGCATCCGCGGCAGTAGCGGGCTCGTCGGCGTCCAGCGTCTCGTCGATCAGCACGATCAATTCCGACAGTTCGTGCAGCCAGGCGAAGAACGGATCGTGCAGTACCAGGTTCAGCATTTGTCCGCTGGACGTGACGCGCTCGACATCGTGCTCATACCGCGCGCGCTCGGAATCGAGTAGCGCCTTGTGATGTGTCAGCAGGACATGCCGTAGTTCGGTCAGGAGGCTGCGCGCGGCGTCGGCCATGCAGCCATGGTAGCGCGGAGTAGCGCGGTCATTCGTGCCGCAGCGCCGCCATGGGGTCCACGCGCGCCGCCCGGCGCGCCGGAATCGCGCTGGCCAATGCGGATATCGCCAGCAACACGCCCGCGACCGCCAGGAACGTCGGTGGATCGGTGGCCGAGACTCCGTAAAGCAGACTCGCCAGCGCGCGCATGGCCACCAGCGAAGCCAGCAGTCCCGCGGCCAGGCCGGCCAGCACCGGGCGCAGGCCTTGCCGCAGAATCAATTTGTGCACGCTGCCCGGCTGCGCGCCCAGCGCCATGCGGATACCGATTTCACGCGTGCGCTAGCTCACGGAGTATGAAATCACGCTGTACACTCCCACCGCCGCCAGGCACGAGGCGAACCCCGCCAGCGCCGCCAGCAGCAGCATCGAAAAGCGCCGCCGCATCAGCGAATCGCTCAGGTTCTGTTCCATGGTGGCGATCTTGTATACGGGCAGGTTGCGGTCCAGGTCGCGCACGCGCCGCTGGACCGCGGAGACCAGCACCAAAGGTTCGCCCGCCGTGCGTACGGCCAGCTTCATGAACGGACGAGGCGCCTGCAAAGCTGGATAATAAATGACCGGTTGCGGATCCTGCATCAGGCTGCGGTCCTTCACTGCGCCCACGATTCCCACAATCTGCCAGCCGCCGCCGGACTTCTTTCCGATAGAGTCGTCGATCAGAAACTGGCCAATGGCGTCGCCCTTCGGGAAGAACATCTTCGCCAGCGTTTCATCGATCAACGCGATCCTGGGCGCATCGGCGCTGTCCTGCTCCGTCAAAAAACGGCCCTGCTTCAATGGAATCCCCATCGTCTGGAAGTACCCGGGCGTAGCGCGACGGTTCTGTACGTCGGGCACGGCCCCCGATTTTGGCCAGGGACGGCCGGCAATCCGGAAATCGCCGCCATGATCGCTCCCGTCGAACGGCAGACCGTCCACGGCCCCCGCGGAAACCACGCCGGGCAGCCCCCGAACTTCTGCCAGCAGTTCCGCATAGAACCCGGCGATACGCGCCGGTTCGCGATACTGCAGCGGCGGCAGGCTGATGCGCGCGGTCAGCAAATGGTCCGGCGCGAAGCCCGGATTCGTTTGCCACAGGCGCTCGTAGCTGCGCAGCAGCAGACCCGCGCCCGCCAGCAGCATCATGGAAAGCGCCACTTCCGCGACTACCAGCAGGCTGCGCAAGCGGCTGCTCGACCGGCTCCGATATGCCGGCCGAAGCTGCGACGCGCTCAGCGCCGGCGCCAATCCAAAGATCAGGCTGGTCGCCATCGCCGCGGCGACCGCGAATAGCACTGCCTGAGCGTCGATCCGCACCGTCTGCCAGCGCAGCAGTTCGGGAGAGTCGAAGCGCATGAACAACTCCAGCACCCAGCCCCCGATCGCCAGTCCGGCGGCTCCGGAAATCGCGCCCAGCAGCAGGCTCTCGGTAAGCAGTTGCCGCACGATCCGCGCGCGCCCCGCGCCCAGCGCGATGCGCAGGCCAATCTCCTTCTGGCGGGCGGTGGCGCGCGCCAGCAGCAGGTTGGCCACGTTCACGCAGCCGATCAGCAAAACCATGCCCACCGCGCCCAGCAGCACCAGCAGCGGCGTGCGCAACTCGCCAGCAACCGAATCCGCCAGCGGATCCAACTCGATGTTCCAATCCGCGTGATACCAATCGGGCAGGTGGCGCGTCATGCGCGCCGCTACCATCTTCATCTCGGAGCGCGCCTGGTCCAGGGTCACCCCGGCCTTCAACCGCCCGATTACGTCGAGGTTCTGATGGCCGCGCGCATTGGGATCGATCTGGGCCGGCATGAATGCCAGCGGCACGTAAAGCTGCGCCTGCTCCATGAATTGCAGGACCGGCTCTACCACCCCGATGACGGTGAATTTTTGGGTGTCGATTTCGATCTGTTTGCCGACGACTTGCGGGTCGGCCCCGAAGCGGCTCTTCCATAAGGCATCGCCCAGCATGGCCACCCGGTCTTTGCCCAGTTGCTCCTCTTCGGGCCGGAAAACGCGTCCCATAATAGGCCGCACGCCCAGCATCGGGAACAGGCTTGCGGAGACGCGCAGCCCGAAAACCCGCACCGGCTCCGCATCGCCCGTCAGGTTGACGCTGTTCGTCTGCATCGCGGCCATGTGCGAGAACGACCGGCTCAGGTCCGGTAATCGATGAAATCGAGCGCCGAAGCATCCGACTTGAACAACTCGAACTTCGGCATGTTCTTGGTGACCAGCACCAGTTGCGACGCATTCGGGTAGGGGAGCGGATGCAGCAGTACGGCATCCACCGTCGTAAATATCGCGGTGCTGGCACCGATGCCCACCGCCAACGTCAGGATTGCGGTGAGGGCAAAGCCGGGACTCTTAGTGAGCGTGCGGAGCGCATAACGCAGGTTCTGCATAGTCCTTTGACGTTAGCCGGTCCGAAACCGCTCATCGATTTCCACCTGGTAGCCGCTGGCCAGCCGGTTGGTCTCGTTGGCCATCCCCACCACGGCCATCAATTCGCCGAACATGGCATCGGACATGCCCGCCTTGCGGGCGGCCGCCGTGTGCGATGCAATGCAGTACGGGCACTGGTTGCTGGCGCTGACAGCCAGGTAGACCATTTCCTTGGTCAGCGCGTCGAGCGCCCCCGGAGCCATGATCTGCTTGATGCTCTCCCAGGTGCGCCGCAGGGTCGCCGGATCGTGCGCCAGCGTCTTCCAGAAATTATTGATCCAGTCCGTCTGGCGGGTGGCCATAATGTCGTCATAGACGGCTCGCACTTCTGGGCTGGCATCGGCGTATTCGATCATGCTGAGATCCCTGTGGGGCAGGATGGCATCCCCAGCCAGTCTTCATCGGGGGCCGCCCTGCATTGAGCGTCAATCCTTATCTTAGCGCTTATGTTGGATGCCATCCTGCCCCACAGGCAGATTGACGCAATAGCAGAATTTGCATGTGTTTAGCGATTTTTCTCCTATATTGAGGGAGTGACCAGATGGTTGCTGTTGTTATCCGCGTGCGCGCCATGCCTGCACATGCCTGCAACACTTGCGGCGGACGGCTACGTCGGCAGCACGGTATGTAAGACTTGTCACGCGGACGTCTGGTTCAACTTCTATAAGAATCCACATTACAAGAGTATCGCCAGCGGCGATCAGCCGCCCGAGCGCACCGGATGCGAGGGCTGCCATGGACCGGGCAAGGCGCACGTGGAAGCGCGCGGCGGCAAGACCACCATTCCGCGCGCATTCTCCCTGATGGAGCCCAATGCCGTCCTGGATACTTGTCTGAACTGCCACGCGCGCGACTTTTCAAAGGCCAATATCCGCCGCTCTGAGCATTCGCTGGCGGACGTGGTTTGCACCAACTGTCACTCGATTCACAAATCGCCAGCGGCGCAATTCCTGCTGGCGAAGAAGCAGACCGACCTATGCTACGGCTGCCACGCGGATGTGCGCGCGCAGTTTTCCATGCCCTTCAAACACCGCGTGAACGAAGGGTTTATGGCTTGCACGGATTGTCACAACCCGCACGGCGCGTTCGGGCCCACCTGGGGCATGGCGGACGGGTCGAGCATGGTGGCGCGTGCGGAGGGCAATCAAGAGCCTTGCCTGAAATGCCATGCGGACAAGCGCGGGCCATTCGCCTACGAGCATCCGCCGGTGCGCGTGGAAGGGTGCGGGGTGTGCCACATGCCGCATGGATCGACCAACGCAAAGCTGCTGGCGCGGCCGGTGGTCTTCACTTTATGCCTGCGATGCCATAACGGCGCGGACAGCTTCGGTACGCGCAACAACGGCATCACGCTGCCGTCGAACAGGAATAACACGCATAACATGCTGGACCCGCGCTATCAGCGCTGTACCCTGTGCCACGTGCGCATTCACGGGTCGAACAGCGACGCTTACTTCTTCCGTTAGGAATATGTGGACGACTCTTTTAACACGGACAGAGCCGCCTGAAAGGCGGCTGCGGGCAGGATTGCCCTCCCTCCAAAGGCGCCTGCTCGCCGGATGGATGCTGGCGCACGCGGCGCTGGCGCAGCAGGTGGTAACGCCCACGCCTGACCAGGCTGGCTCACCGCGCGGCGACAACACGGGCGACTACAACGTGACGGATTCGTTCGAAACCGGCTACCGTTTCGCGGTGGTGGATGGCAGCGTGGGCACTTATCGCAGCGACGTGAATTATGGCGACGGCATACGCCTGCTGAGCGGCAATCTCAGCGTAAATTCGAAGGACGGGCATGGGCACTGGTTCGACCAGATCGTGCTCACCACCATCGGGCTGGGCAACGATCCGTACCAGTCGGTGACGCTGCGCGTGGAGAAAAACAAGCTGTACCGGTACGACATGCTGTGGCGGCTGGACGACTACTTCAACCCGGGCCTGCCGGTGGCTGGGGGTCTGCACCTGATGGATACCACGCGCCACATGCAGGACCACAATCTGACGCTGCTGCCGCAATCCAAGATTCAGTTTCATATGGGCTACAGCCGTAACACACAGGACGGGCCGGCGCTTTCCACAGTGCAGTTGTGCTTCGACGGCAGCATTTATTGCGGCGCCGCGGGTAACGAGTTCCCGCTGTACGAGAACGTGCGCACCGCGCAGAACGAATTCCGCCTGGGCGCGGACGTGGATCTGGCCGGCTTCAAGCTGACGCTCTTGCACTCGTGGATATTCTTCAAGGACGACAGCGGCTATCGGGAGGATGGCTTGATAGCGGGAGCCAATCCGTCCACGGGAGTTGTTCTGAACCAGTTTCAGCGCTCGGCGCCGTATCGCGGAACGAGCCCCTACTGGTTGGGAAATCTCAACCGGAGCGGTAAAACGCTGGCGGTGAACGGCCGGATGACTTACGGGGACGGAAAAGGCAACTTTCTCCTGGATGAAAATGCCTTCGGCGTCACACCTTTGGGCGCGCAGAACCAGCAGGTGGCAGTGGGCGGCGATGCATCGCGTCCGTCGCTGACCGGCGATCTCTCCATCAGCCTCTTCCCCACTTCCCGCCTCACGCTGGTGAACAACACGTCCATCGACAGCACGCGCATCGACGGCACATCCGACTATGAGCAGTTCAACCTGGCGACCGAATCGGCAGACTTTGTTTCTTTCCGGTACCTGGGGGTGCGCGCCATAGCCAACGCTACGGATCTGCACTATCGCGCGAAACGCTGGCTTTCCTTCTATGGCGGTTATCACTACTCCGATCGCCGGATCGAGGATATCGAAGACTACGCCATCCCCGGACCGCTGAGCGGCGCGATGTATGAGCAAGTGAACGTTTTACAGGAAGGGCTGTTGGGCCTCCGGATCAAGCCCTTGAAGGCCATGACCATTAACCTGGAAAGCGAGATCGGCCATGCGAACCAGCCGTTCGCTCCGGTAAGCCTGCGCAATTATGTCGCGCTGAACGGGCGCTTTGAGTACCGTGTCAAGAAGCTGACTCTGGGTGCGATGTACAAAGAGAATTACAACAATAACTCAGTCACGCTGAGCAGTTACAGCTCGCACGCGCGGGACTACAGCGCGAATGCATCGTGGGCCCCTCGCGACCGGTTCACCCTGGATGCCAGTTACTCGAAGCTGCATCTGGATTCGCTCTCCGGCATTGCGTTCTTCGCCGGACTGGCGGCGGTTTCTCCCTTGACCAGCGATCAAATTTACATCAGTAGCATCCATGCGGCCAATCTGGTGGCGCGCTTCGTAGTGTCGAAGCGCGTGGATCTTTACGCGGGCTACACGATCACGCTGGATACGGGCGACGGACGCAGTTCCGCGGCGCCGGCGGGCGCCACCGATCCCACGACTCTGATCTTTGCCCCGGTGCAGACCTTCCCGTTGAGCTATCAAGCGCCGCTGGCGCGGGTTTCCATTCGCCTGCGGGAGAAGTTGCGCTGGAACGCCGGATGGCAGTATTACAACTATCACGAACAGTTCGGGCTCGAATCGTTTTACCAGGGCTATCACGCGAACACAGGCTATACCAGCGTGACATGGTCGTTTTAGCGATGGCCGCCGCTGTGTGGGCCATTGCAGCGTCATTGCCGCTTTCGCTTCGCACGAAAATCGAAAGCATGGCGCGCCATGTCCACGCGGCTGCCGCGAAAGGCCACGCCCTCGGCCTGAAGGCGCGTACGCTGCTCGAGGCCAGCGTGCCCCGGCAGGCGGATGTTTCCCCCGGCGCCCAGCACGCGATGCCAGGGGATGCCGCCCTTGGCATTGTGCAATGCCCACGCGACCTGCCGGGCTGCGCCAGGGTAGCCCGCGGCCTGTGCTACATCGCCATAGGTTGATACGCAGCCCTTCGGAATCCTGCAAATGGTGCGCCGCAATTGTTCCAACATTTCTCGTGTTACGGAACTTGCAATCGTGCATTCGGAATGCATAATTGCAATAAAAAGCATTCGTGAAGCATCATTGTATCCCGTGAGCGAGCGGGCGATAGGATCGTTGGCCGGCCGGCGGCTTACTGCGGCGGATGGTTCACCTTGTCGAGCGCTTCATTCACCCACACCTGCTCCAGATAGGGGGTGTTCTGCCGTCGCAACCGTATGCTGGCAGCCTGGTCGACCAGCCATGTCTGGCCCAGGTTCACTTCCGGCAGCACCTGTTCCACGTAGGATTTGCTCTCCAGGTTGGCCGGGCAGGCCTGATGATACTCGCGCAGGTTTTCGGCTACCTTCGCTGCATCCCGGAAGGCCGCGCTGGAGTATATCTCGGTCAATGCCAGATAGGTCCAGGGAAGTTTGGGTTCCTGGGAGATCAGCTCTTGAAGGGAATGGATGGCCGATGGCGTATCTTTCCCCACCAGCGCCCGCGCATGGAGGTAAATATAGCGGGGGTCCTCCGGGTGCGTGGCCAGTTTTTCCTGAAACTCAGCGGCAAGCGCGCCGGTCTGCGGTTTGTGTTGCAATTCGACGATCCAGCGGTTCAAAAAGAGATCGTCCGGAGACTGCGCCAGGGCTTCCCGGATCTGCGCGATCTTGACGGTCCGATCGGACTCGCTCAGGTTGACGCCGGCATGCCGCTCCGGCGAAAGCGCCCGGATGGCCGCCGGGGGATAACAGGCGTCGATTGACGTCTGGGCCGGCGCGGCAGACGGAAACAGGGTCATGGCCATGGCGGCTACAATGGGCCAAACTGGGAAAATACGCATGTCCGCCTCAGTCTGTATTGACGCCAACCACCACCGGCGCGTGCACCATCAGGCCGATTAACCATCCGCCGGAAGGTTGCCAACCTGCTGCACAAACGAAATGAGAAACTTTTCATAATTTTTTTGTTGACACGATGCAACTTAAGCGCTATTTTGGATTTGGTAGTTGTATTGCATGGATCCTCGGTAGGCGAGGCGTCCGCGCGGCAAACAAGCCACTGCCCTAAAGCGTCCAAAGATGCTGGCAGTCAGGGTAGACCAGGAACTCCCGGGTTAAGGGTTTTTCTAAGGTGGCTGAGGTCTTCGGATCTCTCACGGCGCGCGGTGCTGAAGCTTGGACCCGTTGGGGAATCCGTCAGCGATCGTTCTGCGATAGTTGGCCATTTCTCTGCGCCGGGGGAAATGGCTTTTTCATTTCCCGCCAGCTTCTCTCGCCTCCAGAAAGGTATATGGAACCCAAAGACGATCGCCCTCCTAGTACGGACGGGCAAATCGTGGAAGAAACGGTTGTGATCCGGTAGCGGTGTCCTCCTCTATCGCCTCGCCCGCGCTTCTTCCACACGCTTGATTCGGTGGTGAACGCGGGGGTGCAGGCGGCAGTTTCCCTCTCCCTCAAAACCAATTGACCTGGCAGGTCGCCGTGGTATTTTGCGTTCCGGTTTTTGCCGGCGCGCGCAGTGCCCGTAGCGGTGTGCCGAACCGTGCGCTTCAGCGGCATGAAAGGAGGGAAGGCGATGACGAACAAAACACTGATCATGCCCACCGCCGTGTCCACAGCCGGGTCCGCGGACATGTCCACAGCCACCGTGGAAGAGGCGGCGCCGGTGCGCGGGCGCGTGGTGAAATCCAAAATCACGCGCGATCTGCTGACGTTCCTGATGGTCTTCGGCCCCGGACTGATCGTCATGGTGGCCGACAACGACGCGGGCGCGGTATCCACCTATAGCCAGGCCGGCGCGCAATACGGCACTCATCTGCTTTGGATCGTTCTCCTTCTATTGCCGGTTTGTTATTTCATACAGGAAATGGTGGTGCGGTTAGGCATCGCGACGGGCAAGGGCCACGCCGCAATGATCTACCAGCGCTTTGGCAAGTGGTGGGGGCTGTTCTCGCTGGTCGATTTGCAGTTGGTCAACTTTCTGACGCTGGTCACCGAGTTTGCGGCCATCGACCTGGCGCTGAGCAAGATGGGTGTGGACCCCCGGTACGGCGTGCCGCTGGCGGCGGCCTGTCTGATCATGCTGGTGCTGACGGGCAGCTATCGCCGGTGGGAACGCATCGTCGTGTTTCTGTGCCTGCTGGATTTCGCCTGGTTTTGGATCGCATTCCAGCTGGGGCCGCCGTTGGGGCAGATCGTGAAGCACGCGCTGCTGCCTTCCCTGCCTGCGGGTGGGGTCACGCCGGAACTCATGTTCCTGGTGATCGCGATCGTGGGCACCACCATCGCGCCCTGGCAGCTCTTCTTCCAGCAAAGCTGTATTGCCGACAAGCGGCTGCGCTTTGCCGACCTGAAGTGGGCGCGTCTGGACACGTTCCTGGGCGCTTGTATCACCATCACCGCCGCCGTGTGCATGATGATCGCCGGGGCGGCCTCGCTCACGCACGGTTTCCGTTTCACCGATCCGGCGCAAATGGCGGCCGATATCGGCGCGTTTGCGGGGCCCGTGATGCGCGATTTGATCCTGCTGATGATGATCAACGCGGCGGTGCTGGGCACCACGGCGATTTCACTTTCGAGCGCCTGGGCATACGGCGAAGTGCGGGGTTGGCCGCACAGCCTGCAGTTGCCGTGGCGCGAGGCCCGCGGATTCTATTCGCTCTACCTGATTTGTGTAGCCGCGGCGGCGGGCATCGTCCTGATTCCGCGCGCGCCGCTGCAACTGATTATTCTCGGCGTGCAGGTGCTGGCCGGCGTGATCCTGCCATCGGCCATCGTCTTCCTGCAGCTTCTGTTAAACGATAAAGAGCTCCTGGGCGAGTACGCCAACAAGCCCTGGAACAACTGGGTGAACTGGACCATCATTGTGGTCCTGTTCATTTTGTCGCTGATCCTGGCGGCGCAGGTGAGCGCGCCAAGTCTTTTCCCGTCCGCCGCGGGCGGGCCAACCACTTGAATGGAGGAAACGAAAATGGGAACGCCGGCAACTCCGCTTGATTTGGAAACGAGGAACGAAACAAGAAAGGACCATTTCGTAGTGGTTCACCCGCTCGACGATGTGCTCGAAACGAAAGTGGATACGGAGGCGCTGGGCCCCATGGCGATGACCCGCACCGTGCGGCTCTCGCTGATGAGCCTGCGGGCCTACCTGATTCTGATGGTCCTGATGGTGGTGTATCACGTCGTGATGCTGGCGCGGTAGGACAGCCTCCGGGCCTGTCCCGCCATAGAAAAGAAAGGAGGCCGGAACAATGCGGATGAAAACCAAAGACGCGGTACGCTGTGCGGGACGCTGGATTCAGCGGTTCCTGGACGTGCGTTTTCCGCTCGATGTAGCTTGCGGGCGCCGCACCCAATCCACGGGTTCGAATAAGCCATGATGAGAGTGCGTTATGTGGGTGAACTGGAGTCGGTTCGCGAGAATCTGATCGCGATGGGCGAGACCACCATCGCACTTCTCGCCGAAGGGCTCCGCGCGGTGGTGGATCCAAGTCCGGATGGCGCGGAGAAAGCCAGTGAACTCGAAGCGCGTACCGATCATCAGCACCGCCTCATCCACGACCAATGCCTGAGCCTGATCACTCTGCAGGCGCCGGTGGCGCGCGACGCAAGGTTGCTCACCGGGGCTTTGGACGCCATCGTGGATCTGGAGCTGATCGGCGATTATGCATACGAAATGGTCGGCTTGGGATCCGCCAAGCAAGGCCGGCCGCCGTCTCAGGTCCTGAATCAGATATCCGAGATCGGCGCCAAGATCAGCGAGATCCTGTCGATCGCCATCGACAGTTGGCGGAATGCGGATCGCGGATTGGCGCTTTCGGCTCGGCCTCGCCAGGCGGCTATTCGCGCCGAATGTCAGGCCCTGGCTGACAAGGTGTCTTTATTGACGTCGGCCCCCGGTGATGTGACGGCTTATGTCAATCTTCTGCTGATTTGCCGCCACCTGGAACGCATCATGCGGCACGCCGTGTGCGTGGCCGAGCAAGCCGCCGAGGCCGCGCCACCGGCCCCGGCGGGATAAAAGCCGGCAAACGGCTCATTTCCGGCCAAAACGGGACAGGACCCCGCGGCCCAACAGCCCGCGCTATAGTTCTAAGAAGTGGCCGGGAAAACTCTGGGCTTACTACGACATCCTCGACAAGCCGGGCGAGGGCATGGGCGAGGTGTCGCGGGCGCGTGATCGCCGGCCGCAGGCGGGTAACATGACTCTACCCAAATCGTGCTGGACCGGCGTTGTACTGCTCACCGCTTTGTGCGCCTTCCAACGTCCCTTCCGCGTCTATCCCAGCCTGGAGCCATACGACGACGTGGCGCTGCCGGAAGACTGGCAGCAAAAGGCCGAATGGATCTTCGGCCGGCTGATGTATCCGGTACACCCGAATGCGCGCTTCGGGCGCTGGGGACACCGGTTTGGCGGCATCGCCGATTGGCGGGAAGGCGGCACAAGCTGGACGCAGGATTATCCGCGCGCGGACCGCCACTTCGCACAGGCCGTCCGGCGCCTGACGCGCATTTCGGCGCGGTCGGTGGAACAGCCGGTGAATCTGGACGACGGAGACGACGTGTACAACTGGCCGTGGCTGTGCGCCGGAGAGATGGGCGATTGGAAACTGACCGACCTCCAGGCCGCGAAGTTGCGCGAGTTTCTGTTGCGCGGCGGATTCCTAATGCTCGACGATTTCTGGGGCACCGTGGAGTGGGACCGCTTCAACGAGAGCATGCATCGCGTGTTTCCCGATCGCCGGATCGTGGAAATCGATAGCGGCGACGCCATCTTCCATACGATTTACAATTTGGACGGCCGCTACCAGATACCGGGCGAGTGGGCGCTGGCGCGTGGCACCACCTACCGGAACGACGGCCAGACCGCGCACTGGCAGGGCATCTACGACGATCGCAATCGCGTGATGGTGGCCATCTCCTTCAACTCCGATATCGGAGACTCATGGGAATGGGCGGACGACCCGCGGTATCCCGAGAAGTATTCGGCGCTGGGCATTCGCATCGGCGTGAACTATGTGGTTTATTCGATGACGCATTGAAACAAGGCATGTAACCACAGATGGACACAGATGCACACGGATAAAACCGTTTGGTCGCGGCGCGCTACAGTATCTTGATGGAGATCGTTTCCGTTGCCGGCGCGGAGCATCTGGCGATGGTGCGGCAACTCTTCGAAGAGTACTGGCAGTCGTTCGGCTTCACGCCCTGCTTTCAGAATTTCGCGGCGGAAGTGGCTGGACTGCCCGGTTATTACGCGGCCCCGGCGGGCCGTTTGGCACTGGCGTTGGATGGCAGCGAGCCAGTGGGTTGCGTCGCACTCCGCCCTCTCGACCACTCGCGCGCGGAAGCCAAGCGGCTCTATGTGCGGCCCCAATTCCGCGGCCGGGGCGCGGGCTTGGCGCTGCTCCAGTGGGCGATCGGCGAGGCGCGCGCGGCAGGCTATCGCGAAATGCTGAGCGATAGCATGCCCGTCATGCAGCGCGCCCTGGCGATGTACGAGCGATTGGGGTTCGAGCAGACCGGCCCCTATTCGCCAGACGCAACCCCCGGCGCGATTTACCTGCGGCATGTTTTGTGGCCTTAGGACGCCGGCTGGCCGGTGAGCCAGCCACGCGGGTACCGGGGCAGCCATAACAGCAGCCCGGCGGCCGCCAGCGTGGAAACAGACAAGAGGGTCAGCAGCGCGGTGTATGACCCGGTGGCGTCGAAGGCTTTACCCATCCAGACCGGACCGATCGCGCCCGCCATGGCGTAAGCGGTCCAGGTGAATCCGTAGAGGGTTGAAAATGCGCGCAGGCCGAAGTAGCGTGTCAGCAGGTAGGGTGTCAGGTCGGCCTCCGCGCCTACCCCCAGCCCGATCAGCATCGCCGCCGCCGTTCCAGGCAAGCTCGAACCTGCGCGGGCGAGCAGCAAGATGCCCCCGGCGGATATGGCGCACAAGCAGAAACCGACGCGAGGTCCGAAGAAGCGGTCGAGAAGAAAACCAGTAATCAACCTTCCGAAAAAACTGGCCAAGCCCAACATGGAAGCCGCCAGTGCGGCATTCGCCGCGGGCACGCCACGATCCGTCAGTAACGGCGAGAGGTGCGTAATGGCGCCGTTCATGCTGACCGAGCTTAGAAGCAGCGTGCCGATCAAGATCCAGAAGGTGCGCGAACGCAGGCCTTGCGATACGGTCGCTCCGCCGAGCGCGCTGCCGGTCCGGGCGCCCGCGTGGGCGCCGGCGCCGGTGCTCTCGGTGGGCCGCTCGCGCACGAAGAGCGCGGTCAGCGGAAGTCCCAGGAGCAACACCAGGCATCCAAGTACGATGTATGCCGCGCGCCATCCATATCCGGCGATTAATGCCTGTGCAATCGGAGGGAGCAGCATCGCGCCGGTGCCTACGCCGGCCATCAACAGCGCCAGCGCCAAGCCGCGGCGCTTGTCGAACCAGGTGGAGACCGCGCGTGAATATCCCATCTGGGTGGTGCCGTTTCCGACGATTCCCAGCACCACGAAAATGGCATACAGATGCGCCAAGTGTGGAGTCAGGAAGCCGAGCGACGCGAACGCCACGCCAAAAACCGCCATACAGGGCAGAATCACGCGGCGCGGTCCGAACTTGTCGAGCAGGTGGCCGAGCGGCGGCGAGCATACCGCCACGGTAAGGGCCGCGAATCCGAAGGCCGCCGAAACCGATTCGCGGCTCCATCCGAATGCGGCGCTCAAGGGCTTCAGGAAGATGCTGAAGGTGAATACCAGCAGCGAGCCGAAGCTGACTATCGCTCCGCAGTAGGCGGCCAGGACCACCAGCCATCCCGGATAGATGCGCCTGGCCCTGGCACTAACGGGCATATCCGTGGAGGGCGGTGCGCTTCCCGCCCACGCGGTGGGCTTCGTCGGATAGCGCGTGCACTCCGCTTGCGTCGATCCAGCGGTTGTAGAAGTTGAACATCGCGCATACCGTGATGGCGAGATAGATGGCGTCGTCCTCCCAGCCCACGGCGTAGAGCGGTTTCATATCTTCGGCCGTGATGCGTGGAGAATCATGATTCACCTTACCTACAAACCGGAACAGCGCTTTGTGCTTTTCGTCCAGCTTCGAGGTCTCCAGGTCCCGCAACACACCCCAGACCAGTTCTTCGTCGCCTAATAATTCCGCCGCGACCGCGGCGTGCGCCTTCAGTCAAAACGGGCACTCGTTATGATACGAAGTGAACGCGGCAATCAGCTCGCGGATGCCCGGGCTGAATGCCCCCGGCCCGCGCAGAATTTCCTGCGTAAAACGGCCCAGGTGCTCGCTGGCCTTGGGCGAATAGGCGAACATATGCCAGATCTGCGGATATTCGGAACCGCTCTCCTGCATCGTGCGGATCATGTCCGCATAGGGGCCCGGCTGGGGATTGTTTTCCACGCCGGGCAGAAACATCGGCTTCATCGTTGGGTTTTTGTTTGCCATGAGACACGGGGCCTGAGGAATTATCACACGCGCGTTGGAGGGCGTCAATACTGAATTGATACTAGGGTCGAAGGGGACTCAGCGGGAGCCTGGCGCCGCACGCGCCACGCTTGGACGGCGCGCGGCGTACTGTTAAACGAAGCTCTGGCGCGTGCCGTCAAGGCCCTGCCGGCGGGGAAGCTGGCGATCGTCCCGGGAACGCTGGTCTCCAGCGGCGCGTAAGATCCGGACTACGTGCGTCTCGAATGAGACGACCACCGGCCTCCTCCAATTGAGCGAGAATACAGTTGCCGTGCACCGCGCGAATCTCAAGACTGCGCCAGGCATGCACCGTACCACCGAGCTGATCGTCTGGGCCTCCAGGAAAGGCCTGGTATACTTGCCATGATCTTCACCCGCGCGAAATTGAGATCCGGCTGGTATAAGGAACCGGGCTCCACGCGGGCTGTAGACCCCTTGGCCGCGCCGCGAGGCGTGCTCCCCCGTGTGATTCCCAGACCGGTCTTTTCCCGCCTTTCACGCGACAGTAATGGCTATCCACTAATTGTTTTTCTCTATTGACAGACTACACACTAACTCATAGACTCACATCTTATAGGGGGCATTTAACTAACTATGCGTACGCTGGCGTTGCTATTCGTGTGCCTATGTGGAGTTCTACAGGCGCAGGATCCGATCGGCATACTGGAGGGCCAGGTAGCCGATCCATCGTCCGCCGTGGTGAGTGGCGCGCAGGTCACTGCACAGAACGTGCAGACCGGACTGCGCCAAACGGTGGTGACATCGCGGCAGGGGACATTCCGGTTTTCCAACCTGCCAGTGGGCGACTATTCGTTGACCGCCAGCGCCGCCAACTTTGCGCCGTACTCGGCTTCGTCGATCCGGATCGATGTCGGCCGCGTGGTGAATTATCCGGTGCAGTTGGAAATCGCCAGCGCCCACAGCGAGGTCGAGGTGCAGGCCGAGACGGCGACCGTCGACACCAGCCAGGCGCTGGGAAATGTGGTTTCGGAGCGAGAAGCGACAGACCTCCCGCTGAACGGCCGGGACCTGATGCAACTTGGTCTGCTGCAGCCCGGCGTGGCGCCTATGACGGCAGGGCTGGCAGAGGCCGGCGGCATTCTGCGCAGCGGACAGGCTTTCGCCGTTAACGGGCAGAGACCCGAATCGAACAACTACCTGTTGGATGGCGTAACCAACGTGGATAGCGTGAACGGAGGCTTCGCACTTCACACACCGGTGGACGCCGTAAGCGAATTCCGAATCCTATCGTTGAATGCGCCCGCCGAGTATGGCGAAACCAGCGGCGCAACCACTTCCGTCGTCACCAAGTCCGGCGGCAATAGCTTTCATGGCGACCTCTATGAATTCCTGCGAAATAATGCCTTCGATGGCCGCAACTTTTTTGCCGCCACGGTCGAGCCGCTGCACCTGAATCAGTTCGGAGCGACACTTGGCGGTCCCCTACGGCGCAACAAGGATTTCTTCTTCATCTACTTCGAAGGCCAGCGCGATTACCAGGGCGAGACTCAGGCGGCTATCGTACCCACGGCGGCCGAGCGAACCGGGGACTTTTCGGGCCTAGTGGATCCGAGCACGGGTCAACCTGCGCCGCTGATTAACGAATTTACGGGCGCGCCATTCCCGGGCAATAAAATTCCGACCACGATGCTCAGTTCCGTAGGGCTGGCCGCCGGGAATCTGTACCCGCTCGGCAATATCTCTCCATCGCTGTACGAGGGCACGCAGATAGAAGCCGATAACTACGATCAGGGCGGTTTCCGGTACGATCACTACTTCGGGAACAACGACCAGATATTCATGCGGTATGCCGCATCCGCGGCCAATACACTCGATCCGCTTCCCATCAACGGATCGAATGTTCCCGGCTTCCCGGTCACCGACGCCATCACCACGAATTCGTTCACCGTTTCCCATGTGCACGCGATCTCGCCCGATACGATACAGACGGTGCGCCTGGCGTTCTTCCGTAACGCATTCATCTACGAGGACGCGCAGAATCACACGCCCGGAAGCAGCCTGGGCTTCACTTATCAGCCCACGCTCGGCACTAATGCCGGGGTTCCCTTCTTGATCGTCAGCGGCTACGGCGACGTGGGTAACCCGATTACCGGCCCCCAGAATACTTATCAGAACGATTACCAGGGGTCGTACTCGATCGCCATGACGCGCGGCAGGCATAACCTGAAACTGGGCGCCGACCTGGATCGCCAGCAGATCGACGTGTTGCTGGGAATCGCCACCAACGGATTCTTCGTGTTCGCCCCATTTCCGGCCAGTGACTCCTTTGCGAGTATGCTGCTGGGGCAATCGGTGCAGTTCTTCCAGGGCGGCGGCGACTTCAACCGCGGCCTGCGCAAGTGGATCGCGGCGGGCTATGCGCAGGATGAATTCCGCATCGCGCCCCGCCTGACGTTGAACTACGGCTTGCGTTACGAGATCAATACACCGTACACCGACATCCGAAACCGGATGAACGAATGGGCGCCGGGCCAGCAATCCACGGTGATGCCCGATGCGCCTCCCGGATTGCTCTTCCCCGGCGATAAGGGCGTGCCGCCGGGCATCGCCGCGGTCGATTATCATGAGTTCATGCCGCGGGTAGGCTTGGCGTGGGATCCGTTCGGAGCCGGCAAAATGACCATCCGCGCGGGTTATGGCATTTTCTATGATGGCTACACGAACGGCGTGGGCGGCCCTCTACAGGCCGCCGTGAGCGCCTTGCCATGGACGGAGGCTTATCAACTGGCGGGACCCGGTTTTAGTCTGGCTAATCCCTACGGCGCCCAGGTTCCGCCGTTTGTGAATCAGCAGTTCGTGCAACCAGCGACCATCCTGACAGTACAACAAGGCATGCTGCCGCCTTATTCTCAAAACTGGAACTTATCGATCCAACGCGTCATCGCCAAGGACTATCTGCTGGATGTACGCTACGTCGGCAATAAAGGCACGCACTTACCCCGCTTTATCGAAGCGAACCCATCCATTTACGGCCCCGGCGCCACTGCCGAAAACACCGAACAGCGGCGCGAATACGCCGACTGCGATTCGGCCGGCGTTTGCGACTATGGGTCTGTCGGACTGATCGCGGACGACTCCAGCTCGACCTATCATGCGTTGCAAGTGGCGTTCTCGCGTCAGTTCACACGCAACCTGAGTTTCCTCGCGTCTTACTGGTTCTCGAAGAGCCTGGACTATATCTCATCGCTGAACGTGGCCGGATCGGCGCCCACGCTGGTGGCGGGAGAGAACGACCTGGCTCAGAATCCATTCGACCTGCGGGCCGAGCACGGGCCGTCCCTGTTCGATGCCAAGAACCGCTTCCTGTTCAGCGGAAGCTACAGGCTGCCCATCTGGCAGGGCGCCTCGCGGGCGGCGGCATTCATCGTGAACGGGTGGCAGTTGAACACTATCGCCAGCATCTCATCGGGAACGCCTTTCACGGTCTACGACAGCGCGAACGTTTCGGAGCAGGGGAGCGCGCCCGAGATCACCGGCTTTTATTCGAGCCGTCCGGACCTGATTTCGAACCCCAATCTGGGACCGCACACTCCCAGCGACTGGGTGAGCCGGTCGGCATTCCAGCAACTCAATCCGGTGACCCAAGCCGGACAATTCGGCAACGAGGGCCGCAATGTGGTGCGGGGTCCGGGCATCGAGGATGTGGATCTGTCGCTGTTCAAGAACTTCGCCGTCAGTGAGTCGATGCGCGTGCAGTTCCGCGCGGAGTGTTTCAACACCCTGAACCATCCGAACTTCGGACTGCCGGAGAACGACCTGGAATCGCCGGCATTCGGCCAGATTCTGCAAGCCGGTCCGCCGCGCCTGTTCCAACTGGCGCTGAAGTTTCTGTTCTAGAGGCTAAACTGAGAAGAGAGCGCATGACGAACAGCGAAGTACAACGCATCCGGCGCACATCCGTCGCCATCTTGTCAGGGTGTCTGGCCCTGTCGCTGACCTGCGTCGTATATCCGTTTTACGTGATCCGTCCGTTCCGGGCGCAGGGCGCGCGGGAATTGGCGATCGCGCTGGTGGTGATGCGGTTTCGATCCGCCGCTACTCTGGTCTCGGGCGCTGCAGCCGTGGCGGCGCTGGTGCTCTACTGGCGCGCGCAACCTCGCAGAAGGCGGCGGGCGTTCGCCGCAGCCGGCGCCGCCTTTGTGTGCGTCCTGGCCGCTCTGGCGCGCGTGAACATCTACGAGTTGATGTTCCATCCCGACGATCGTCCATCGTTTGCGGCCGCGTCGCGGATGAAGCTCGATAAAGACGAGAAGGTGATCGCGGTAAAGATCGGCGGCGCTGCCCGCGCCTACCCGATTCGCAACATATCTTATCATCACGTAATCAACGATGTGCTGGACAAGGTTGCGATAGTAGCAACCTATTGAACGCTCTGTCACACCGGTCTGGTGTGGGGTAGAGATGTAGCGGGACTGCGGCTGACGTTTCACCTGGCCGGCATCAATAATCAGAACTTTCTGATGCGCGACGACCAGACCGGCACTTACTGGCAGCAGATCAGCGGGAAGGCTGTATCGGGCCCGCTCAGCGGGAGTCAGTTGCCGTTCGTTCACTCGGACGAGCTGAACTTCGGCGCCTGGGAATCGGAAGAGCCGCAGGGCACGGTGCTGCAGGATGCCGTACAGTACCGCTTCGGATACGCGCGCAAGGATTGGGATGTCCGCATGCAGCGCGCGCCAACGGTGATCGATTTCCGCGAGCACGGACTGAAGGGCCGCGACTTGATGCTGGGGATTCAGGCCTTCGGCGCCAGCCGCGCGTTTCCGTATGACCAGGTGATTCGGGAAAAGCTGGTTCAAGACCACGTGGGCGCGGAGCCCGTGCTGCTGGTGGTGGGGGCGGATGGCCAATCCGTGCGCGCCTTCCGCGATCACATTCCAGGTATCCAGGGGTCGCCCGATTTCTACCGGATGCCGGGAAACCAAGCGGGCACGCCGGGGGCGCTGCTGATGGATGCGGCGACGGGCAGCGAGTGGAATTTTCAAGGCTGCGCCGTTTCCGGGAAAGCCAAAGGCGCGTGTCTCGAACCGGTGGAAGTTATCAAGGACTACTGGTTCGACTGGCGAAACTTCAACCCATCGACGACCGTTTACGGCAAGAAATAGCGGCCCGTCACGCTTGCGTAAAGAATGTGGATACGGATACGGAAAATCCGGGCAGCAACGCGTCTTCCAGCGGTTGGCCGCCATTCAGTTCGGGCACCTGGGATGCTGCGTGCACCGCTACGGAGCCGTCATCGTAAAAGATCCAAACGGAACGGGAGCCGTTTTCCAGGTATGCCTTGATCTTTCTCCTGATGGCGCTGGCGGTGTCGGTGGGGGAGACAACTTCGATGGCAATGTCCGGCGCGCCGTTGATCAGCCGGCCTTCTTCGGCGAGGCGTTCTGTTCGCAGGACTGCCACATCGGGGGCAAATGTGTCGAGATCCGCCACCACGAAGCCGGCCTCGATCAGGGCCGTCAAGCCTTGCCCAGGATTTGCATCCAGATATCTGAACAGAATCCGTCCGATCCAATTCTTGGTTATGTCGTGCCGCTTGGACGTGTGCGCCATCTGGACGATTTCTCCGCCGATGAGTTCTTCCTTGATGCGGTTGCCGCTTTGGTCGAACTCGTCCGGCCGTGCCAGGAATTCCGCCGAGGTGAGGAGGGTTGCGGTCGCCATATCGTCATTCTAGCGCGTCCGTAGCGCGATTCGTCGCTACCAGCGCCTCCATCCATGCCAAGTTCAGCCCCTCGGCATTCTCCATATGGAGGACCATTCACTCGCCGTATCCGCCGTTTTCAGGATCGTCTTGTATTGGACAATTCTTCGCATCCACCCCGATACGCTCTCCCTGCTAGAATGGGCTTGATCTAAGCTTGATCCAATCCCCGGGAGGACCATCGAGTTGCCATCCGCCATCCTCGCCCTGGAAGACGGCAGCGTCTTCGAGGGCCGGAGTTTTGGTGCGTCCGCCGAGCGATCCGGCGA
>Ga0302324_100005348_pt1 | contig 27983 bp, 27 predicted proteins | sample Palsa_T0_1_FD_201949 | JGI IMG/M metagenome (GOLD analysis project Ga0302324, IMG submission 201949) | Peat permafrost microbial communities from Stordalen Mire near Abisko, Sweden - Palsa_T0_1 | ecosystem: Environmental > Terrestrial > Soil > Palsa > Peat permafrost | place: Sweden: Abisko...
CTAGGCCTCTCGGACGATGGCGGCGTTTACAAGGCAACCCGCCTCGCTCTCCCCGCTCCTGCCGCGCGCGTTGTGATGAAACAGAGTTCCGTGTGCGCGGTTCTCCGCGATCGTCGTGTCTGGTGCAGCTTCTACCTGGACGCCAAGTCGACGCGGATCAACGTCGTCGGTCATGCGCCTTCACCTGCGGTGATGCAGGAACTGTTCGGCGCGTCCGACGTGCGCATCGATGGAATGTGCGCGATCGGAGTCGTGGACCATCGCGAGCGGAAGGTATGCGTGGCCTCTTTCGCCCAAGCGTCCGGGGGGGAACTCACTGTGACTTACCGGAGGACCGTGCAGGACGCCGCTGAAAGTACGACAACCCAAGCCGAGCACTGCGTATTCGGTCCCGGCAAACCGGTCGTGTGCGGTGTGGACGGCCGAGTTTGGCATGGCGTGCGTCGCGACCCGAGCGGGCCGCCGCCCGGATGCGCCGCGCCGTAGCGGCGCATTCGCATCAGGCGCCTGGGCGCGTGTCCCGTCTCCAACGGGCCGCTCGGTCATGAGCGTGGAGCGGGCGCTCTTTCGACGAGGACGAGCAGGGCATGGTTGGCACAGAGACTGCTACAGCGCGGACAACGTCGACGGGGGGGACCCGGCGGCCGCGGGAACGCTGACTTCGGAGCGGTATGTCCCACAGGAAACGTGGTTGCTGCGCTGCTTCGTCGACCCAGAGCGCATGGTCGATCCACCCGGTCTTTGACGCGCATCAGCGAGCGCATACGTAGTAGGGGGGTCCTGATGGATTCGACGATCCGCAGCGAGGAAGTCATCGAGGTCACCGGGGGCACGCTCGTCGTCCTTTCACGGGACACCGGCGCCCCGATCGGCAAGCCGGTGCCCGTCAGCGTCGAGCCGTGCATCGTCGGCCGCGGCGAACACTGCCGGCTGGTGCTCGACGACCCGGAGGTCAGCGACTCCCACTGCTCTCTCGCGGCCACGCCGAAGGGGGTCCGCCTGGCGGACCTCGGCGCGAAGAACGGGACGTACCTCCATCCGGTGCTCATCGCCGACAAGGGCTTCGTGTACGTGACCATGGACACGCGCTTCAAGTGCGGCCAGACATGGTTCGAGCTCCGTGTGACGCGCGAGCAGGTGCCCATCTCGAGCTCCGGGTCCTTCGGACCGCTGGTCGGGCGCTCCGACGCCATGCGGGCCATCTACAAGCAGCTCGAGCTGGTCGCGCCGACGGAGCTCAGTGTTCTCATCACCGGGGAGACGGGCACCGGCAAGGAGCTGGTGGCCAAGGCCATCCACGAAGCCAGCCGCCGCAGAGACGGGCCGTTCGTCACCATCGACTGCGGCGCGATCCCCGCCTCGCTCGCGGAGAGCACGCTCTTCGGTCACGAGAAGGGCGCTTTCACCGGGGCGACGGCGCGCCAGGAGGGCCTGTTCGTCACCGCCAGCGGGGGCACACTCTTTCTCGACGAGATCGGGGAGTTGCCGGCCGAGCTTCAGCCCAAGCTGCTGCGCGCGCTGCAGGCGAAGGAGATCCGAAGCGTCGGCGCCAAGAGCTACCGGCCGATCGATGTCCGGGTGGTGGCTGCCACGCTGCGCGACCTGCACGCCGACGTGAACGAGGGGCGCTTCCGACCGGATCTCTTCCACCGCTTCAACAAGGTCGAGGTGCGGATGCCGCCGCTGCGCGAACGGCTGGACGACATCCCGGACATGGTGGCGAAGTTCCTGGCGGAGTTCGGGGATCCGAGCGCCGTCACCCGGCTCGACGCGCCGTCCCAGGAGCGGTTGCTTCATTACGACTGGCCCGGCAACGTTCGCGAGCTGCGCAACGTCATCGAAGTGGCCTACGAGCTGTCGCAAGGCGGAGCGATCCAGATCCCCGAGCTCGGCTCGCGCCGCAGCCGCGCCGCCGGTGGCGAGGGTCCGGTGCGCCCGTCCCTCTCTCGTCCCTACGAGGAGCAGAGGCAGGAGTACGTGGACGCGTTCGACCGCGCGTACTTCACCGCGCTGCTGCGCGAGACCAAGGGCAACGTGAGCGAGGTCGCGCGGAAGGTGGGGCTCGATCGTTCGACCGTGAGCGAGCGCCTGGAGCGGGTGGGACTACGCAGGAGGTAGGGTTGCGGGGAAATTCCAGCAGCTGCCGGAATTCTCCAGCACTCCAACGTGCCGAAAATACGAGTGGACCGCGTGCATGCGGAAAACTTCCCGCAACCCGGCCGCTCCTCGTTTCGGATTGGCGGAGAGATCGGCCTCGGCCGAAAGTGGGGGCGGGAGAGGGACTTGTCAACGTCCGCTCGGACTATCGGGCCCCGGCGCGCGAGGCTCAATCTGTGCTTCATCATAGAGGCTCATGGCCAAGCTCGTAGTTCACGGCGCCACGGTCGCATGTTCGATGGGCAGCTCGCCGTCGAAGCTGATGGTCGCCCCGACGAACGGGACGTACGGAGGCACGAACCCGGTGGCCACGGTACAGGACATGAAGCCGGCGACCAACCTCGCGCCTTTCGGCGTGTGCCGGTCCCCCATCAATCCTCAAGTCGCTACGGCGACATCGGCGGCCGGGGGGACGCTGAGTCCGCAGCCGTGTGTCCCCGCAGCGGCTGGCCCCTGGGCGCCGGGATCGAAGAGTGTCGCCATCACCGGGGCCGGCCCCGCGATTCTTTCCGACACGTGCCAGTGCTTGTGCCAGTGGGGCGGGCGGATCCAGGTCCAGGACGCGGGGCAGACCGGGATCGAGGTCGATTGAACATCGGCCACGGGCCGAGCGGCCCCGCATCTGCGGATCGTCGATCGAGTCATGTCCGGCGCCGGACGAACTAAACGACGATGACGTTCCCGAGGGCGTCGATCGATGAGTCGAATGCGTCGAGAGACGAACCGATCGGCTCTCTCCGTGGTCTTCGTCGCAGTGCGGGAAATTCCCGACAGTTGCCGGAATTTTGCGGCAGTAAAACATGCCGAAAACACGGGTCAGCCGCAGGCGTGCGGGAAACATCCCGCAACCCAGGCGCGGAGAGGCGTCGACCGAGGCGCAGAACCGGCCAAGGGAACGCGAGGAGTGTGGCGCGAAGTGTGCGAGGCGCGGCTCCCACGATGAACGTCTTCGAAGAGCAGTATCCGTTTCCGTTGCAGCAGGTCATCGACCACGCGGAGCGCTTCATCGCGCTCCTCTCAAGTCCGAACGATCACGGCCGGGACTGGAACGGAGCCGGCCGCGCCTGGGTGACGGGCCGCATCGAGGAGCTCGAGACCGTAATCGGAACGTTCGTCGGGGATTGGCGGCGCGGCGAGCTGCCCGACCAGGCGGCGGTCGTGGCCATCTCCTCCTACCTGGAGGCGATGCACGCGGGGGCGGAGCGCTACCTCGGGATGGGTGCCGAGGCTGCGTGCTGCCGGGCCGACGAGCCCAACACGATCCCGGCGATGCCCTACGCCGAGGATCTGGGGACCGCCGACACGCTCCCGGGTTCTCCCGCGGCCCTGGCTGACCTGCGGAGACCGCAGCGCTGACGAAGAGATCGGCCTTCGGCACGGCCCTCGCAAAGCGAGCATCGACATGACCAAGGGGGAATCCGGTGCACGCCACGACGAGGTGATCCGGGCGTCGGCAACGCCGCAGGGAGACGAACCCTTGGCGATCCTTCGCCGGGCGATGCACATCCTTACGGGAGTGAGCCGGCTGCTCGAAGCGCTGTCGCCCGATGATATCCAGGCGATGGCGACCCGGCTGCACAGGGGGGTCGAGCGGCAACAGGACGCGCACGCCGTGTACTGGAGGGTATACGAGGCGCGCCACCGGGTGCTCATGGAGGTGTTCTCGACGCAGCACGCCGAGGTGGCCGGGTGGGCGCGCGCGTACATGGACGTGGTCCATGCCGCAGGAGAAAGAAGGGAACACCCATGAAGCGCGGCGCACCGTGGGTCTGGACCGCCGCGGGAGTCGTCCTCGACCGTGAGCTGGACGGAAGCCTGGAGCAGGTATGGTTGAGCCCCGACCTACCGCCCGAGAAAGACCGGCTCTGGCATCCCCTGGGGGTCGAGCTCTATTGCTGGTTCGGCGATGTCGACGGGCTGAACGCGGGCCTGCGGGCCTTCTGGGAGGCGTTCGGACATGATTCGATCCTCGTCGCCGTCCGGCGCAGGGGCGATACGTGCCGCGTCCTCGCGTACACGGCGGCGAGCGAGGCCATGGTTCATCCCCGGTACCTCGCGGTGCGCCGCGTACTTCGCCCGACCGCCCTGGGCCTGCGCCTTGTGAGGGCGCCGCGATGGGGCGCCCTGGCCGAGGTGCTCTCGTCTCTGGAGCCCGCGTCCGAAGCTGGTGTGCTGAAACTGAGCGGCAGCGGGCGAACATAGGCACGACGCTCGCAAAGGTAAGAACGGGAGGGGCCTATGGACGACGACGACATGGCGCGGCCGCACGGACGCCTTCGCATCGTGTGCAAACCGTCGGAGGACGAGGCGGAGATCGAGCTGCCGCTCCGGATGCTGTTCGTGGGCAACTTCATGGGGCGCGACGAAAGGCCCGTGGACGATCGCGTACCCGTGCATATCGACCGAGACACCTTCGGGAAGGTTCTCGCGGCACACGCGCCGCGCCTGGATCTCACCGTGACGACCGCGGAGGCACGCACCGTTCGCGCGCCGCTGGTCTTTCGGAGCCTCGCTGACTTCGGGCCAGACGCCGTCGCGCAGCAGATCCCCGAGACGCGCCGCGTCCTGGCCCTACGCGACGCGCTGACGACACTCAAGGAGAGCGGCGACGTCACGGCGTTCCGCCAGACCCTCGACGAGCTTCTCGAGGACCCTGCCGCCCGCACACGCCTCCTCTCCACGCTGGGGCTCGCCGAGGTATGAACCTGCGCGAGCGCTTTGAGGTCGAGGCCGAGGCGCTCTGGGGGCAGCTCGGGCGCATGGCTCGCGAGAGCCCCCGGCTCGAGGGTCTCTACGCGCGTGACGCCGATCCGCGCGTGGCCCGCATGGTCCAGTCCGCAGCGTTCGCCTTTGCCGTCGCCGAGAATCGCCTGGACGATGACGGCCAGGCCCTCGTCCGGCCGCTCGTCGCGCGGGCGTCGCCCGAAAGCCTGCGGCCCCGGGCCGCCTCGACGGTCGTCGAGCTATCGGGGGTGGCGGGGCGCGCGGGCAACGTGCAGGGCAGTAGCCTCTCGGCGCGGGTCGGGGCGGAACGAATGCCGTTTCAGATCGCGTGGCCCGTGACGACCGCTCCGATGGCGCTCGAGCAGGTGCTGCTCGACCGACGGGACGCTCGCCGGCAGGTTCTCCGGTTCGCGATCCGGGCGGCGTCGGGAGTCTCGCTCGGCAGGAGCCTCCCCGAGGTGGTGCGCCTCTTCGTCCACTTCGAACCTCGCGCCGTCGCGCTCGACCTCGTGCACGCCCTTCGACGCGGGCCGCCAGGTCGCGCTACGTGGCTCGATGCGAGGGGCAATCGGCTCGCGGACAGCGAGGTCAAGGACGCCGTCCGGTGGGTGCGCGTGGATACGAAAGAGGCGCCTCTGGTCTCGGCGCGCGCCGATCGCTTTGTGTCCGGGACGCTCCTTCGTGACCTCTTCGCTTTCCCGGAAGCGTTCTGCTTCCTCGACCTGCACCTCGGAGCCACGCGGCCGGGCGTCGAAGGCGTCGAGCGCGTCGAGGTCGTCCTGCCGCTCGCTCACGTGGTCGAAGGCGCGTCACACTTCGCGCCACACCACCTGCGCCTCTTCTGTGCGCCGGCCACCAACCAGTTCGTCGGCGCCATCGATCGCCTCCCCGACACGCCGCGGGAGGCGTCGCTCCGCGTCGCGGGCAAGCCGCACGCGGAGATCCTGGAGGTCCGGTCGCTCGTGGCGACGTCCGTGCGAAGCGCGCAGCGGCGGATCCCGCTCCGGTCCTGGGAGACCCCGCCCGACCCCCACACGTTCGAGAGCGGGCAGACGTACTTCACGCTGGAGCAGCGCCTGGGCGTCGAGGAGCGGACCGAGCTTCGCGCAACCTTCGGTCGACTGGACGCCTTCCCGTCGGCCCCGGGGGGCATCGTCGAGGGGGAGGTGCTCGCGAGCGACGGCGCGCTCTGCGCGCGCCTGGGCCTGGGCGATATCGGAGGGGCGCGGGAAGGCGGGACCAACATCACGCGCGTCACCCCCTCGCGGCGGGCTCTGCTCGGGGAGAACTACGCGTGGAGGCTGAGCGCCTACGCCCGCATGCCCGCCGGGCGTCTGGGACGACGAGCGCATCTTGCCGAGCTTCTGCGGCTGCACGATCCCTACGGGGCGCAGGACGAGGCGGTCCACATTCCGCGGCCGATCGTGACGCGTGCCGCCCAGGACCGGGAGCACGAGCTCCCGGACGGAGCGCTTGCCTGGGGGGATCGCTTCACGGTCGAAGTCGATCCCGCGGGCTGTACGGATGGCGCGTTGTGGCTCGTTGGAGAGCTGGTCCACCGTGCACTGGCGGAGCGCAACGAGGCCCTCCGTTACGCGCGCCTCGTCCTGGTCAAAAGTGGCGCGCCCTTTGCTGAGTACGCGCCACGCCAGGGTGCGCGACTTCCGTTCCCCCTTGGATGAAAGGCATCCCGCGTGACGACGGCTCTCCAGGCGATGGCGTATATGAAGGCCAAGGGCTCCGCCCAGGGGATCTTTGCCGACGACAAGTCACGCGCCGGCAAAGACCGAACGCTGTGCCTGTCGGTGGGCTTCCGGGGCGAGGTCCCTCACGACGTCCGCGGCGGCACGCACGCGACGACGCAGCACAAGCCGGTGACCATCGTGCACGTGTGGAGCCCAGCGACCGTGCAGTTCCTGACTGCGCTCTGGGCCAACGAGACGCTCGAGGAGGTGGAGATCGCCTTCGTTCGGCGCGACGGGGGGGGCCAGGAGGAAGAGTACGCGACGTTGAGGCTTGGCAAGGCGACGGTCGCCTACGTGGATCTCAAGACGGGCGAGACGGCGAAGCTTGCCGAAGGGCAGTACCTGGCGCTCTGCGACGTGGGTCTTCGTGCAGAGAAGATCGAGTTCAGGCTCAAGGGCGAGGGCGGACCGCTCGTCGCCTCTTACGACCGGACGAGGCACTCGTGACCCTCTTCGCCGAGATTGGCGGTCGACCCAGCGAGCGCATTCCGCTGCGCGAGGACGTGGCGCGTAGCCTGGAACGGATCTGCGGCACGCGGCGCGAGGCGCTTCTCCTGGCGTCCGAGTACGGCGTCGGGGACGTGACCTCACTCTTCCACTCGTTCCCCATGATCGACGCGTGGGCCGCGCGTCTCGAACGCACGATCACCGTGTACGAGCCCCGCCTCGGCCGCGTGCAGGTCGTGCCCATCGTCAGCGAGGTGCCGGAGCTGACGCTGCGGGCGGAGATCCGTGGGGTCTTGATGGTCGGCGGCCGCCGCTCAGCGGCGCGCTTCTCGGCCACGCTCGACCCGCAAAGCCGGATGAGCGTGAGGTAGGGCGCACGATGGCACGCCTCCCCTACACCGACGTGCGCGATCTCGCGGCTTCGGCCGAGAGGTTCTCGGCGATGCTGCCGGCGCTCGCCGGGGCCCTATCGCAGCCGACGTCGGACGCGCCGCTCGAGCGGACGCGCGAGGGTCTCCTCTACCTCGGAGCTGCATGCATCGATCGCGTGCGCGAGCTCGAAGCGGAGGGGCAGCGCGCTCTCGCCGATGTGGTCGCGCCGGACCTGCTGCGCCCCTTCCCCGCGGCGACGATCCTGGAACTGTCCGTGGAGAAGTCCGGGCGTCGCGTCCCGGCGGGCGCCGAAGTCACGACGAAGGGTCCCCGTCCGTGTCGGTTCCGTACGGTGAGCGAGCTGCGCGTGGGCCCGTGGGGCGTCGAGAACGCTCGCGTCGAGGGGTCGGACACGCTGCGCTTCGATCTGGCCGCTGCCGAAGGGATCTCGCTCGCCGAGGCCGTGGGCGGCATCCGCCCTCGCTTCTTCGTCGACGGGACGCAGGCCGCGCTTCGCCTCCTTGCGCATATCCTCGCGCACACCCAGCGAGCTGAGATGTCCTTCGAAGGGCACGGCGCGGCGGTTCCGCTCGGTGGCGTCGTGCCCTACGGGACCCGCGCCGACCAGACCTTGACGTTCGAGCCGGAGGAGCCGCGCACGGGCCTCGCACTCCTGCGCGAGTACTTCCTGCTCCCCGAGAAGTTCTGCTTCTTCTCGCTCGCCGGCTTCTCGACGGCGCTTCGCGGCGCGTCCGCCCGGCGCGCGACGGTTACGCTTACGTTCCGCGAGCCTCTCCCAGCGCAGGCCACCGCGATGCCTTCGATTCGTGTCCACTGCGTGCCGGCCGTCAATCTCTTCCGCACCTCCGCGGAGCCGTGGGTTTTCGAGGCGGGTCGCACGAATGCGCCGGTACGCGTGGCGGGTCTTTCGTGCGACGAGGGCGGCGCCTACGCGGTGCTCGGGGCCTCCGCGATGGCGCGCGACGGAGGCGACGACGTTCCTCCGGCGCAGCTCCGGCCAGTGCGGCGGTTTGCGGCGGCCAAGAGCGACCCCGGATTTCCGTACGCGTTCTCGACGAAGCTCGTCGCGCCGCCCGGGCGCAGCGAGCCGGAGGTCGTCGTATGCCTCACGAGCCCCCGCGGGCGACCCCCGGTGCTCACGCCGCACGTCATCTCGCTCGACCTCCTGGCGACCAACCGCCATCGCGCCGCTCGCCTCCGGCCCGGCGACCTGACAGAGCCGGGCGCGCGCATGCCGCCCGGCGTGCGCGCCCGCAACATCACCCCGTGCTCGGCGTACCTTCCGCCGCCGGTGGGACCGGAACTGGCGCTCCAGGTGGCCGTACGCGCGGCGGTACCCGACGGCGACGCTCTCTTCGCGCTCCAGTCGCGTCTTCTCGCGCTCGTTCCGCGCTCGGGCGTGGAGCCCGCGACGGTCCGTGCGAGCGTCGCGCGGATCGCAGCCATCCAGCAGCTCGAGGTCGCGCGCGTCATGGACCGGGACGCAACGAGCCGCGGCTACGAAGTGCGCCTTGCGATCGACGAGACGCCCTTCGAAGGGCTGGGCGACGTCGCGCTCTTCGTCCGGCTGCTCTGCGCAGCCTTCGACGCGCAAGCGAGCATCGGCCGCTTCTACCGCTGCGTCGCCACGGCCACGAAGAGCGGCAAGCGCCTGGTGTGGCCACCGGAGGCATCATGAAGGCGCGTCTGATCGACGAGCTTGTGCAGGAGCCCGGGCGCTTCGAGTTCGTCGAGCTCGTGCGCCGGCTCGAGCACGCCCTGACGGCGGACGTGGGGGCACCGGCCGGCGAGCCGGGCGCCGAGCGCATCGCGTTCGCGCACTCGCCCGACCTCACGTTCCCGGTGGGAGACGTCGCATCGCTCAGCGTGGATCGCGGAATCGCTCGCGTCGGCACGACCTTTCTCGGCCTTCTCGGCACGGCCTCACCGTTGACCCCCGAGTGGACCGAAGAAGTCCTCCACGGTGATGACGACGGCGCGCTTCGCGCGTTCTACGACGTCTTTCATCAGCGTGCCCTTTCGCTGCTCTTCTCGGCCTGGAAGGCCCACGCGCTGGAGGGCGGATTCGACCTCTCGGGCGACGACGGTCTGAGCAAGCGCTTGCGGTCGCTCGCCGGCGTCGATGGCTGGACCGACGCCGAGGACGATGCGCTCGACCCGATGGCCGCGGTGGGCCTCAGCGACTACCAGAGAGGCCAGCCCCAGGCCATCGACCTCGAGAGCGCCGAGGGTCTCTTGCGACGCCTCTACCCGGACTGGGACGTACGGCTCAAAGGAGGCGTGGCGCGGTTCGAGCCCTTCACGGAGAGCGAACGCGTCCGTCTTGGACAATCACGCAGTCGCCTCGGCGACACGCTGGTGTACGGCGACGGGAGGGTCGAGGCGCAGACCCTGCTTCGGATTCGAATCGGTCCCGTGGATCGCGAGACCTACGAGAACCTCATGCCCGGGGGCAAAGACTACGGGGACATGGAGCGCCTGACCCGGCGCATCTTCGCCGGGGCGCTCGACGTCGTGATGGACGTGCACGTGGCGGGTGCAGATGCGCCCACATGCACGCTCGGGAGCGGGCGTGGCGCGCGCCTCGGCGTCGACGCGAGGTACGCGGCCGATCGCAAGGCACTGGTGCGTGCGCGGGTACGCCTGGTGCAAGACCCGTCCGCCATACGGCGCGTGTTCGTCTGAGGAGATCTCGATGTTCGCCAAGCCCCACTGGACCCACGGACTCGATCTGGGCCACTCACACTTCGAGATGCTCGATCGCTACCACGAGCAGCTCGTCGACCACCGGCTCACGGCCCTCTTCGATCACGCCTGGGGCATCCACGAGATCCGATGGGACACGCGCGCTCTCGGTGCGGGACAGGTGGCGCTGCGCAAGCTGGACGCGATCCTGCCCGACGGGATGCTCATCGCGTGCGACGACGCGCAGGGAGTCCCGGGACCCGCCATCGCCCTCGGGGACCTCGCTCCGGGGGCTGCCGTGCAGGTGCACCTGGGTGTGCGCCAGGTACGCGCTGGATCCAACGTCGATACTCCGGACTCCAAGGAACGCCGGCGCTACCGGCGAGAGACCGTGCTCATGCCCGATCTGACCGGAGGCTCGGAGCCGTCTTCGATCGAGGGCCTGCGTCCCAACGTCTACCTCTTCCTCGAAGGAGAGCCGCGTCAGGACTTTGTTACCCTTCCGTGCGCGCGGGTCGTTCGCTCCGCCTCGGGACAGCTCGCCTACGACGAGGCATTCGTCCCGCCGGTGCTCTCGATCAACGCTTCTTCGTACCTTCGGAGGGAGCTGCGGCGTGCGTTCGACGCGCTCGTGGCGCGCCAGGGGATCGCCTCGCGATCCTCGCCCCACGATGCAACCGAGGTCGTCCGCCGGTGGCTCGGGAGCATCATCGGATCGTTTGTGCCGCGCGTCGCGGACCTTACCCATCACCGGGTCGTTCATCCTCACACCGCCTACACCGTGCTTGCGGAGCTCGTCGGCGCGCTGGCGCCCTTCACGAGCATCGGCACGATCCCGATCCCGCCCTTCGCGTTCGACCGGCTCGGCCCCGTCTTCGCCAGGCTGTTCTCCGACCTGGCCATGGCCCTCGATGCGGTGGGCGCGGAGAACTACCGGCGCCTGCCGCTCGTTCGCTCCGATCCCACGACGCTCTTCGTCGACCTGAAGGAGCCGGCCATCTTCCGGCAGGACTTCCTCTTGAGCGTGTCTGGAGCCGACGTGGACGATCTTCGCGTGCGGGTGCCGCAGCAATGCAAGGTCGGCGCGTGGCCGCAGCTGCCGGAGATCTTGAAGAGCGCGACCACCGGCGTCCCGCTGAAACACGAGCCCCGCCCGCCCGGCGCGCTGCCTGGCGGCGCCGGGACCCTCTACTTCCGCCTGCAAAGGAGCGAGGCGTTCGAGCTCGTCGTCAAGCATGGCCAGATGGGGATCTTCCACGGGCCGGGGCTGCCCATCACAGACATGGCTCTCTTCGCCGTCGATCCGGGAGCGACCTGATGTCGGCCGCCGTTTCCATGGAGCGCGTCGATCGCGCGATCTCCGCAATCGACCACGAGGTCGCCGGCGTCGTGGACGCGGTGCTTCACGATCCCACGTTCCAGCAGCTGGAGGCGGTCTGGCGCGGTCTTGCGTACGTCGTCGAGCGCGTCGACTCGACCGAGAACGTCGAGCTCGCCCTCTGGAGCTACGCGAAGGAAGAGGCGGAGGAGGACTTCGGAAGCGAGCCCGACGTCACACGCACGCGGTTCTTTCGCTGGGTGTACACGTCTGAGTACGGTCAGCACGGGGGCAGGCCTTACGCCGCCGTCTTCGCCAGCTGGGAGGCTTCCCCGGCGCATGCCGACGTCGCGCTTCTCGGCGGGCTGGCGTCGGTGGCGGCGATGGCGCATGCGCCCCTTCTCCTGGCGGCATCTCCAGAGCTGCTACGCGTCCGTACGTTCGCCGAGCTCCAGGCGATGACCCACCCGCAGGGTGCGTTCGACGGACCGGGGGCTGAGCGATGGGCGAGCTTTCGCAGGAGTGAGGACAGCCGCTACGTCGGGGTGCTCCTGCCGCGCGTGCTCCTCCGCCCTCCCCATCGGGAGCTGAACGGGAGCGCGACCCGCTTCGTCTACGACGAGCGTGCGCTTCGCACGGCCGACTTCCTCTGGGGGAGCCCCATCTTCGCCTTTGCCCTACGCATCGCGGACAGCTTCGCGCGGTACCGCTCGTTCGCGGGGATCCTCGGCGCGGATGACGACGCGCCGCCCCTCTTCGACAGCCACCGGGCGCTCGGACCCTTCCACGTCAAGCCCCCGGTCGAGATCATGCTGTCGCGGCGCCTCGAGCAGAGCCTGAGCGATCTCGGGCTCATTCCGCTTACCTGGGACCCCGTCCGAACGACGCTGCGGTTCACGAACGCGTGCAGCGTGCAGCTGCCGAAGACGTTCGGCTCGGGGGAAGGCGGGCCGGCGGCGACGCTCAGTCACCTCCTCGGAACGCGTCTGCCGCACCTTTTGCTGGTGAGCCGGTTCGCGCACTACCTGAAGGTGCTCGAACGCGAGCACCTCGGTGCGCACCGGGAGCGGGTCGAGATCGAGCGCGACTTGAACGCGTGGATCTCCCAGTACGTCGTGGTCATGGACAGCGCATCGGCGGCGACGCGCCTCAAGTACCCGCTCCGCAACGCGCGCGTGACCGTGTCGGAGATCGGCGGCTCGCCGGGCGTCCACCGCATGGAAGTGCTGATTCAGCCGCACCTCCGCTACATGCGCCAGGCGTTCACCCTGTCGGTCGACGGCAGGGTCGAAGCAAGATGATGAAGCCCTACTGGCCCGCAACCATGCAACTCCAGCCGGCGCACCTGCACGCGCAGGGCGCCTACGTCGAGGACTTGCTGACGGCGCGCACGCTACGGCGTGCTCAGCACGCCTACGGGATCCTCGAGCTCGACATCGACGCGGCGGCGGGCGCCGAAGGCGACGTCGTCGTACGATGCCTCGACGCCATCTTCCCGAGCGGCGCCGTGGCGCACGTCGATGCGTCGGCCACGCTCCGGCGCAGGGTCACGGCTGCCGGAGACGCATCGCTCGACGTCTATGTGGCACTCCCCCACGCGATCGCGCGCGGCCCGAACGTCTCCTTGCAGGGGGGACCCGCACGTTCGACGCGATTCGTGGCGCCAGCCCGCAGGGATTCGTCCCATCTTCCTCCGATGCGCACGAACCCGGAGATCCTCTTCGAAGGCGAGAGCCTGGAGGAGTTCGAAGTGTTGCGGCTAGGACGCGTCGCGCGGTTCGGCAAGAGCCTTCGCTTCGAGCCTGGCGCGCTGCCGACAGTGCTTCGCGTGGCCGCCTCGGTCGTCGTGGGCGACGGCCTTCGGGAGCTGGTCCAGGCGTGCGACCGCCGCCGCGAGGAGCTCGTGCGCTACCGGGCCGATCACCCGCTCAAGCTCGGAGCGGTCGTCCCCCTGGAGCTGCCCGGGCTGCAGCTCTCCGTCGTCCTCCAGCGCTACCTGCCTTTGCTCCGCGATTACGCCGCGCGACGCTGCGTCCACCCGCATGCTCTTTACCGGACGCTCGTGGGCTTGCACGGGGCGCTCTCGGCGTTCGCATCGCCGGAGATCGCCCCCGCCTACGATCACGAGGACCAGGGCCGCGCCTTCCCGTGGCTCTTCGAGCGCATCGCACGGCTCGCGCACGAGGCCGCGCGCGACGCAACGACCGTGCTGCCGTTCCGGCGAATGGACGAAACGACGTTTCGTCTGGCGTTCAAGCGCGGCGACCTCGCGGGCAAGAGACCGATGCTGGTCCTCCGCGGCGGCGACGAAGCCTTCCTGCGCGACCGCGTACCGAGCCTGCTCAAGATAGCCAGCCCTGCCGCGATCAAGTCCATCCTTCACTCCGCATTGCGTGGCGTCGCCGTCGCCGTGGAGTTCGATCCGCCGCCGATCATCCCGCGGCAGGCGGACGTGGTCGCGTACCGCATCGATCTACGGGATCGGCACTGGCTCGACATCGAGGACCGGATGGAGATCCAGCTGCAGCTCGTCGGGGCCCCGGTGACGCTCGAAGCGTTCCTCTACGGAATCGAGAGACTGGTGTAGTGGAGGACCGCATGCAGACCGAGCTAAAGCTGGTGGGCGCGGGCCCGTCCTCGCGGCCCTTCTCTACGGCTTCGAGCGCGTGGTCTAGCGGTTTTTCGCTGATGCGCGCGTTGGTTGCGGGAGCGTGATCTGGGAAGGAGGTGATGGCTCGTGTGCACGAATGTTGCTCGGAGAGTTCCGCGTGTTCTTCCTATTGCGTGCACGCGATGCATTCCGGCTCGTCGCAGTCTCACTGGTAGCCCTGCTATCTCTGATTGCGATTCTCGTTGCGGCCTGGTGCCTCGCCTCTCGGTGAGCGCGGACCCAATGGGAGAAAGATGACTGTCGGTCCAGGGTCCTGCCCGCGTTGCCGAGAGGCCTTGATCGAACGCTTCCTGCAAGAGGCGACATTGCTCGCCTGCGGCTTTTGCGGTGGCGTATGGCTCGACACTCGCGCGTGCCAGGTGGTCATGCAGGGCGCATCGCGGGACCTGGTGGAGCTGGCGGAGCGCGCAGAACGGCAGGCCAAGGTTGCGACTGACACGGCGGCGCCGGCCTTGTGTCCAGTCTGCGCAAGGACGCTCCTCATGGGAGAAGTGCCCGGCACGGCAACGGAGATCCACAGTTGCGCCGCTCACGGGACGTGGTTCGATCCCAACGGCCTGCGCCGGGTGGCGTTCGCTTTCGCTGACGCGGTTGAGCCAGAACCTCCAGTCACGTCCTTCGGGGAATGGATCCAGCGGCCACCGTTGACCAGGCGGTCCAAAGGGTGAGACACCGACGGTATGTCTGACTTTGCCGAGCTACATGTCACGTGGGAGGAGGTGGTCGAGCTCGCACGCCGGAGCGAGGACGGCAAGGGCGGTGATCCCGTGTTGAGCTCGCAGCGGCTTGCTCGTCTCGTCGTCCAGTTCCACTCGCAGACGGTTGGCGCCAACGTGGTGCGGCGAAACAGCCCCTCCCCCCGGCAAAGCTGACCTTGGCGTTTCACCACCGCACCTCTCCCGGCCATCGGCCGGCGCGCCGGTGACATCGCGCGGGCGACCACGCAAGCGCTGGGGGGCTGGGATGGCGAGTCTTGCGTCCCGCACGGCAAGAGCCCTACTTCGGCAGTCCGCCCTTCTCGCCGGGAGCGGCATCGGCTCGCGACGCTTCTGCGGTGACGGCGGAGAGCTCCTCCTCATCGGCGAGCGGCTCGCGTGGGAGCTGGTCGAAGAACCCGCCGCCCCTCGAAATCTGCTGGGCTACGTACTGCAAGAACTGGCGGAACCGAGCCTCCGCCGAGGCGAGGGCCGACTTGCGGGCGTCCTGAGGAATGCTCGGAGTCTGAGCGAACCACATCCAATGTAGTCCGCGCCTTGTACCACTTCGGTCGTAGCGTTTCGGACCTGGCTCGGGCCTGCCGCTTGATGGGCGAAGGGGCCTACGACCGCCTACACGCCGGGGCTGCGCTTCTTGCCGCGGCGTCCGCGTCGGGGCAAGCACCTCCTGCGCAGAGCGACCCCGCGCTGCAGGCCGTTGCCAAGCAGTTCGAAGAAGGCAAGCGCCTCTTCCGCGAGGGCACGCAACAGAGCGACCCGGTCAAGTTGGAGCGCGCCTACTTCGACTTCAAGGCCGCGTATGCCGTGTATCAAGGCAAGGGGACGCTCCTCAATCTGATCGAGACCGAGCTTGCCACGACGAGAACCGCACGCTCGAGACGCTCGTCGGAGCAGTGAACCGAACGCTGCCTCCGACGGGGAGCAACGCAACGCTGGACGAGAGGCCGATCGCGGCGAACCAACCTCGCGACGCCTGGGGGCGGCCGACGACGCTGGTCGGCATCGTACCTCCGGCCCATCGCGACGAGTCTGCTCCGCCGTCACGCCTCACGCCGGCGCACACGCCCACCGCTCCCGTCCAGCAGGCGGCGGCATTCCCCCTCCTTCCGGCTCCCGTCGGTCCAGAACCCGACGAGCTCCTCTCGCGCCTCGGCGGAGATAACGGACAGCGCCCGATGGGCCCCCACGCTTCGCAGTTGCCCGCTCCAGCCGTGGGGTGGTCTCCGCAGGGGACCGGTCCTTCGCCGACGTGGCCCATGGAGGCGCAAGCAGGACATCAGGGTGCGCCATGGGTTCGCGACGCGACCCCCGCGACGAAGACGCCCGACTCTTGGCGTCGGGTCCAGGCGGCGACGGAGATCGTCGACCGAGCTCCCGCACTGGCTGCCGTTGGGTCGGATCTCATGGATCAGGCCAAGGCGCGCGTCAGGCTGGCCGGGCCCGCGGCAGGCAGGTCTACGGTGACCGGGCCGCCGCCCCCCCGGCCGGCAGAAACCAGCGGGATGGGGGTCTTTCGGACGGCGGACGCAGCCGCGCCGGGCTCCGTCGCCCCTCATCCGAATCTGGTGCGAATCATCGCGCTCCTGACGGCGACCGGTGCGGTCATGCTGCTCGGCGCCGTCGTCGCGATCCTCGTGGTGCGCAAGAGCCACATCCGCGCTGCAACGTCCACGATGCAGTCCGGCGTAGCCGCCCCACCTCCGATCACGACGACAGCGAGGACACTTTCACCAAGGCGCTCCCGGCGATTGTGCTCCCTTGCGGTGCGCAGCTCCGATGGAGGCCGTTCGAGTGGCGGGACCGATCCACGTCATCGGGAGGGCCGCGCGGGGGCTGGATCACCGACTGCGAGGCGGCCCACCGACGCTGCGAGGGCGGCTGCTACGACCGCGGATCGGACGACAACGACGAGCTCACCGGACAAGGGCTCGCGTGTATCGAACGGTGCGGGCAATCTTGGACGAGGTGCGGGAAGTGAGGATGGCCGACCCTCACGCCACGTTCTGACGGGGTGGGATTCAACGCAGATCGCGCACTACGAGACAAAGGGTGAGCAGAGCGGCCAGGCCCGTCGAAATGGCACCAATTATCAGCCAGCGTCGCTGCCTCCGTTACCTGGTGTCCCGTGCCAGCTCGCAGGCCGCCTTCGACTGGATCGTCGAGCGAACCCATAAGAGCGGTTTCCCCGCAGTTGCCCGTACCACAAGTCTCTTCACGTCCGATCACGTCGCGCTACGTCGTGCTCCGGAACAAGCCTTCGCCGAGAAAACCGTGATCATGCGTGAAAACTCGCCCTTTGTGGATCGGCGGAAGGCTGTCCAGGTTCACCCCGCACCATCGGCATAGGTGAAATAGAGTGACCGCACGAAGCGAGCTATTCGACGATGCTTTCCAGGAGGAGTTCGCATGCATGTACCGCGCGACCGGAGCCGGCGAGGAGGCCCATCCGCCGGCCCTCCTATGCATGGTGGTGTTGCTCCAGGGCTACGTCGGCGCTTCGGACGCCGAGGCTGTAGAGCTGTCCCTTGTGGACCTCCGCTGGCAGATGGTCCTGGACTGCCTTGGAGCGACGGCCCCGCCGTTTTCGCAAGGAGGGCTTGTGGCTTTCCGTGAGCGCACGATCGCGCACGAGATGGACTGGGTGCTGCCCGACCGGACGGTCGCCCTGGAGCGCTCGGGCGCGATGACCGAGGCCGACGGACGTACGGTGTCCAATGCTCTGCGCGCCGCGATCGACAGCCGCCCTTTAGCGGGCGCCGGGAAAGTTGAAGAAACGATCAACCTTCTCGGCCACGCCAGGGTGACACGCGACGTACTCGCGCCATCAACGCGTTGGGTCCTCCGGGAGAGGCGAAGGAGGTCAGCTTCCGCGCCGCACTGATCAGGACACCTCGCGCGGGATCAGCCGGCGAACGGGGTGGAGGGTAGACCTCGCACACCACAGTCGACGGCGAACAGACTGCCGGACAGCGGGGCGGCGGACAGCTCCTCCGGGGTCAAGGTTTCGCGCGCCGTGGTCACATAAAGGGTGTCGAGGTCGGGACCACCAAAGGTGCAGTCGGTCGCGCGGGACACCGGGAGCGTGACCATGCGCTCGAGTTTGCCCTCGGGATCGTAGCGGCGGATCTGCCCCAGGCCGACGATGTTGCTCCATACGCCGCCTTCCGCATCCACCGTCATCCCATCGGGAAAGCCGCCTTTGTCTCGGTCCAGGGTGACGAAAGTCCGTCGGCCGGAAATGGCACCGGTGGCGACGTCGAAGTCGTAGGCGAAGATGGCGTAGCGAAAGCTCTCGGTGAAGTACATCGTGCGGCCGTCCGGGCTCCAGCCGCTCCCGTTCGCACAGACCACCTGGGTCTGCATGCGCGTGCACACGCGCTCGGCGTCCAGCCGGTAGAGACTGCCCGCCGGCGCGGACCAATTCGTGGCGTCCATGGTGCCGGCCCAAAAGCGGCCCGCGGGGTCGCACTTGGCATCGTTGAAGCGGTTGCCGGGCAAGTCGAGCTCGAAGCCGACGAGCCGCTGCAAAGATTGATCGGCGGGATGGAACAGAGCGAACTCCTTCTTCAAGGTGACAATCAGGCCGCCCGAAGCGTGCAGCCCGATCGCCGTCACGATCTCGGGAAGGTGGAAGCTCTCGTTATGGCCGGTCGACGGGTCGAAACGATGCACCTTTTGCCCCTGGATATCGATCCAGTAAAGTCGCTTCTCCTCGCCGCTCCAGACCGGGCATTCCCCCACCGTGGCCTGCCAGGGAAGGATGCAGCGCACGCGTTCGCTCGAAAGGGACAGGACGGTCATCCGGCATCCTCGCGGTGAAAGAAGTGCTTCCATCGGCCGACCCAGCCGGGATGCCCCTCGGTGTGCCGGCCGCCGAACCGAGTGCTCAGGACGCCGCCGGCGATCACCAGCAGCGCACCCGCCACCGCGAGCATCCCGGGCGTATCGTGCCAGACCACCCAGCCGAGGAGGCCCGAGAACAGGACCACGGTGTAGTTGAAGGGCGCGATGCGGCCCGGCGGCGCATGTCGGTAAGCCAGAATGATGAGCAGCTGGCTCGAGGCCATCATCAGTCCGACCCCCGCCAGGAAGAGCCACTCGCGCGCGGTCGGCCGGCGCCACGTCCAGATCGCCAGGGGGGCCGACGCCATGGACGAGAAGAGGAAGTAGTAGAAGAGGATGCGCCATCCCGGCTCCGTCGTCGCCAGCTGGTTCACGGCGACGAGGGCCAGCGCGGAGCACAGCGCCGCCGTGATCGCGATCAGCGCGACCGGGTTGTCCAGCAGCGCGCGGCTTGGTCGCAGGATCAGGATCACGCCGACGAAGCCGAAGAGCAGGCTCGCGCCCACCACGCCGCTGATATGCTCTTTGAGCCAGATCCAGGTCACCAGCGGGATGAACAGGGGCGCCGAGTTGGACAGCAAGACGGCGTCCGCGAGCGGCATCCTCTTGACCGCCACGAACATCAGCACCTGGGAGAGCAAGCCCGCGCCCGCGCGCAGGGCGTGCAGCACCACTCGCGAGGTGCGAAGGCTGGGAACGTCGGTGCGCAGCGCCCACGGCGCCAGCAGGCACAGGCTGAACGCGCTCTGGAAGAACACCAGCATCCCGGTCGAGATCCCGACCAGAGCCTTGCCCAGGGCGCTCATCACTGCCACGCAGGCGAACGCCGCCACGATCAGCAGTGCTCCGAGCGCCGCCGACGACCGCGGAGGGGACGGGGTGGTCACCGCAGCCGTTCGAGCAGATGGTCGCCGACGCGGAGGGCGTTGGCCATGATGGTCAGCGAAGGGTTCACGGCGCCGCTCGACGCGAAGAACGAACCGTCGACCACGTACAGGTTGTCGACGTCGTGCGTACGGCAGTTGACGTCGAGGACCGACTGCGCGGGATCGGAGCCGAACCGGCAGGTGCCGTTCTGGTGCCCGACACCCTCGAGGGGGATGCGCTTCTTGAAGTAAGCGCGCAGGTGAAACCAGTGTTCGGCGTGCCCCGCCTGCTTGAGGAGGGCGATCCACGTGTCGCGCAGACGCTCGAACGATTCGACGTTGTTCGGTGTGTAATCCAGCCGGACCCTCCCCCCCACGATCTGCACCCGGTTGTTGGGATCGGGCAGATCCTCCGTGGTGAGCCACCAGGGAACGGCGTGGGTGGTGAGCGTCTCCAGCACGAACTTGGGGGTGAGCGGCGGAGCGTCCTGTTTCATCATCTCCGAGTGGAAGGAGCCCACCGGCTGGATGTTCCCCATCGGGAAGGGGTAATTCGCGTCGCCGAAGTAGAAGTCGTTGAGCGTCAGCGTCTTCATGTAGGAGGCAGGGTTGGGCTCTTTGCCGATGGCCAGGATGGCATCGGCCTGGTGGAACATGAAATGACGCCCCACCATGTCCGAGCTGTTGGCCAGCCCGTGGGGGTGTCTGTCGTCGGCGCTCATCAGAAGGAGCGCGGCCGAGTTGATGGCGCCGCAGCATACGGCGACTACGTCACCGCAGAAGCGCGCGGCCTTGCCCGAGCCGTCGATCTCCGCCTCGACGGCCTCGACGGCGGTCCCGGTCGCGCTGGTGAGGAGCCGCGTGACCTTGGCGCCGGTGACCAGCGTAACGTTCGGCAGGTGCATGATCTCGCGGATGCAGTTGACGTCGGAGTCGGATTTTGCGTGCACGAGGCAGGGGTAGCCGTCGCACGTGTCGCAGCGGATGCATCGGCTCTCCAGGGGATTCCCCTCGTCCCGCTGCAGGCCGAGCGGGCAAGGAAAGGGCCGGAGGCCGAGCTTCCGCAGATCGTCCTCGACCTGCTGCATGCGCGGCTCGTTGGGGATTGCCGGATACGGGTACTCCTCGCTTCGCGGCGGCTCGGTCGGGTCGAGGCCCTGCTTGCCGTGAACGCGGTAAAGCCTCTCCGCCTTGGTGTAATAGGGCTCGAACACGTCGTACGAGACGGGCCATGCGGGGGAGATGCCGCCCTTGTGGTGAAGGACGGCGAAGTCTTCCTTGCGCAGTCGAAACAGCGCCGCGCCGTAGACCTTGGTGTTCCCACCCACCCAGTATCCCGTTCCCGGGTGAAGATCCCGGCCTTCGCGATCGGTCCACACGTCCCTCGTGTGGTACCGGTTGTCGAGAAACACCGCCTTCGTGTTCCAGTTGGCCTTCTCCCTCGGCAAGAACGAACCGCGCTCGAGGATCAGGATGCGCTTTCCTGCCTGGGCGAGGTGATAGGCGAGCGTGCCTCCGCCGGCGCCGGTCCCGATGATGACGACGTCGTATCGCTCCTGCACCGTCATGCGACTTCTCGTCGGATCGGTCGGGGGCGCATCGAGCTCAGTAGCCCCCCGACTGGCGAAGCATCCCGCCGTCCATGAAATACGTGGACCCCGTCACGTAGCCCGCCTCGTCCGAGGCCAGGTAGACGGCCAGGCCGGCGACCTCTTCCGGCTTCGCCCACCGGGTCAGCGGGATCTCCGCCATCAGCGCCCTCTCCATCTCCGGCTTGGCCTCCACGTCGGCATCGATGGGCGTGAAGACAGCGCCGGGGCCGATGTTGTTGACAGTGATGGCATGCCCGGCGAGCTCGACGGCGATGGTCCTGGCGAGCATTCGAAGGCCGCCCTTGCTGGCACAATACGCGGCGTTGCCTGGCATGGGCAGATCCTCGTGGACCGAAGAGATGTTGATGAGTCTGCCCCCCTTTCCCTGCTGGATCATGCGGCGGGCGGCGGCCTGGCAGACCAGGAAGGGGCCCACCAGGTTGACCGCCAAGATCTTCTGCAATTCTTCGATCGGGTAGTCGACGAACGCGGCCTTCTTCTCGATGCCGGCGTTATTGACCACGACGTCGATCGCGCCGAACGCCGACACCGCGGCCTCGATGAGGCGCTGGACCTCGTCGGGACGGGAGACATCGGCCTCGACGGCGATGCTGCGACCGCCGAGACCCGCGATGGCTGCTTCGGTCTGCTTGGGCACGCTCGGCTCGCCGACGTAGTCGACCACGACGGCGGCGCCCTCGCGCGCGAAGCGGATGGCGATGGCCCGGCCGATGCCCGTTCCTGCGCCCGTGACGATGGCAACCTTGTCCCGCAAGCGCATGCTGGGTCTCCGGATCTCTCTTACCCGATGCGCGGTGGGTCGACCAGCCGGCGTCCTGGCGGCCGCGGCCGTCCCTTGTTTGCAGACTCCTGCCCTCGCATGCCGGACGCGGCCGTCGCGACTTGAAAGAAACAAGATGGCAGATGCAGCAGGGCGCCTTGCGCTGCCTACCCGCGTGACCTACGACCCTCGCGGGAACTACCAACGCGAAATCACCATGCGGGGGGGTAAGAGGGAGGCGCGGATGCTGCGAAGCCTGAAGGATCTCGACCCGAAGCCCCCTGGGCCGATCTCGAACGGGCCGGCATGACGTCATCGCCCCGTTTCGCCCCCGGCCGACCGGGAAGCCCGGCGCGCTGGACCTCCAGCGCCAAGACGGGAATTGGCACGACGCTCAGCCCCAAGAGCCGCGTTTGGTTCACGTTGAGCCACGGCATCTTCAACGAGATCTATTATCCCAGTATCGACCAGGCCTGCGTACGCGACCTGGGGCTGATCGTCACCGATGGAGACGCCTTCTTTTCGGAGGAAAAACGGGACGCCGATTCGTGCGTCCACCGGTCAGCGGACGGCGTCCCGGCCACTCGTCTCGTCAACACCTGCAGGGAGGGCCGGTATCGAATCGAAAAGGAGACCGTAAGCGATTCCGATCGCGACGCGGTGTTGCAGAGCGTGCGCTTCTTGCCACTGCGAGGCGAGCTATCCACCTATCGCCTGCACGTTCTGCTCGCGCCGCACCTCGGAAACCAGGGCGGCGACAACACCGCCTGGGTGGACGACTTCGAGGGGACGCCACTTCTCTTTGCGCGCCGAGAGGGAACCGCCCTCGCGCTGGCATGTTCGGCTGTTTGGTTGAAGCGGTCGGTAGGCTACGTCGGGTGCTCCGACAGTTGGCAGGACCTGAAGGCGCACAAGACGATGACCTGGGAATACACCCACGCCGATCATGGCAATGTCGCTCTGGCTGCGGAAATCGAACTGCGCGCCTCCCGGGGCGCGTTCGTCCTGGCGCTCGGGTTCGGCAGCGACCCTGCCGAGGCGGCGCGGACCGCCATCGCGAGCCTTCGGAGCGGGTTCGACAAGGCCAAAGCGGACTATCTCGCCGGGTGGCACGACTGGAAGAGAACCAACACATCTCCGCGGGACGGGCACTCCCTACCCGGTGATCTGTCGCCGGTCAGCCTGGCCGTCCTTCGGGCGCACGAATCCAAGACGGCGCCCGGCGGTGTGATCGCCAGCCTCTCGATCCCCTGGGGCTTCAGCAAAGGTGACCAGGACCTCGGCGGCTACCATCTCGTCTGGTCCCGGGACATGGTCGAGACGGCAGGTGGCTTGCTGGCCGCTGGCGCGCACGAGGACGCACGTCGTGTGCTTTCCTATTTGCGAACGACGCAGCAGCCGGACGGTCACTGGTCGCAGAACATGTGGCTGGACGGATCGCCATACTGGAACGGAATCCAGATGGACGAGACGGCGTTGCCCATCCTCCTCGTGGACCTGGCGTTTCGCCAGAAGGCCCTGGAGGAGGCCGATGTGGTTCAACTGTGGGACATGGTGCGGCGCGCAGCGGGTTACCTCGTACGAAACGGCCCGGTCAGCCCACAGGACCGCTGGGAGGAAGATCCGGGGTATTCGCCGTTCACCGTTGCCGCGCAGATTGCGGCGCTCCTGGCGGCCGCGGATGTGGCTGATTTGAGCCACTGCGCTGCGGTCGCGGGTTATCTTCGCGAGCTCGCTGACGTCTGGCACTCGTCCATCGATCGCTGGATGTATGTCTCGGCGACGGATTGGTGCAGGCGGTTCGACGTCGAAGGATACTATATTCGAATTGCCCCGAAAGAGACCGGCGGAGACATTGCTCGTTTCGCGAGCGGTGTGCGGATCAAGAACGTCGCGGCCTCCGAGGACACCCTGGCCGCCGCCCATCTGGTGAGCCCCGATGCCCTCGCGCTGGTGCGCTTCGGCGTCCGCGCTGCCGACGATCCGCGCATGCGCGATACGACCAAGGTCATCGACGCGCTGCTCAAACTCGAGACGCCGACCGGACCCACATGGCATCGATACAACGGCGATGGCTACGGCGAGCACGAGGACGGGAGACCGTTCGACGGAACGGGGATTGGCCGTGGCTGGCCCTTGCTGACCGGGGAGCGGGCCCACTATGAGCTGGCGGGTGGACACCTGGATCGTGCGAAGGCGCTCTTGGCGGCCATGGAATCCTTTGCCAACGAAGGCGGCCTCATCTCGGAGCAGGTCTGGGACTCGCAAGACATAGAGGAGCGCGAGCTCCACCTCGGCCGGCCGTCGGGTTCGGCCATGCCACTCGTGTGGGCGCACGCCGAGTACCTCAAGCTGCGACGATCGCTGGAAGACGGTCGACTCTTCGATCTGCCACCGCAAACGGTCCGGCGCTACCTCACCGACCACACCGAGTCCCCATTTCGGGCCTGGCGGTTCAACCACAAGATCCGATCGATGCCCGTGCGAAAGACCCTGCGCATCGAGACGTTGGCGCCGGCCCTCGTTCATTGGAGTTCCGACGGCTGGCGTACCGTCCAGGACGCGACGACGCGTGACACGGGACTGGGGATCCACACGGCGGATCTGGGGACCCGGACGTTGTCCGGCGGCCAGCGGGTCGATTTCACGTTTCACTGGCGCGACGCCGACCGTTGGGAAGGTGTCGATTTTTCCGTTGGGATCGACTCCGCCCCGAGCAACGCTCCTTCATCGGTGGAAAAGGCCGGCCATTGAAGCACGGGAGCAAGATCGCGGGAAGAAGGCTGGTATATGCCGCCACCGGGATATCCGCGCTGGGTGGCCTTCTCTTTGGTTATGACATCGGCGTCATCTCCGGTGCGATCCTGTTCATCAAGAAAGACTTCTTGCTCTCCTCGGCGCTGGAAGAGGTCGTCGTCAGTTCCGTCTTGCTCGGATCACTGGCCGGCGCGGCCGTCGGGGGCGTCCTCGCCGATCGCCTCGGTCGCCGCAAGTTGTTGATCGTGACCGCGTTGGTTTTCGGCGCGGGTGCGGTCGGGGCTGCCCTCGCGGCGGGGACGGCGTGGCTGGTGGTCGCCAGGGTCGTCGCGGGTGCCGCTATCGGTGTGGCGTCCTTCGTCTCGCCACTGTACATCTCAGAGATTGCTCCCGTCGAGATCCGGGGCAAGCTCGTCTCGATCAATCAGGTGGCCCTCACGAGTCCGCGTTGGCTCCTCGGGCGCGGACATACCAATGAGGCCCGGACCGTCCTGAAGCGCATTCGGGTTCCAGGGAGGGTGGAAGGCGAGCTGACGGAGATTCGCGGAGGGCTGGCGCAGCAGAAGGGTCGCTGGTCCGAGCTTTTTAGTCCATTGTTGCGACCCGCCATGATTGTGGGCGTGGGACTCGCCGTCGCCCAGCAAATCACCGGGATCAACACGGTTATTTACTACGCGCCCACCATACTCAAGTTCGCAGGCCTGTCTTCTGCATCAGTGGCCATCCTGGCCAGTGTCGGGGTAGGGGTGGTCAATCTCGTCTTGACGTTGGTGGCCATGCAGCTCATCGATCGGGTGGGGCGGCGGCCTCTGTTGCTGGCCAGCCTGGGGGGAATGGCGCTGAGCCTTTTCGCCCTGGGGCTGGCGTTTTCGCTCCCGCAGCTGGCCAGCCACTTGGGATTGTTTGCGGTGACCGGCCTCATGGCCTATGTGGGTTGTTTCGCCGTGGGACTCGGGCCGGTCTTCTGGCTGCTGCTCTCGGAGATCTATCCGCTTCGCATACGCGGCCGGGCGATGAGCGTGGCCACGGTCGTCAATTGGAGCGCAAATCTGCTCGTGGCCTCGTCGTTCTTGACGCTGACGCGCCTGTTGGGGAAGGCTTATACCTTTTGGTCGTATGCCGCCGTGAGCACGGGGGCGTGGATATTTGCGTTTTTCTTCGTGCCCGAAACCAAGGGCCGCAGCCTCGAGGAGATTGAGGCGCACTGGCGGGCCGGGAAACACGCGCGAGACTTTTGAGGCCCGGCCAATGCAAAGTGGGAAGACGACCGCCTTGACCCTCGCGCCGACTCGGGACGGCTCCATGGACTGTGCTCTGGGCACCGGACACTCATGATGGCGGAAGCTGTCCTCATCGGCGATCTCGAGCGGTGGCGGGAGTGCCGCGACTGCGGTCTCTTCCAGCGGCTGCCGGCCATCCCGGCCGGGGAGGCGGCGATCTGCGCGCGGTGCGACGCGCTGCTGCGCAGGGCAGCGCCCGCCGCGATTCACCTGGCACGCATCAACACGGTGACGGCCTCGATTCTCTTCGTCCTCGCGCTCTCGCTCCCGCTCGTGGACCTGAACGTCCTCGGACGGTTCTCGAGCGCGACGGTGTTCTCGGGTCCGGACATGCTTCGGGACCGGGGCCTTCCGGCGCTCGGACTCGTGGTTCTGGCAACGCTCATTGTCATGCCGGCGGTGAAGCTCGCCCTCGATCTCATGGTTTTTTTCGGGGTCTGCGCCCGGCGGCCACCCGCCTGGCTTCCCTGGCTCTTCGGCTGGCGCGACCACGTCTCGCCGTGGGCGATGGTCGAGGTGTTTCTTCTTGGCTCCTTCGTGGCCTATACCCGGCTCAAGGCGCTGGCGCACGTCCACGTCGGTGCAGCGGCCCTGGCCCTCGGCGGGGTGATGCTCTGCATCGTGGCGACCGACGCCACCCTCGACCGTGAGGCGATCTGGCGGGCACTGCACGCAAAGAGGCCTCACTCCGCGCCGGAACGACCGCGGCCGTCTCCGCTGCCGCAGGAGGGACGAACGGCCCAGTTGATCGGTTGCGACGAGTGCGCGTTCGTGGACCATGCGACCGAGGGCGAAAGGTGCGGTCGCTGCCGTCACCGCCTCTCCGTCCGGAAAGGAGGCACCGACCGGGTCTGGGCCCTCCTTCTGGCCGCGGGGCTGCTCTACATCCCCGCCAACGTCCTCCCGGTGATGACCGTCGAGCGGTTGGGCAAGGGAGGACCGACCACGATCGTGAACGGCGTCATCGATCTGGCGCGAAGCCATATGTGGCCACTGGCCGTGCTTGTCCTCCTGGCCAGCCTCGTCGTTCCGGTATTCAAGCTACTCTCGGTCGCGGCCATGTTGCTCATGACGCGTCGCCGCTCGGCCTGGCAGCTCCGGGGTCGGACGCGATGGTTCCGACTGGTCAAGGCCATCGGCCGCTGGTCCATGATCGATATCTTCGCGATGGCCGTGCTGGTCGGGGTGGTGCGCTTTGGCGCGATTGCCACCGTCCTTCCCGGTCTGGGTGCCGGAGCCTTCTGCACGGTCGTCCTCCTCACCATGGCAGCCACCGAGATGTTCGATCCCCGACTGATGTGGGATGCAGCCGGGCTCGCGGAACGAGCGTTCGAACGGACTGGGAGCCGCCGATGAGCACGGAACCGGAGCCGGAGCCGCAAGAGGCCAAGGTCAAACCGCATGGGAGGCTTTCGCCGGTCTGGCTGATTCCGATCGTCGCGGCCGGGCTCGTCGCCTACCTGGGGTATTCGTCGTTCGAAAATCGCGGCCCCACCGTGACCCTGGTTCTTGCCACGGCCGAGGGGCTGACGGTCGACGAAACGCGGGTCGAGCACAAGTCCGTGCCCCTGGGGACGGTGGAAGGCATCACCCTCGCACCGGACATGAAGAGCGTCATCGTCAAGGTGAGGATGGTCGGAGGCACCAAGGCGATGTTGACCGACCACGCGCGCTTCTGGGTGGTGCGACCGCGCCTCTCGGCCGGCAGTTTGACCGGAATCGAGACGCTCGTCTCCGGCGCCTACATCGAGGTCGATCCAGGCGAGCCGGGTGGGAAAAAACAGCAGGAGTTCACGGCGCTCGCGCAGCCGCCGGGACGCGAGTCGGACGAGCCAGGGCGTGTTTTCGTGCTCAAGGCAAAGCGCCTCGGAACGCTCAGCGCGGGAGCGCCTCTCTATTACCGCGACGTCGAAGTCGGCGAAGTCCTTGGTTATGAGCTCGGCGACGGGCTTGGTCCGGTGACCTTGCGCATCTTCGTGCGCGAACCCTTCGACCGGTTCGTCCACCC
>Ga0302324_100005349_pt1 | contig 27980 bp, 28 predicted proteins | sample Palsa_T0_1_FD_201949 | JGI IMG/M metagenome (GOLD analysis project Ga0302324, IMG submission 201949) | Peat permafrost microbial communities from Stordalen Mire near Abisko, Sweden - Palsa_T0_1 | ecosystem: Environmental > Terrestrial > Soil > Palsa > Peat permafrost | place: Sweden: Abisko...
GATTGTCTAATCCAGCTCATTGCTTGCTTCCTTCACGAGAATCGACCATCGGCGGTTCCCCAAATGACGTGGCAGCCTTGCGGCCGCCGAGCGTTAGCGGTTTTTTTTGTCTGCCTTGTCGAGTGCCTGCTCGACGTTGCCGGCCTGCTTCTGCAGCTTGCCTTCCACCTGCCTGGCGGTACCCTTTACCTGTTGCGTCCTATTGCCCGTCAGCTCACCAACCTTTCGTTGGACTTTGCCGGCTACATCCTTGGCGGTTCCTTGCACTTGATCGCGGTTCATGGTGTGCTCCTTAAAATGCAATGTATGGGCTCGTTCCAGGCTGCATCTGTCGCTGTGCCTGGGATGGGTGCTTCACAGACGCGCCAGGCGCCCAAGTAAATAGCCGACGACGAGTACGCCAGCGACTGCAGTTAATGGACGTGCTCGTATCGAAGCGCTCGCCGATTCCGTGAATCGGGTCGTTACTTGCTGTGCTTGCTCAAATGTCGCTGACGCCCACTGCGCCGTAGAATCGGCGGTATCGGCGGCGACGTCGACCGCGCGATGGACTGCCGCAGCGGAACGATCGACCTGCACGGTAGCCTTGTCCGCGACTTTGTCCGTTGTCTTGTGCGCAGTCAGCGCCGCGGCTTCTACAGCGGAATTGGTCGCATTCGTCAGGTTATTGCCACTTAGTGTCGCGGTGCGTTCCATGGTTTTTGCTCTCCATCGGGTTGCGTTGGGAAAGGACGGTGAATCTGTAACGCCGCTATATTGCCCGTCTGTCAAATCTGCGCCATCGGACCCAGTCTGAATGCGTCGTAGGACAAACGCGCCTTTGACGGACTCAACCTCTGGGTTTGACGTGACGATGCAATGGTCTCTGTCCGCCTTTGCCTGGTCGCCAACGGCTGGGGTGCCTCAGGAACGCCGTTTCAGAATCTCCCGGAATGCGGCCAATGGGCCCATTGCGCGGTGTCGTCTTGCGGATTAACCTTGGTTGAAAGCGCAACGCACGGGCCGGGAAAGGCAAACTCCAAGGTGACATTGAGCCGCCGCAGATTCGCACAGAGGTTGGCCCGCGCGGCGGCACTCCTGGCCCTTCCGGTCGCAGGACACGCGCAGTTGCGTCCGAATCCGGCCGCCGGCGCGACTGGCGAGGAGGCATTCGGCGTCATCGTGCTCCGCGACATCATGGTGCCCATGCGCGACGGCGTGCGCCTGGCTACCGATGTGTATCTGCCGGCACGGGACGGCAAGCCCGTTGCGCAGCGCGTGCCCGTCATTCTCGAGCGCACGCCCTATGGCAAGACAACGGATAGCCGCTCGGAGCGCACGCCGGCGTCGGCGAAACCTAAAAGCCGCGCCGAGGTGGCGGAGTTCTTCGTTCGCCGCGGTTACGTCGTGATCTACCAGGACTGCCGTGGTCGCTACGGATCGGAAGGCGCCTATGTGAAGTATTTGAGCGATGGCCACGATGGCTACGACACCTGCGCCTGGATCGTCAAGGAGCCCTGGTCGAACGGGGTGATCGGCACCATGGGGCTGTCCTATGCGGCCCATACGCAGGGCGCGCTGGGCAGCGCCGGCGCACCGGGCGTCAAAGCGATGTTTCTCGACTCGGGCGGGTTCTCGAATGCCTACCAGGGCGGCATTCGCCAGGGAGGCGCGTTTGAACTGAAGCAGGTGACCTGGGCATTCAGCGAAGGGCTAAACAGTCCGCAAATCGCCAGGGACCCCAAGAAACTCGCGGCCATGCAGGCCATCGACCTCAAGGACTGGTTCGGGCGCATGCCGTGGCGCCGGGGCGCTTCGCCCTTGACCCTGGTACCCGACTACGAGGAATACACCTTCGATCAGTGGGAGCACGGCGTCTTTGACGATTTCTGGAAACAGCTGGGCATTTACGCGGCGGGCTATTACCCGCAATTTCCCGATGCCGCGATCATGCTCATGTCGTCGTGGTACGACCCCTACCCCCGCACGGCGACGGACAATTATGTCGGCCTCGCGAAAGTCAAACACGGTCCGGTGCGCCTGATCCTCGGCCCCTGGACGCACGGCGATCGCGAGCTCACCCACGCTGGCGACGTCGACTTCGGCCCGGCGGCGACGATCGACGGCAACGTCGCCAGCGACTTTCTCACCTTGCGCCTGCGCTGGTTCGATCGCTGGCTCAAGGGCGTCGACAACGGCGTCGACACCGAAGCGGCAGTGCGGCTGTTTGTGATGGGCGGGGGAAGCGGCAGAAAGAATTCGGACGGACGCATCGATCACGGCGGACGCTGGCGCGCTGAAATGAATTGGCCGATTCCGGACGCGCGCTGGACCCCTTACTATTTTCACGCCGATCGGACGTTGTCGCCGCATACGCCGTCGTTGGAGGCGTCGTACCTGAGCTACGAGTACGATCCAAAGAACCCCGTACCCACCATCGGCGGCACCATCACCTCCGGGCGCCCGATCATGGTGGGTGGCGCATTCGATCAGCGCGAGACGGTCGAGTTCTACGGTTCCATGCCGCCCTATCGACCGCTGTCCGAACGACCCGATGTCCTGGTCTTCCAGACCGCGCCACTCGCGGAAGACGTCGAAGTAACCGGCCCGATCACCGCCGTGCTGTGGATTGCCTCGAATTGCCCGGACACGGACTTCACCGCCAAGCTGATCGACGTGCATCCGCCGAATCCGGACTATCCGCAGGGCTTTGCGCTCAATCTCACCGACGGTATATTGCGCGCCCGTTACCGCGACTCATGGGAGCGACCCTCACTGATGACGCCGGGCACCGTCTACGCCGTTCGTGTCGAAGCGTTTCCGACCAGCAACCTCTTCAAGCGCGGCCATCGCATTCGCATCGACGTCTCGAGCAGCAACTTTCCGCATTTCGACATCAATCCCAACACGGGCGAAGCGGAGGGACGGGCGCTATCCTCCCGCGTCGCAAGCAACCGGGTGTACGTCGACGCGGCCCACCCTTCGCACGTGATCCTGCCGATCATCCCCGCCCGATCTTGACCCCGGGAAAGAACGCTTGGGGGAGGCGCGGCTAGTTGGGTGCCTGTGCCGGCGCGGCCGTATTGGCCGTGGCGCCGCTCTTAGCGGCATCGCCGGGCGCGACCTGCATTGCCGGTGGTTGCTCGAGGGGTTTGGGTTGAGCATGCAGGTTGAGCCGGCCAAAAATCGACGGGTCGGGCGAAGCGAACGTCGTGCCGGTGTTGCGCTCGTTTGGTGAGGCGACCGCTACCGCACCCGGTTGGTCGAGTTGGGCCGGCGTGGGTCGCGCCTTGCCTGGAATGGACGCTTTGCTTTGCACCGGGGCGGCACCCGGTGGCGCAGCGCCGGGCGGCGACGGGTCGCCCGCCAGCGGCGCAGCCGCCGCGCTGCCGGAGAGGGCGAGGACGAATGAGCACAGCACAACGCATTGGGGCAACATGGCTCCCTCCTGCCTTTCGACGCGGACGATGCGCGTTGGACAGTCCTCGTAGTCAATCATTCCACGCTCTCGGATGCTAAAACGCGAAATACGGCCCCGGTCCGCCCGGCGTGCTCCGGGTCTCGATTGCCGTGTAGACGTTCCGGCCAAAGAAGAATGGCAGTCCCCAGGCGAAGACCGACACGTCACCAGCGGACGCTGCCAGGTTGTCGAAGGCATCGAAGTTCGGATTCGCTCCCAGCGACGCATCGGCGTTGGCGATGCTAAAGCTCACGCTGGCATTGTTGTTCCCGCCCTCCAGTTTCGCCGACAGAGATTGCGTGGTCGCCGGACAATAAAGGCCCGACCCGGCGCCCGTGCACGTGGGATAGAGATTGGTGCTGATGTAGAGAAAGTTCGAGCCGCTGTCGAGGTAACTGGTGGTGTAGTTCTGACCGTTGAAGTTGGTGGTGATGGTGCCCGTGTCAGGATCGGTCGTCAGAACACTGGCGCTGCCCAGTCCGTTGTTCGATTGCGTCCCGATACCGAAGATAAGCGAACCGGTGGCGGTGGCCGCACCCGCCGCGGGGATCGATGGCAGCGCGATGATGACGCCATTGTTGTCGACACTGAACAGCGCTACCGGATTGGGTAACTGCTGGGTAAGGGTAACCGTCGTTGGAATGCAGCCGGACGCGGTGCAGCCGTAGTACCAGCCGGGAATCGGAGATTGCGCGCAGGCGCCGCCACAGTCCTGCAGCATCAACCCGACGCCCAAGATACCGTTGGCGCCGAAGGTCTGCACGGTGTTTTCAGGCGGCCCGGAGCTCGAGCAGCTGGATGGGATCGACGCAAACGCCGGATCGCCGATGATTTGCACCGGCAGCGATTTCGCCTGTTCGCCCGCGACTTGCATGTCGGCGAGCCTCACCGATCCCCAACTGAATCCATCGACGAATTGGATACACTCGGCCAGTGGAGCGCCGCCGGCGTCGACCTGCTGCGGCAATGACAGCGTAGGAGACAACACCGTTGATATCAGTCGTAGACCGGACGATCCGGTATCGACCAGAATGTTGTCGATAGTCTGGCAGTCCGTGCTGCTTCCCGGCGCGCATACCTTGACACTGACGAAGCCGAGGTTGAGATAGTCCGCGGGTCCTCCGTTGACGATCATCGGCTGGACGTTCTGGGTCGCGGGTGCGCTGCCGCCAGGAACGAGGACCGCAGCGAAGGCTGCGCTTTCGCCGCAGCCGGCAGCCGCCGAGGCCGCGGCGTAGGTTCCCTCGATGCCTTGCGCCGTGGCCTGGATCCCGTTCATGCTCGCCACCGTGCTGACCCCGTTGGAACACTGATAAGTCGCGCTCGGAATCGTGTACAGCTGGCCGTATTGGGTGAGTGCGCCGGACAGCGTGCAGGTGAGCCCACCGCTGTAGCTGAAGTTGAAGGTCGCGCTGCCGTTGCCCGGCTGCAGGACCTGCAGGTTGAAATTGTCCTGGTAGTCGCCGGGCGTGCCGCAGCCGGCGCCGGAGTAGGTCCCTGCGCGTCCCCCGGTGTAGGTGCCGGCAAGGTTGATCGTCGTCAGCGTCTGGCGCTGAATCGACTTGACCACGGTGGGGCCGTTGGTGAAGCTGTAGGTCAGCGTGCCTTGGTAGTCGCTGGAAGGAACGAAGGAGGCCGTGCCGACCAGCGTGTTGACGACGTTGCCCGGGACCCATGGCGCGGCGAAGTAGGTACCCACGGTTGAGTACAGATTACCGCTGAAGTTGCCGCTGGCGTCGCCATAGATGATGGCGGTGTACCAGGTCGGCTCGTCGCTGGTTCCATTCGGCGCCTTGGTGGTTCCGTAGACGAAGAAGGTCGCAAAGATAACGTTGTCCGCCTGGACGAGATTGACGCCCCAGCCGGATTCGCTCGGCAAGTACCAGATGTCGGTGTAATCAGTCGCCGCGGCGTACAACGGCACGATCAGGAAGGCGAGAGCCAGGGCGGCTCGCAACAGGCGCTTGCGCATATTGGTCAGCATCCGAAGGTTGGAACATCCATCATACCGGCAGGCAGCACCGTGGTTCTGCGCCAGGCGACACAAGATGTGTCGAAATGTAAGCGCGTGTTGCGCGAACTTGTCACGCCAGATGGCGATTCGATCGCGCGTGCTTGCGACGGTTCCGTCAGGGCTTCTTGCAACCCTGCGTGTTCGCGCCTCTGGCGCAGGTGGTGCCGTTGGGGCCTTGGACCACGCCCATGCCATTTTTTGTCTTGGCCACGCCGCCCCGGCTTGTTTGCGTAGTCGTCACGCCATTCGCATTCGTTTGCGCGACTGCCGCATTGCCGGTACGCGGGTTGTAGGCCGCTTTCGTGCCGTTGCTGTTCTGCACCGTCGTCACGCCAGTCGGAGTCTTCTGCGCCGTGGTCACTGTGGCCCTATTCGGGTTGACCACCACGGCTTTCTGACCATTGCTGCAGATCGTCTTGCCGCGGACGTCCGTGACACAATCCGCGGCACATGTGCCCGAGACTAGAACCGTGCATGCCAGCATCAATAGTGTCTTCACTTGCATCTCCGTTGGGCGGTTGCCCGTCATTTGGCTGGTGCGGGTGCTAGCCACCCAGCTGCTGCCCTGCGCTCGCTTTTCGTCGGCGTCCTGCATGATGACGCGGAAGCGCGCGCGGCACCACTGGCACCAAGGGCAGCGGCACTATACCAAAGCACGCCGCCGGCGATTATGCCGGCTTAATCTTGAGCGCGGCGGGGCGCAACGTGTCGTAGACCTCGAAGGGCTGGTGGATCCACGGGTTGTCCGCCAGGTATTCGATGTAATAGTCGGGCTTGAAGACCGAGTGCGCCTTGTACCACAACACGGCGCTGCGCAGCTCGACTACGTGGGTGAAGCGTTGCGGCAATTCGCGGAACACGGCCTCGAGCGTGTGCCCCGAATCGACCATGTCGTCGACGAGCAACGCCCGGTCGCCCAGCCGCGGCGCGGTCATCGTCATGTGCTCGGCGATCACCAGTTGCCCCCGCACCGTGCCGCCCTCCGCGGTATACGAATGGGTCGACAGGATCGCCAGCGGAACCTCATAGATTCGCGACAGCACGTCGCCGACGCGAAGGCCTCCGCGGGCAATGCAGATGATCTGATTGAAGCGCCAGCCGGAATCGTAGACCGCCAGGGCGAGGCGCTCGATAAGGGCGTGATACTGCTCCCAGCTGACGTCGAGATGCTTCATGCCGTTTGTCCGTTGCCCGCGTCGTGCAGCCGGTTGTCTACTCAAACGGATGGTGCACGAGGATGGTCTCGTCGCGCTCGGGGCCGGTCGAAACCATCGCGATAGGCACGCCGGTAAGCGCCTCGATCCGGCGCAGGTACGCGCGCGCGGTCACCGGCAGCGCATCGAAGCTCTTGACGCCGAACGTGCTCTCACTCCAGCCGGGCAGTTCCTCATACACCGGTTCGCACGCGGCCACCGCCTCGGCGCCCGTCGGGAGGAGCGCGACCGACTCCCCGCCGACGCGGTAGGTGGTGCAGATGCGGATCGATTCCAGCCCGTCGAGCACGTCGAGCTTGGTAATGCACAACCCGTCGGCACCGTTGAGCTGCAGCGAGCGCGCGAGCGCGGGTATGTCGAGCCAGCCACAGCGGCGCGGGCGACCGGTGACCGAGCCAAACTCGTTGCCGCGCAGTGCGAGACGCGCACCGATGTCGTCGGTGAGTTCGGTCGGGAAGGGCCCCGTGCCCACCCGCGTCGTATAGGCCTTGACGATACCGAGGACGTAATCGAGCATCTGCGGGCCGATGCCCGCACCCGGCGCGGCGGCGGCAGCGACGCAGTTCGACGATGTCACGTAGGGGTAGGTGCCGTGGTCGATATCGAGCAGCGCGCCCTGCGCGCCTTCGAACAGCAGCGACTCGCCGGCACGGCGCGCTGCCTGCAGCAGGGCCGCGACATCGGCAACCATCGGTTGCACTGCGGGCGCCAGCGCCAGCGTGGCGTCGAGCGTGTGGCGATAAGGTATCGCATCGCGCCCGAAATACTTCGTCAGCACGAAATTGTGGTATTCGAGCACACGCTCGAGCTTGGTCGCGAAGCGGTCGGGATAGAACAGGTCCTGGACGCGCAGCGCGCGGCGCGCGATCTTGTCCTCGTAGGCAGGACCGATGCCGCGCCCGGTGGTGCCGATCGGCGTGTCGCCAAGCGCCGCCTCGCGCGCCTGATCGAGCGCGACATGGTAGGGCATCACCAGCGGGCACGCCGGCGAGATCGCCAGCCGCGACCGCACTTCGATGCCCGCGCCTTCGAGTTCCGCGATCTCCTGCAGCAATGCGGTGGGGGAGACCACGACGCCGTTGCCCAGGTAGACGCGCACCGAGGGACGCAGGATGCCCGATGGAATCAGGCGCAGGACCGTTTTCTTGTCGCCGATCACCAGCGTGTGGCCGGCATTGTGACCGCCCTGGAACCGGACCACGCCGTGGGCGTGCTCGGCCAGCCAGTCGACGATCTTGCCCTTGCCCTCGTCACCCCATTGGGTGCCCAGTACGACGACATTCTTGCCCATGTTTGTCTGGCTTGCCGGTGATCGATGTCGGTGTCAGGTGCCGCGATCGACCAAGGCGGCCAACTGGCGCAGGTCGAGCGTGAATCCGGTCGCGGGGCGTGCGCGGCCGAAGGCCTTGCCGATGCCGTCATAGCGCTCGCCGCGGCCGATCGCATTGGGCTCGCCCGCGGTGAACACCGAAAAGCTCACGCCGCTCTGGTAGTGATAGCCGCGCAAGTCCGCGAGATCGATGTGCAGTGCTTCGACCGCGTTGCGCGCGGTTTGCGCCAGTGTCTCCAGCGCCGCGAGCGCGGCGGCGATCGAGGGGGTATCCGGCAACTGCGCGCGCGCGCGTGCCAGCACCTCCTCCGCCGGGCCATACAGAGTCGGCAGGAGGACAAAGGCGTCGCGCCACGCCGCCGGAAGCTTCGCGGTCAGCTCCGCTACCGCGGGCACGTCCTTGGTGCGCATCGCCGCAAAGAGCTCGCTGTCGCCGCCGTTGCCGGCCAAGTGCGAGCCGTTTGCCAGCGCGCGGTACACGCCGACATGCCCGAGGTCGAGATGCAGCCCCGGCACGGCCGCCGCCTGCAGCGCAGAGAGCAGCAGCGCGAGCACTTCGACATCGCCCGCGATGCCGGGCTCCCCGTAGAGCTCGGCGCCGATTTGCAGCACTTCACGCGTCTGCGCGCCGCCGCTCGCGACGGTACGCAGCACGCTTCCCGCGTAGCACAGCCGCGTTACCCCGGGCTCGTTGAGCAGGTGGGCGTCGATGCGCGCCACCTGCGGGGTCATGTCGGCGCGCACGCCGAGCATGCGGCCGGAAAGCGGATCGACGACCTTGAAAGTCTGCAACTCGAGGTCGTGGCCGGTTCCGGTCAAGAGCGAATCCAGGTGTTCGATCAACGGCGGCTGCACCAGGCGGTAGCCGCGGTTGCGAAAATGATCGAGCAGCGTCCGGCGCAAGCCCTCGATGCGCTGCGCCTCGTCGGGCAGGATGTCGTCGACATACTCGGGCAACACCCACTTACGCATAGAACACCGCGAGGAGGAGCCCGCCGAGCGCGACCGAGACCAGACCGATGAAGCGCAGCTGCCCGTCGCTCAATGCGATGATCCGGCTGAAGGCACTGCGCCAGGTACGCGGGGCGATGAGTGGCAGCAGGCCCTCGAGCACCAGCACGAGCGCGCACGCCGCCAGGAACGTTTCCGGCACGCCATCTCTCCTTCGATCGATGCGGGTAGTTGCTAGCGCGCGCCCGAATGCGGCACGGCCTTGGCGGCGGCGGACTGCTTCAGGTACTGGAAGAATTCGGAGCTCGGATCGAGCACCATCAGGTCGCTCTTGCTCTTGAACGTCGCCTTGTAGGTCTCGAGGCTGCGATAGAAGGCGTAGAACTCCGGATTCTGACCGTAGGCGGCAGCGTAGATAGTCGACGCCTTGGCGTCGCCGTCGCCCTTGGTTTTCTGCGCCTGGCGGTAAGCGTCGGCCAGGATCACTTCGCGCTGCCGATCGGCATCGGCACGTATGGTCTCCGAATCGGCCGCACCCTGCGAGCGCAGCTGGTTGGCTACGCGCTTGCGTTCCGACTCCATACGCTGGTAGACCTGCGTCAATACTTCCTCGGGTAGTTCGACCCGGCGCAGGCGCACATCGACGATTTCGACACCGATCTGCTTGGCGTCGGCATCGGCGCGTTGCCGCGTGGCAGACATGATCTCGTTGCGCTGCGTGGAGATCGCCTCGTGAATCGTGCGCTTGTTGATTTCCTGTCCGAGTATCGAGCGGATGGTCTGCGCCAGTCGCTGCTTGGCGGCATCCTGCTTCGCCGCGTCGTCGTCGCCGCTCACGCTCTGGTAGTACTTGCGCACGTCGGCGATGCGCCAGTAGGCGATGAAATCGACGTTGAGCGGCTTCTTTTCTGAAGTCGTGATGCGATCCGGTCGCGGCGCGTCGAGCAGCAGAATGCGCCGGTCGTAGAACTTGATGTTTTGCACCAGCGGGACCTTGAAGTAGAGCCCCGCCTCGGTGTTGGCGTCGATGAACTGCCCGAGCTGGAACTTGATTGCGTACTGCCGCTGGTCGACGGTATAGATCGACTGCGAGGCCACCAGCAGCAGGGCGACGAGAAGAGCGACGATCGGGACGGCGGATTTCATCGGCTGTCCGAGCGGTTGCGCGTGAGCTCGTGCGCCCGGGCCGGGTCGAGCGTGACCGCAGCGTCTGGCAGCGGCGCGACGACATGTGGCGCTTCGGTCGTGCCGGCGGGCGCGGCGGCGGCTGCCTGGGCTTGCTTGAGCAACTGGTCGAGCGGCAGGTAGAGCAGGTTGTTGCTGCCCCTCTGGTCGATGAGCACCTTGCTCGTGTTGCCGAGGACGGACTGCATCATGTCCAGGTACAGCCGCTCACGGGTGATGGCGGGCGCCTTGTTGTACTCGACCAGGATCTGTTTGAAGCGGCTGGCATTGCCTTCCGCTTCCTGCACCACGCGGGCGTTGTAGCCGTCGGCCTCCTGCAGCAGGCGCGAGGCCAGGCCGCGGGCACGCGGCACGATGTCGTTGGCGTAGGCTTGCCCCTCGTTTTTCTGCCGCTCCAAATCCTGGCTTGCCTTGACCGCGTCGTCGAACGCGGGACGAACCTGTTCCGGCGGTTGCGCATCCTGCAGCGACACGCTCTGGATCTGGATACCCGTGCCATAGCGATCGAGCATTTCCTGCATCAGCGTTTCGGTCTGCTTCGCAATTTCGCCGCGGCCTTCGTAGAGCACGAAGTCCATCTTGCTGCGGCCAACGACTTCGCTGATCGCGGTCGATGCGACCTGCGCCAGGATCTCGTCGGGATTCTTGGTATTGAAGACGAAATCCTTGGCATCCTTCAGCCGGTACTGAACGTTGAACAGGGCGTCGATGATGTTCTCGTCGTCGGTGACGAGGAGCAAGCCCCGGCCGGAGCGGCTGGCTGGCGTGTTGCCGTGGATTTCGACCGTCTTGATCTTGGAGAAGTCGATGACTTCGACGGACTCGACCGGGTAGGGCAGGTGCCAGTGCAGACCCGATCCGGTCGTCTCGGTGTACTTGCCGAAGCGCGTCACCACGCCCTGCCGACCTTCGTCGACGATGTAGAAACTGCTCGCGAGCCAGACCACAAGCACGAGGGCCACGAGCAGGCCCACCCCACCGAAGGGAAAGGAGAAGCGGGGCGCATCGCCTCCGTCGCCACCGCCATCCGGCTCGCGCCGCCCGAAGAGCTCGTTCAAGCGCCGGTTGACGTTGTGCCAGATCTCATCGAGATCGGGCGGCCCGCTGCGGCCGCGCTTACCCCATTGCGGATCGTTAAGGGACATGGCGGATGCCGTGCGGCGTCTTGGGAGTGGCGGGTGGTATCGGGAGATGCCGGATCACGCGGTCGCCGCCCGGTACCGGACTTCCCCTGCGGGGCGCGGAAACCGTTCTTCCAGCGCCGCGTGCAATTCGGGCACACCGGCGCCAGTAAGCGCGCTCAGACGGACAGCGCAAATCTTACCATATTCGTCGCGTTCCACGCCGGGAGCGAGTCCGGCGGCGTCGCATTTGTTCTGCACCAGTATCCGTGGCCGATCGGCGGCACCGATTTCGGAGAGCACCGCGTCGACGGCCGCGATCTGCTCGTCACGGTTGACGTGGCTCGCGTCGACGACATGCAGCAGCAGGTCGGCGTCGACCGCTTCCTTGAGCGTGGCGCGGAAGGCGGCGACCAAGTCGTGAGGCAGATCGCGGATGAAGCCGACCGTGTCGGAGAGCACCATGTTCTCGGCGCCGTCCAGCGACAGACGCCGCAGCGTGGTATCGAGCGTGGCGAAGAGCTGATTGGCGGCATACACGCGGGCGCCAGTCAGGCGGTTGAACAGCGTCGATTTGCCGGCGTTGGTATAGCCGACGAGGGCGACGTTGCGCACGGCTGCGCGCTGTCGCGCGCGGCGCTGGGTTTCGCGGCGACGCCCGACCTGCTCCAGGCGATTGTTGAGCAGCTTGACGCGTATGCCGATCAGCCGGCGGTCGGTCTCGAGCTGCGTTTCCCCGGGGCCGCGCATGCCGATGCCGCCTTTCTGCCGTTCCAAGTGGGTCCAGCCGCGCACCAGCCGCGTCGACAGGTGCTTGAGCTGAGCCAGTTCGACCTGCAGCTTGCCCTCCGCGCTTTGCGCACGCTGGGCGAAGATGTCGAGAATGAGGCTTACGCGATCGACAATGCGGCAATCGAGGGCGCGCTCGAGGTTGCGTTGCTGCGCTCCCGACAGGGTGTGATCGAAAATGACCAGGTCGGCATCACTTTCGAGGCGTCGGGCCGCAATCTCGGCCACCTTGCCGCGACCGGCGTAGAGCGCCGCGTCCGGTCGCGCGCGCCGCGCGGTGACGACGTCGGCAATCTCGGCGCCGGCGGAACGGGCAAGCGCCTTGAGCTCCGCCAGGCGCTCGGCGGGCTCGCCGTCGCCGAAATCGAGCTCGACCAACAGCGCGCGATCGCCGCGGGGGGGACGCTCAAGCACCGCGCCCCACCCCTGCATCCGGACTAGGCAGCTTCGCGTTCGTTATCGTGCGGCATCGTAATGGCGCGCGCCGGCACGACGGTCGAGATGGCATGCTTGTACACCATCTGCGTGACCGTATTCTTAAGCAGGACGACATATTGGTCGAACGACTCGATCTGGCCCTGCAGCTTGATGCCGTTGACGAGGTAGATCGAGACCTGAACATGCTCCTTGCGCAGCGTATTCAGGAACGGGTCTTGTAGCATTTGCCCTTTATTGCTCATCGCATACTCCGCTTGGTTTTCTTTGTCGCACCGTTATCGGCCCGGGCTGCCGCCGCTTACTGTGTGTACCCGGCCCGTGTCTAGCGGCGTTTGCGCCGGTGCGTCGCGGCCTCCGCATAGGGATTGGCGCCGGTCTTGAATTGTATCCTAAGCGGCGTTCCCTGCAGTTTGAACGTCTCGCGGAAGAAATGTTCCAGATAGCGGCGGTATCCGTCCGGGACGCTGGAGAGCGCGCTGCCATGGATGACGATAAGCGGCGGGTTGGCGCCCCCCTGGTGCGCGTAACGAAGCTTGGGCCGCACCATGCCCGCCCGGGGGGGCTCCTGCCGTTCGAGCGCCGCCTGCAACGCCCGGGTGAGCTTGGGCGTGGGTAGCCGCGCCATCGCCGCGGCATAGGCCCGGTCGACCGCGCCGATGAGCGGGCCGATACCCTTGTCCTGCTTCGCCGAGATCGTGTGCTGCTCGGCGAAGGTGAGGAAGCCGAGCTTGCGCTCGAGATCGCGCATGACCTGGGCGCGCGCGCTGGAATCGGCCGCATCCCATTTGTTGACGGCGACGACCAATGCGCGCCCGGCCTCGAGGATGTGCCCGGCGAGGTGTGCGTCCTGCTCGGAGATACCCTGTTCGGCGTCGAGCAGCAGCACCACGACGTTGGCGTCTTCGATCGCCTGAAGGGTTTTGATGACGGAGAATTTCTCGATCGTTTCGGTCACCTTGCCGCGGCGACGCACGCCGGCGGTGTCGATCAGCGTATAGCCACGGCCGTCGCGATCGAAGTCGAGATAGATCGAATCGCGCGTCGTGCCCGGCTGATCGAAGGTAATGACCCGCTCTTCGCCCAGCAGCGTGTTGACCAGCGTCGACTTGCCGACGTTGGGCCGGCCGACGATCGCCACCTTGATGCGCTTCGCCTCGTCCGGAGCCGGCTCCGCTTCGCTTTCCGACTGCGGAGCACATCGGGCGAGGGCAAGTTCGACCAGCTCGCGCAGGTTCTCGCCATGGGCGGAGGAAATCGGCAGCGGCTCACCGAGCGCGAGTTCGTGGAATTCGGCCGCGGCGCGCTCCGGCGCCAGCCCTTCGGACTTGTTCACCGCCAGCAGCACCGGTCGGCCGGCGCGGCGCAGCACATCCGCGATCGTGCGGTCTTCGCCGGTCAGGCCGGCGCGGCCGTCGACCATGAAGATGATCGCATCGGCTTCGGCGATCGCGGTCTTGGTCTGCGCCGCCATGGCCTGCATGATGCCGTCGCGCGCCTTCGGCTCGAAGCCGCCGGTGTCGACGACCAGGTACGGGCGTTCGCCCCAGCGGCCGCGGCCGTAGTGGCGATCCCGCGTGAGGCCCGGGTAATCGGCGACAAGTGCCGCGCGCGATGCCGTCAGTCGGTTAAACAGCGTCGACTTGCCGACGTTGGGGCGACCGACGAGAACAAGCGTGGGTAGCATCGGTTGCCGCGCACGCGCCCGGCCCTCACTGACTCGCGGCGCTGATGACGTTCCCGCCCGCGCTCTGCCACACGACGCTGTTGCCGCTGGCCGTCGGCTGCGCCAGAGTCGCCTTGCCATCGGTCGCGAGACGGCCAACGAGGCTGCCGTCATTGCGGTCTAGCAGATGCAGGTAGCCCTCGCCATCGACCACCGCGAGGTAATCGCCGACGACAACCGGGCCACTGGGCGCGCGCGCGGAGAGCTTGTCCTGCTTCCATACCGAGGCGCCGGTGGTCTTGTCGAGCGCCTGGATCGCATTCTTGTCATCGGTGATGTAGAGGTAGCGATTGTCGATCGCAAGTCCGCCGAGACTGCCGAAATCGCGCGACCAGATGAGCGTGCCGCGCAGCGGGTCGAAACAGGCGAGCCGACCCTGGTAGGCGGCAGCACATATCTCGCGCTCGTCGATGACGGGCAGGCTGGTGACGTCGGCGATGCGCTCGAGTTCGGTTGCGCCTTTCGGCGTCGTGACGTTCCCTTCCCAGGCCAAGTTGCCCGTGCCCGCGTCGATCGCCAGCAATTTCCCGCCCGTGGTCCCGGTGAACAGTCCGCCGCGGGTGACGATGCCACCGGCGAAGCGGCGCACGGTCAGCGGCGGGATGGTGCGCGAATACACCCATTTCTGCGTCCCATCTTTCGGCGCGAGCCCGAATATCTTGCCGTCGATCGACCATACCAGGAGCATGGTCTCGGTGGGTTTTGGCGGTCCGCTGACTTCACTCGACACCTTGCCCTGCCACAGCGGCTTGCCGCTGGTATCGAACGCGAGCACGTCGCCTTTCAGGGTGCCCACCACGACCAGGGTCGCGTCAGCGCCGACCCCGGCCGACAAGGGCATGCCGGCGGTGCTGCGCCAGCGTGTCGCCCCGGTCGCCGAGTCGATACTCACCAGTGTGCCGTCATCCCCGGCGGCGTAGACCACATCGGGAAGCACCGCCGGCGCGAAACCGCCGCCGACCTTGCCGCCGACGGCAACCTGCCAGTTGAGCCGCGGCGTGGCCTTTGCCTGGTAATCGGGCAGCGGACCGTAGGTCGGACCGCTATGGAACCAGGAGAACGGCGTCGGTATCGTCGGTAACCAGGTCGACAGGGTCGAACAGGCTGAAAGCAGAGCGCTCGCGACGAGCGCGCAGACGACCCGCTCGCCGCCAGCACGGCCGCGCCGCAGCGCGGCGGCGAGCACAAGCAAAGTCTTCATTTGGCCGGGACCGTCGCGGGGGCAGGTGCCGGCGCGTTCCCCGGCGCCACTGCATTCGCTGAGGGCGGCGGCACCACGGCCACGGGCAGCGGACCGCCCAGCGCGTCGAGCTTCGCCTGCAGGAAGGCGCGGTATCCGGACTTCGGATCGAGCTTGGAGAGCGCGACCTGATACGCGGTACGCGCATCGGTCAGTTTGCCGGCGGCCGCGAGCACGTCACCCTTGAGGTCGGCGTAGATCCCGGCAAACGCGTCATCGGTCTTCGCATCGAGGGTTTTGAGCGCCTCGTCGTACTGCTTGTCGTCGAGCAGCACCTGCGCCAAGCGGTAGCGGGCAATCGCCTTGAGCTCGTCTTCGCTCGCGTGGTCGATGACCCATTGCAGCTGCTCCTTGGCGCCGGTCTTGTCGCCGGCATCGTAGAGGAGCTTGGCATACACCAGCACCGCACGCGGTGCGTAGGACGTGCTGCCGAAGCGTTCGACGATCTGGGAAGCCGGGTCTTTCGCCTTGGCCGGATCGTTGCCATGCGCGGCTTTGCTCACCGCTTGATAGAGCACGCTCGCCTGCTCCGCCTGGTGTCCCTGATACCAGCGCCAGCCCTGCACGCCGACGACGACGATCGCCAGGGCCACGACGGCGGCACTGACGTACTTGCCGTTGCTCGCCCACCACGCCTTCAGATCATCGAGCTGTTCCTGTTCTTCGAGATCGTATACCGCCATCTTTGCTTCCTGTTCAGTGGGCCGCGCGTATCTGCGCAGCAATGTCTTCGGGCGGCAGCGCGATCTGCTCACCGGGTGCGCGCAGCGGCTTGACCGCGACACGATGGGCGGCCGCCTCGTCGTCGCCGACGATGAGGGCCCAGCGCGCGCCGCTCGCGTCGGCTTTCTTAAGCTGTGCCTTGAAGTTGCCCCCGCCGGCATGGACGACGATGGCAAGACCGGCGTCACGCAGGCGCTCGGCGGTGGCGAGCGCAAGGTCGGTCGCCGCGACGCCAACATGCACGACGTAGGCGTCGGGTGCGACATCGACCGCGACGGAGGCTTCCCGCAGCAGCAGCACCAGGCGGTCGACGCCCAGGGCGAACCCGCAGGCAGGCGTGGGCGGACCGCCCAGCTGCGCGAACAGGCCGTCGTAGCGTCCCCCGCCGGCTACCGTCCCCTGCGCGCCCAGGCGATCGGTAACCCACTCGAACACGGTGCGGTTGTAATAGTCGAGGCCGCGCACCAGGCGGGGATTGCATTCAAATACGATCCCCGCGGCCTTGAGCCTTTGCTGCAGATCGCGGAAGTGCCGGCGCGACGCCGAGTCTTCATCCATGCCGTCAACGAGTTTCGGCGCCCCGGAGAGCAGGGTCTGCAGCGCCGGATTCTTGCTGTCGAGTATGCGCAACGGATTGGTCTCCAGCCGGCGTTTGGAATCCGCATCGAGTTCTTCGATGTGCGTCTGGAAGTAACGCACCAGCGCCTGACGGTGCGACAGGCGCTCCGGCGCATCGCCAATGGAGTTCAGTTGCAGCGACATGTCATGGATGCCCAGTTTCTTCCACAGTCGCGCGAGCATGATGATCTGTTCGGCGTCGACGTCCGGGCCCTCGAAGCCGAGCGCCTCGACATCGAACTGGTCGAACTGGCGGTAGCGGCCCTTCTGCGGGCGCTCGTGCCGGAACATCGGTCCGGCCGTCCACACGCGTTGCGGTCGCTCGTAGGTCAGGTGATGCTCGATTGCCGCGCGCACAATGCCCGCAGTCGCTTCCGGACGCAGCGTCAGGCTTTCGCCGTGATCGTCGAAGGTGTACATCTCCTTCTCGACGATGTCGGTCGCGTCGCCGATGCCGCGCACGAACAGCGCCGTCGACTCGACGATCGGCACGCGCAGGTTGCGGTACCCGTATTGCGTAAAGGTTTCGCGCGCCTGGTCCTCGATATGCTGCCAGAGCGCCGCCTCGTCGGGCAGCACGTCGTTCATGCCGCGAACGGCCTGGATCGTCGGCGCGCCCATGCGACTATGCAATCGCCTTGACGTGGATCGACTGTCTTTCCGGCTTGAGGTGGGACGCAGGCGGCTCGCCGCCGTAAGTTGCGCGCACGTAATCGGCGATGATCTGCTGGAATTCCTCGGCGATCGCGTCGCCCTTGAGGGTGACGGTCTTTTGCCCGTCGACATACACCGGGGCGACGGGCACTTCGCGCGTGCCCGGAAGGCTGATGCCGATGTTGGCCATCTTCGATTCGCCCGGACCGTTGACCACGCAGCCCATCACCGCCACGCGCATGGCCTCGACACCGGCATAACGCGCGCGCCATTCCGGCATCTGCGCGCGCAAATAGGACTGGATCTTGTCGGCGAGCTCCTGAAAGTACGTACTCGTGGTGCGGCCACAGCCGGGACAGGCGGTCACGAGCGGGGTGAACGAGCGCAGCCCCATGGTCTGCAGAATTTCCTGCGCGACGATGACTTCGCGCGTGCGGTCCCCGGCCGGTTCGGGCGTGAGGGACACGCGGATCGTGTCGCCAATGCCCGATTGCAACAGCACCGCCATCGCGGCGGTCGAGGCGACGATGCCCTTGGAACCCATGCCCGCTTCGGTGAGACCCAGGTGCAGCGGGTAGTCGCAGCGCCGCGCGAGCTCGGTGTAGACCGCGATCAGGTCCTGAACATCGGACACCTTGCACGACAGGATGATGCGGTCGCCCGGGAGACCGAGTTCCTCGGCGCGCTCGGCGCTGCCGATTGCTGACACCACGAGCGCTTCGCGCAGCACCTGAGCCGCGTCCCGGGGCTCGGGCAGGCGGGCATTCTCGTCCATAAGCCGAGAAAGCAGTTCCTGATCGAGGCTGCCCCAGTTGACGCCAATGCGCACCGGCTTGCCCCACTTCACCGCGTGCTCGATCATGATCGCGAATTGCGCGTCGTGCTTCGAGCCCTTGCCGACGTTGCCCGGATTGATGCGGTACTTGGAGAGCGCCTGCGCGCAATCCGGGTATTCGGTCAAAAGCTTGTGCCCGTTGAAATGGAAATCGCCGATGAGCGGGACCGCGCAACCATCGGCATCGAGGCGTTGCCGGATCGCTGCCACCGCGGCGGCGGCCTCTTCGCTGTTGACGGTGATGCGGACGAGCTCCGATCCGGCCGTGGCAAGCGCCTCGACCTGGGTGACGGTGGCGGCGATGTCGGCCGTATCGGTATTGGTCATCGACTGCACCACGATCGGTGCGCCGCCGCCGATGGCGAGTTCGCCCACGCGCGCGGTTCGCGTGCGCTTGCGGCTGATTGCTGCGTGTCCGGTATCGGTCATGATGGGTGCTTCAGGTCAGGCGCAGGCGCGCAACGTTCTGGCGCGTGTAGCGCGACAGGTCGACTTGCGCACCGCGATAGACGAGCGTGACCTCGTTCGCATTGCCGATCACGATGTCAAATGGCGCGCTGCCACGAATCGATTGCGCGGAGCCGGCGGCGACCAGGCGCGAGATGAGCACCTGACCATCGCGATCGCGGATCTCGGTCCACGACGGACCGCGGTAGCTAAGCTGCAGTGCTGCCGCCGACTCGGCCGCGGCCACGGTTGCAGGTGCGGCCACGGGAGCAGGTGCGGCTTCCGGCGCAGGCGCCACTTTCGGCTGCGCAGCGGGTTCGGGGTCGGCCGCGCGCGGCGCGGGCGCGGACACCGCCGCCTCGGCTTTCGGTTCCGCGGCGAACGGGTTGACGAGCTCCGTGCTGGTCGTCGCGGCCGCGACCGCGGCTGGGAGCGCGGCGTGCTTTGGCTCGCTCGGCGGCGCCAGTGCACCGCGATACCATTCGTAGGTCGCCGCGGCCACGATGCAGGCGATGAGCACGATCGGGATCACCCAGCGCGAGAAGCCGGGCTGCGCCCTGTCCGAACTGGGCAACTCGGCAATCATCGCGCCGGTCGATTGCAACGCCGGCGCCTCGAGCGCCGGCGCGCGTGCGCTGTCGGGGAGACCCGCGAGCAACAGGTCGCCGTCGAGGTTGAGCAGGCGCGCGTAATTGCGCACGAAGCCGCGGGCGAAGGTGCGCCCGGGAAGCTGCGCGAAATCTTCTTCCTCCAGCGCTCGCACCTGGCGCGGCGCCAGCTTCAACTGCGCCGCGACCTGTTCGAGCGAGAGCCCGGCGGCTTCGCGCGCGGCCTGCAGCTGCGCGCCAGGTCCGGCGACGCTTGCCGGCGCCTGCGCCGCGCCGTCGACGCGTTCTTCCGTCGCCATCACTCGCAGCTCTCCGTTGCGATCGCCTTGGTCTCCGGCGCATCCGGATAGCGATTGGTCAGCTGCGAGATGTATGACAGCTCGGCCTGACGGTCACCGAGCTTGCGCTCGATGCACACGCCCACCCGCAGCGCCTCGGGCGGCGGGTTGGTCATCAGCATGACGCCTTTCATCCAGCTCCGGGCTTCGTCGTAGCGACGCGCCTTGTAGGCGAGCTGGGCGAGCCCGAGGCTCGCCAGCGGATTGCCGGGCTGGATGGCGAGCGCGTGGCGGAAATAATTTTCCGCCGCGGCATCGTCGTTGATCGCCTGCGCGCAGCGGCCGGCATTGACCATCGCCACCTCCGGCGTGCGGTACAGCGGGTTGTTTACCGCGCGGTCGAACTCCGCCAGCGATTCGCGCTGGCGATCGTGGGTACACAGATACCATCCCCAGTTGTGACGAATATCGGAGTCGTTGGGCGCCAATTGCAGCGCCTGGTTGAAGCTCGCCTGCGCCTTGCGATCGTCGCCCAGGTAGGCGTAGACGAGACCGGCGATGTTGTACGCCCGCGCATAGTCCGGATCGATCTTCGTCGCCTGGTTCACTTCCTCCAGGGCCACCGCCATCTGGCCACGTTCGTAATAACCCGCAGCGAGTTCGGTGTGCAACTGCGCGCGCACCTCGGGCGCGGCCTTTTGCGGCGGCGTGGTGGGTATCTGGGGTTGCGGTTCCGGCGGCGACGGCTTGCTGCTGCAGGCGGCGATCAGGATGACTGCGAAGACGAGGAGCGCACGCGCGCGCAACCGAACCAGGGTCATGGCGAACGCTCCACTGCGACGGCGGCCTGGCGCACCGGGATGTGGCGCAGTCGCCGCTTGGTCTTGTCCTGCACCTGACCGGCGAGCTGACCGCAGGCCGCGTCGATGTCCGCGCCGCGTGTGGTGCGCACGGTGGCAACCAGGCCCCCCTCCTGCAGGATGCTCTGGAAGGCAACGATGCGCGAGCGCGGGCTCTGCACAAACTCGGTTTGCGGGAACGGATTGAACGGGATCAAGTTGAACTTGCACGGTACCTCGCGCACCAGTTCCAGGAGCTCCCGCGCCTGTTCGGGCGCGTCATTGACGCCGTTGAGCATGACGTATTCAAACGTGACAAAGTCGCGCGGCGCGCGTTCGATGTAGCGTCGACAGGCGGCAAGAAGCTCGCGCAACGGATACTTGCGATTGATCGGAACCAGCGCATCACGCAAGGCATCGTTCGGGGCGTGCAACGACACGGCGAGGGCGACCGGACACTCGTCGCGCAGGCGATCGATCGCCGGCACGAGCCCGGCGGTCGACAGGGTCACGCGCCGACGCGACAGCCCGTAGGCATTCGGGTCGAGCATCAGGCGCAGGGCTGCGACGACGTGGTCGAAATTGGCCAGGGGTTCCCCCATGCCCATCATGACCACGTTGGTGACCGGATGACGGCCCTGTTCGACCCAGGGCGCGTTGACTCCCGTGGCAAGAAGCGCCCGGTTGGCGTGCCAGAGTTGGCCGATTATCTCGCCCGTGGACAGGTTGCGGTTGAATCCCTGCTTACCGGTGGAGCAGAAGGCGCAGTCGAGCGCGCAGCCCGCCTGCGAGGACACACAAAGCGTCCCGCGGTCGTCTTCGGGAATGAACACCGCCTCGATCGCGTTCGCGCCGCCGACATCGAGCAGCCACTTGCGCGTTCCATCGCTGGCAGTGGCGTCGCGCAGCACGACCGGAGCGCGGATCTCGGCGTCGCGCGCGAGCGCCTCCCGCGTCGCCTTCGCGAGGTCGGTCATCGCGTCGACGCGATCGACCAGCCCGCGGTGGATCCAGCGCAGCACCTGCCGCGAGCGGAATGGCTTCTCGCCGCGCGCGGCGAAGTTTGCCGCCAGAGCGGCTGCATCGAAGTCGAGAAGGTTGATCATGTTGAACGAATCGAAGGCTTCTCGGGTCACCGGCTGTGAAGCTCCTGCCGTGGAAAGAAGAATTCGATCTCGGTCTGCGCGGTGGCCGGGCCGTCGGAGCCGTGCACCGCGTTGGCATCGATGCTGTCGGCAAAGTCGGCGCGAATGGTTCCCGACGCCGCGTTCTTCGGGTCCGTTGCGCCCATCAGGTCGCGGTTTTTAGCGATCGCGTTCTCGCCTTCGAGCACCTGGATCATTACCGGTCCGGAAGTCATGAAATCCACCAGGCTCTTGAAGAACGGGCGTTCGCGGTGCACCGCATAGAAGCCCTCGGCATCGGGTTGCGCGAGCCAGGTCATCTTCGCCGCCACGACCTTGAGGCCCGCGCGCTCGAAGCGAGTATAAATCTCTCCGATGACGTTTTTTGCCACCGCGTCGGGCTTGATGATCGAAAGGGTCCGTTCCACCGCCATTGCCTTGGGCTCCAATGTGAATAAATACGAGTAAATTCATAATTGTATCACGGCGGAGGGTCTCTCCCGGGCTCCCGGGAGGGCCTTTGCGGACGGCGCGGCGCGAAGCGGCCGGCGGCTAAAACAGCGCGCGTTGGAAGCTTACGGCGAGGACCCCATCATGCCCATCTTCTGCGGCAGCCAGATCGAAAGCGCAGGCCAATAGGTGACGATGACCAGAAAGATCAGCATCGTGACCAGCCATGGAATGACCGCCTTGGTCAATTGCGTGATGCCAAGCCGGGAAATACCGGACGCCACATACAGGTTGAGCCCGACCGGGGGATGGCAGAGGCCGACCTCCATGTTGACGTCGATCAGAATGCCCAGATGCACCGGATTGATGCCCAGCGTCATCGCTGCCGGATAGAGGATCGGCGCCATGATGAGAATGACCGACGACGGATCCATGAAATTGCCGGCGAGCAGCAACAGCAGGTTGGCGAGCATCAGGAAGCCCACCCAGCCCAGGTTCTTGGCCAGGATCCAGTCCGCCAGGGCATGCGGAATGTTCTCGTTGGTGAGGATGAACGAAAACAGCGCCGCGTTGGTGATGATGTAGAGCAGCATCGCGCTTGTGTTCGCCGAGGTCAGCAGGACCTTGCGCAGATCCTTGAGCGGCAGGGCCTTGTAGACGAATACGGACACGAAAAACGCGTACATCGCCGCCATGGCGGCCGCCTCGGTTGCGGTGAAAAGCCCGGAGTAAATGCCGCCGATGATGATCACCACCAGCATCAGGCCCCAGAGCGACTCCCGGAATGCTTTGAAGCGCGCGCTCCAGCTCTCGCGCGGCATGCGCGGGTAATTGCGTTTCTTGGCGATGTACCAGGTGACGAAGCAGAGCATCGTCGTGAGCAGGATTCCCGGCAGCAGCCCCGCGACGAACAGCGCGCCGATCGAGGTGTTGGTGGCGATGGCGTAAATCACCTTGGGGATCGACGGCAACATCAGGATACCCAACGACCCCGCGACGGTGATCACCGCGGCGCCGAAGTCCATGGGCATGCCGCGTTTGACCATTTCCGGCAGCACGATCGAGCCGATGGCCACGACCGTGGCGACGGAGGAGCCGCATACGAGCGCGAACATGGCGCAGGCGACGATGCCCGCGAGCGCCAATCCGCCGTGCCAGTGGCCGACCATCGAGACGGCGAAATTGATCATTCGCCGCGCCACCCCGCCGTGGGTGAGAAACGTGCCGGCCAGGATGAAGAAGGGAACCGCCATGATCTCGAATCTCTCGATGCCGGTGAAGAGCTTCAACGCCAGCGATTCAATGGGCACCTGGGTCATCGTGAAGACAAACGTCAAGACGGTGAGGCCGAGCGCGATCGAGATGGGCATGCCGGTGAGCATGAGCGCGATCAACAGGCCAAAGATGATGGCGGAGGTCATCGCTTAGGGCTTGCCGCCGGGCGCCAGGGGATGGAGGTTGTCTTCTGCCGCCGCGCCCGGACTAAGGATGTCGTCGGGGATTTTTTCGACTCCCGCGACCTGGGTCGGGTCGTGATGCGGCAGTTCGCCCGTGCGCAGGAAGTTCCATGCGACCTGCAGAAAACGGAAGCACATCAGTCCCGAACCGCAGGGGATGGCCAGGTAGACGATCCACATCGGCAGTTCCATGTCGGGCGAGGTCTGGTCGGTGTGGGCGAGCTGCCAGACGAAACTTGCGCCGAACGCGGCCACCACGCCGGTGAACAGCGCCCCGGCGCCGAGCCCGAACAGGATGCATTGGCGCCGCGCGCGGTCGGGCAGGTGATTGATGAGCACGTCCACACCGACGTGGACGCCGGTGCGCACGCCGTAAGCGGCGCCGAACTTGGCCATCCAGACGAACATGTAGATGCAGGCCTCCTGCGCCCACGACAGGTTGAGCGCAAGCAGCCAGTCCTGCACCACGGGAATGGGCAAGCCCGCCGCATAACGGTGAATCACGGCCACGAAAATGAGCAGGGTCGCGCCGCCCATGAGCAGCGCAATGAGCCACTCTTCGAGGTTGTCCAGGAGCTTCAGCATGCGAAAGCGTCCCCGGTAGATCGACCGCCGTGCTGCGGCAGACAAAAAAAGCCGCTGCGGTGCGCAGCGGCGTCGGTTGCGTCTAGTCCTGCCCGTTCACGGCCGGTCAGGGCTTGAAGCCGGTTTCCTTGTACACCTCGGCGATGATGTCCTTGCCGATGCGGCTTTCCATCTCCGCATGCACCGGCAACAGCGCCTTCTTCCAGGCCGCCTTCGCGTCGGCGCCGAGCGTCAGGATCTCGGTCTTCCCCGTGGCCCTGACCGCGGCGAGCGCCTTGTCGTTCTCCTCCTTGGCGATGTCGTTGGCGTACTTGGTCGCGTCCTTCATCGCGCCTTCGAGGATGGTGCGGATGTCCGCCGGCAGGCTATCCCAGAATTTCTTGTTCGCGATCACCGCGTATTCGATTACGCCGTGATCGGTCATGGTCAGATACTTCTGCACCTCGTTCATCTTCTGGGTGTAGAAATTCGAAGGCGGATTCTCGGTGCCATCGACCACGCCCGTCTGCAGAGCCTGATAGACCTCGGAGAAGGCCATCACCTGCGGAATGCCGCCGAGGGCACGAATTTCGGCGTCGAGCACTTTCGAGGATTGGATGCGCATCTTCAAGCCCCTGACATCGCCGGGAAGCTTGAGCGCCTTGTTGGCACTGAAGTCCTTGAAGCCGTTGTCCCAGAAGGCCAGGCCGACGATGCCCTTCGACTCGAGCTTCTGGAACAGGAGTTTGCCGACCGAGCCCTCGGTTACTTTGTGCAGCTGCCCGAAGTCGTCGAAGATGTACGGCAGGTCGAAGACTTCGAATTCGCGCACGCCCATCGGCCCGAACTTGGCCACCGACGGGGCGAGCATCTGCACCGAGCCCAGCTGCAACGCGTCCAACTCCTCGCCGTCCTTGTACAGCGTGCTGTTGGGATAGACCTCAACCTTGACCCGACCCTTGGTACGCTCTTCGGCAAGCTGCTTGAACTTCTCCGCGCCCTTGCCCTTGGGCGTGTCGAGCGCGACCACGTGGCTGAACTTGATGACGATGGGCTCTTGGGCGATCGCGCTGCCGGCAACCGCGAGCAGGACGGACGCGGCCAACGCGACGCACAGACGTGGTGTCATTGTTGCCTCCAGAAAAAGGGGATGAGTTGGCGCGGCGTGCGCTTCTTTGCGAACCATTTAGCATCCGGCCATGGCGCCTTGTCAATCCAACGCCACGCACCCCGACGGCGCGCGCGCGACGACGCGCGCCATGGGAAGGGGCGGCTTCAGGATCGTGCTAGGTTGGTCGCGCCGGTTGCCACGAAAGGCACCAGGCCGCCTCGCCCGGTGCCGCCTGGTAGGCGAGCGCCACGCCGATGCCGGGCACCGCCGCGAGTTCGTCGCCGGACCAGACCAGCGGCAGCGCATCGCGCTCCCACGGCGGCATGCGCGCTTCCTGCAGCAGTTTCTTCACCGCGCGCGTCGGTCGGTCGGCAGCGAGGCGGATGCGCTCGCCGCCGCAACGCGAGCGCAAGGTAACCGGCGCCTGCATAAACTTGACGGCGGCGAGGCCGCTGCCCTGTGCCGGCTCGAAGCGCAACACGCCGCCCGGCAGCAGCAGTTCGGTTTCGCCGTCCCACGCGCGCAGGAACGGCGGCGCAGCGCTCGCGTGCACCACCACCCGGCCACGGTGGCAACCGATTTCGGCGCCGTCGTGGGCGATGCGCGTGCGTGCGTCGGGCGCGGCGTGTTCGAGTTGGCGCAGCATTTCCTCCAGGCGCGCTTGCGACGGCGGACGCAGACCCTCGCCGCGGAGGAAGTAGCGCAAGAGATTGCGCGAGCGCGCAGGCGACAGCGCCCGGAGGCGCGCGCAATCCAGGCCATTGGCGGCGATCGCACCGGCGCCGTCCGCGTGTGCCAGCGCGTCGGCGAGTTCGACCGCCTCCGCCTGATGGCGCGCGGCGCGAGCGAGCGTCGCGGGGTAGCCCTCAAAGCGCGCGCCCAAGAGCGGTGCAACCTCGTGGCGCAGGAAATTGCGCGCATGGCGACGGTCGGCATTGCTCTCGTCGTCGATCCAGGCGAGCGCGCGTGCGCTGGCGTAGGCTTCGAGCGTGGCGCGCGTGAGGCCGAGCAGCGGCCGCAGCAAGGCGGGGCGACCGGGGCGATGCCGCGCCATCGCGGACAGTCCATGCGGTCCGGCGCCACGCAGCAGTTGCAACAGCAGCGTCTCCGCCTGATCGTCGGCATGGTGCGCGAGCGCCACGGCCTCGACCTCGCTCTCAAACAGGCACGCGTAGCGGGCGCTCCGCGCCAGCGCCTCCAGGCTCTCGCCGCGCCGGCGCTGAAGCGACAGGCGGTGGGTAACCAGCGCCACGCCGCGCAGGGCGCACTGCGCGCTGCAGAACTCCGCCCAGCGCTCGGCGTTGGGCGACAGGCCGTGCTGGACGTGGATGGCGCAGAGCAGCAGCCGGTGTGCCGCGGCGCGAGCGGCAGCGGCGTCGAGCAGCACCATCGAATCGATGCCGCCGGAGAGCGCCACGGCAAGACGCGCGCCCGGGGCAACGTGCTCGGTCAGCGCCGCGGCGAGTGCGGCGTCGACGGCGCCAAGCGCATGCGCGGGATCAACCCGCGGTGATTTCCTTGTACTTGCCATAGCCGAGCAGCTTTTCCTCGCGCGCATCGAGCAACACGTCGAGCGGCTGCTCCTGCACGTGGCGCAACGCCTCGGTCAGGGCCTTCTTCAGCGTGGCCATGAGCGCCGCGTGGTCGCGATGCGCGCCGCCGAGCGGCTCGGTGACGACCTTGTCGATGAGGCCCAGGGTCTTCAGGCGCGGCGCGGTGATGCCAAGCGTTTCGGCGGCTTCCTCGGCGTGTTTTGCCGATTTCCACAGGATCGACGCGCAACCCTCCGGAGAGATGACGGAGTAGGTGGCGTACTGCAGCATGAGCGTGATGTCACCCACCGCGATCGCCAGCGCGCCGCCCGAGCCCCCTTCGCCGATCACGGTGACGACGATCGGGGTGCGCAGTCCCGCCATTTCGTAGAGGTTGCGGCCGATCGCCTCCGATTGCCCGCGCTCCTCCGCACCAATGCCCGGAAACGCGCCGGGCGTATCGACGAAGGTGAACAGCGGCAGCCCGAACTTCGCCGCCAGGCGCATCAGCCGCACGGACTTGCGATACCCCTCCGGCCGCGGCATGCCGAAATTGCGATGGATCTTCTCCTTGGTGTCGCGCCCCTTCTGGTGACCGATGACCATGCACGGCGCACCGTTGAAACGCGCCAGTCCGCCCACGATCGCCGCATCGTCGGCATAGGTCCGGTCGCCGTGCAGTTCATGGAAGTCGGTGAACACCGATGCGATGATGTCGAGCGTATACGGTCGCTGCGGGTGGCGCGCGACTTGCGCCACCTGCCACGCGGAGAGCTTGCCGTAGATCTCCTTGGTGAGCAGCTGGCTCTTTTTCTGCAGCCGGTTGATCTCGTCGGAAATGTCGACCGCCGAGTCTTCGTGCACGTAACGCAGCTCGTCGATCTTGGCTTGCAGCTCCGCGATCGGCTGTTCGAAGTCGAGAAACGTCTGCTTCATCGATTCCAGGGTCGGGTCTGGCGAGGGCGCGATATTAGCGCAACTTGGCGCCCGCGACGACCGGCGAGCGCGGGAGCCACGGGTGAGGCGACCCGCGCCTCAGGGTGTGATGAGCATTTCGACATGTGCGATGCCGTCTTCGATGTAAGGCGCTGAAACGGTGCGGAAACCGAACTCGGCGTAGAAGTGCTCGAGCCTCTGCTGCGCACCGATGCGAATCGCGCACCCGGGATGGAGGCCGGCGGCGCGCGCAAGGCCCTCGGCCATCGCCGCCCGGCCAAGGCCGCTGCCGCGAAACGCCGCCGTCGTCAGCACGCGCCCGATCGACGGCTCCGCATATTTGCGCCCCGGATCGATCAG
>Ga0302324_100005352_pt1 | contig 27969 bp, 23 predicted proteins | sample Palsa_T0_1_FD_201949 | JGI IMG/M metagenome (GOLD analysis project Ga0302324, IMG submission 201949) | Peat permafrost microbial communities from Stordalen Mire near Abisko, Sweden - Palsa_T0_1 | ecosystem: Environmental > Terrestrial > Soil > Palsa > Peat permafrost | place: Sweden: Abisko...
GCTGCCAACCAGCCTCCCAGCCGCCAATTCAGCACTACAAGGATTACCGCCCATGCCAGCACCAGCCGCCTCGTCGCGCGCCTCCATCCTGCCAGGCCATCTCGGCTGCCCACATAAAGCACATGCCATCCGCCCAGCACAATCATCGCTCCCGAAAGAACGGCGCCTGCCAGCCAGTCGTGAGCTTTGAACGCCAGATAGATTAGCGCTGAGAACATCGCCACGTAGATCCCCGCCACCATCGCAACTCTCGAGGCAAGAGTCAGCGGCGCTCCGCTGCTCTCCGGCTTCCCCGGCTCCTGCTCAATCTGGCGTCGCATCGCTGCACCCCGCCGCAAAAAGAGCACAATGAATGTTTCGACCGCCATCGCATAGAACCAATAGAATCCCGTCATCACCGCAAAATGGGTCGGGTCGGTCCATGCATATCCCTGGCGCAGAGCCTGCACGGCATATCGCCCCGGCACGGCCCACCCCAGCACGAAAATCCAGAAGCAGATGAGCCAGATGCCTTGGAAGCGACGCTCCCGGGCCGTCGGCGCTGAACGCACTGAGATCCAATTCACCATCAAGGCGGCGAACACGCCCAAAAACGGAGCCACCGGAGCAAGCCACCCGGCCATCGACCCACTCTTTGCCATCGCCGCGCCCTTGCCCGCCACGCCAGCACCCACCGTCGCCGCCGACGCAGCCGGGAGCATCGCCATCGCCGCGCTTGAGAAGTTTTGCCCCGGCGCTGTCCGGCTCAGCGTTCCCTCTACAAACGCGACCACTTCTTCGTGCAGCAGCTTGCGTCCGCGCGAGAGCCTCTGCTTCACCGCGTCCTCCGTCAGCTCGAGCTCTGCCGCCACTCGCTCTACCGATTTCTCTTCGCGATAAAATAGGATCAGCGCCTCACGGTACGTTTCGGGAATCCGCTCCAGCGCGCGCCAAAGAATCGCCTCTTCCTCTCGGCTCACGGCCTGCATCGCAGGCGACGCCTCCGTTGACTGCGGCTCCTCGATCGCATCCAGCGCCTCAGCCGCAAAAGCTGGCTCGCGGCCCATCTTCCTGAATTCCTTGCCCACCAGGAACCGCGCAATGCCGCACAGCCACGCCCTCAGCAGCGTCGGTTCGCGCAACTCCCCCATTTGCTTCCATGCTGCAAAGAAAGTCTCCTGCGCCAGGTCCTCGCTCAGGCTCAGGCTGCCCGTGGCGTTGTACGTAATCGAGCACACCAGCCTCTGGTACCGCTTCACGATCGCCGCAAACGCCGAACGGTCCCCGCTCCGGCTCCATTCCACCAGTTCCGCGTCGCTCTTGGCTGCAATCTCGGGGCTCATCGTTACCACCTCATCCTATAAGTACCCGGATCAGCCCGATAGGTGACAAACAATACAGCAGCTCTTGTGCAAACTCAACTGGGTGCCCCGGAGTCGCAATTCCAGGCGACCCCATGACGAGGCCTATAGCTCTCTTGATGAGAGTTGGGCGCGGTCGCTGCGCGAGCTCTTCGAGAGATCCATGCCCACAATCGTTGACCTGAGCCGATCAGTTGCTGCCTAGCAGCGACATCCACTGCGCAGGCCGAAGAGCGGCCCTGGGAACTCTCGACCTCCGGAACTTGTACCAAGCTTTCCGGATTCCCGTTAGCCCTGGGCCGTCCTTTACCAATTCAATCAGCGGCGAAGCTACTCGATCGAGCGCCTGGCGCTGACCCTCAAACAGGGCGCCGTCGTCCGGCCGGAATTGCGACCATGCAATCGAGTTAGTGAAGCCCGACGCGCCGTACCGGTTGGACCGCAATATATCCTCGACAAACACGCGGATCGGGCCCGGGAAATCGTGAAGCGCATCATGGAGCGCGACAACTCCATGCGGAACTAAGTAGGGAGCGAACCCATCTAAATCCGCCTTTGCCCCTCGATAAGAGTGGTTACCATCGATCCAGAGAAACCGGATGGGAGAGCTCCAGTCACGCACGACGTCTGTCGAGAGGGCCCGGCGAACGTCGACGCGTTCGGAGACGCCAGCAGCCTTGAGGTTGTCTGTGAACTCTGAGAATGACGACGCATCGGATGAAGTTCGATGTTCCCGGAGTTCCTCGGAGTTAAAATTGTGCGGATCTATCGCCACAATCGGGCCCAACCCGTAGTGTTGCGATACCTTGGCAAGCATCACCGTGGACTTTCCTTTGAAGCTCCCAATCTCGACAATCGCGCCGGTGCTGGGAAGACAGGCGGCAATCGTTCCCAGCAGGCGTGCTTCGTTTTCAACAAGAAATCCGGGGATTTTGCTCGCGGCATCCCACGCCTCGTCAAGTACTTCATCCAGATCCGGGGGAACGGTCAGGGGACCCATAGAGGCGTCCTTCCTTGAGAAACGAGCGCTCTCGTCGCTCTCAAGTGTGCCGACCCTGGGAACATTCCGACCCTCCTCGACAATCATACGACGCAAAAAATCCGAGAAACGAGGGCGAGCTCTCGTTGACTGAACCCGTTCCAGAACCGGAAGACAACGAGCGTCAACCTGCTATGCGCCCAAACTCCCTTTCCACCCCGCGCGCTATCCTGAATATTGAACACGTCTTCCAACCAGCCCCACCTCGCGCCCGGCCCTCTCGCCGCCGCTGCTGTTTTCCTCGCCGGCGTCTGCGCCTTTCTTCAGCTCTACTGCACGCAGCCTCTGCTGCCGCTCTTCACCAATCTCTTCCACGTCACCAAGGCATCCGCCGGCCTCACCGTCTCGGCCGCCACCATCGCCGTCGCCATCTCCGCGCCCTTCTTCGGCGCGCTTACTGAGCGGCTGGCCCGCCGCCGCGTCATCCTCGCCTCCATCCTCGGCATGGCCATCCCCACCCTGCTTGCCGCCACCGCACAATCGCTCACGCAACTCATCATTTGGCGCTTTCTCCAGGGAGTCATGGTCCCCGGTGTCGTTGCCGTGCTCGTCACCTACATCGGCGAAGAGTGGCCCCCCAACCGCGTTCCCTTCATCATGAGCCTCTACGTCAGCGGAACTGCTCTCGGCGGCTTTCTTGGCCGTCTCACCGCCGGTCTGCTCGCCGACTGGTTCTCCTGGCGCATTAGCTTCATCGCCCTCGGCCTTGCCTCATTCGGCGGAGCCGCCGCTGTCGCAGCCTGGCTTCCCCATGGCCGTCCCCGCCCACATGCCCACTCCGATCGGGTGCCCAAGGTCTCGGTTCTGAGACCTGGGATCCCAGAATCCACATCCGCAATCTCCACCTTTGCCCATCAAGTTCGCTCCCTCCTCCGCCTTCCGCGCCTTGTCGCAACGCTCGCGGTCGGATTCAACGTCCTCTTCTCTCTCGTCGCCGTCTTCACCTGGATCACCTTCCACCTCGCAGCTCCACCCTTTTCGCTCTCTACCGCCGCGCTCAGTTCGCTCTTCTTTGTCTATCTCGTCGGCCTCCTCGTGACTCCTCTCGCCGGATACCTCATCACCCGCACAGGTCTTCGCGCCGGCATTGCCGCTGCCATGCTCCTTTCCATGCTCGGCGTCGTCCTCACCCTCGCCCCGTCGCTCCCTATCATCATCCTCGGTCTCGCCCTCATGTCGAGCGGCGTCTTCATCGCGCAGACTTCGTCTCAGAGCTTTCTGCGCATCGCCACGCCTCCCGAGTCGCGCGTCACCGGCGCCGGTCTCTACATGACCTGCTATTACCTCGGTGGCACCGCCGCCGGCGTCGTTCCCGCCATCTTCTGGTCCATCGGCAAATGGCCGGCCTGCGTCGCCTTCATCCTCTGCGCCCAGTCTCTGGCCCTCACCATCGCACTCATCGGCTGGCGAACGCGCAGTCCCCAGTCCGCGACCGATCCTGCATTCGCCCAACCAGTCAGTCTCGAATAAGCCAGCTCAATTAAGTCGCAAGTAACCTTGACTCATATCCAATTGTTGGACTACAGTCTAATTTGTGAACGCAAGTGTAGTACCTCTTCGTGACCGCCAGCGAGAGCATACCCGCTCCGAGATCGTCCGCGTCGCCTTCGACCTCTTCGCAACCCACGGCTACGAGAAGGTCTCCGTGGAGATGATTGCCGCCGAAGCCGGCATCTCACGCGCCACCTTCTTCAACTACTTTCCCCAGAAGGAGCTCATCCTGCGCGAGGTCGCCTCTGCGCGCGCGGCGAAGCTCAAAGCCATCATGGGCGAGCTCCTTACCGCCGGACATGCGCCAACCGTCGACGGCCTGCTGCAGGCCATTCTCAAGCTGGCGGAAGAGAATGCCCGTATTACCGTGCACTCCAAGAAGCTCATCCTTGAAACGGTCTTTCACAACGTCTCCCGTGGCCCCATGATGGTCGCGCGTGAACAGGCTGTTGAGGCGCTAACCGGCATCTTTGCCCGCATCCTCAAGACCGCTCCCGCCCGTAAGACACACGCGCCAGGCGCCCGCACGAAACATTCGCCAAAACTTGTCGCCGAAGTCGTCGTGTCCATATTCCTCGCCACCATGCTCGAGTGGCTCATGCGCGATGGCCTCCCGCAGAAATGGCTGCCCGAGACCATGCGTTCCCGTTTACTGCTGGTCCTCAGTTCTGTCCAGGAGGCAGCGCGATGAACCGCAAAAAGATCGTCCTCATCGCCGGGGTGGTTCTTTTGGTCGCATCCGGCCTCGCTGTTTACTACGCCTGGGCCGCTCATAGTGCTCGCTATCTCTACACCGGCACCATCGAGACGCGCGAAATTCAAATTGGCTCCAAGGTTGGCGGCCGTGTCATCGCCGTTCCCTTTGAAGAGGGAGCTCAGGTCAAGGCCGGCGCACTCCTGGTCCGCTTCGAGTCCGACGACCTCAAAGCCCAACGCGCGCAGGCCGTTGCAGCCGTCGAGCAGGCGCAGGCCAATTTCGATCGCATGGTCCGCGGCAACCGCCCTGAAGAGATCGTACAAGCCGAAGCCGCTGCCGCCAACTCACGCGCTGCCTTTGAAGAAGCCAAGGCCGGTCCTCGCCGCCAGGAGATTGCCCAGGCCCAGGCCGACTTCGACGCTGCACAGGCCGATGCCGAAAACGCCGAAATCTTCTATAAACGCATGGAGAAGCTGGTTGCCACGGACACCATTTCGCGTCAGGACTTTGACAACGCCCGCGACAAGCGCGACTCAGCAGTCCAACACGCCGAGTCCGCCCGTCAGCATCTGGCCCTGCTCCAGGCAGGCACCCGCCCCGAAGATATCCAGTCAGCCGAGGCCCGCTTCCACCAGACGGACGCCGCAGCCGTCCTTGCTCGGAAGGGTTACCGCAAAGAAGACATTGAATCCGCCCGCGCGCAGCTTGCCCAGGCCCAGGCCCACGTCGCCGACATCGACGTCGCTCTCAGAGAGGCCGAGCTCGTCGCGCCCGCCGATGGCCTTGTTGAGACTGTCTCCGTGCGTCCCGGCGATCTTGTCCCCGCGGGCCGCATCGTCGTCACCATGCTCGAGCCAACGCAACTCTGGGCCAGAATTTACGTTCCTGAGACCGATCTAGCCCGCGTTCATCTCAATCAGCCCGCCACTCTACGCGTCGACGGTATCGGTGGCCGCAGCTTCAAGGGGCATGTCGGCCAAATCGCATCTGAGGCAGAATTCCTGCCACGCAATGTCCAGACACCCGATGACCGCCAGCATCAGGTCTTTGCTGTCAAAGTCTATGCTGAGAACCCTGACGGCGTTCTCAAGTCCGGCATGTCCGCCTCGGTGCGCTTCCCATGACGGCAGGCATCGTAACCCCCGCGATCGTAGCGAAAAATCTCACCATCCGCTTCGGTCAGTTCACTGCGGTCAACGATGTGAGCTTCGAAGTAGCCAAGGGAGAGATCTTTGGCTTCCTCGGTCCTAACGGTTCCGGCAAAACCACCATCATCAAAGCCCTCTGTGGCCTGCTCGCACCCTCCTCCGGTTCCGGATCCATCCTCGGCCTCGACATCGTAAGGGACGCCCACGAGATCAAGCACCGCGTCGGCTACATGAGCCAGAAGTTCGGACTCTATGAGGACCTCACAGTCAACGAAAACATCGATTTTTATTCCGGTGTCTACGGCCTCAAGGGCCAGCAAGCCATCCAGCGCAAGCAGGAGGTCGTGGACCTGACCGGCATCAACCCTTACCTCAATCGCCGCGTGGGCCAGCTCTCCGGCGGATGGAAGCAGCGTCTCGCGTTGGCCTGTGCCATCATCCATTCCCCGGAGGTTGTTTTTCTCGACGAGCCCACCGCCGGCATCGACCCCGTCGCCCGCCGCACCCTCTGGGATCTTTTCTTCCGTCTTTCCGGCCAAGGCGTCACTTTCTTCGTAACCACCCATTACATGGACGAGGCCGAGCGATGCGGCCGCGTCGGCTACATCTATCTCTCCAACCTCGTCGCCCTTGGCACGGTCGCAGAACTGCAGCACCTTCCCGCCGCCAATCCGCCCGATACCGTCCGGCTCCAGATCGATCTCCCCGATGCCTCAAGGAATCTCGCCGGCGTGCGCAGCTTACCCGGCATTCAGGAGGCCACCATCTTTGGCCGCTCCATCCATGCGCTTGCCCAGCACGGCCACCTCGAGGCCATCCGTGACGCGCTTCCCCAAGCCCACCTCACCGTAATTGAGCCATCGCTTGAGGATGTTTTCGTCACTCTCACCCTCGGCATCATGGAGAACTCCAAATGACTCCCCTCTTCCGTGGACTGATCCCCGTCTGCCGCAAGGAGTTTCTCCACATCGTTCGCGATCCCGGCACACTCTTCTTTGCCTTGGTCATCCCAATGCTGCAGATGTTCCTCTTCGGCTTCGCGATCGACACCAATGTCCGCCAGATTGCCACAGTAGTTCTCGACGAGTCCCAGACCCAGGCCAGTCGCGACCTGCTGCAGCGCTTCGCCGCGTCTGACGTCTTCAAGCTCTCAGTCACCGCCCGCTCTGTTGACGAAATGTATAACGCCATTCGCTCCGGAAAGGCTCGCGTCGCCATCCGGATTCCCTACGACTACGACCGCAGTCTCCAGAGCGGCACCACCGCCGAAGTTCAGGTCCTGGTTGACGGCTCAGACTCCACCGTCGCCGGTCAAGCAGTAAGCACGGCAACAGGAGTCGCGCTCACGCAATCCCTCGCTCGCGTTCTGCCCAATGGCAACATGCCCATCGACATCAGCCCCTCGCTCCTCTACAACCGAGCCATGCGCTCGGCCAACTTCTTCGTTCCCGGTCTCATCGCGGTCCTGCTCCAGATCATGATCATCCTGCTCATCGCGCTCTCGCTCGTTCGCGAACGCGAACGCGGCACTCTTGAACAGCTCACCATGACCCCCGTCGCTCCTCTTGGCCTTATGGTCGGCAAAATGATCCCTTATGGAGTCCTCGGTTTCGTCGAACTCTGCGCAATCCTTGCCGTCATGCGTGTCGTCTTCCAGGTGCCCATCCACGGTAGCGCCATCCTGTTGCTGCTCATGTCGCTGCCCTACATCCTCACCCTGCTCGGCATCGGACTCGTCATCTCCACAAAAGCCAAAACTCAGGCTGAGGCCTTCCAACTCGCCATGGGCACAGTGCTGCCCTCCGTCTTCCTCTCCGGCTACATCTTCCTCATTGAAAACATGCCCCTGTTTTTCCAGGGCATCAGCCGAGTCATCCCCGCCACCTACTTCATTCGCATTCTTCGCGGCATCGTTCTCCGCGGCTCGACATTTGGCGAACTCTGGCCCAATGCCGCCATCCTCACCCTCATGGGATGCGCCACTATTTTCCTCGCAGCCCGCCTTTTTGTCCGGCAGAGAGCCTGATCCGCTCCCGCAATCTCTGCACCCTGACCCTCTTTCGGCGAATCTAACCCCCTGTACGTTGTCTTTTTGCTCGTCGGCCTTGCTCACGCCCGTTTCTGCAAGGATTGTCACAGCGCTGGGCCTCGAGTCCGCGCTAACCCCGCGTTATACACAACTTAGCCGCCCTCATACCTTCATTCCGCACCTGAGGAGATCCCTTTTGGCCGCAGCTTCAGACGCTTTGCCGGCTCCAGCCGGCGTCACCGTCAATAACCCCAACCCTGCCGCTCAGGTCGCCGCCTGGAAGCCGCGCGTCAACCCATGGCTCATCGCCATGACCGTCGCCCTGGCCGCCTTCATGGAGGTCCTCGACACCTCGATCGCCAACGTCGCTCTGCCTCACATTGCCGGCTCACTCGCCGCTTCCACCGACGAAGGCACCTGGGTACTTACCAGCTATCTGGTTGCCAACGCCATCGTTCTTCCGCTCGGCGGATGGATCTCCACCGTCATGGGCCGCAAAAACTTCTTCCTGAGTTGTATCGTCATCTTCACTGTATCCAGCTTTCTCTGCGGCGCAGCGCCGTCTCTGCCCATCCTGCTCATCTGTCGCTGCATGCAGGGCTTCGGTGGTGGTGGCCTGCAGCCCATGGCCCAGGCCATCATGGCCGACTCCTTTGAACCCCAGAAGCGCGGCCAGGCCTTCGCTCTCTACGGCCTCGTAGCCGTTCTCGCACCCTCCATTGGGCCCACTCTCGGCGGCTTCATCACCGACAACTACTCCTGGCGCTGGATCTTCTACATCAACATCCCCGTCGGCATTCTTGCCTTCCTTCTTGTTACCCGCCTCGTCGACGATCCGCCCTGGATCAAGGCTGATCGCTCGCGCATACGCAGCCTCGACTACCTCGGTCTGGCCTTTCTCGCCCTAGCCATGGGCGGCCTGCAGATCATGCTCGACAAGGGCGAAGAGAACGACTGGTTCTCATCTCCCTTCATCTGCTTCTTCTGTTTCGTCTTCGTTGCAAGCATGATCGGCCTGATCGTCTGGGAGTGGAACAACAAGACCCCGCTCATCAACCTCAAACTCTTTCGCTATAAGAACTTCGCCATCTGCTGCCTGCTCATGGCCCTGGTCGGCGGCGTGCTCAACGCCTCAACTGTCCTGCAGCCGCAATTCATGCAACAGCTTCTCGGCTGGACTGCCACCACCGCCGGCCTTGCTCTCACCGGCGGAGGATTCACCCTTGTTCTTGTCATGCCCCTCGCCGGGTTCCTCACCGGAAAGGTTGCCGCACGCTGGCTCACCGTCGTCGGCTTCACCCTCTTTGTCTTCACTTACTACGTCGCCGCCCACGTCACCACGCTTGAAATGACCTTCGGCCAATCCTCATGGCTGCGAGTCCTCCAGATGGTTCCGCTGCCCTTCTGCTTCATCTCCATCACCACGGCCGCCTACATTGGCATGCCCAAGGAGCAGTCCAATCAGGTCGCCGGCCTCATCAATTTCGTCCGCAACATCGGCGGCTCCATCCTCATTGCAATTACCGGCGCGCAGGTCACCAGCCGCGCCACCTGGCATCAGCAGCATCTACAAAATGCCATGAGTTCGGCCTACATAGCGTTCAATCAGCAGACCCAGGCCCTCGGTGGTTTCTTTAACGGCCAATTCGGCGCCGGACAAGGCAAAGCCCTCGCCATGGCCTCCATCTACAACCAGCTCAACCGCCAGGCCTACCTTCAGGGCTATCAGGACGTCTACATGGAGCTCTCCTGGATGTCCGTCGGCCTCATCTTCTGCGCCTTCCTGCTCAGCGGCAACAAGCCCGGCCAAGGCAGCGGCGGTGGCGGCGGCATGCACTAAAGTGTCTTCCGCTCGCTCGTCCGGCAAAGTGGGTGCCCATCCTAAACGCGTTCTCTGCGTTTAGGGTGGGAGACGACGAAACTCAATTACGAGGTCTCGCCGTCCTAAACCAGCGACCTAAGGTGCGCAAAAGACAAAAAGACCGTGAGCGCTCTGCCCACGGTCCTCGTCTTTCTCGCGTTCCTTCTAGCTCGTAACCCCCAGCGCCGCCAGGCTCTCTTCCCGCGTCGCATCCATCCCAAGAAGCTCGTCCGTCTTCGTCAGCTTAAGCACCGACGCAATCCGCGAAGCCACTCCGCACAATCGCAGTGTCCCGCCCTTTTCATTGAGCGTGCCGTATGTGAACACAATCATCCCCAGACCGGCGCTGTCGATGTAGTCCAGGCCCGTCAGGTCGAACACAAGCTTGGTATCGCCGTCCGCGATGGCAGCGTGCACCTGCGAGTCGGCAAGCTTCAGATTCAATCCCAGCGTGAGCTGACCCTCAAAGCTCACGACAGCTACCCCATCCGGCAACTTTTCAATCTCTACGTTCAGTGGCATTGCGACAGTGTATCCCATGCCCTCCGCGGAAAACTGAAAAAATCGCTGGCTCCGTGCCCACCGTCGCGCGCGGCCCCCACAACCGCCCGCAGCTGCAAGTCCGACTTTTGCAGAGGCAAGGCGCGAATAGCTGGAGAGAGACACCGCCATAACCCCCGCCCAGAGAACCTCGATAGCTGACAGGCTTCTTTCTCGATAGCAGACATGTTTCTTTTTGGAGAGGCTTGAATAACAGACCGGTTTCTTTGCGGAGAGGCTCTGTAAAAGGGCACGGCTTCAGCCGGGCCGATGAGGCCCAATCTGAAGATCTGGGCTTCAGCCCCGGCAAAAGTTCCGCGTGGAATCCGCTCCCCACAGCCCGATTAACTCCGCTGCCGGGCAGTCCCGAAAATCTACTATAAGAAAAATCCGCCCCTAAAATTCGAAAACGCCAGAGGCTTGCGCCCCTGGCGTTCTCCGGATGCCTTTGTAGCTCATCGAAACGTGCATCAACCCTTCGGCCTTTGTTGCGGGTGCCGGATCACTCCGACTCCTGCTCTTCCAGCTTGGCTTCCCTCTGCGTCGTCCGGGTTGCCCCGGTCCCGCAGATTTCGTCCGCGCCGGCGACGAAGTTCCGGGTTGCCCCTTCCCTTCAGTCCATAGGCCGTGCCAGCGATGTTGCTTCAGGTTTCCCCGCCGCATCCATCCTTCCGCGCTCTTGGTCTTGATTCTCCGGGTTGCCCCGCATCCTCTCGCTTCCAGGCGCGCCGATGACGTTTCCCGGGCAACCCCGTTTCACGTCTTCTGGCTATACCGGCGATCGAGCTGCGAGTTTCCCCGCCTCTGCGATCCTTCAGCGCTACCGGCTTCACTTCGCCGAGTGTCCTCGGCTCCGCTTGTCCTGTCCCGCTGAGGAAGTGTCCCCGAGCATCCTCGGGCACCGCATCCTCCGGTTTTAGCCGGCGATTGAGCTGCGAGTTTCCCCGCCTCTCATCTCCTTCAGCGTCTCCGACTGCTCAGCTCCGGGTGTCCCCAAAACTTTGCGCCGCCAGATCCGCTTCTGATGCCTCCCCGAGCATCCCCGAGTACTGCATCTTCCGGCTGGTGCCGATGGGGAACGTCCGGGTCGCCCCGCACCTTCTTGTCCATCGGCGTTGCCGATTGGTGGATCTCCGGGTTCCCCCGGATTTCACGCCTTCCGGCCGTTCCGTCTCCGCTTTCCTCGGGTTGCCCCGTCTCTGCGGCTACGGCTGGGTCAATGTTGTCTCCCCGTCTTCGCTCGAACTTTGCATCTGCTGCTATCCTGCTGGCGAATCCCCGGGTGTCCCCGCTTCATGCGCCCGCTGGCTGTGCCGCGGATGAATCTTCAAGCTCAATCGGGTCGTGCAATCCCTGCTTGACCTCTCGATGCAATCTCAATCTCTTCCGTTCCACCACCTGCGGCAAGCCGCCTGTGTTCTCCCGGGTTCCTTTGTTACCGCATCTCCCTGCCTTGCCTGAACTGCAATCCAACTCGCTACAGGGTCATCAACTGAAAGGAAGACTAGGCCCGTTGAATCTGTGCACGCAAGTGCAAAACTTCGATAAATTTGTGGATTTCACCATGTATGGTGCATTAAAAAACGCATTGCACTCTTGATGCTGCATTTCAGCGCTTTTTATACACCGCGAACACCCCTGAAACCGATAAAGATCCCCAGAAATCCCGCACCGACTGCATCAAAATTGGTGCAGAAACGTGAAATGCTGTGCAGATTTGATCGTGCGCCGACTCCTCGCGACGCATTCGTTTTTTTCGCAGGGGCTGGATGGAAGGTGCCCCACTCTCGGAAAGCATTTGTTTTTGTCGCGAGGGTGGGAATGCCCCGTGCCCCATCCATTTCGCGGTCTTTGCGGAATGATTGGGATTCAACGATGTCGGCAATAAATCAGCTGCGAGGAACTCTACGAGCTGCTGATTGGATAACTCGGATTGAACGGGAAGATCACCTCAGCCTCTGACGCCACGGGCTTGCCGTTAACCGTCGCCGGATGAAAGCGCCACGTCATCACAATCTCCAGCACCATCTGGTCCAGCTTGTTGCCCATCCCCCTCACCAGCTTTTCGCTCACCACCTGGCCCAGCGCATCCACGTTCACGGCAACCACAATCTTCTGCTCCGAACTGGGTAACAAGGCTCGGTCGGTCACCGCCGGCCTGGGCGAGTAAACCGGAAACGCCGGCCGCGCGTCTTCCGCGTCGTCTCCATTCCCAGTGAATGCCTTGCCCGTGCCATCGCCTTGGGTTGGATTCTTCGGTTGGCCGCCCCCGGCCACCTTCGGCGCCGTTCTCTCAACCGGCAGAATCGTCTTCTTGCTCGCTTCCGCCGTCGCATCCGTGTGCTTCGTATGCGCACCCACATCCATCACCGGAAGCGGAGTCTTCGCCGCATGAGGACCGCCCGCAACCTCAAGCTTCGCCAGCTGCTGCAGCGAAACAGGCTCAACCACGCTGCTTCTCACCGCATTGCCCAGCATCACCACCAGCGCAAACACCCCTCCGTGCGCCGCAAACGACAGCACCACCGCCGAAAGCGGCCGTGTCGCTACGCGCGTCCGAGCCGGCGGCGTTTCAACCAATTCTTTCTGATCCAGCTCAGTCGATTCCTGTCCAGTTGCAGGTTGCATATCGCCCCCTTCCTAATTGGACTCTCACCGCCAGAAACTGACACTTGCCCTCAACCCAGCGCTTCACTATTTCGCTTCTTCACTACTTCACTGTGCCCTAGCCTTTCCCAAACATCCCCTTAATCCCCCTCAGCGCCTGCCTTGTCCGCTCCTCGTTCTCGATCAGCGCAAACCGCACATGCCCGTCGCCATACTCGCCAAAACCCACCCCCGGCGACACCGCAACCTTCGCTTCCGTCAGCAGCAGCTTTGAAAACTCCAGCGACCCCAGCCCCTTGTACCGCTCAGGTATCGCCGCCCACACAAACATGGTCGCCTTCGGGCTCGGCACCGCCCAGCCCAGCTTGTTCAACCCATCGATCAGCACATCGCGCCGCTTGCGATAGTTCTCGCAAATCTCCCTGACGCACTCCTGCGGACCCTCGAGAGCTGCGATGGAGGCTACCTGGATGGGCGTGAACGTCCCGTAGTCGAAGTAGCTCTTCAGCCGCGCCAGCGCATTCACCAGCACCGTGTTGCCCACCATGAATCCCACCCGCCAACCCGGCATGTTGTAGCTCTTGCTCAGCGTGAAAAACTCCACCGCAACTTCCTTCGCGCCCGGGACCTCGAGCACGCTAGGCGGCTTGTAGCCGTCGAACGCAAGATCGGCGTACGCCAAATCCTGAATCAGGTAGAACCCATACTCCCTTGCCATCTCCACCAGCCGCGCCAGAAACGGCAGGTCAACACACTGCGTCGTAGGATTCGAAGGGAAGTTCACAATCAGCGCCTTCGGCCGCGGCACCATGCGCGGAATCAACTGCTCCAGCTGCTGCAAAAACTGGTCCCCGTCGTGCACCGGCACGCTCACCACGTGCGCCCCCGCAATCACCGGCCCGTAGATGTGAATCGGGTAGCTCGGATTCGGCACCACCACCGTATCGTTCGAATCCAGAATCGCCAGGCACAGGTGCGCAATCCCCTCCTTCGATCCGATGGTCACAATCGCCTCGGTCTCCGGGTCCAGGTCCACGTCGTAGCGCGTCTTGTACCAAGTGCACACCGCCTTGCGCAGCCGCGGCAGCCCTCGCGAAACCGAGTACCGATGCGTCACCGGCTTCTGCGCCGCCTCCACCAGCTTGTCCACAATGTGCTTCGGTGTCGCCCCGTCGGGATTCCCCATCCCGAAATCGATAATGTCTTCTCCGCGCCGCCGCGCCTTCATCTTCATCTCGCCGGTAATGTTGAACACGTACGCCGGCAGCCGCTGAATCCTCGAAAACTCTTCCATGATCTCTCCAGTGTAATGGCCTTGACAGCGCGAGCCGAAATCCACGTCTTGAAAGAGCACGACTTCAGTCGTGCCGCCAACGGCTCAAAACAAACGATGGGCTTTAGCCCCCGAGGCTTTGTATCAGGGCATGACTTCAGTCATGCCGAACAATGCTCAATACTCAACGCGGGGCTTTAGCCCCTGAGGCCGCGCACAGACGAGTGCACTTGCATGCTCCGTTCAATTGTTCTTGGGGATGATGAGGGAAAACAGTCTTAAGCGGCCGCAGCCGCTGCACGCACCGCCGCTGCCAAGGTGGCACGGTTGTTGCGCTCAATTGAGACACCAAGGAGATGGAGACTTGGTTGCATCGAGGTAATTATATCGCTTTGGAATGGGGCGATTGGATCGGGCGGCCGAAGCCTATAGATGTTCGGAGCTACGTGCTTCGGCTACGAGGCGGCGCACAACAGCATGAATCACCTGCGCTCCGTGAAAAATTCCGAATATCCCCAGAAGGAGAGCGAAACCACCAAAATAGAGATAAAAACCATCGTCATTCCGAACATACAATTTGAGCTCGGAAACCCCGAGAAAGCACATGAACGCGTAGAACAAGATGTAGAGGATGGCCCTGTTCAACGTGAAATACCTGGCTGCAAAGTTGTCGTAGTAGATGCGCAACCGTTCCATGGCCGCGATTATAGCTCCGATCTGGGGGAACAGATGTAGCTAACCCCGCCCACCTTATACTGAAACACGACATGCCCACCTTCCCACCTGTCGCCGAGCAACTCGACCTGCTCCAAAAAGGCGCCGCCGAAATCATTCGCGTCAGCGACCTCCGCGAGCGCCTCCACGACTCGCTCAAAACCGGCCGCCCCCTCCGCGTCAAAGCCGGATTCGACCCCACCGCCCCCGATCTTCACCTCGGCCACACCGTGCTGCTGCGCAAGCTGCGCCACTTTCAGCAGCTCGGCCACACCGTCATCTTCCTCGTCGGCGACTTCACCTCGCTCATCGGCGACCCTTCCGGGAAGAACGTGACACGCAAGCAACTTACTCGCGGGGAGATCGAGGAATTCGCTCTCACTTATCAAGAGCAGGTCTTCAAAGTCCTCGACTCCGAAAAAACCGAGGTCCGCTACAACTCCGAGTGGCTCGGCAAGCTCGGCTACGAAGCCACCATCCGCCTTGCATCCCACTTCACCGTTTCTCAAATGTTGGAACGCGACGAATTCCACCGCCGCTTCCAGGCCGAGCAGCCCATCGGCCTCCACGAGCTCCTCTATCCCCTCATGCAGGCCTACGACTCAGTAGCCCTCGAGGCAGACGTTGAGCTCGGCGGCACCGATCAGCGCTTCAACCTCGGCGCCGGCCGCGAACTCCAGCGCCACTATGGCCAGAAGCCGCAAATCATCCTCATGACGCCGATTCTTGAAGGCCTCGACGGCGTCCAGAAGATGTCCAAATCTCTCGGCAACGCCATCGGCATCAACGAGCCCCCCTCCGAGATGTACGGCAAGCTCATGTCCATCTCCGACGACCTCATGTGGTCCTACTGGCTCCTGCTCACCGACCTCAAGGAGTCCGAAGTCGAAGCCATGCGAGCCGAGGTCGCCTCCGGCCAGCTCCACCCCATGGAAGCTAAAAAACGTCTGGCCCGCACCATCGTCGCCGACTTCCACGGCGAACCGGCCGCGCTCAATGCCGACGAAAACTGGGCCCGCATGTTCCAGCAAAAAGAGACCGCCGAGGATCTCGAAGAAGTCCAAGTTGAGTTTGCCGACATTGACGCACATAGCGCGGGATTCATTAGGCTTCCGAAGCTTCTAGTGCTGCTGGGGTTAGCTAGCAGCAACGCTGAGGCGAATCGCAAGATTGCTGAAAAGGCCGTCAAGCTTAATGGTGAGGTGAGAACAGACGTGCTGATTCAGCTGAGCGAATTGCCCGCGCGCGTAGATGTGCGTCTTGGCAAGCGGGCAAAAAGGGCAGTGATTGGGTTATTTGCCGGCCGTATCTGAATGGCCGGGTGCCCCATCCTAGCCGCGTCTTTGTTTTTTGCGGTTAGGGTGGGAGACGATTACGCCTCACCCCTCACACCCTCAATACGGCATAAATCATCAACCCCGCCAGCACCAGCAGAACCACAATGCTCAATCCCGCCTGCCACTTGTCGCGTCTCGGCGCAACTGTCCCTCCCGATGAAGCAACCTCAACTTCGTCCAGGTCCGGTTCGGTCCACAAAATGATGCTCTGCGGCAGGCTCCAAACCATCCAAACAAGCAGAAAGAGAAATGACGGCACAAACCTATTAGCCTGCGCGGGTGCGAACACCAGCATCGCCGCATACAGGCCGAACAGCCCCATCCCGAGCCAGCGAACACACGCGTACGCCGTAAAGTGTGCACTATCGCGCCGCCGGGTCTCCCGCTCATCCAACTCTCCAGCTTCTCCCGCCTGCTTCTCGTCGGCCCCTGCAAACAACGCCTGCATTCCGCGTCCCCGCGGTAAGAGCGCCGGCGCCCGCGAGCCACCGAACGACTTCACGAGACCGCCCGCGCTCAGGCCGCCCAGCGTAAGCGACGATGTGAATGCGATCTGCACCAGCAGCAGGACATCGAAGGCATCCGCTCTGTTCCTGACCACGGCCACCAGCGATAGCCCAAACATCAGCGCCGTCTGCGCCCAGAAGATGACAACCCACCGCCTACGAATCTTCCGCCGCGAGATCCAGCTCTCCGCTCGAATCATTGCTCCTCCATATCAGGCTCCGTCCAAAGCAAAATGGATTGTGGAAGCCATTGAATGATCAGAAAGAAAAGCAGGAGCAACGACTCGCGCGCGGCAGCAAACTCGTCGACACGGTCGGCAACCGCCGCAATGACTAACAGAGACCCAACCCATCGCAGCACGGCATAGGCTCTGTAGTGGGCGGCGTTCCTTACCCTGACTTCCCGCTCATCCAGACGATTTCGCCTCTCGGCTTCCTTGCGAGCAGCAACATCCTCCGGCGTCATGAATGAGAAATCCCCTTGGCCGTCTTCGGGAGTGCGCCCTTCAAAGTCGCTCAGCAGCCCCCTTCGGCTCTTCCCGGCGATCACATTGGCGAGCAGAAATCCAAAGAATATTGCCCACTCTGCACTTGAGTCGAAGAACGGGAGGCGAAGTCGAAGAAGCGCAGGGAAATGGAGAACCAAAGTGAGCCCCAGCGCCCAGAACCCTGCCACCAGCCAACGACGTCTGCTGCGCCGAGCCATCGAAATCCCCAGAAACTTACGGATTTTGATCATGATTGTTTCTCCAAATCGCCCGCTGCCTTCGCCCCATACACCTGCTCGCTCAGCGGCTTCAGCGGCCGCGTCGAAAAGAGCGCCTCCACCGGCAACCCAAAATACTCAGCCAGCCCCAACGCCAGCTTCAGGCTCGGGCTGTAATCCCCCCGCTCCAGAAAGCCGATCGTCTGGTAGTTCACATCCATCGCGTCGGCCAGTTGCTGGCGGCTGATGCCCCGCTCCGCCCGCAACACCGCAATGCGGTTATAAAGACCGCTCTCCCCGGGTGCCTTATCGGGTGCTGTGCCAGGCGCGCTGTTCATTCTGGAAATAGATTGTTATGTAATTCAAACATAATGTCAAGTATGAAAATACAGAGAGATTTTCTGTGTCGCCAAATGGCGTTTCCGAAATAGCAAGATAACCTCTTCAAAGTGGCCAAATGGCGTATACTACCCCCAGAGGCAAATCATGGCCACCCAGACCATTCCGAATCTTCTCGGCGGTGAACTGATCCTCGGCCGGCCCATGAACCGCAACGGCGCTTTAGCCGAGCTTGTGCGCGAGGGGCTGCCTGTTCGGTCTCTCTTGCTTTTGGCCGAGCGTCTCGATCTGCGCCAGGCTGAGATCTCCGAGAAGATTGGCATTCCCCTGCGCACGCTAACCCGCCGCGCCGCCAGCCAATCGCGCCTCACCCCGGCTGAGTCCGATCGCACCATCCGGCTTGCACAGGTCTACTCCAACGCCGCAGAAACCCTCGGCAGCGGCGACAAAGCCGCTGCGTGGCTCAAGACGCCCAATCGCGCCCTCCGCGGTGGCCGCCCGCTCGACCAGCTCGATACCGACCCCGGCGTCCGTGAGGTAGAAGACATCCTCGGCCGCATCGCCTACGGCGTTTACAGCTGATGCTGCCCGGGCGTAGATGAAGGTCTTCCGCATCTGCCGCGAGCGCTTCGCCGCCGACGCATTCACCGGCGAAGGCGCGCGCCGCTTCGGTGGACGCTGGAACTCACGCGGCGTTCCTATGGTCTACTGCTCCTCGTCGCTTGCGTTGGCGGCAATCGAGCTCTTCGTCCATCTCGAACCAAACCTTGAACCCGACGACCTGGTCTCCATCGCGGCCGAATTGCCGGCAGGCGAGCCCGCCCAGCGCCTCACGCTCGAAGTCTTACCCCCCGAGTGGTGGAGCGACGACTTCGAGCCCCTGCGCAAGCTCGGCGATGCCTGGATTCGCGACAAGACTTCGCTTGCCATGCTCGTCCCATCAGCCCCGCTGCACTACGAGTGGAATGTGCTTGCCAATCCGCTCCATCCGGCCGTTACCCAACTCAAGGTCGACCCGCCCCAGCCTTTTCACTTCGATGCGCGCATGTTTCGTTGAGGCAAATCGGCAATACTAATCCGCGTTGTGAACCAACCCTTGACAGCACAATCGCTTCTGCGTTGTGATCGAAGGGCTGCGACTCAATAGGTTCGATCCCCAGCGCCTCCCAGCGAAAACGGATATCCAAAATCTTTTCCGCCAGGCCGCAGCGGCCCAAGCAAGGCAGTTCTCCTTGCCCGCTCGGAAATTCCTACCCCTCAACGCGGTTCAACCGGGGGTCTGTCCCCTCAAGGAGACCTGAAATGGCAATGATCAAAGATGCGACAATTTACATCCCATGTCCGTGCCCGCAGCCCGACCCGTTTGACGTAACGAAGGATTGGAAGACGCATCCCTCTTTGATCACCGGAATTCAGGCTCTGAATTCCTATAACCAATGGGTCTCCGAAATCGTGATGCCCATCGCTTTCCAATGGATTGAGGAACACAAGGGCGAGGTCTACGCCAACATTCCAGAAAACCTCAAAGACGATCTAGGCGTGGTGATCGCTGCGGCATTTGACCTCGTGAAGCACCTCCCGGCCTACCAAAAGGGCCTCGTAAAGTACGAAGAGTACGAAAGGGCTTTGAAGGACGGGACCTGGAATCCAACCCACATCAACCCGATCTGGACCTCAATTGCAAAGGATATTCACCAGGCAACCGAGGAGAGTTTCGAAATTCACAAGGACGTGTTGAAAGACACCATTCGCTGATCGGGCCCCCTTCTCAACAGCTCGATCTCAATCGGTAGACGTCTTTGTCAGGGTCACAACCGTGATGTCGTCATCCTGCCCAAACTCGACGGCAGCATCCACCGCCTGCGCCGCATCCGGTCGTGTGCCCAGCAGCGCCAGCAATCGCTCAAAGCCGTAGAGTTCTCCGGCCGCGCTGCGCGCCTCAAGCAGCCCGTCGGTGTAGAGCGTGCACCGGTCTCCCTCGTTCAACTTGATCGTCGTTTCGTTGTACTCGACGTCTGGAAAAAGTCCCAGCGGAAACGCTCCATGCAGGTCGAGCTCGGCGTCGTTGATGAAAGGCGGCGGATGGCCGGCACTCGCCATCACGCACTCTCCATTCTGGTCGAGCAGCAGGATGATGCAGGTCGCAAAGCCGCCCTGCAGCCGGCTGATCAATCTCTCGTTGAGCGCCGACAGCAGCCGCCCGGGGCTGGGAAGTATGTTTGCCAGTGCGTACACCGCGCCGACAATGAACGAAACGGCCATGGCCGCCTTCAGGCCTTTTCCGCTTACGTCGCCCAGCACCACCAGCGTGTGCTCCCCTTTGTTTCCGTCCAGCGGAATGATCTGAAAAAAATCTCCTCCCACCTTCTGCGCGGGCAGGTATCCGCTGGTCAGCGAGTATCCGGGCACCATCGGCATCGTCTCGGGAATCAGCACCCGCTGCAACTCGCGAGCGCTCTCGAACTCTTGCTGCAACGCGTTTTGCCTGCGCCTGTTTTCGTCGGAGCTGCGATAGGCCGCATATCCAGTAGCAATCAGCAGCAGCGCGCCGCCCAGCGTGGGCAGCGAAATCGAGTTTCCGGCCAGCGCAAAGAGCGGCGCGTCAATCCTGGCGGCAAGCGTCCAATGCGTAAACCGGCTCCCCTGCGGCGCCAGCGAACGCACCAGTTGGATCATGCCGTTCGCAAACGCGAGAATCGCCATCGTCCACCGGGCAGAGTCCAGCCGTCGCCGGCTCATCACCGCCGCCGCCACCAGCACCAGCGGCACCACTCCGGTCGGAATCCAGACCGCCACCATCAGCGCGTCTTCAATCTGCATCGGAACCAGCCAGCCCGGAATCCAGGCCAGAAAATACGGCGCGCCGTCCAGAATCACGGCAGAGACGCTCATCCACGCGCACACCCACACAAACCGTACAAGCCGCTTGTTCTGGCCAAGCTGCAAAAGCCACAGCAGCAGCATCCATAGGCAGATGTCGCGAATCGAGGACACTGGCTGCCAAAGCGCATTGGCCAGCGGAGACGGCCAGGGAATGCGCACGCCGTAGAAGAGCATCTCGATCAGCGGCGCTATTGCGAATCCGAACATCCACAACGGAGGCCACTGCTTGCGGTCTTGCAGCCAGGTCAGCAAGCTCAGCAAAGCCACAATTCCGAGAATCAAGTTGATGCTGAAGTAGAGCAGCTGGCTGCGCAGCCACTCATAGTTCATCAGCGCCAGCCGCGTTGCAATCGCCTGATCGCTGCCGGCCATGGGAGCACCCTGAAACCCGCCATTCCTTCCTGAATCGTCGGAAAGCAACGGAGCCTTCCACACGCGAAAGGCGAGAACGCCATGTTCGCCGGCATTGATATTGTCGATATAAAACACTCGCGGAGGCGAGGCTCTGAGGTAATACACCGGGTTCGGCGGCAACTTGCCATCGCTGCCAATCAGCTTGCCGTTCCAGTAGACCTCGTAAGCGCTGTCCACATGCGGAATCAGCAACGCAAGGTGCAGAGAATCGCTTTTCGCAGAAGACGAAATTACGATGCTCGTTCGATACCACGCAAACCCCGCATAGCTCGCGTGCCCTTGCTCGCCCCATGGTCGGTCGGCCGAAAGCTCCTCCCAATCCGAGTCGTCGAACGCAGCGTCTGCCCATGCAGCGTCATCCCCGAGGTGGAATCGCCAAGGGCCATCCAGAGCGACCGCCGACTGGCTGCCCAGGTTCACCGTGATCGAGGCTTGGTAATTCGATGAGTTCGTCTGCGCAACGGCTGTCTCAGCAAGAACGCTGCTAAAGGCGAAGAGGAATAAGGCCCGCGGGCTGGGGAAGCGGCACCGGCGACCGATCATGTGGCCAGAATACTCCGTAACCACAAACGTAAGAAAGTATTTGCTACCGCTCCAGCCGCTCTACTCCCACGCCCGCATGTGTGCCGAGCAGACGCCGCGCTAAACCGTACACACAATATTCAAGAGCCAATCGCCAAGAACTGAAAACTGAAAACTGATAACTGTGAACTAAGAACTGTGAACTGCCTCACCCCCCAGTGCAACCTTCTTTGCCGCCGCCGGCATCCGCGCCACTGACTCCCTCGAGCAGCTCTCCGAGCAAATCAGCATCAACGGTTCGGTCCCGCAGGCCCGCAACAGCAGCCAGGTCTCCGGCTCGATGGCTGTTGTAGAGTCCAAACCCTGTCTTGACAATGCAGTCCGGCCTGAATTCTGATCATCGCACTGGACTCGTCCCTTTCTGACCCATTCGTTCAGTCCAAACCAAACAGCGAACAGACCGAATAGCGGCGGCACAATCTTTTCATGCCCCTCGCAGGTGCTTTGCATCACCAAAAACAATTCATCGCTCAAAGGAGATCGCTTATGATTGTTGACAACAAAACCAATTGCTATTGGCTGGTTCATGAACCGCCGGGTTCTGCCCTCAAACAAACGCATCGTGACTGGAGCGCACACCCATCCTGGGTCGGCGCAATCGAATCTCTCGATGACTATCACCGTTGGGTAAATCAGGTAGTTATGCCCGTCGCATTCCAGTGGATCGAAGAGCACAAGGAGGAGGTCTATTCGAGTGTGAAGCCAGCGGAGAAAGACGACGTGGGTGTCGTGATCGCCTCCGCCTTCAAATTAGTGAAAAAGATGCCCGCCTACAAGATTGGATTGAAGAAAGCAAAACCTTTCAACAAGGCCTTGAAAGACGGAACCCTCAATTCGAAGACGCTCAATCCGGTATGGACGAAAATTGTGAGGAAAGTCCGGACTGCGACTAAAAAGGCATTCGCCGAAGAAACGCCGCCTCTGTGACCATCTGACCCGATTTCCCGCCCGCGCCGGTCGCTCATTCGCATTTAGTTGAGTGCAATCGCTGGGCCGGTACCGAGCGCTCCTCTCCTGGTGCCAGGCGGACGAGGGTGAGCACAGTAATGTCGTCGTCCTGGCCAAAGCCGATGGCTGCTTCGGCGGCCTGGGCGGCGTTTGGCTTGGTGGCGAAGAGGCTCTGCAGCCGATTGAAGCCGTAGAGTTCGCCGCTATGGCTTCGTGCTTCGAGCAGTCCATCCGTGTAGAGGGCCAGGCGATCCCCGGTGTGCAGTTGGACAGTGGTTTGTTCGTAGTGCGCAGTTTCGAACAGGCCGAGCGGGAGTGCGCCGGGCAGATCCAACTCGTGCTGATTCAGATACGGCGCGGGATGCCCCGCGGTACACAGCACGCAAATCCCATCCGAGTCGAGTTGCAGGGCGACGCAGGTGGCAAAACCGCCGTGGAGGCGGCCGCATAACCGGCGGTTGAGCTCGCCCAGCAAGTGCGCCGGGCCGGGGACAAAGTCCGCCAGCGCCTGCGCTGCGCCCACCAGCAACGAAACACTCATGGCGGCTTGCAGTCCTTTGCCGCTGACATCGCCCAGAATCAGCAGCGTGGAACCGGGTGAGCTGCCTTTCAGCGGAATAACCTGGAAGAAGTCTCCCCCGACCTCCTGCGCCGGACGGTAGCAACTGGTGAGGTCAAAGCCGGGTATCGACGGCTGCGCTTCGGGAATCAGCAGCTGCTGCAACTCCCGCGCATTACTGAACTCCTGCTCCAACCTGTTCTGGCGGCTCTCGGTCTCACGAAAACTCTTGTAAACGGCGAAGACGATGGAGGCAATCAACAGCGCGCTGGCCAAGGTATCGATCGAGATGGCGTTGCCGCCCAGCGTGAAAAACCCGGAGTTTATTCTGTCTGCGATGGTCCATTGGGTAAACTGGCGGCCTTGTGTGGCCGTATCTCGCACCACCACGATCATTCCATCGAGGAAGGCGAAGATGGCCACCATCCAGCGAGCGGAGTCTAGCCGCTGGCGCCGAATCAAGGCAAAAGCCACCAGCACGATAGGAAGAACGCCGATCAGGATTTCGAGCGAGGTTAATGCGGCGTCGCAGAACTGCGTCAGGCCGATCCAACTGGGACTCCAACTGATCGCGACCAGGAACCCGTCCAGCGTGCCGGCTGCGAGACGGACAGCGGCAAGGATGCGAGTCACCCGGACCAAGGTGCGGTCGTCATGCAGATTGAGCAGCCATAACAGCAGAAACCACAGCGATATGTTTTGCATGGAGTTGACCGGCTGGACTGCTCCCATGGCAAAAACATAAGGCCATGAAAGATGCGCATCGAGCAGCAGCACGGTAACCACCGGCGCCAGGGCAAAGCCCGTCATCCAGAACAGGAGCCGCTGGCTGCGGTTGCTTCGCCAGGCCAGAAAGCTCAACAAGGCAACCAGGCCGAAGAGCAGATTCTCGGTAAACAGGAATTGCCTGCTGCGCAGCCACTGGTAGTCGAGCGCTGCCTTGGCGGCCGCAACAGCTTCCGGACTGCCCACCACGGGTGGAGCTTCAAATCCACCCGTCTGGCCGGAGTCGTCCGACAAAAGTGGAGCTTTCCACACGCGCACCGCCAATACGCCAATCTGCACCCGCCCCAGCGGGAAGATCTGGGCCGGCTGAGAAGAGTACCAGACCGGATGGGGCTCAAGCTTGCCGTTGCGACCTATGAGCAGGCCGTTCCAATAAATCTCGTAGGCATCGTCCACGCGCGGCAACAGAAGAGAAAACTCAGGTGGAATGCCGGAGGCTGGGCTGAGCTCGATGTGAAGACGGTACCAGGCGAACCCGGTGGTCCTGGCATGGCCCTGTTGGCCCCAGGGCCGGTCAGCCGTTAGTTGTTCCCAGCCGGAGTCGCTGAAGCTCGGCGCGGCCCACGCGGGATCGTCCCCCAGGCGGAATTGCCACGGGCCATCGAGAGAAACCGTGCCCTTACCCAGGCCATCAATAGCGAGGTGTGGAACCGGATCGGCCAGTGGACGCGCCTGCTCCGCGCGTGACATGGCAGCGGCAAAGGCAAGCAAAACCACTGCAGTCACACGGGGGAAGCATAAAAGGCGGGACAGCATGTGGCCAGAATACTCCGGAAGCGCAAACCGGAAGAAAGTATTTGCCTGCCGCTGCCGCACCTCCAATTCGACATCCGCACGCTCCGTTAGGCCGCAGCCCTGCCGGAAGCTTGCGGCTTAAAGCTGGAAGCTAGTAGCTCTCTTCCAGCGCAAACTTCCGCGCCGACTCCAGCAGCCACGCCACCGACTCCTTCGAGCAGCTCTCCGTATAAATCCGCATGAGCGGCTCGGTCCCGCTGGCCCGCAGCAGCAGCCACGTCTCCGCAGCCCTCGGCTTCGAGGTCGCCTCTGGATTGTCGAGGTAAAACTTCACCCCGTCCAGATTCTCCTGACTGTGGATCGCCATTCCGGCAAACACCTCGTCACCCGGCTCCAGCGCCCTCGCCCGCGCAATCGCCGCGTTCTTCACGTCGTCCGGAATGTGCAAATCGATCCGCCCGTACTGGTGCTCCCCGTACTCCTCCTGCAGGTCCGCCACCAACTGCCCCAGCGTCTTGCCTTCTTCGGCCATCACGTTCGCCAGCAGCAGCGCGTTGAGCAGGCCATCGCGCTCTGGCAGGTGCCTTTGGAACCCGATGCCGCCGGACTCTTCGCCGCCCATCACAATCTCGCGCTCCAGCATGTAGTCGCACACATATTTGAATCCAATCCCGTGCTCGATCAATACGCGTCCATGCTTCGCCGCAATCCTGTCCAGCATCTTCGTCGTGTTGAAGGCTCGCGTCACCGCGCCAGGCCAGCCCTTCCGCTTCAGCACCCAGCTCAGCAGCACGCTGAATATCTTGTGCGGATCGACAAAATCCCCGTGTTCATCCGTCGCCCCAATTCGGTCCGCATCGCCGTCCGTGCACAGGCCCGCGTCGCAACCATTTGCCACCACCGCCTCGCCCAGCGCCCGAATGTGCGGCTCAATCGGCTCAGGATTGATCTCCGGAAACAGCGGGTCCACATTCCCGCGAATCTGCACATGGTCCACGCCAATCCGCTTGAAAATGTCCGCAATAATCGTCCGCCCCGCGCCATACATTGAGTCGATGGCAAACTTCATTCCCGACTTCGAAATCAGATCCAGATCGGCGAAGCTCTCGATGGCCTTCAGGTAATCGGGAAGAAAATCCACCTCCTCAATCGCCGCGGCTTGCGCAGTCTTTGGCACCGGCTGGCCCAGATAGCTCTCAATCTCAGCGATGATCGACGGCTTGCCCGACCCTCCATACCACGCCTTGTACTTCACGCCGTTCCACTGCGCCGGGTTGTGCGACGACGTAATCATGATGCCGCCCGCAGCCTTGCGCCCGCGCACGCCAAAGCTCAGTGCCGGCGTCGGCGTAATATCGTTCGCCAGCATCACCTTGATTCCCGTCGCCGCCAGCACCTCAGCGCACGCCCGCGCAAACGCCTTCGACCCGAAACGCGTGTCGTAGCCGATGCACAGCCCCTGCGCCGGATCTTCTTTTTCCGACGCCTTACGCGACCACACGTACGCAGCCACCGCCTCGGCCGCCGTCCGCACATTCTCGAACGTAAAGTCGTCGGCGATCACGCCGCGCCATCCATCCGTACCAAACTTGATTTGTGGGTGTCCCATTGTTGGGGTTCGATCTCTCCGAGAGATAAGAATAAAGGAGAAAAGAGGCGGGATGGGGCGCGAGATCGCCCAGGGAAGCTATGCTGATGCCCGATCTGTAACAGGGCACGACTTCACAGCTTGCTGAAAAACTCAACCGAAGGGGCTTTGTAACAAGGGCACGGCTTTAGCCGGGCCGATAAGGTCAGCAAAATGAGTCGGGCTTTAGCCCCTGCTAATCCATCCCTCGCCGGGTTTGCTCTCCGTTCGGAGTTTTTCAGCAAGCTGTTCAGTCGTGCCGCAAATCGACCATCTGAGCCGCGAGCTTTAGCCCGTTCAGATCTTCATCCAGCGTAGGCTTTGCCTGAGCTCACAACCTTGCGAGCAATTCAGTGCGCCCTCTTGCACAGATCGCGAGTTGCCGGCAAGGAATCAATCCTCGACCGCGTCGGATTTGAATAGCTCCCGGTATTCTGCCCAGCGCTGATGGTCAAAGACGCCTTCCGGCGACAAGCAATCTGCCGCAGCGTAAGCCATGGGCAAAGCATGGTGAGTATTGTCGTGCGCGAACAATCCCTGGCGGCCGAATGTCAGCATGCCTTCCACTCCATTCAGCCAATCATCCATCCGCGAAAGGTGGGTGGCATAATCCTGGAGATAGATGGGATACGCCTGCCGCAAGCGCCGCGTGACCACATTCGACACACGGACCGTTACTGGAAGACCTGCGCGTCCCAGCCATTCGCAAAGCTTGTCACGCAGCTCAGGATCGCTCATATCCCACTCGGGGCGTCCGGGATCGGAAGGGAGCTCGGCGCATAGCACAGTCCTGCCACGCGGCTCAGTTGCATTGTTAAAGTTCTTCGGCTCCGACATGCGCGAGATGGGGATCGACTCCTCGGGGAAATAATAAGCGTCAAACTTCCCAAACCGATCTTGTTCGAGCACAAGGTAGATCAGAATCATTCCCCGGTAAGAGATGCTCCGGGAGGAGTCGAGAACCTCTTGAGGAGCGTCAGGATGCACTCCCTGCACCAGCACGCTGATCGGGATTGTCGACCACACGATTTCAGTCGGGAGTTCGAAGACCTCTCCGCCCTGCTGATACTTCACCGCTTTGATACGTCCGTTCTCGCGCTCGACGCCCAGGAAGCGGGTGCCGAATTTGAAGTCCGCACCAAGCCTTTGCGCTTCCTCACAAAGACACTCGGTGAATTGACCAAAACCTTTCCGCGGGTAATAGAACTTACCAGCATCCTTCGGCTTAAGGCCTGGGACCTGTGCTGAAATCTTTTTCAGTATTTTCCCGATAGAACTGCCCGTTACACGCCGTTGCGCCGCCATGATATCCAGCTTTTCGGGAGCAACACCCCAGATCTTCCGCGCATACGGGAAAAAGAAATCGTTGCAAACAGTCTTTCCGAGCCCTTGCTCGAGCACCGTGGCAAATGTTGGCGTGTCGACACTCTTCCGTGGCAATAGTTTTCTTAACGTGTCTCCAAGCACGCCGAAAGCAAAACTTTTGGGAAGCTTCAGGAGCAGGTCCAGCGGCTTCAACGGGAAATGGATCCAATGTCCTCTCAAGAGGATGTTGCCGTGGCGCACCTGGAAGATAAGATCTGGACCGAGGAGCCTTTTAAGGTCCGCCATTGTGTCGGGCGGAAGCTTGGGAAAGAGCCGGTGACTGCCGTAGTCGCAATAGACGCCATCGAGTTCGAAGCTTCCGGCGGTGCCGCCCGACTTGCTTTGTTGTTCGATAACCGTGACCCGCGCGGTCCCGTTTTGCATAAGCCTTAAGGCCGCGCCAACGCCAGCAGGACCGGCTCCGAGAATCACGACGTGCGGGC
>Ga0302324_100005353_pt1 | contig 27964 bp, 30 predicted proteins | sample Palsa_T0_1_FD_201949 | JGI IMG/M metagenome (GOLD analysis project Ga0302324, IMG submission 201949) | Peat permafrost microbial communities from Stordalen Mire near Abisko, Sweden - Palsa_T0_1 | ecosystem: Environmental > Terrestrial > Soil > Palsa > Peat permafrost | place: Sweden: Abisko...
TTTTTGGTTTTGGCGGGTGCGGCTTTCGGGCGGTCTTTCAGCCAGGGGCCTTCGGGATCAATCGCGTGCAGTTTCTCACGCACTTTGCGCGCATCGTTATCGCGGGATTGCGTGTCTTGATAATACCGATGCGGGGATTTGATGGCCTCGATGAACGCAGCGAGATCGAATTCAAACCAGACTGCTTGCGACCGTTTCGTTCCAACTGGGTCAACACACGTTTGATTCGTGAAGTAGTCGAAAACGATGCCGCCACTTCGGACCGCGGAGATCGGGTCTGAAACCAAGCTTCGATCCACTTTCCGTTTAAGCACGGAGGCCACGGCAACCTTGCAAGCTTCCCACGTTTCCACGCACGGGAGGAACTTGAACACTGCCGTCGGTGCCATCTCCGCAGGAGGCTTGTTGGCGTTCGGCACTCGTAGCAGCTCCGCGTCAACCGCAAGCAATCTCCTCAACCCAGCTTCAAACTGTGAGCGCATCGCAGCCAACTCGGGAAAGCGGGCCGGTTTCACCTTCGTAGACTTACCGCGTGTCTTTTTGGGTTTGGTGATGCCGTCGAAACATTCAAGCAGTCTCGTGATCGCCTCCGCTCCGGTGTAATCCGGCTTGGTCGGCGGTGTGCGGAAGAAGCATCGAAGATCAACTTTGACCGCCACTGATGCGAGCGATTCAGTCGTCGCATTGAGAATCGTCGGAACCTGCGCTTGACGCTCAACCATTTGATGCCCCGCAGTTACGTCGTCCCCCGAACCGACTGAGTGTTTGCAAAAGAATGGCAGCTTCTCTCGGCACAACTTCGCCAGTTTGTTTCCACCGGACTCGTCCTCCCCTGCCAATTCGAGAAGCCGCAACAGCGCCGCAGCACGCTTCTCCGCCGTTGCGCCATTCGCGCGGATCACACGCGCAGCGCAGGCGTCGAAAGATTTCTCCGAATCGCCCAACTCCGCATCCGCGCCGAGCAAGCGCGCAAGCCGCTTGTGCGGGCCGTCAAACGCACGGGCCTTGCGTTGTGCGCGCGTCCATTTCCCCCGTACCTGCTCACGCCACGCAAGCGCGGCCTTGCCCTGTTCGGTCGCGCCCGTGAGCCCCTCCCCAAGTGCCGCGAGCGCGAGCGTGTAGTAGTTCACTGCATCCTGAAACAGCGCGTGGTGGTCCCATAGCGCCTCTTCCCAATCCCAATCTGGCTGGGAGATGGTTTCGCCTTTGGCGTCGAGCAGTTCCGCCCGCGAGACACGGCCTTGGTAGATGCGGTTCATGTTTGAGCGTGCCCATCGGAGACAGGCCGATCCCGCTTATATGAAGTCTCGCTTCCAGTGTCCATCCAACATCTGAAATCGGCTGCTTTCGCTGCCTGGTTGGCAGCGCGGACGATCCATCGCCGATGATCTTTGTCCCCAAGCTCTTTCGCCGCCGGCAGCTCTACCACATCGGGTGATGTCCGGCGGGCATAAAAAGCCAAAAAAATAGGAGAGTCCACCATTTCGGTAAACTCTCCTGTTGAAGCGGACTGCTCTTCGGCTCAGCTTCCGCTGAACCTTTCGGCAAGTCCGACATGACCGTCCAACAACCCGTGCAGAGCTTCCGTTCTCTTCGGCAGTTCGGCCAGGTTTCCCTGCTTCAGCGCCTCGGTGAACGAGTTGAAAAGGCTCCAGACGTTGCGTGGCTGGAATTCCTGATGGGCGGGTTCCCTCCACCAGTCCAACACTTCAGGAATCATCCGATTAGAACAGATGCCTACGTCAACAGCTCGAATAATCAGATCATGAGCAGCAGCATCCTGAATTTCGTGATGCTTGTAAGCACCGAACCGGACGCTCTGATCATGCCATTTACTGAGTAACTGACCGATGGCACGTTCCACCAACAAAGGAAGGTCCCGACAGATGAATCGGGTGTGCTTCCGAGCCAGCTTGACCTCGCCGCTAAACGACAGGTTGTCGCAGACAAAGACCTGTGCCCCAGCAGTGATACCGGCAGGAAAGGTTTTGTCATGCGAATTGCGCAGTCCCAAAACCCAGCAGTAGTCGTCGCTTTCGGCATCACTGGTAATCTCCATGAGTCCGAAATAACGAGCACCGTCGTGGGACAGCGAATGCACCATCGACCCAATTACCAGATTGGTCGCTCCAAGCGCCCTTTCTGCTGTTTGGATCAGTTCCGAATGAGGAATCGGCGTCCAGGTGCCTGTCGAACTCGGTGTCCTCACCGAAAGCACCTGCTCTCTTTCGACATGATGTGCTCCGCAATGCAGGAGCAAATTGGGATGTCGCCGTGTGGCGACGGGTTCAAGTAGCTCGATCATAGCTTATATAACTCCTTTTTTGGTTGTGACTGCGACATGAAGACCACCTCGTCATGAGATGGGCTTCAGTGCGGCAATCACTTTCCGCCCATCCACTTCCTTGCCACTGCCTCTTTCCCCCTCCGGATTTCTTCCGCTTCTGCTGTGGATAACTTGCCTAAAGGAAGTCCATTCGAATTCAGATTCAAATTCAGATTAGAATTAGAATTCAGATGCGATATGGTATCGAAGGGTATGGATAGGGTTTGATAGTCTATGGATACCCTATCGACGACCTCCTTCGGAGCACGCCGAAGTTCCTTCAGGATGCCCTCCTTGATCTTCGGGCTATTGACGTTCTGGTATTTGATGAAATTGACCACACCGACCCAGCCATTGAACCGGGTAATCTTTCCGTCCTTTTCAAACCTCTTGAACACCGCTTCCAACTCCTTCCCCGCCAACCCAACGTCAAAAGCCGCCCGCTTTAGGGGCAGCTCATAGACGCCAGAAATGTTGGTGAGGGGATTGGTGATGAGGTAGAGGAAGACGAGCTTCTCCAGAGGAGAGAGCCCTGCGATGTATGAGTCGTCCCAAAACTTTGTGTCGACGATCCGTTGCTTTGCCACACTCGTTCGCTTGTAGCCGGCTCGATGGGCACTTGAGCGTCACCCAGGAGAGATCACGTAGATGCATCCCCCAGCATGAGAGCCTCGGTGCCCGGCCATCCCGTGCCACGTATGCACGCTCGCGCGTTGAGATCGAAGCAGAATTGCGGCGTAAACCGATTGCGGAAGCCGCGCCAATCATCGTTTCGGATGCACCTACAGTCTCGGAAAGCGCCCCTTCGAAACCTCCTCTGCCGGCCGTTGAACCCGGAGCCCGAATGCGGGCGGATTCGAGGGCGGCGCCTCCGGTCGAAGAATCGCCCTCAAATTCGAAGCCGATTCTTGAATTCGGACGCGGCGGCCTGGAGCACAAGAAGCTTCAGCTATACGTCAAGGAGTGCGCGGAGAAACTTGGATTTCATGCAGAGCCAGAGAAAGAGGTTCTTGGTGGCTCGGGAAGGGCACGCGCCTCATCGTCTGGCAGAGTCTTAAAGAATACCTCGCCCGACAGCAGTGAGGCGGATTTGCGGTTGTCACAATTGTTGTCACTTGCTGAATGTTGTGACTCCATCAATCTCGTAATATGCTCTTATTTAGCGTTTTATATAAAGAGCGGTGAGGCAGGGATTCGAACCCTGGGTACCTTTTAAGGGGTACAACGCTTTAGCAAAGCGCCGCTTTCGACCACTCAGCCACCTCACCATGTGCGGGCCTGCTATTTCGAGTGCTTCGAGGTGGTTGGCAAGAAGGAAAATTGGAGATGGGAGATGAAAATAATCGGAGATCGGACAACGCGCGGAAAGGACCCGAGCACGGATGCCTCGGCGGACGCCGGTCGACGGAAATCCCAATAAAGATTGCCCCAATGGTGCTCTCCGAGAGTTCCGTTGCTGGCGGTGGTGGTTCGTGCTGGTATTCGAGGTGTGTTTGCGATGTTTCACCGATTACCAATTGCGGCTGGCCTGACGGCGGTGATCGTGTTGCTCTCGGGGTGTACTTTGCTCCAGTTGCCAGCGCGGCTCTGGCCGTGGAAGAACAAAAAGCCGCCGCGCGCCACGCTCAAGGTGGACCTGCTGGTGGGCAGGATCGTCATGGTGAATGAGGAATCGTCCTTCGTCCTGATCGACAGCGGTTCTCTGCCGGGTCCGGTGGTGGGCGCGATCTTGAAGACGCGCGCGGCTGCCGCCACGCCGGTGGCGTTGCGCGTCACGCAGATTCGGAAACCACCGTTTTTCGTAGCCGATATCATCAAGGGAATGCCCAGGAAGGGAGACGCGGTTTATCAATAGTTGAGGGTTGAGGGGGAAAAGCCGCGTCCAGCGTGCGGTCGCTCTCTTGCAAATGGATATTCGGCCGGGACGGCCGCGTCCGGGCACACGCTCACACCGGCCGGTGATGACTCTCAACTCGCAACCATCAACTGCCGCCAGGCACCGCCCCTTCCGCGCTCGACCAATAGGCGGTGTTGACGAGGCGGGCGCTGGTCTGGCGCAGGCGCCGGGCCATTTCCGTCATCATCGAGGAGACGATCTTGTAGCCGATCGTGGGGTTGGCTTCCATGAATTGATGGAAGGCCTCGTAATCCAGATACGCGAGGCGGGTGGGCTTCATGGCGTAGATGCTGGCGGTGGCGACCCCAGGGTCGAAAAGATTGATTTCACCGAAGAACCCGCCCGGGCCGAGGCGGCCGAGCAACATCTCGCGCTTGTTGGCGACGCGCCGGATGTGGATGACACCGTCCAGGACGACGGAAAAGTTTTTCACCGGCGTCCCTTCCTCGATGATGCGATCCTTGGGCTTCGCCTCTCGAATGGCCAGGAGATCGCAGAAGGTCCGCAATTCGTCGTCGGAAAGCTTGCGGAAGATCGAAACGTTGCGGAGCAAAGCGGGGTCCATAAAGGCAGGCTAGCAGGCGTCGGATTGATGGAAAGAATGATCGATTGACGAGTGGTTCAAGGGCTTTAATGTAAACGCCATTAAATTTATGCCCACCTTACGTGCCGCGGACCCCAAGCGCACCGATGCAGAGCGGCTGGCGGATATTTTCACCGTCTTGCAGCGCTGTTTCATCCTGAACCTCTCCAAGGAACTGGCGCGTGGCAACGTGTCCTTCCCGCAATACTGCCTGCTCGGTTTTTTGCGGGAGCAAAATGCGCTCACGATGTCGGAGATCGCCCAGAAAATGGGTCACTCGACGGCGGCTGCCACCGGGTTGATTGACCGCCTCGAGAATCTCGGCCACGTGAAGCGGATGCATGCCCGGGACGACCGGCGCAAGGTGCTGGTGCAAATCACGGCATCCGGATCTGATCTTGTGGCCGAAGTGCGCGAAGACATGATCTTCAACTTGTTGAAAATGATGGAAGTCCTCGAGCCTGGCGAGCAGAAGTCGTGGTTGCAAATCTACGAGAAAATCTTCAGCTATTGTCAGTCTAAATGAGACCCTCTCCATTGGCCGCGCTCCTCGCGGTCTCCGCGCTCCTGACTTCCTACGCCGGCTCCGCGCCGCTCCACTCATCCCACCTGATCCAGCACACCTGGGTCGGCAACATGACCCTCGACCAGGCGGTCAATCTGGCGCTCAAGCAAAATCCCGCCGTCTTGAAGGCCCTCTGGCAGATCGAACAAACGCGCGGGGAGATCATTGAAGTCCGTGCGGAGGCGCTGCCGCACCTGGCGCTGACGTCGAGCTATTCCCAGCAATCCAGGATCCTGGCCAACGCCGGCGAGGCCGGTTCGAACACACCCACGACAACGCCGAACGTGAGCGGCCAAATTCAATCGCAACTGGCCAATATCCCCGGTCTGGCTCCGAGTGTCGCCAAGCAGGTTGCCCAAGCCGTGGAGGCCAGCACCGCGCAAGCCGCGGCCGCGGCGGCCGCCAACACCCCGACGCTCAACGACAACTCGTGGAACGTCCAGGTGCAGGCCACCCAAAACATCTACACCGGTGGACAGGTCAGGGCGGCCATCAACATCGCGAAATTCGCCGAGGACAGCAGCTACTTCAGCCTGCGCGATACCATCGACCAGACGGTCGACAACGTACGCCAGCAATTTTATACGGTGCTCCTGAATCGAGCCTTGATCGAAGTGCAGGAGGAATCCGTGAAGCTGCTCGGGGACCAGCTCAAGGACCAGCAGAACCGGTTCGAGGCCGGCACGGTGCCCCGCTTCAATGTGCTCCAGGCGGAAGTGGCGCTGGCCAACCAGCAGCCGCAATTAATCAGCGCCAGAAATGCCTACATCATCTCGGAGTTCCAACTGGCCCGCACGCTGGGCATCGATCCCGGTCCGACTGGGCAAACGACCTATAATGCCGTGGGCGAACTCAAGGTCTTCGAGCGGCCGCTGGGCTTGCGCAATGCCATCCAAATGGCGATCGAGCACCGGCCGTTTCTCAAAGTGCAGCGGCTCACCATCCTGATCCAAAAAGAGCAGGTCAAAGTGGCGCTGGCGGGCTACAAACCGCAGATCAGCGCCGTCGGCGGTTACCAGGTGCGCAATCTTCCGACCTCGAACCGCCTCGACGATGTCGTGAACGGCTGGTTTTTCGGCATCAACGGTTCCTGGAATTTTTTCGACGGTTTTATGACCTATGGGTCGGTGAAAGCGGCGCGCGCGTCCCTGGAATCGGCCCGCGTGAATTACGACGATTCGGTGCATCAGGTGGAGCAGGAAGTGCAGCAGGCCTACGCCAACGTGCAGACCGCGCGCGAAACCATTCGCAGCCAGGAGAAGACGGTCGAAGAAGCCCTCGAAGCCTTGCGCCTGGCCTCGGAACGCCTGGCGGCGGGCGCGGGCGTACAACTCGATGTGCTCAACGCGCAGGTGGCATTGACGCAGGCCCGCACCACCGATTACCAGGCGCTCGCGAATTACGATACCGCCCTGTCAGAACTCGACCGCGTCACGGCGACGGCGACGACGTATTCCGAAGGCTTCAATGATCCGCTCTTGCGGCGCGTTCCCAAGGATCCAATCATCGAGGTCCGCGAGGACGCGCCGCCACCGGTGCCCACGCCGATTCCGGCGAAACGGACCCATTGATCGCCGCCCGCAAGTGGAGTCCACGAAAGAGACGAAAAAGGGCGCGATACGGCTTCCCATCGAACATTTTGCGGCTCTCGAAGCGGTGCCTGGAATCGCGCATGCGTTTCTTGGGCGCGTTGCCGGGCTGGATGTGAAAGTCGACCGTGAACAGGCGCTGCTGCGCCTGGATGCGTATCACCAGTCGGCCCGGGAGAGCCTTGGCCTGGGGACGTTTCACTTCGTCACCGGCAAGCAAGTGCACGGGCGTGAAGTGGCGGTGGTGGACGCTGCCACCGCCAACCCTGTGCCGGGTGTCGATGGGATCATCACGGCGAGCGCTGGTGTGTGCCTCGGCGTCTATGTCGCCGACTGTTGCGCGGTTTATCTCGTGGATCCGCAGCGCCGCGTCATCGGGTTGGTGCACTCGGGCCGCAAGGGCAGCGAACTGGGTATTACGGCCGCCGCCATCGAGCGGATGCGCGCGGAATTCGGGTGCGATCCAGCGAAGATGATCGTGCAACTGAGCCCGTGCGTTCGGCCGCCGATCTACGAAATCGATTTTGCGGCGCTCATCGTGGCGCAGGCCCGGGCGGCAGGCGTCCGGCAGGTGGCCGATTGCGGGACCTGCACGGGAGCCCATCTGGATCGCTACTATTCGTATCGGGTGGAGCGTGGAAAAACGGGGCGCATGCTGGCCTTGCTGGCCTTGCAGGGTGGGGGAGAGATTGTCTAAAAGGGGCGGATGATCCGGGACTGCTTTTTCGATGTCATCTCACTAGATGTTTGCACGATCAAATGAATCGATTACCGTAAGCGGGCGGTATATGTTGAGCCAGCCATGAAGCGCGTGTTCGACCCGCAAGACCCGGAACTCATGGATCGTCCGCAACCGGTGACCCCCGCACTGGAGGCGGATTTGCGTAATCTCGTTTCGCTGAATCGCTGGTTTGGCAGCCATCGAATCGTGCGGAAATTTCTCTCGCAATGGCTGACGCCGGGCCGCTGCTACCGCGTGTTGGATCTGTGCACGGGGGCGGGAGACCTCCCGCGCGTGATGGTCGATTGGGCGCGACCGGCCGGAGTCACCCTGCGTGTCGATGCGGTGGATGCAAATGTCTCTACGCTGGAGCTGGCCCGCCGTGGAAGCGACAGCTATCCCGAGATCCAGTTTATCCGCGGTGACGCCCTGAGGTTTGAGACGAAGGAAACTTACGATCTGGTGACGTGCTCGCTGTCGCTGCACCATTTCAGCGAAGCGGATGCCGTCACGCTCTTGCGGCGGTGCCGCGATCTTTCCCACCGCTTCGTGCTGGTGGGAGATCTCGAGCGTACCCTGCAGGCCTTGCTGGGCGTGCGATTGCTAACGACGTTTTTCTATCGCCTGCCGATGACGCGCACGGACGCCGTCATGTCGGTGCAGCGCGCCTTTTCCTTTGCCGAGTTGCGCGCCCTGGCGGTGGCCGCCGGATGGGAGAATTTTGGCCATCTGCGTTTCCTGTTCTGCCGGCAGGCCATCTGGCTCGATGAGCGGACGGTGGGGGATATCCCGGTGGCTGCCGAGGCGGTGCCGCAGGTTTTGCCGTGTCCGACGTGATGGTGGCCGCCTGGTAGTTCCAAGGGTGCCGCCGGACATCCAACTCCCAGTGTAGAATTTCTTTCGATGGCGCTCGCAGTAGCGACGCGCATTCCGATGCGAGGCCCGATGCGGATTTCTGAAATTGGACGTTGGATGTTGGGTGTTGGGTGTTGGCGCTCAGCCGCCGCACGAGACTGCGCTACTCTTTGCGCAACGCTCCCGAACCCCAAATTGCCTTACACCCGGAAAAGCGCGCCCAGTTTCTTTCCCAGCAGCCGGCTCGTGGCGAAGATGGTGAGGGCGAGGAAGACCATCGCCCAGACGCCGAGGGCCGAGGCGACGTAGCGGCCTTCGCCCATCATTTGGAACAGTTCGTAGATCGCCTTGGTGATCGGGAAGTGCTGCTGTTTCTGCGCCAGGACCAGCGAGTCGGAAACTTCGAGCATGGCGAAGGCGAAGGCGAGCAGGCCACCCGCAAGGATATTGGCCGCGATGAGTGGGAAGGTGATGCGGCGCAAGGCGCGGAATGGCGGGCAGCCGAGATTCTGCGCGGCTTCCTCGAGCGTGATGCTCGTTTGCTGCAAGCCCGCGGCGGCGGAACGGACGACGTACGGCAGGCGGCGCACGGCGTAGGCGATGACGAGCAGCGGTGTGGGATCCCTCGACGGATTGAGAAACTGGAACGCGCGCCCGTCCTGCGTCATCGAGATATAGCCAAAGGCCAGCACCAGGCCGGGCGCGGCGAGCGGCAGCATGGCGAGGATGTCGAGGGCGCTGCGGCCGGGTACGGTGGTGCGGACGACGACGTAGGCGATGAGGACGCCGAGGATGAGGTCGAACACCGTGGAGAGGCTGGCGTACTTCAGGCTGTTGATGATGGAAGGGACGGTCAGCGGGCTGCCGAGGGCGGTGCGGTAGTGCTCCATGGTCCAACCGGTCGGGAGCACGGTGTGGTACCAATCACCGGCGACAGAAACGAGGATCAAGCCAAGGTGCGGCAGGAGCGCTGCGGCCGTGATGGCCAAAAAAACCAGCGCGCAGGCCCATCGCCCGGTGGTGCCGGGTATCCGGGCGCCGGCGGCAGTGGTGGCCTTGGAAGCCATCGCGTGGCTGGTGCGACCGAAGAGCCACTGACTCAAGGCGTAAAGCAGCGCGGTGGTGCCGAGCATCACGGCTGCAAGGGCGAAGGGGAAGGGGCTGCCGTTTCCGGCGATCTCCTTGAGGCCGTAAAAGATTTGCACTGCCGTGACGCGGCTCAGGTCGAAAATCAGCGGAACACCAAGTTCGGTGAAGGCGAATATGAAGACGATGGTCCCGCCCGCAAACAGGCCCGGCATAATGAGCGGCAGCGTAATGCGCCGGAATTTACGAAAGCCCGTGCATCCAAGGTTCTCCGCCGCTTCCTCCATGGCGGGATCGAGATTGGCGAGTGCGGCGGTGAGATTCAGAAAGAAGATCGGATAGAGGTGCAGCGCATTGAGGGCGATGACGCCCCACATCCGGCCGCGGCCGAGCCAATCGATGGTTTCATCCGCGCCGAGCACGCGCAGGTGCGTGAGCACGGCGTTGACCGCGCCGTACTGGCCGAAGATTTGCCGCACGCCGATGGCGCCGACAAAGGGCGGCAGGATCATCGGTACGAGGATCGCCGCGGTGAGCAATTTTTTCGCGGGAAAATCGTAGCGGTTGGCGATGAAAGCCAGCGGGAGCGCGATGAGCAACGCGGCGGCAGTGCTGCCCACGGCGAGGAAAAGCGAGTTGCCGAGGCCTTCGAGATAAATGCGGTTGCGGAAGACTTCGCCGACGAATTCGAGGGTGAATTTGCGGTCGGCGTCGAAGAAGGCGCCGTCAAGCGTGGTGCAAAGGGGCCAGACGAAGAAGCACGCGAAGAATGCGGCCGTCAGCGCGTAGATAAACCAGGCGAAGGTCTTCGACATGGCGGCGGGGGATCTAGCGCGGATTCCCAGTCTGAATCTTCATCCTCTCGGACCGGGGATTAAGATGAAGATGAAGAACGGACCTCGGGTGCATGGCGCTGCCCTATGCTTGAGCGCTCCCCGGGTGGAGCAAGCGCGTGATCTGCGCGGCGGCGTAGGCGGCGCCGAAGCCGTTGTCAATGTTCACGACCGTCACGCCGCTGCCGCAGCTATTGAGCATGCCGAGCAGCGCGGCAAGGCCGCCGAAACTGGCGCCGTAACCGACGCTCGTGGGCACGGCGATGACCGGCTTGCTGACCAACCCGGCCACCGCGCTGGGCAGCGCGCCCTCCATCCCGGCGACGACGATCAGCACGTCGCACGCTTCCAGCCGGTCGCGCACGGCCAGCAGCCGGTGGATGCCCGCCACGCCCACGTCGGCGATCCGTTCGACGCGGTTGCCGAAGATTTCCAGCGTCACGGCGGCTTCGTCAGCGACCGGGAGGTCCGACGTGCCGGCGCAGATGACGCCGACCACGCCGGCGGATTTCGGCCACGGCTGGAGCTCGACGGTGAGGCAGCGCGCGCGAGCGTGCCAGCGGGCGGACGGATACACCGCGGCCAGCGCGCGGTGCTGTTCCTCGCTGGCGCGGCTGACGAGCAGTACGCCGTTTTTTTCCAGGAGCACACGGCCGATGGCCGCGACTTCCTCCGGGGTCTTGCCCCCGCCGTAAACGACCTCGGGAAATCCGCACCGCCGCACCCGGTCGATGTCCACGCGGGCAAATCCCAAATCGACGAACGGCTCGGCCATGCGCTACGGCCGCGCGGAGCCGGCGCATTTGGCTCGTTGACGCCGCCCCCGCGTGGAACGACACAACAGCGGCGAAGCCGCAACCACGCAGGTTCCACGAAACGCATTCAAGGCGCGAAAAAGGAAAGCCCGCGAATTGCCCCTCCCGCGATGGCGGGACCATGGGTCCCGCGCCTGCGGGACAAAGCCTCGGCTACGCCGACGACACGAATCAAATAGTCGCGGTTCCGCGCTTGTTTCGTGGCTCATCAAAATTCCCATGGCGGCTACGAAGCGGTGGTCTGCGTCTGCAGGATCAAGCGCATGGGCAGCATGTGCGACTCGGCGAAGCCGTGTGCCTTGAAAAAGCGCTGCCCGTCGGCATTGAGACGGTCGGTGAGCAGGGTGATGCGCAGGAAATCCTTCTTCTTTGCGTACTCGATGGCGTGGGAGAGCAACTTATCGCCGAAACCCTGGCCACGGTGCTCACGGTGAACGATCACATCCTCGAGAAGGATCACGAAACCACCCTCGGCGGTGCTGATGGTGAAGAGCAGGTTGATCATGCCGAGGATCAAGCCGTTCTGCCGGAGCACGAAAATCCGACCGCGATTGGGTTGTTCCAGGATCAAGCGCAGCCCGCGCATTTGCTTGCCGCGATTGGGCACGAAATCGGCCTCCTGTGAAAACAGGTCAAAGAGGAGATCGGTGAGCTGCGGCAGGTCTTCCAGCGTCGCTTGCTCGATATGCGGTTCTTCATCCATGGGCAAAGCGCGGCGCTTATCGCACAAATTCCCCAAGGAGGAAAGGGCCGTGTGGAACAATCGGTGATTTTGCTGGGGAAAGGGGTTGTTTTTGGGTGGTCCGGCATCCGATTTTGGCGATCCGGCCGGCATTCTGAGTCCCAATTTGCACGCGGGAACCCGGTCCGGAGGTGAAGCTGAGCTCCACGAGACCGCCGACGGCCTTGCCAATCCTCCAATGGGCGGCTAACGTAATTCCATGAGCACCTCTCCTGGGATTGAGACCGCCATTCCATTTCTCTCCGCCAGAGAGCTGGCCGAACTGAAGCGAATTATGCGCGAGCGAGGAAAAGGACGGGCACGCCCGGCAGCGCCGCGGACGCACAAGGCCAAAATCGCGCTGGCTCAACCGCGCCGAAGCTCAAAGGCCTGGCGCGCGCGGGTCGGGTAGCGGGGTTTTCCGACCGGCACGAATTCCAGCGCGGCGTCAGGCCGCGCGAAACTCGTCTTTGTGGAACCATTGCGTGACCTGCTCACGCGCCCAGGCATGGTGTTCGCTCCAAGCCTCCCAAACGCACTGGCCCCACGCTCGGGCGCGCGCGGCGTGCTCTGGCGCGGTTTGCGCCTGAAGAACCGAAACAACGGTCAATGGTCCGCGTGACACCGGCGGTTCGAGGAAGGGAAAGTGGCGATAGTCCTCCTCGCGAGCCTTGGAGGACGCGCGGCCTTTTCTCCGCACCTGCCGAACGCCCGGATCGCCACCATGCTCCACCAGACAGCATAAGCGCATCAAATGAAAGGCGTTGGAGCGTGGGCCGCACTGCTCGGAGTGCTGCAGGCAAAAAGCATCCACCGTCAACAAATGCGACTCCCCGAAGGCTGGATCGCTATATTCGCGCTCCAGCACGGCGTTGAACATGGACCGGCAACTTTCGAAGCCGTCCCGCAGAACTGCGCCACAACAACCGCAGGGCGCCGCCAGGTTGGGTGGGGCTTGCATAAAATGGCGTCCAGAGGCTTGATTGGCCCGGCTCCCGCCTACTTCCAGTCCAGCGCCGCGAGGACTTCCTCCTTCGGGACGCGGTCGGTGAATTCGGCGAAGGTTTCTTCACCCTGCTTTTTCGCCTCGTAGACCTTGAGGAGCTTGTCGATGAAGAGGTGCACGTCTCTGGCGAGGATTTTGCCTTTGAGCAGGTCGTTGAAACGGCGGTTCGCGCCGAGCCGGCCGCCGATGAAGGCGTCGAAGGCGTCGACCATCTCGCCGTTGACCTTGGTGCGCGCGCCGCGGAAGCCGATGTCGGCGATCTGATGCTGGCCGCAACTCGACGGGCAGCCGCTGAAATGGATGCGAATCTTCTCCTGGTACCAGCCGGAGGTGGCTTCCAACTGACCGACGAGTTCGAGCATGCGGTTCTTGGTCTCGGACACCGCCAGATTACAGAACTCGATGCCCGTGCAACTCACGCAGCCCTTTTTGAAGTTGGTCGGCTGGTAATCGAGGTCCAGTTCCTGGAGTTCGGCCTTGAGCGCCGGCAGGTTGGCCTCCGGGACATTGACGATGAGGAGGTTTTGCTTGTTGGTGAGGCGGATTTGGTCCTGTCCGGGCGCGCAATACTTCGCGGCGAGCCGGCTGACGTGACCCAGGGCGCGGTTGCGCAGGCGTCCGCCAGGGAAGCAGACGCCCACCCAGTAGAGATCGCCCTGGCGCTGCTTGTGAATGCCGAGGTGATCGCTCTCCTGGTCCCTGATCACCGGGAAATCATGGTGCCGCTCCAACTGGAAGGGCAGGAGTTCCTCGACCTTTCCCGCCAGATACTCCCCGCCGCCATTTTCGCCGCCCCCCAGCTTCCACCAGTCTTCCACGAGGAACTTGAAGCGGGCGTTATTACGTTTCAGGCGATAGCCGTGGTCGCGGAAGATTTTGCTGACCGCCTCGACCACGGGCCAGACCTGCTCCGGCTTGAGGAAAACCGGAAGAAGCTTGGCCAGCTTCGGCGACGAGCTGAGGCCGCCGCCGATCTTGATCCCGTAGCCGCGCTCTTCCTGGCCGTTGACGGTGCGCTTGAGGCCGAAAACACCGGTGCAATTGATGTCCGGCTGGGCGCAATGGATGCAGCAGCCGCTGACGCTGATCTTGTACTTGCGCGGGAGATTGGAGAATTCGCGATTGTTTTCGAGGGCGTGATTGACCTCCAGGAGCTGGGCCGTGCCGTCGATGATTTCCTCGGGGTCGATGCCGGCGACCGGGCAGCCGACCACGTTGCGGGCGATGTCACCGCAAGCGCCGCTGGTATTCATGCCGACGCTCTGCAACTCGGAGAAAATCGTCGGAACGTCCTCGATGCGCAGCCAGTGGTACTGGATGGTCATCCGGGTGGTGATGTCGCAGAAACCGTGGGCGAAGCGATCGGCGAGTTCGCCGAGCCTGGCCGCCTGGGCGGAGCTGAGCTGGCCGCCGGGGACGCGGATCCGCATCATGAAATAGCCCGAATCCTTCGGCTTCTGCCGGTAGACACCGTACCATTTCATGCGGTCGAAATCTTCCGGGTCGATCGAGGCGAAACCGGTTTTCGCGTAGCGATAGATGTCGTGGATGACATCAAGGCCGTCCTTATCGAGCTTCATCTTCTCCTGAGGGGTGATGGGGATGAGGCCCTGCTTGACGGCGGCGAAGTTGGGCTGGATGTCGATCATCGGATGGAAAAAGGGGACGAAATTTACGGGCGGTGGAGGGGAAGGCAAGGCAATTGTCCCCGGTATGACACGGCAAAGAATTTGTGCTGGCTGGTTGACAGGCGGCGGCCAGCCGCTAATCTTCGCCCTCTTTTCCTGAAACCGAATTTTCGACCCGGCCTATGAAACGCACCTATCAACCCTCGAAGCGCACGCGCAAGCGGCAATTTGGCTTTCGCGCGCGCATGAAGACGAAAAACGGGCGCGCCATCCTCTCGCGCCGCCGCCAGCAGGGCCGCAAACGCCTGCTGCCCAAGGGCGTGGAAGTGCCCTACGCCCGTCACACGCAAGCCTAGGCATTTTCGATTTTCGATTTTCGATTTTCGGTTGGTGACAGCGGAAGCGGCGGCTTCACTAAGGAGTTCCGCTGTCGTCCAAATTCCGAAATCCGAAATCCGAAATCCGAGATCCGAATGACTGGCCTTCGCTTTCCCAAATCCGCGCGCCTCACGCGGGACTCGGAGTTCCAGAAGATGAGGCGCGAGGGCCAGTCCTTTCATGGGAGATTTATCGTTTTGAGTGTCCTGAAAAATCTCCCGTCCGCAGAGGTCCGCGTCGGTCTGATCACTTCGCGGCGTGTCGGTGGCGCGGTGGTCCGGAACCGGGTGCGGCGGCGCTTGCGCGAAATCGTCCGGACCGCCCGGCCGCACATTGTCGCTGGGACGTGGCTGACGGTGGTGGCGCGGCAGGCCGCCGCGCGGGCCACGCTGCAGCTCCTGGCGGCGGAGTGGCAGCAACTGGCCCAGCGCAGTTTTATCCTTGCGGCATGTTCCTGATCCGCCTGCTCATCCGCGGCTATAAGCTGGTCATTTCGCCTTTGGTCCACTGGCTGGGCGGGCCGGCCACCGGTTGTCGTTATGAGCCGAGTTGTTCACGCTACTTTCTGGAGGCCTGCGAAAACCACGGTGTCATCCGCGGCGGCTGGCTGGGATTGAAGCGGCTGGCGCGCTGCCAGCCTTGGGGCGGCCAGGGCCTCGATCCCGTCCCGCCAGTGCGCGCCCTCGGCGCGCGCCGCATACAGAGCTGATATTTATGGACCTGGATCGCAAAGGAATCGCCGCCATCGCCGTCTGCCTGATCATGCTGATCCTCTGGTGGGTGAACAACACCGCGGAAATGAAAAAGCAGGCGGCGCAGCAGCAGGCCCAGGCCCAGGCTGCGGCGGAAGAGGCGAAGGTCGAACAGGAGGCTGAAGCAAAAAAACCCGCCGCCACGGCCCCCGCGGCCCCCGCGGCTCCCGCCGCGCCCGCGGCGCCGGCCCAACCCGTCGCGTCGGAACAATTGGACACGCTCGAGGCCGTTTCCGTGGACTACACCTTCACGACGCATGGCGGTGGGATCTCGCGCGCGGTGCTCAAGAAATATGACGCCGAGCAGGGCACACCAATCACGCTCAATGAATTCGGGTCGATCCCGATTGGAGCGGTCAGCGAATTGCCCGGGCAACAGACCGACACGCCGTTCACCGTGTCGGTGGACCACGAAAGTGGCGTGATCACGTTTGAGGGGCATGATCCCAGCCTCTTGCACCTGACCAAGAAGTTCAGCGTGCCGCTGTCTGACAAACTGAACAGGGACTACATCGTCACGATGCGGCTCGTTTTTCAAAACCGCAGCAAGGCGCCCATGACGGTGCCCGGCTACTTTGTCCACGCGGGATCCGCCGCGCCGGTGCACCAAAACGATCGCATCGACTACACCGGCTTTAAATGGCCGGGCGGCAAATTCGTCGATAGCACCTGGTTCAGCGGCGGCTGGTTCAAGCAGGCGCAGACGACCTACACGGAGTCCCGGTCGAATATCCCCTGGGCGGCGGTGGCCGACCAGTATTTTACGACCATCGTCACGCCCCAGGTCACCCCCCAGAATGCTGCGGACCCCGCCGGGCAGCCGGGCGCCTCCGTATGGGCGGAACGCATTTCCATCACGGACGCCGAGTGGCAGCAAACCAATCATGTAGCGAACGGCGGCTCGGGGGCGCGCTACGGCATCGAGGGCGCGATTGGCATGCCGGGTTTCTCGCTGGCGCCCAACGAGAAGCAAGTGCAGACCTTTTCGATCTACGCCGGCCCACGCGAGTATGGCCGGCTGCGCTTGATGCCTGACGGGCAGTCGGACGTGCTCGCTTTTTCGGACACGCGAGGACTTTTCGGCTTCCTCGGGCCATTTGTCGGATTTTTCAGCAAGGCTCTGCTGGTTTCGCTGAATACCATTCACGCGTGGCTCAACGCCATCAGTCCGCTGGTGGGCAGCTACGCGTTGTCGATCATCCTGCTCACGCTGATCATCAAAATGCTCACCTGGCCCCTGCAGAACAAAGCCACGCAATCGGCCAAGCGCATGCAGGTGCTCCAGCCCAAGATGACCGAACTGCGCGAAAAGTACCAGGACGACCCGACGCGGATGAACACGGAAATGATGAAGCTCTACAAGGATTACGGGATCAACCCGCTTGGGGGCTGCCTGCCCGCCCTCATTCAGATGCCTATCTTCTTCGGATTCTACAGCATGCTCGGCAAGGCGGTGGAGTTGCGAAACAGCAAATTCCTGTGGGTAAAGGATCTTTCGCAGCCCGACACGCTCTTCCACCTCGTGGGCTACCCGGTGAATATCCTTCCGCTGCTCATGGCGGCAACGATTGTGTGGCAAATGAAGGTCTCCCCGAAGGCAGGCGACCCGTCGCAACAGCGGCTGATGATGCTCATGCCGCTGGTGTTTGTCGCCTTCTGTTATAACTACGCGTCTGCGTTGGCGCTTTACTTGATCGTGAATAATTTGTTTTCAGTAGTGCAACTCTACGTGACGCGGAATCAGCCGCTCCCGAAGCTGGAGAAGAGACCGCCGCCGAAGAGGAAATAGCGCGCCCAATTTTCTATGAGCCAAAACCCACGCGAGACACTCGATACGATGCTGGGTTTACTGGGCTACGTTTGTGAGATCAAGGAGTTTGAGCACGAGCACGGTCTGACGCTCCAGGTCTATACGGCGGAGAAGGACCGGCTCATCGGACGCAACGGCGCCTTGCTCGAGGACATCCAGACGCTGCTCAACCGGCTGCTCCAGGCCAAGGACAAGAACGCGCCGAAGGTCCAGGTGGACATCGAGCACTGGCGGGAAATGAAGGACGACAACCTCGCGCATCGCGTGCGGCAGATCGGCGAAATTGTTCGCCAGACCGGCCGGCCCTACCACCTCGAGCCCATGAACGCGTACGAGCGCCGCATCGTGCACAATGCCTTCAAGGACGATCCCGACGTGATGACCTGGAGCCCGCCCGATGACGCGCGTCTCAAGCGTATCACTCTCCGCAAGCGTCAGGCGGTGCGACCGCCGGAGTAGACCGGGGGGATTGGGGTGCCGGACGGGGATTCTCGGGAGGATGGGTGGAATGGTGGTCGGCTCTTTTTCATTTTCATTATCCGTCCCGTGAAACGGAGAAAAAGAATCAGAACAAGAAAAAGAAAAGGACGATTAGCTCCCGGAAATCCCCTCCTCGGACCCGCCTCGATTTTTTTAAACGTTCCAGTTGACAAACGGAATTCCAGTGTCAGTCTCACCCTCCCTTTTCCCGCGCCGTGTCGATCCGCCTTATGACCAGCTCCCTTCTCGAAGAAGCCTTCAAAGTGATTCCCAGCCAGCAGTTACTCGTCAATGTCGTCTCCAAGCGCGTGCGGCAACTGACGGCGGGTCATCGCCCGATGGTCGAGACGGGGCCGCGCATGGGCTATTCGGACATCGCTTTGAAGGAAATCATCGAGGGCAAGCTCAAGTACGAGGCCGCCACGGCGGGTTCGGAGGACGGCAAAAATTAGGCTCGCCCGCGTGGTGGGCGCCGTGGTGTCCTTCCTTTAAATTCCGGACGCAGGCATGAGCGCGGAGATTTCCGTCAACCGCAAGGCCCTGCGGGACTATCACATCCTCGAGCGATTTGAGGCGGGCCTGGAACTGAAGGGCACGGAGGTGAAATCAATCCGCGCCGGTCTGGCCAATATCAACAACGCCTTCGCGCGCATCGAAGGTGGCCAGGCCTTTATTTACGATGTGGATATCCAGCCGTATGCGCGCGCCAGCTTCGAGCAACATGAACCCAAGCGCGTGCGCCGCCTGCTGCTTCACCGTCAGGAGATCGACCGGCTCTTCGGGCAGACTCAGATCAAGGGCCACACGCTGGTGGCGCTGCGGATGTACTGGAAAGACGCGCGGGTGAAGATCGAGATCGGCGTGGGCAAGGGCAAGGAAGCCGCCGACAAACGCCAGGACCTCAAGGAGCGTGCGACCAAGCGCGAGACCGACCGCGAAGTCGCCCGCTTCAACAAACGCCACGCGTAGCGGCCGCGGCTATTGGCAGCAGGGGAATAGCGGCCCGGGTCAGATCATTTTCTTTTTCGCGCTCTTTTTCAACGCACGGCGTGTGGCTGGAATGCGCGGAAGAATAAGAACCAGCCCGCCATCAGCCGGTGCCGGCTTAGTAGCGCTTTTGGTAGCCGCCGCCGCCACCACCACCACCGCGATTGCCGCGGTCGCCGCCGCCACCGAATGAGCGGCGGGGGCCGCCACCGCCGCCGGGGCGTTCCTCGCGGGGCCGGGCTTCGTTCACGGTGAGCGGGCGGCCTTGGACGGCTTTTCCGTGGAAGAGACTGATTGCCTTTTGCGCTTCTTCGCTCGAAGACATCGTCACGAACGCAAAGCCACGGGATTTGCCCGTGAATTTATCCTGCATCAGCGCCACCTCCGTGACGGTGCCGGCTTCGGCGAAGGTATCCTGGAGGTCGACTTCGGTGGTGTCGAAGGAAAGATTTCCGACGTAGAGTTTATTGGACATGGTATTTGCTTTTCTTTTCGCAAGCACGGCCTCAGTGGCTGTTTCCGGTGATCGGATTTAGAACTGCCACTGAAAGTCCGCGGAAAAGTCCGCATTACGAAACAACTAGCAATCTACCAAACCTTGAGAGGTTCCAAGCTTGTGAAGCCCAATCAGACACCGGCCTGGCGTGGGGCGCAAGCATTTTTTGCGGCCGTTTTACCCGAGCCGGTAGACGATGCGTGCCTTCGTCAGATCGTAGGGCGACATCTCGATCTTCACGCGGTCGCCATTGGTGAGGCGGATGAAGCGCTTGCGCATCTTGCCCGAAATGTGGGCGAGGACGCTATGCTGATTGCCGAGTTCGACACGGAACATCGTTCCGGCCAGCACGGAGGTAATTTTGCCTTCGGTTTCGATAATGTTGTCAATTGCCATATGTTGAGACACTGAGAGCGCCAAGGGGGGCAGCGCGAGAGGAGCGGCCAGCGCGGCTCCAGAGAGGTTGCGATCAGCTTTCGAGGAAGCCCTCCGGGCCCGGCACACACCGGACGAAGGGACGCGGAGCATCGTCGCTGGCGAGCCGATTGCAAGCGAAGATCGCAAATAAGCCTGCGAAAACGATAAATTGGGATGGCAAATCGGACGACTGCCCCTGGCTGATCTGTGATTCGCCGCCCGGACCCCTTTTAGAGGTGCAGATTCGGGTATTGCCAATCTTCCCATTGGCCCGGGCAGTGCGGTGTCGGGCAGTGAAATTCCAAGCGTTCGTTCGGGTTGAGCGTCACGCGGATGTCGTAGCCGGTGAACAGATGTTCGCACCTGGCGCAGAATCGCATCTCACCCAGCGACCACCACTGTTTCAGCGGGTCGGCCGCCTGGAAGAGCTTTAGTTTACGTCCCAGTGTTTCGGGAAGTGACATGAGCAAAGATATGTCCGCCGCGTCTCGCTGTCGAGTACCAGGCGGGCGGGGAAATGACGAATGATCCGGCCGTCGTGGGGAGGAATGACGGGATTGAGAGGCCCTCCAGCGAGCTGGAGGCGCTCGGGAGACCGAGAATCGAACACCCGGTACCTGGGTCCCGCTACTGCGCGGTCCAGCCGCCGTCCACGACTAGTGTCGAGCCGGTGACGTAGCTGGCGGCATCGCTGGCCAGGAAAATGGCCGCACCCTGGATTTCGCGCAGCTCGCCCCAGCGCTTGAGCGCGGTCGCACCGACGATGAATTTGCGGCCCTCCTCGGTATTGGCGATGGGCACATTCATGTCCGTGAGAAAAGGGCCGGGGCAGAGCGCGTTGACGGTAATGCCGTGGCCGGCGACTTCGAGGCCGAGGGCGCGCGTCATTTGCACCACCGCGCCTTTGCTGGCGGTGTAGGGCGTGCGGTTGGCCAGGCCCACGAGGCCGAGGGCGCTGGCGAGATTGATGATCCGGCCCCAGCCGCGCGTCTTCATCTGCGGCAGGACTGCGCGGCTGCACAGCCAGGAGCCCGTGACGTTGATTTCCAGCACCTGGCGAAACTGTTCCGGCGTGATTTGGTCGATGGCACCGCGGATATTGATCCCGGCGCTGTTGATCAAAATGTCGATGGCGCCGAATTCCTGGAGCGCTGCATCCCGGGCTGCGTCCACCTGCTCCGGCGAGGTGACATCCGCCGCCAGGCCGAGCGCGCGTTTACCGAAATCCCGGGTGAGACCAGCCGCGGCGGCTTGCGCCTCTTCCAGGTGACGACTGACCAGAGCCACCTCGGCTCCCGCCGAAGCCAGGCCCGCGGCCATGGCGAGGCCGAGGCCTTTCGAGCCGCCGGTGATGAGTGCGGTGCGCCCGGTGAGGTTGAATTGCGCGATACCGGGGAGGGCGGAGGAAGTGGGTTGGGGATGCATGGGAAGGGGGCGGGGGCGTGCGCTTAGGGCGGGATGGAATGGAGAGGCAAATGACGAAGGACGAAGGACGAAGGACGAAGGATGATGCCGAGGCCTTGGAGTGGGGCACGGAGTGGTGGCCGATTCGTGTTATCTGGGTGATTCGCGGGTCCTTTATTCGGTTTCGTGCCGATCGATCCAGTGGGCATCGCGCAGTGCCGGGAAATCGCGCCGCCAGGAGGTTACGACCTCGAGTTCGACCGTGGCCGCGATCACCTGCTCCCGCTCGCCGGCGTCGGCGACGATGACGCCGTGCGGATCGACGACGACACTCCGGCCGGCGTACAGGAATTCCGGCTCGCGCCCGACGCGATTGACGCCGACGACGTAGGCCTGGTTCTCGACGGCCCGCGCTTGGAGGAGGGTCAGCCAGTGCTGCTGGCGTTTGACCGGCCAAAGCGCCATGACCACGAAGAGATTGGCGCCCCGCCGCGCCGCCGCCCGGAAGATTTCCGGAAACCGGAGGTCGTAGCAGACGAATGGCGCCAGCGTGAACCCGTTCCAGGGAAAGGTGACGATCTCGGTCCCAGCCTCGTGCCCCTGCGCTTCACCTCCGAGGCTAAAGGGATGAATCTTGGCGTAGCGCGCCGCCAGTTTGCCTTCCGGGGTGAAGACCACCGCTTCATTCCGCCCCATCGTGCCGGAGCCGCGGCTCACCACCCCGCCGGAGACGTAGACACCGTGCTTCCGCGCCAGTCCGGCGAGAAACGTTTCATCTTCGAGCGCCGCGTTCTGGCGCGTGACCGCGAGATTCATCGAGAATCCGCAGGCAAACATCTCCGGCACCACGACGAGTGAACCAGCCGCCGGCGAGGTCGTTTCGAGGAGCGCTTCGACCTTGCGGAAGTTCGCGGTTTTGTCCTCCCACACGATATCGAGTTGGACGGCGAAGATGTTCGGGGCGGGCATGGTGAGAGGACCGTGAGACAATCAGACAATCAGACAATGAGCGGATGAGGCAATCAGACAATCAGACCGCGGATGCGACGGTTGAATCTTACGAGCTTTCACCGACCTTGTTCCCGGACTGAGGATTCGGGAACGCCAATCCTGCCGGAACCTCCGTTTCGCGGTTGGAAAAGGTCGGTGCCTAAAACTGAGCCTTACAGTCCATCCGGATGCCGCGCCACAAAGCCCCATGCCGGCCGGCCGCCGAGCCGCCAGCGCGGGCCGTCTTCGCCGCCGAATCCGGTCGTATCGAGACGCAGGCCGGCGACGACCGCGAAGACATGGCCGTCCCTCGCATAAATCGTGATCCAGCGTCCCTTGCCGTTACTCCCGTAGCTGGTGAATTCCTTGGAGACCACCGGTGAGCTGATGAGCCCCGCATGATGCAGGAGGAAAGAGACCGTGCCGGAGCAATCGTAACCGTCCACGTAGAAGCTCTCGTGGCCGCCGCCCCAGACGTAGGGCTTGGTGCGCAGGAAATTGGTCGCCCAGATGGCGCGCTTGACGCATGCCGGGGCATTCTCGGGGGCAAAAGCGATGCCCGTCCGCTGGTCGAGGGCGGCCTTGTCGCCCGGGACGGTCGGGCCGGAAGTAGGCGGGGTGGCGGAGGTATAGCCGGCCTGGCTTGTGGGGGTCAGAAGAAGCAGCGCCAGCGCAGCGCCGAACAGGGCGACAGGAGGGTTAAATAGGCGGTTCATACCCAGCCTGCTGCAAAAAAAGGGCCAGAATCGGATAAAATTTGTAGAAATTATCGCAATTCCCTATTTTTACCGTTCATCCCCCCTTTTGACAGTCTCCTGGAAAGATGCCTCGCCGCCCGAAAAGCAAAACGCCCCGACGCGAAGTCGGGGCGTTTGCGGAAGCCGATGAGGCGGGCGCACGAGGCACCCGGCCGGACTAATAGCGCTTCGAGCCGCGGTCGTTGCTGTATTCGCGGCGAGGACCACCGCCGGTGCGGTCTTCGCGAGGACGCGCTTCGTTCACCGTGAGGGCGCGGCCTTGCACGGTCTTGCCGTGGAAGAGGCTGATGGCCTTTTGGCCTTCGTCCGCGGAGGACATGGTGACGAAGGCGAAGCCACGGGATTTGCCCGTGAACTTATCCTGCATGAGGGCGACTTCGGAGACGGTGCCGGCCTCGCGGAAGGTATCCTGAAGGTCGATTTCGGTGGTGTCGAAGGACAAATTGCCGACGTAGAGTTTGCTGGACATGACGATTCTTTCTTTTCTGCAAGAGCGGAGCTTTCGGTGGCTGTTTCCGGTAATCGGATCTCAAAACTGCCACTGAAGTTGGCGGAGGAAATCCGCGTCACGAAACAACTAGCAATCTACCAAACCCAGAGGGGTTCCAAACTTGTATGCGGGGATAGGACACGCAATCGGGGTGCGGCGCAAGAGGTATTACGCGAATTTTCGCTCCGCAAGCGGTGGTGTTTGCGGCAGGTTCATCTTCCTCCCTCCACAAAACCGCCCCCGATGAAGCGCTCGATCTTCTCCCTGTCCGTCCTGTTGCTCGCTCTGCTGACCGGAGTCAACGCCGCTGCTCAACCTGCCGCGAAACCCAACATCGTCTACATCCTTTCCGATGATCTCGGCTACGGCGATCCGGGCTGCTACAACCCGAAATCGAAAATTCCGACGCCCAATCTCGACCGACTGGCCGGCGAGGGGACGCGCTTTACGGACGCGCATGCACCCACCTCCGTCTGCACGCCGACGCGCTACGCCATTCTTACCGGCCGCTACTCGTGGCGGACGCGGCTCCAGAAAGGCGTCCTGGCGCCTTGGGACAAGCCGCTGATCGCCGCCGACCGGCTGACCGTCCCATCGCTCCTCCGGCAGAATGGCTACACCACGGCCTGTTTTGGCAAGTGGCACCTCGGCTTTACCTGGCCGACGACCGATGGCGCGCCGCCGTCGTCGAGCCTGGCGAATCGGCTGAGCAACGTGGATTTCACCAAGCCGGTCGCCAATGGGCCGACCACGCGCGGATTTGATTATTACTTCGGCGTCGATCTTCCGAACTATCCGCCGTATTGCTTCATGGAAAACGATCACACGGTCGGCATCCCTTCGGCGCCGGACGCCGGGCGCGAGGAGCTCTTTAATCGGCCGGGCCCGATGCTGCCCGGCTGGAAGCTGGTCAATATCCTTCCCGAACTGACCACCCGTGCGGTCCATTGGATTGAGGACACCTCCAAATCGGGAAAGCCGTTCTTTCTCTATCTCGCGCTCACGTCGCCGCACTATCCGGTCGTTCCGGCGCCGGAATTCAAGGGCAAAAGCCAGGCCGGCGATTACGGCGACTATGTGTGCGAGACGGACTGGACGGTCGGCCAGGTCCTCGACGCCTTGCAGCGTGCCGGAGTCGCGGAGAACACGCTCGTCATCTTCACCAGCGACAATGGACCGGAAGTCGTGGAAATTAAACCCGGCGCCTACGATCGCATTCGGCAATACCAGCATTACAGCATGGGACCGCTGCGCGGCGTCAAGCGCGACGCCTGGGAAGGCGGCCATCGGGTGCCGTTTATCGCGCGCTGGCCGGGCAAAATTAAATCCGGCGCCGTCAGCGACGAGACGATGTGCCACGTCGACTTCATGGCGACAGTCGCGGCCATCCTTGGGGCGAAGCTCCCCGAGAACGCCGGCGAGGACAGCATCAACGTGCTCCCCGCGCTTCTCGGCACGAAGGGCGCTGGCCCGGCGCGCGAGGCGACCGTGCACCACAGCGGCGACGGCAAATTTGCCATTCGCAAAGGAGATTGGGTCTTCATCGACGCGCCGACCGGCGACGGCAATGGCAAGAGCGGCGAACCGGGATGGTGGAAGGAGGAGCGTGGGTATGTGGCCGACGAACAACCGGGTGAACTCTTCAATCTTCGCGACGACCTGCCCGAACGTCGCAACCAATTCGCCGACCACCCGGAAATCGTCCGCGAATTGAAGGAGTTGCTCGAAAAATACAAACACGACGGACGCAGCACTCCGGGCGCGCCGCAGTCGAACGACCTGCCATTCCCGCCGCACGTGGGGCCGTTGACGGAGTAGCTGTCCTACTGTCGCGCTGGATAGGCCTTCGAGAACCCGTTGCGGCCGTTGGTGACCGTGAATGAGCCGTCGGCGTGCGCGGAGAGCTTGATGAAGCGCGGCGAGTTGTCGCGGCGTCCGATGAAAGCGATGAAGTCGTCGGGTGCGTTGTGGTCCTTCTCGCCACCGTCGATGACTTTTTCCGTTTGCCAGACATCTTCGAGTCCGGGGGAGTCGTGCACAACTTTGATGGCATTCTCGTCGCCACCGCGGTGGCCGGACCCGGGAAGGCTGAGGATGGCGACCCGCGGGCGCAGCGCGGCCAGCTCGCACGGTGGGCAGGCGGAAAGGCCCCAATAGTAGTCGCCCATCGTGCGCGGGAAGCTTTGCGCGTGATGGGTTACCACGTACGCGTCCACCGGGCCGACTTTGTCTTCCGGGCAGAACAGCGCGCCTTCCTCATTCCAGGTCAAATCGCCGAGATAGACAAAGCGAAACTTCCCGAATGAGACGAGGGTACCGATGGATTGTGCGTCCTCGGCATCGTCGGGCGCGCGGCGCGCAAAATCATGGCACGGTTCATTCGCCTGGCCCGCGCCTTCCACTGGTTGGGCGATGACCTTCCCGCCCGCGGTCAGCACCTGGACAGTCACACCTTTGATGGGAATGGTATCACCAGCCTTCACGATCAGGTGGCTGCCTTTCTCGCGGGCTTTTTCATAGTTGGCGACAGACTCGTCGTAGGCCTGGTTCCTCCCCGGCTTGTACCACGGTCCGCGCCGGGCCATCCACCACGCGTCGTCCTTGCCAACCTCAACGCTGGATCCGTGGTCGACGAAAGTGCCAACGGGAATTCTATCCGCCAACGCCGCCGCGGCCCCGAAATGGTCGTCGTGGTAGTGCGTGAGCAGCATGTAATCGATCCGCTTCACGCCCGCGATCCCTGCGGTGTCGAGCACGCGCGCCGCGGTGGGCGCAGTGCCGGTATCGAGCAGCATCGTTTCGCCCGATGGAGAAACTACGAGCGTTGCATTTCCAAATCCGATGTCGACGAAGTAAAAATCGGCCGTGTCGGGCACAGTTGGTGGCTCGCCTTGAGCGGCGAATGCCGCCATTGCCCACAACAGTGGAAAAATCACGGGCGCGGCGAGGCGGGGTGGGATTTTCTTGATCATGTGGACGTTTCTGGGTTGCCGTTAACCTTCGATGACCTTGTAGGTGTAGGTTTCAAAAGCCGGCTGCTGAGCGGAGGCCGAAGTTTGGAACGGGATTGGCGCGAGCAACGCGCCCAGAACGAAAAGTGGGGACCGGGGGCTCATGGGATTGTTCTTGAAACGCCGCCCGAGCGATTTGGTTCCGGATGGTCGTTCCAGCTTGCCTCACCAGACGAGACGGCGCAGTTCCTTGATGCGCGCGGCCATGAAGTCACGTTTGGCATCATTGGTGGTGCGGGTGGCAAACTCTTTGAGCCAGGCGATCTGTTCCTTTTTCACGACGGCGAAACGCTCCGCAGGAAGGACGAACCGGACCGAATCGTAGACTTCGTTGAGGCGGGCGTCGTACCACATCAGCCGGCTGTCTTCAGAATCAAAAGTGGTGCCTTCATCGAGGTAATCGCTGTAGGCGAAATTCAGGGCGTCAGTCTTCGCACTGGCCGTCTTGTGGGCTTCCGAGCGCGTCCACTTCCCGGTGGCGAGGTCGAAGGTTCCCTCAAAGAACGCGGAGAAGGTCGGCTGTTCGGATAGGCCTTTGGGATTGGTGTATCCAGTGGCGCGGACCAATACCAGGCGGCCGGGACCAGCGCGGAAAAATGCGCTGGCGCAAGCGCCGATGGCCTGGCCGTGATTTTGCCGGGCAATGGCGGCGTCCAGCGCCTGTTGCACGTGCTGGCCGGCGTCGAATTGGGTGCATTTGGCGCCATGAGGTTCGACCAGGGTGATTGCGCCAAAGCCGTAGCGCGCACCGTAAATCACCGCGCACCAGCTCGAATTTACCGCCCACACGACGGCAAGGTCACGATGGTTCTGCCCACTGAAATAGTGCGAGCCTCGGATGACGCCAAGAGCCCGGTGGATCTTAAGGTCGACCAAGGTGTTGGCGATCTTGTCTTCATCCTCCCCGCCGGCCTGATCGCGCGTGGGTAGCAGAACGCCGTAGTGGCCGTCGGGCGACGCCGATTTTTCGGCAAGGACGCGCCCCTCGGGCCATCCGGTCTCGCCGTGAATTGCGGGGAGTCGAAGTACGCACTGGAACCAGCAAAGCACGACCGGCAGGTACGGGATCCGACGTAAAGCCATGGTCGCAATCCACCAGACCGGCGAGGTCCGGACGAGAACGAAGTTTTACGGTTCGCTGCCGCGCCGACGCCCTCCAGGACCTCGCGGCGCGCTGCCAAAGGAGTGGCCAGGTGATGGTCGTCTGGCGATATTGCGGTCATGAATTCCCCGTGCGTCCGGCTTCTGGCCTTGCTCCTTCCGGCAATGGCATTGGCGGCTTCCGCGCGTGGCGACGACCAGGATCCCAGTCGGACCGTGCCGATCCCGCAGGGCCTGAAGGCCACCCTGCGGCTGCCGGAAGTTG
>Ga0302324_100005357_pt1 | contig 27957 bp, 26 predicted proteins | sample Palsa_T0_1_FD_201949 | JGI IMG/M metagenome (GOLD analysis project Ga0302324, IMG submission 201949) | Peat permafrost microbial communities from Stordalen Mire near Abisko, Sweden - Palsa_T0_1 | ecosystem: Environmental > Terrestrial > Soil > Palsa > Peat permafrost | place: Sweden: Abisko...
GCCATCACCCGCTCGCCCGCCTTGTCCCAGATCACCGCATCGAGCGGGTTCGTGCACTCAGGTGCCGAGTACTCCGGATGGGCGTGGTCGACGTAGAGCCGGGCGCCGTTGGTCAGGATGACGTTGGCCAGGCCGAGGTCCTCGTCGGTGAGCTGGGACGAGTCCGCCGCCTCCGCCGCCAGGTCGAATCCGCGGGCATCGCGGAGCGGGTTCTCCTCCTCGAAGTCCCAGCGGGCGCGCCTGGCCCTGGCCGCGGTCGCCGCCTGATAAGCGTTCACCACCTGCGACGAGCTGACCATGGAGTTCACGCCCGGCTGGCCGGGCACGGAAATGCCGTACTCGGTCTCGATGCCCATCACACGGCGCACGCTCATGTCTTAGAGCCTAATGCCGGGCTGGCAGATGGCCGCACGGCGCGCCCGTCCGGCGGCAGCATGCGCCACAGTGTGCGCCGCTGTCGCCGGACCGCCGCTACAGGTACTGGCCAGTGTTGGACACCGTGTCGATCGACCGGCCCGCCTCGGTGCCGCTCTTGCCGGAGATGAGCGTGCGGATGTAGACGATCCGCTCGCCCTTCTTGCCGGAGATGCGTGCCCAGTCGTCGGGGTTGGTCGTGTTGGGCAGGTCCTCGTTCTCCTTGAACTCGTCCACGCACGCCGTCAGCAGGTGCGCGATCCGCAGGCCCTTCTGCCCGGTCTCCAGGAACTCCTTGATGGCCATCTTCTTGGCCCGGTCGACGATGTTCTGGATCATCGCGCCGGAGTTGAAGTCGCGGAAGTACAGCACTTCCTTGTCGCCGTTGGCGTAGGTGACCTCGAGGAACCTGTTCTCCTCGGTCTCGGCGTACATCCGCTCCACCACGCGCTGGATCATCTCAGCGACGGTGGCGTCCCTGACGCCGCCGTGCTCGGCCAGGTCGTCCGGGTGCAGCGGCAGGCTGCTTGACACGTACTTGGAGAAGATGTCGCGCGCCGCCTCGGCGTCCGGCCGCTCGATCTTGATCTTCACGTCCAGGCGGCCCGGCCGCAGGATGGCCGGGTCGATCATGTCCTCGCGGTTGGAGGCGCCGATGACGATGACGTTCTCCAGGCCCTCGACGCCGTCGATCTCGCTCAGCAGCTGCGGGACGATCGTGTTCTCCACGTCGCTGGACACGCCCGACCCGCGGGTGCGGAAGATCGAGTCCATCTCGTCGAAGAACACGATGACCGGCATGCCCTCGCTGGCCTTCTCCCGCGCGCGCTGGAACACCAGCCGGATATGGCGCTCGGTCTCGCCGACGTACTTGTTCAGCAGCTCGGGACCCTTGATGTTGAGGAAGAAGCTGCGCCGCTCCTTGTTCGGCGCTGCCTCGGCCGCGCCCTCGCCCGCGTCCTGAGCGGTGCGCTTCGCGACCTGCTTCGCCAGCGAGTTCGCCACCGCCTTCGCGATCAGCGTCTTGCCGCAGCCAGGCGGCCCGTACAGCAGCACGCCCTTGGGCGGCCGCAGCTGGTGCTCCTTGAACAGGTCGGCGTGCAGGTAGGGAAGCTCGATCGCGTCCCTGATCTGCTCGATCTGCGGGCCGAGGCCGCCGATCTCCTCGTAGCTCATGTCCGGGACTTCCTCGAGGATGAGCTCCTCGACCTCCGCCTTCGGAATGCGCTCGAAGACGTAACCGGACCTCGGCTCCAGCAGCAGCGAGTCGCCCGCGCGCAGCGTCTGGCCGCGCAGCGGCTCGGCGAGCCGCGCGATCCGCTCCTCGTCGGCGTGCGAGATCACCAGCGCGCGATCGCCATCCTCGAGGATCTCCTTGAGCATGACCACTTCGCCGATGGACTCGAAGCCCTGAGCGATCACTACGTTCAGCGCCTCGTTCAGCACGACTTCCTGACCGGGCCGCAGGTCGTCAAGCTCAACGCCAGGACTGACGCTGACGCGCATCTTGCGGCCGCCGGTGAACACGTCCGCCGTGCCGTCTTCGAGCGCCTGCAGGAAGATGCCGAAACCACTCGGCGGCTGCGCCAGCCGGTCGACCTCTTCCTTCAGCGCGATGATCTGGTCACGCGCCTCACGCAGCGTGCCGGCGAGTCGCTCGTTCTGGCCGGTGATGGCCGCGAGGTTCGACTCGGCCTCGCGCAGCCGCTGCTCTAGCAGGTGCGTTTGCCGCGGCGAGTCGGCCAGACGACTGCGCAGGGCGGCGACTTCCTCTTCAAGAAAGGAAACCTGCGTGGTCAGGACTTTGACCTCGTCATCGTGCCGCCCCGAGTGAACGCTGTCGTCACGAGAGGCCATGCCCCTCACCCCCTCCTGAGAGCCGAGTTACCTAGACCCTACCTATCCACGGTCAATCCGTAACCTGGCGGCAGGCCCAGACTCGGCATTCTGCGTTACGATCCGGAAAACTCGCAGCCTGTTTACCTGCTTTAGCGGACTGTCCCTCCTGCAGCTTCCATCGCTTCGACCCCGGTGGCAACGTTGCCTGGCCCACAAGCCGGCGCCGGGACCAGCTGATGCACCGGCGCGAGTCCCCTGCTGCAGGTCCGCAGGCCTGTCACCTCGCCGGACTCCGATTCGGGGGCGGAGTTCCGCCCTAAGAGGACAGGGCCTCCGGCTCCGGTCCGGGCGCGGCGGATCCGGTGCGGGAAGCCGGAACGCCCGCGTCCCGCGCCGCCTCAAGCTCTGCCGCTCCGGCGATCTGCGCGGCCTCGGCCGCCTCCGCCTGAGCGGTCTCCGCCTCGGCCGCCTCAGCCTCGGCCGCCTCAGCCTCGGCCGCCTCCGCCCCCTTGGACGGACGGCGGCGACGCGGCGGGGCGGTGACTCCGTCCGCGAGCCTGCGCGCGGTGATCAGGAATCCGGTGTGCCCGATCATCCGGTGCTCGGGCCGGACGGCGAGGCCGTCGACATGCCAGCCGCGCTGCAATGTTTCCCAGGCGGCAGGCTCGGCGAAGCTGCCGTGCTCGCGCAGCGCGGTAACGGTCCTGGCGAGCTGCGTCGTGGTCGCCACGTAGCAGCACACCAGCCCGCCGGGAATCAGCATCCCGGCAGTGGCGGCCACATGCTCCCACGGCGCGAGCATGTCCAGCACCACGCGGTCCGCCGCGGCGATGCCGTCCGGTACCAGGTCGCCGACAATCAGCCGCCAGGCCGGATGCGGGCCGCCGAAGTACCGCTCGACGTTGGCGGTGGCGATTGCGGCGAAGTCGGGACGCCGCTCGAACGAGGTCACGCTGCCCTGCTCGCCGACCGCGCGCAGCAGCCAGCACGACAGCGCGCCGGACCCGGCCCCGGCCTCGACGACGTGCGCGCCGGGAAAGATGTCGGCCAGCCCCACAATCTGCGCGGCGTCCTTCGGGTACACGACAGCCGCGCCGCGCACCATTGACACTGAGTAATCAGCCAGCAGCGGCCGGAACGCCAGATAGGGCGTGCCGCCCGCGGACGTGACCAGGCTCCCCTCCGGCTGGCCGATCAGATCGTCGTGCGCCAGCTTCCCGCGGTGGGTGTGGAAAACGCGGCCGGGACTCAGCACCAGCCGGTGCTGGCGGCCCTTCGGATCCGTCAGCTGCACCTGGTCGCCGGCCGCGAACGGGCCGCGGGGATGCGTGATCACGGCTGACAGGCTAGCGCCGTTCCGCCCGTGCGCAGGTCAGACCCTCGCGCCCGCGAACGCCTGGTCCAGGTCGCTCGCGGCGAGCACGCCGTAGACCTGACCGGACGGCTCCACCAGCAGGTACTCAGAGGCCGGTGCCTTGCGCACCGCCTCGATCAGGTCCATGCCGGACAGGTCAGCCGAGAGGATCATGTCCGGGTCCAGCGTCCTGGCCAGCGATCCGGCGTCGATCCACGGCCGCCGCTGCTCCGGTGTCGCGATGACCGCGCCCTCGTTCACGATCGCGATCGGCTTGGCGTCGTGGTCGACGACCACCAGCGCCCGCGCCTGGGCGAGGTCAGCCCGGCGGATCGCCTCGGCGAGCGGCAGGCTGGGCGGGATCGGGATCGCCCGCCTGGCGAGCGCCCGGGCCTTGATGGCGGGCAGCCGCTCGCGTACCCGCGCCGAGCGCAGCGCCTGGCCGGCGCTCATCCACATGAAGGCAGCAACGGCGACCAGCCAGATGCCGTAGCCGCTGACCAGGCCGAACTCGCCCTCGGGCGAGACCAGCACAAGGGCGACCAGCACCAGGGCGATCACCCGGCCGGCCCACGCAGCCAGCTCCGTGGAGTAGCCGCTCTTGCCGGTCAGCTTCCAGAGCCCGGCACGCAGCACGCGCCCGCCGTCCAGCGGCAGACCGGGCAGCAGGTTGAACACGCCGACCACGGCATTGGCGAGTATGAGGCGGTCCAGCAGCACCCGCGGGATGCCATGGAAGCTGAACAGCGCATCGACGCCCAGGCCGATCCCCGCGAGCAGCAGCGACATTGCCGGGCCGGCCGCGGACACCAGGAACTCACGGCCGGGCGTCTGCGGTTCCTGCTCGATCTCGGAGTAGCCGCCCAGCGGGTAGAGCAGGATCCGCCGGACCGGCAGCTTGAAGCTGATGGCAACCACGCAGTGGCTCAGCTCATGCACAAGGACCGACAGGTACAGCAGCACCACGAAGGCGACGGCGACCAGGTACCGGGCTACTGACCCCTGGACGGTGCCGGGCAGGGTGTTGGAGTTGGAGTACAGGACGACGAGAACAGCAGCGACGAGAAACCAGTACGGCGAGACGAACACCGGGATGCCCAGCGGCCGCGCGATGACAATTCCCAGCCGGGAGTCCGTCCGGCCACGCTGCGCCTGGCCCGGCCGACTCGCCTGCTGCGGGTCGTCCTGCTGGAGTCCTCCTGCCACGCATTGATGCTACGCGGCAAACAGCGTCATCAGATCACTCCCGACGCCCGCGCCCCGCCGGCGCGCCGACTCCGCCAGCCAGGGCTCTTCTGTCAGTGCTCTGCCCTAGTCTGCCTGCATGAGCGACACACTCGCGGAGCAGCCGCCGGCCGCGGTTCTGGACGAGGCCAGCCTCGGCGCGTCCGGCCCCGGCAGCCCCGGTGCGGACCCGGCGATGAGCGCGCAGTCGACCCCGCCAGCCGGGCTCGGCATTGCCGCCGGCGCGACGGCGACCGGTCCTGGGGCGACGGCGACCGGTCCGGCTGGCTCGGCGGCCCGCCCGGACGCCAGCCCCGCGGGCGCCCCCAGCGGCAGCCTGGCCGCCGGAGTGCCGGCGGAGGGCTCAGAGCAGGACGCCGACGTCCGGATAACCGGTCCGAGTCTGTCACCGTCTCGCGCTGCTGACTTCATGACATGTCCGCTGCTGTACCGGTTCCGCGTGCTCGACCGGCTGCCAGAGCCACCGAGCCCGGCAGCGGCCCGCGGCACCCTGGTGCATGCCGTGCTCGAGCGGCTGTTCGACGAGCCGGCTGCCGGCCGGACCCCGGCCGCGGCCCGCACCCTGCTCACACCGCAGTGGGAGCGGCTGACGGCGGAGGAGCCGGCCCTGACCGGCCTGTTCGATGACGACGCGGAGCGTGTGGCCTGGCTCGATGAGGCAGCCCAGATGCTCGACCGTTACTTCACCCTGGAGGACCCCACCCGGATTGAGCCCGCCCACCGCGAGATGTCGGTGCGGACCATGCTGGAGTCCGGCCTCACGCTGCGCGGCTACATCGACCGCCTGGATATCGCGCCGACGGGTGAGATCCGGATTGTGGACTACAAGACCGGCACGGCCCCGCGCGAGGAGTACGAGGCGCGGGCCCTGTTCCAGATGAAGTTCTACGCGGTGGTCCTCTGGCGGACGCAGGGCACGATTCCCCGCCTCCTGCAGCTGATCTACCTGGGCAATGGCGAGATCGTGCGGTACGCGCCGGACGAAGCGGACCTGGTCGCCACCGAGCGCAAGATCAACGCCCTGTGGCAGGCCATCGACCGGGCTCGCACGTCCGGGGACTGGCGGCCGCGCCAGAGCCGGCTCTGCGACTGGTGCTCGTACCAGTCACTGTGCCCGGTCTACGGCGGCACGCCGCCGCCGCTGCCGCCCCTCCCCGAGCTAGCACAGCCTGAGCCGGCCACACCGGCACCGCGCGCGGAAGAGCTATAGCCCTATATATCCGGCGTCGGTACTAGCGCGCCGGCGGCGCCAGGCCGAGCACCGCGTAGTTGTACATCCCGTAGGCCTGGTCGACGTACACGTTCGTCAGGCGCGGGTTCCGGTAGAGCAGAACCCGCTGGTCGCTGATCGGCAGGATCGCGGCCAGGGCCATGATCCTGGCGTCGATCCTGGGCCAGATCGCGGCCGCCGCTGTCGCGCTGCCTGCGCGCGCCGCCCGGCTGAAGAGCGAGTTGATGACGGGATCGTCGAGCTGGGCGATGTTCGCGTTGCCGCTGTAGGCGATCGCGCTGCCGTCAGATAGCTCGTCCAGGAAGGCATAGCCGTCCGGCCACGCGGCGCGCCAGTCGCCGAGGGCGAGGCCGAAGCCGTGCCCGTCCAGATATGACGGGCTCCCGGCGTAGGCGGTGTAGTAGCTCGCGGCCGGGAAACCGGCTAGCCGGACAGTGATCCCGGCCCTGGCAAGCGACTGGCGGAGCGCTGCCGCGGCGCGAGCAGCCTCCGGCTGGCCGGCTGGATAGGCCAGCCCAGTCGTGAACCCGCCCGGCTTGCCGCACAGCCTGAGCTGCTGCTTCGCGGCCGCCACCGCGCCGCCCGGAGTGCTCATGGCTCCGTACGGATCCGACTCCTGATAGCCGGTGATATTCGGCGGCAGCAGCGTGCTCGCGATGGCGGCTGCCGCCGGTCCGCCATCCGCCGACTGCAGTGCGGACTTGTCCGCCGCGTACTCGATGGCCGCCCGGCAGTGCACGTCCGGGATCAGGCGGACGTTGACGTAGGCGAAGGTGACAAGTCCGCTCAGGGCATCATCGGCATTCGACTTCAGCGCTGGCGCGGCCAGCACCGACGCGGCCGCGGGCGCCTGCAGCCCGGTACCGCCGAGATCCGCGTCGGCTGTACCCGCCAGCAGGCTCGCGTCCACAGCGGCCGGAGTGCTGCCCATGCTGACGACGATCCTGGCGGGCAGCTGCCGGGCCTGCGGGTCATCGGCAGCCGTCCAGTACGGATTCGGGACCAGGACCAGGCGCCTGCCCGGCGCGTAACTCTGAACCTCGTACGGCCCGGACGAGATCGGGTCCAGCTGGAAGCTGGCGCCCCGGTGCCGGCCACTGTCCCAGCCGGGCGGGACCGGCGTGCTCTGGATGGAGGCCGCGACGTAGTCGAAGTCCGCGAACGGCGCCAGCAGGTGGAACTGGATCGTCTCCGGGCCCGGCGTGGTGATGGAGGTAAGCGTGCCGCCGGGATCGGCGTACGGGCCCGGGTAGCCGGGATCGGCCAGCAGCGGCTGGAAGAAGCCCGGACCATACGGCAGCACGGCCCTGGCGTAGCTGCGCTCGATGCCGAACTTGACGTCGGCGGCCGTAATGGCCTGGCCGTTCTGGAACCGCACGCCGGGGCGCAGGTGGTAGGTCCACACAAGGCCGTGATCGCTGACCTGTCCCAGACTGGTCGCCAGGTCGGGAACGAGCTCGCGGCCGCAGGCACCGGGGCAGGACCGGTAGGTCAGCAGCTGCATCGAGTAGAGCCGGGCGAGATCCCAGACGAACGGCTCGTTCGTGTCCTGGTAGTCGAGCGAGTCAGGACTGCCGGCCAGGTCCAGGGTCAGCGTTCCCCCGCGCACGGCGGAGGGACGCACCACGGTGCTCAGACCCTGGTTGTAGGACGACGCGGCCGGCCGTGGCGGTAACGAGCGGCCGGGCGTTCGCGCGGGCCGGGCCGCGCCGCCGGAGGAGCAGGCCGCCGATGCGAGCACCAGGACGGCCGCCAGCGCCGCGAGGGCGCCGCGGCTGTGTCTCAGCACGGCCGGCTCCCGCGAGCACGGAAACACCTAGGTAACGCGGCGGACCCGCTCACTTCACATCCGCGCGAAAGCGCCAGATCATGTGCCAAAGCGTTATCGCAGTTCACTTCCGGATGAGGCCTCCACACAGTATAACTTCCCGTTAAGGAGGCACCAGATGAGACAGATGTTGTCAAAAGTTGCTAACCGGGCCGGCCGGCCGACTGGACTCGGGAGCATAGCTGCTCTGGCCGTAGTTGCCCTGGCTGCCGCGGGCTGCGGCAGCAGCTCCGGTCCGTCGGGCAATTCCAGCAGCACGACGTCCGGTCAGGCGGGCGGCACCTTCACGATTCTGGCGAACTCGGCGTTCGGTGTCGCGGATCCTGCGCAGAACTACACGCTTGAGGAATGGCAGCTGCTGATCAACACTCATGACGGCCTGACCGCCTTCGCGCGCGTCGGCGGCGTCGCGGGCACCAAGATCGTGCCGGATCTTGCCACCGCCATCCCGGTGCCGACAAACGGCGGAAAGACCTACCTCTTCCACGTCCGCCGCGGCATCAAGTTCTCCAACGGCCAGGTGCTGAAGCCCAGCGACTTCCTCACCACCTTCGAGCGCCAGTTCACCGTCCCCGGCGGCAATCCTGGTTTCTACTCCGGCATCGTCGGCACCAGCGCATGCTCCACCAAGGGCTGCAATCTCAGCAAGGGCGTTGTCGCCAACGACTCGAATTACACGCTGACGATCAACCTGTCGGCACCGGATCCGGAGCTGATGGACCAGCTCGCGCTTCCGTTCGCGTTCGCGGTCCCGGCGGGCACTTCCATGCACCTCACGGGCAACAACGTGCCGCCTGGCACCGGCCCGTACATGTGGAAGTCCTACAACCCCAACACCGAGGCGGTGCTGGTCCGCAACCCCTACTTCCACGTCTGGAGCAAGGTAGCCCAGCCGGCCGGCTACCCGAACGAGATCATCGAGAAGTACGGCCTCCCGGTCTCGGACGAGGTGACCGAGGTGCAGAACGGCGAGGCCGACGAGGTCTTCGACGGCGACCAGATCCCGTCCGACCAGCTCTCGACGCTCAACAGTTCCCAGTACGCCAGCCAGGTCCATGTCAACACCCTCACCGCTGACTGGTACATGGCGCTCAACACCACCCGGCCGCCGTTCAACAACCTGGACGCCCGCCAGGCCATCAACTACGCGGCCAACCGCTCCGCGTACGTCAAGATCGCCGGCGGCCCGTCGCTGGCCGTGCCGGCCTGCCAGATCCTGCCGCCCAACTTCCCGTCCTACAAGGCGTACTGCCCGTACACCACCGGCTCGCAGACGGTCTGGTCAGCACCGAACCTGGCCAAGGCGAAGGCCCTGGTCAAGGCCTCCGGCACCCTGGGCGACAAGGTTGTCGTGAACGGGACCAACGACCAGGTCGGCACTGAGCTGGCCGAGCAGATGGTGTCCGACCTGGACTCCATCGGCTACAAGGCGAGCACCCAGCTCCTCACGGCGGCCGCGCAGTACCCGTTCGTGCAGAACTCGGCGAACTCGAGCAAGTGGAACGTCGCCTGGTCGGCCTGGTACCAGGACTACCCCGCGCCGTCTGACTTCCTCAACGTGCTGCTCGGCTGCGGCAGCATTGCCAAGAACAGCGACGCCAGCCCCAACATCGCCGCCTTCTGCGATCCGAGCATCCAGAAGCAGATCAGCCAGGCTGAGTCGGAGGAGGCCACCAACCCGAGCGGGGCGTCCGCCTTGTGGACTCAGATCGACCACGAGGACACCGTGCAAGCGCCCTGGGTCGACCTGTACAACCCCAAGCAGATCGACTTCCTGGCCAAGGACGTGCACGGCTACCAGTGGAATCCGCAGTGGTACATCCTGATCGACCAGCTGTGGCTTTCGAAGTAGGCGTCGCGATTCTGGCGGAGACCAGTTAATGGCTGCTCTGATCGAGCAGGTACAGACCTCGGAGCTGCGGTCGGCTGCGGCCGGCCGCAGCCCGTGGGCGCTGGCCTGGCGAAGACTCCGGCGCAACCGCATCGCCCTCGCGGCGCTGGGCCTCTTCCTGCTTATTGTCGTGGTCTGCCTGGCGGCGCCGCTGTACGCGCACCACGTGGCGCACGACGGGAACGTGCTGAGTCCCAACCTGAACGGCACGACCATCGTGCACGGCAAGGTAGTGCCGGTCATGCAGGAGGGCGGCGGGCTGCTCAAGCTCGGCGAGACGCCCATCGGCCCGACCTGGGATATCAGTCACTACTTCCTTGGCGCTGACGGTCTCGGCCGGGACGTGGCGGCGCTGGTGCTGTACGGCGGCCGCGCCTCGCTGCAGATCGGGATCTGCTCAGCGGTGCTGTGCTGCATCGTGGCGACCGTGGTCGCGCTCATCGCGGGCTTCTTCGGGGGCGTGACCGATGCCATCCTGTCCCGGCTGATGGACGTGATCTGGGCGTTCCCCGTCTACCTGCTCGCGATCTCGATCGCGACCGAGCTGCTGACGCACTCCAACGGCCTGCAAGTCGGGTTCCTGCACGTCAGCGCCACGAGCCTGTGGACACCCACCGTCATCATCGCCTTCATCTACGTGCCGTACGTGTACCGGCCGGTCCGCGGTCAGGTGCTCTCGGTGGTCAACAAGGAGTTTGTCGAGGCCGCGATCGCGCAGGGCGCCTCGAACTTCCGGCTGATCTTCGCCGAGATCCTGCCCAATGTCGTGTCGACGGTCATCGTCCTGCTGCCGCTGATGATCGCGACCACGATCCTGACCGAGTCCGCGCTGTCGTACCTGTCCGTGGGCGTGCAGCCGCCCAATGTCAGCTGGGGCACCATCATTTCCGACGGGCAGGATCTGCTGTATACCCGGCCATGGGTCTCGCTCGCGCCCGGAATCATGATCGTGCTCACCGTGCTGGCGCTGAACGTGCTCGGCGACGGCGTCCGCGACGCACTCGATCCGCGCGCCAAGGTACGGGTGTAGCCATGGTCCTGCCTGGCGCCGGGCGCCGCTCATGCTGACTTTCATCGTGCGGCGGCTGCTGTGGACCGTGGTCGTGATGTTCGTGATCACGGTCGTGGTCTTCGTCATCTTCTTCAAGACGCCGGGCGTGGATCCGGCGCGAGCCCTGGCCGGCCGTAATCCGAGCCCGCAGGTCCTGAACGAGGTCCGGGCTCAGCTCGGGCTGAACCGGCCGCTGTTCGTCCAGTACGGCCTGATGATGAAGCGGATCTTCATCACCCGCAACCTGGTGTCCTACTCCGATCAGGGCGAGCTGGTAATCCCCGAGATCTTCGCGGCCGCCCCCGCAACGCTGTCCCTGGTCTTCGGCGCGGCCGTGATCTGGATCGTGGTCGCCATCCTCATGGGCGTCAGCGCCGCGCGGCTGCGCGGGACCGTCTACGACCCGATCCTGATGATCCTCGCGCTGATCGGCGTTTCCACTCCCGTCTTCTGGCTGGGGCAGGTCTGCAACCTGGTCACCCAGGGCAAACTGCACAACACATTCGTATTCAGCTGGGTCCCGCCGCTGGGCTATACCTCATTCACCACCAGTCCGGTGCTGTGGTTCCAGGGACTGGTGTTCCCCTGGATCACCCTGTCGATCCTGTATATCGGGCTGTATGCCCGGGTGCTGCGGGCCAACCTGCTGGAAATCCAGAGCGAGGATTACATCCGGACGGCGCGGGCCAAGGGCCTGTCCGAGCGGCGGGTGCTGATGCGGCACACGCTGCGCACGTCGATGATCACCTTCGTGAGCCTGTTCGGCCTGGACTTCGGCGCACTGGTCGGCGGCGGCGCGATCCTCACCGAGGTGGTGTTCGGCATCCACGGCGTCGGCTTCCTGACCTGGCAGGCACTGCAGAACCTCGACCTGCCCACGATCATGGCGGTCGTCATCTACGGAGCGTTCTTCATCGTGCTGCTGAACGCCCTGGTGGATATCGGCTACGCCTGGCTCGACCCGAGAGTGCGGCCCACCTGATGGCAGATCCGCTGCTGGAGATTCGCGACCTCAAAGTCACCTTCAGGACCGACGACGGCCTGGTGCGGGCGGTGGACGGCGTGAACGCCACGCTGAACCAGGGCGAGACGCTCGGCATCGTCGGCGAGTCGGGCTCCGGCAAGAGCGTGACGATGATGTCGGTGATGCGCCTCATCACCGACCCCAATGCCCAGTTCGAGGGCGAGGTCATCTACAAGGGCACCGACCTGATGTCGCTCTCCCAGAGCCAGATCCGCTCGATCCGCGGCTCGGGCATCGGGATGATCTTCCAGGACCCGATGACCTCGCTGAATCCGGTCTACAAGGTGGGCTGGCAGATCGAGGAGCAGATCCGCGAGCACGAGAAGGTCAGCAAGCAAGCCGCCCGCGACCGGGCGATCGAGCTGCTCACCTCGGTGGGCATCCCGAACGCGCGCGAGCGCGTCGACGCCTACCCGCACCAGTTCTCCGGCGGCATGCGCCAGCGCGTGATGATCGCGATGGCGGTCTCCTGCAACCCCGACGTGCTGATCGCCGACGAGCCGACGACCGCGCTGGACGTCACGATCCAGGCGCAGATCCTCAGCCTCATCAGGAAGCTCAAGGACGACTTCGGCACCGCGGTCGTGCTGATCACGCACGACATGGGCGTCGTGGCTGACATGGCGGACCGGATCGCCGTCATGTACGCGGGCAGGATCATCGAGCAGGGAACTCAGCGTGACCTGTTCTACGACCCGCAGCACCCCTACACCTGGGGGCTGCTCGGCTCGATCGCGAGGCTCGACCGGCCCCGCCCACGGCGGCTGGCCGCGATTCCCGGATCACCGCCATCCCTGATGCGACTGCCCGCCGGCTGCGCATTCAGCGACCGCTGCGCTCACAGCTTCGACCGGTGCGCCGAGCGGCCGGAGCTTGAGGACAGGCTGGGCAACGGGCACCTGGACGCCTGCCATCTGAGCCGTCAGCAGAAGCAGGACCGCCGGGACCGGACAATCCATCCTGAGCTCGTGGAGGAGAGGCCGTGACCGACGAAGCAGCGGAACTGCCGGTCCTGGAGGCGGGGCCGGAGGTCGCTGAGGGCGAGGTACTGCTGCGGGCGGACCATCTCAAGAAGTACTTCCCGATCCGCAGCGGCATCCTGCTCCAGCGGGAGATCGCCCGCGTGCACGCCGTTGACGACGTGAGCTTCGAGCTGCGGGCAGGCGAGACGCTCGGCCTGGTCGGCGAGTCCGGCTGCGGCAAGTCCACGCTCGCGCGCTGCATCGCCCGGCTCTATGACATCACCAGCGGAACGCTGACGTTCGAGGGTGCCGATATCTCGCAGTACTCGCGGCGCCAGCTCCGCCCGGTCCGGCGCGATCTGCAGATGGTCTTCCAGGACCCGTACGCCTCGCTGAACCCGCGCAAGCGGGTCGGCACCATCATCGCTGACCCGCTCCGTATCCACCGGGCTGGTAGCCGCGACCAGATCAAGAAGCGGGTTGCCGAGCTGCTTGACCTCGTCGGGCTGTCGGCCGAGCACATCAACCGCTATCCGCACGAGTTCTCCGGCGGCCAGCGGCAGCGGATCGGAGTGGCCCGCGCCCTGGCGCTCAAGCCCAAGCTCGTCATCGCCGACGAGCCGGTGTCGGCGCTCGATGTGTCGATCCGGGCGCAGGTCATCAACCTGCTGGACGACCTGCAGGACGAGCTGGGCCTGACCTACATCTTCATCGCCCACGATCTCGGCGTCGTCCGGCACGTGTCCGACCGCATCGCGGTCATGTACCTCGGCAAGATCGTGGAGATCTCGCCGGCTGAGGAGCTGTACCAGCGCCCGGTGCATCCCTACACCGAGGCGCTGCTGTCAGCGGTGCCGGTCCCCGATCCCGATCTGTCCGCCAGCCGGCAGCGGATCGTGCTGGAGGGCGACGTCCCGAGCCCGATCTCGCCGCCCTCTGGCTGCCGGTTCCATCCGCGCTGCCGCTACGCCACGGAGATCTGCACGACAGACGAGCCGCCGCTCGTCCTGCACGGCAGCGCGGGCCACCTCGCGGCCTGCCACCACCCGCTGAGCCTCGACCAGCCGCTGACGGACGCCGGGGCAGCAGAGCGGGCGACAGCGCCGACCGCTGACTGAGCAACCGGGCCTGATCCGCGGGTCTGTGGTTCGGTTGCTGCTGCTATCGCGACAGCAAGCGCACCACGGATGCCTTCCGCGGACGGCTCAGCTGATCCCGTGGCGCTTCAGGATGTCGCGAACGTCGCTCAGATCGTCGTCATCAGCCGGGACGGCAGGCTGCTTGCGGCCCGAGGAGACGGCCGGCACCTTCGTCTTCCCGTTGCTCGCGCCGCCGGAACCGCCGCGGCCCGAGCTGCCGCGCTCCTTGTTCTTCTCGTGCCGCTTGCGCCAGCCGACCAGCGGGATGCCGCCGGAGACCAGGAACAGCACCACGGCGATGGCGACCAGCACGACGCCGAGCCAGGCCTTCGGCGAGAACACGAAGGCGGCCCCGAACTGAACGACAGCCGAGACGAGCCGGCCAACGAGCGCCAGGGCATGCAGCAGGTACACCGCCAGCGGCAGCAGCGACCAGGCTATGCCCCTGATGCCGCTGCGAGCGCCCTTGCGGCGCCAGGCGACGACACTCAGGACAAGTCCGACAACTGTCACAGCCAGGCAGACTGGGCCTGCCCAGCTGCCGGTGACGAAGTTCAGCCAGGTGCTCACTCTCGCCTCCCCTCGTGGCCGAATCGCTAGCGCGCGGCCTTAGGCGTGATCAGGTTCATTGTCGCACATATTCAGGCCCCTGCGGCGCTGCCGGGCCGCGCGGTCAGGGCAGCCTGAGCCCGGTCAGCGCGGCCAGCTCCGCCAGGGTCACCCCGGCGAGCGAACTCAGCACCGGGCGTCCAGGCCGCCCTGGCACCGGCACCACGCTCGGTACCGCCACGACGCGATAGCCGGCCGTCTCCGCCGCCGTGACGCCGTTGCGGGAGTCCTCCAGGGCGATGCAGGAACCCGGCTCCGCGCCGAGCCTGGCCGCGGCCAGCAGGTAGCCCTCAGGATCGGGCTTGGCGTGCGCTACATCGGCGGCGCAGACGACCACCGGAAAGGTCCCGGCCCCCAGCCGGCCGAGAACCGCGCTGACGATCTCCGGCTCCGACGATGTCACCAGCGCGTGCGGCAGGCCGGCCGACCGGACCTCCGCGAGCAGGTCGAGGGTGCCGGGCAGCACCGGAAGCGGCCGGGCGGACAGCAGCCCCACCATTTCCGCGACCAGCCAGGCAGCGACAGCGGCGGGCTCGGCGGGCGTCGCTGCCTTGCTCAGCAGGTAGCCGACCGTGGTCTCCATCGAGCCGCCTACCAGCACATGCTGGTCAGCGGCAGACCAGGCACCGCCGAGGCGGCCCATGACCGCGTTCTCCGCCTCGAACCACAGCGGCTCGGAATCGACCAGCAGCCCGTCCATGTCGAACATGACGGCCTGCAGCACCGCGTCAAGCCCGGCCGGGCTGCCGGGGTCCGCGGCCGCGACTAGCCCGGATTGGGCGGGCGGCTGCCCAGATCGAGACATGATCACACATCCTAGGGAAGAGGCCTGTCCGCCCCGCAGGGAAGCCCGTCCTTTCCCCGCCGGTGGTCTTTGAACATAGGCTTGACCTAACCGGCCCGGCCGGGCCGGCTGCGGGCCGACACGGTCGCGCGCGAACGAAGGGAGGTGGCTGGCGATCGAGCTCGACGCTGTTGGCAAACTCACCTCGCCTGCGCTTATCGCTGCCTTCGAGGGCTGGAACGACGCTGGCGAAGCCGCCAGCAGCGCGATCAGCCAGTTGTCCGCGGCCTGGGACGCCAAGGCCATCGGGGAGATCGACCCGGAGGACTACTACGACTTCCAGGTCACCAGGCCTGTGATGGAGGTGACCGAGGGACAGGCCGAGGAACTCGTCTGGCCGACCACCAGGCTCACCATTGCCCGGCCACCGCAAGCGGGCAGGGACCTGATTCTGCTGCAGGGCATCGAGCCGAACATGCGCTGGCGCGGGTTCACCGCTGAGCTGGTGACGGCGTTCACCGACCTCGGCGTGGAGCTGGTCATCCTGCTGGGCGCACTGCTCGCCGACTCCCCGCACACCAGGCCCCTGCAGGTCACCGCCGCCACGTCGGGGGCCGAGCTGGCCGCGCAGCTGCACGTCGAGCCGGTGGACTACAAGGGCCCGACCGGCATCGTCGGCGTGCTGCAGCAGGCCTGCGCGACGGCCGGGATGCCGTCAGTCTCGCTGTGGGCAGCCGTGCCGCACTACGTCGCGCAGCCGCCGAGCCCCAAGGCCACGCTGGCGCTGCTGCGCAGCGTCGAGGATGTCCTGGACATCTCGCTGCCGCTGGCCGACCTGCCCGCCGAGGCCAGGGCGTGGGAACGAGGCGTGGACGAGCTGGCCGAGCAGGACAGCGACGTGGCCGAGTACGTGCGCAGCCTGGAGGAGGCCAAGGACGCTACCGAGCTTCCGGAGGCCAGCGGTGACGCGATCGCCCGCGAGTTCGAGCGGTATCTGCGGCGGCGCGGCGACCGGGGCGAGCACGGCGGCCGCTAGCTAGATCGGCGGCCAGGGCACCGCAGGCCAGTCGGTCGGCGGATAGGGGTGCGTCTGCAGCGCAAGCAGCCGCTCGGTGCGACGGACCGTTGCGGCCACCTCGGCGGGCGTCAGCCAGCTGTGCAGCTCGGCTGCGAGGTCCCCGGATGTCAGCGACTCGTGCGAGCGCCGCAGCGCGTCGACCGCGGCCGCGGTCAGCTTCTTTCCCCGCCACTGCCACAGGACCGTGCGCAGCTTGTACTCGGCGGAAAAGCACACCCCGTGATCACAGCCGTAGAGCTGACCGCTGGCCATGGGCAGCAGGTGACCGATCTTGCGGTCGGCGTTGTTCACCACCGCGTCGAACACCGCCATCTGCCGCAGCCTGGCATCACCGCTGCGGGCCAGTTCCACCAGGTCGACGGTCTCGTCCGCGTCGATCCACAGCTGGCACATGCCGGGACCGAACGGGCCGTCGCGGTACACCGTCGGCGGCACCACGTTCCAGCCGCCAGCCCGCGACACCAGGTAGGCGGCGATCTCCCGGCCGGCCAGCGTCCCGTCCGGGAAATCCCAGAGGGGCCGCTCCCCTGCAACCGGCTTGTACACGCAGGCTGCCTCGGCGCCGTCAGCACTGATCGTGCAGTACATGGTCGCGTTCGAGGCATCGACCAGCCGTCCCTGCACTTCCAGTGTCCCGGTCTCGAGCAGCTGCAGGCTGGCCGCCTCGTCCGGGTTAGCGGCCGGGCTCAGGCCGGCCGCATCCTGGCTGCCCCCGTCCCGGCTGCCGGCGTCCTGACTGCCAGCGTCCGGCTGGGCATCGGCCGGGGCGGCCTGGGGGGCCGGCGTCCGGGCGGCCCTGGCCCGCCGCTCCCGTCTCGCCCTGCTGGCAGCTGACGCATCAGCCATGCCCGACCCGGTGCCCGTTCTGCCGCGGGCACACGTGACCGGCAGGGTCGAGCGGCAGGCCGCACAGGGGGCACGGCGGCCGGCCCTGGTTGACGACCTTGATGGCACGGCGGGAGAACGCGCGGGCCGCATCAGCGGTAATCCGCACCCGCAGCACGGCCGGGCCGTCATCGGGCACGTCGTCGGCCAGCGGCTCGAGCGGCTCCTCGCTCTCCTCCTGCGCCTCGATAATGACGCGCTCGCCGTCGTGATCCCAGGCCAGCGCGATCGCGCCGACGCGGAAGTCCTCCGTCAGCGGCAGGTCGAGCGGGCCGTCGTCGACGTCCGGCAGCAGGCTGGCGCCCGAGTTCGCGCCGGTACGCCGCGCCACCTCGTCGAGCAGCTCATCGAGCCGCTCGGCCAGCTGGCTCACCTGGCCCTTCTCCAGCGCCACGCTCGTGACCCTGCTGCCCACCGTCGCCTGCAGGTAGAACGTGCGTTCTCCTGGCTGCCCGACAGTGCCCGCCACGAATCGCTCCGGCGGGTCGTACGAGTAGACCGGCATGACCCCTATCCTCCCGCGCCTATCCTCCCGCGCCGAAGCTGCCCGCGCGCTGACTGGCCGCAAGCTGGTGCCTGCCAGCCCGGTCCACAGTCAGGCTACCGGCGCCAGGCTCGTTGCCCGCAGCCGGTTGCCGAGGTAACCGGGCGGCCTGTCCCGCTTCCGCCCGGCTCCGGCAGGCTAGCTGTCCGCGCCACCGGCTCCGCCGCCGATCTGCGCTTCGGCCTCGGCCTTCGCCCCGGCCGTCGCGGGCGCGTGCACCAGACCGCTCAAAGCCGCCGCGTCCGTGCCGGTGTCGTTCACCCGCAGCACGAACGGCCGCAGCGTCGTGTACCTGATGATGCTCAGCGAGCAGGGGTCCACCTGGATCCGCTGGGACATGTCCAGGTGCATGCCGAGCGCGTCGGCCAGGATCGCCTTGATCACGTCGCCGTGCGAGCAGACCAGGTACGTCGCGTCCTTGCCCAGCTTGTCGTTCCAGTCGCGGATGGCCGTGACCGCGCGCTGCTGCATGCCGCTCATGGACTCGCCATCCGGGCCGGGAAATGTCACCGCGCTGGGATGTGCCTGCACCACCCGCCACAGCGGGTCGCGCGAGAGCTTGCGCAGCGGCTGCCCGGTCCAGTCGCCGTACTTGCACTCGCCCAGCCGGTCGTCCGTGAGGACCTGCATCGGATCAGCCTGACCGCTCGCGATGGCCGTCGCGGTCTGCACGCAGCGCTCCAGGGGACTGCTCACGACGGCGGCCAGCGGGAGCCGGGCCAGGCGCTCAGCGACCGCCTCGGCCTGAGCCCTGCCGCGGTCGTCCAGCGAGATGCCGGGCAGCCAGCCCGTCAGGGCCTTGCCGGTCGTGGACGTCAGGCCGTGCCGGACGATCAGCACCACCGTCATATCCCCACCGCCGTCATAGCCCTGCCATCGTCATCGGCTTGCCATCGTCATGTCAGCACGTCCATCACCTGACTCTAGCGATGCGCGCAGACCAGTCACTCCGCGCGTCCCGGCCGCAGGCGCGCCGGATGCCTGCCGGTTACGGGCGATCGGCCAGCAGGAACGTGACGGCGCCGAACGAGACCATGTCGCCGGGCCGCACCGGCATGGGCGCCCGGACACGCCAGCCGTTCAGCCGCGTCCCGTTCATCGAGCCGAGGTCGGCCAGCAGCCAGCCGCCGGCAGCCCGCTCCAGGCTGGCGTGCCAGCGCGACACCGTCTCGTCGGCGAGCGTCATGTCGCATGCGGTCTCGCGGCCGATGGTGAACCGGGGCTGTGACCCGGCCGGGAGGGTCAGCACCGGCGGCCAGCCGCGCAGCCAGTGGTCGGCCGCGCGCAGTGCCCGCCGGGTGGCCTGGCGGGTCGCGCGCCTGGCGGCCGCGCCGAGTCGCCGCGGCCTCGGCAGATCGGCGATCAGGACGCGCAGCTCTCCGCTCGCGCGCGCACGAAGCACCTCGCCGACCCGGTAGCTGAAGGTGTCATGCGTCAGCCTGCCCGCGGCGAAGCCCTCGCGAAGCTCGGCCAGCGCCTGCTCGCGCTCAGCGTCAGAAACCCGGACCTGCGCGGTCCCGGCTGCGGCGATGTCATCCGGTGCCACAGCAGGATTATCAGGCTCAGCGCGCCGCGCGACAAGACGGGCGGATGCTCAGGCGGGCCGGGCCTGCGAACTCAGCAGGCCGCGCGCCGGCGAGAGCCGCGGAGGTGACGGCCTCGTTCCCGTCCTGGTGCCTGTCAGACGCCCATCGCGTGCGCGCCGCCATCGACGTGCACGATCTCGCCGGTCGTCGCCGGGAACCAGTCCGATAGCAGCGCCACGCAGCCGCGGGCCGCTGGCTCGGCATTGCTCAGGTCCCAGCCGAGCGGCGCGCGGCCGGCCCAGACGTCCTCGAACTGGTCGAAGCCGGGGATGCTCTTGGCGGCCATTGTCCTGACCGGGCCGGCCGACATCAGGTTCACCCGGATGCCCTGCGGCCCGAGGTCGCGGGCCAGGTAGCGGGCGGTCGACTCCAGCGCGGCCTTCGCCACGCCCATCCAGTCGTAGGCCGGCCACGCGACAGTGGCGTCGAAATCCATGCCGACGATCGCCCCGCCTGGCCGCATCAGCGGCAGCGCGGCCATCGCCAGCGACTTCAGCGAGAACGCCGACACCTGCAGTGCCGTCGCCGCGTCCGGCCACGGGGTCTGCAGGAAATTGCCGCCGAGCGCGGTCGCCGGGCCGAACGCGATGCCGTGCACCACGCCGTCCAGCCCGTCCACGTGCTCGCGGACGCGGTCAGCCAGCGAGCCGAGCTGCTCCTCATTGGTCACGTCCAGCTCGAGCACGGGCGCGGGCTCGGGCAGCCGCTTCGCGATCCGCTGCACCAGGCTGAGCCGCGGGTAGGCGGTCAGCACCACGGTCGCGCCCTCCTGCTGCGCCAGCCGGGCCACGTGGAACGAGATCGACGCGTCGGTGAGGACGCCGGCGACCAGGATCCGCTTGCCGGAAAGGATTCCCATGGCTGCCACCTTCCTGTTCTTGTGCGGGAACGAGGCCGTCAGTGGCCCATGCCAAGGCCGCCATCGACCGGTATGACAGCGCCGGTGATGTAGCCCGCGTCGGCGCTCGCCAGGAACGCGACGGCAGCCGCCACCTCGGCGGGCTCGGCGTAGCGGCCGAGCGGCACCCCGGCCAGGATGGCCTTGCGCTGGTCGTCAGTCAGGACCGCGGTCATGTCGGTGTCGACGAAGCCGGGCGCTACGACATTGACGGTGATGTTGCGGGTGGCGAGTTCGCGTGCCAGCGACCGGGCGAAGCCGACGAGGCCGGCCTTGGACGCGGCGTAGTTCGCCTGACCGCCCGAGCCGAGCAGGCCCACCACCGAGGAGATCAGGATGATCCGGCCGCGGCGCATCCTGATCATGCCGCGGACGGCCCGCTTGGCCAGCCGGTAGGCGCCGGTCAGGTTCGTGTTCACCACGTCGGCGAAGTCGTCCTCGCTCATCAGCGCGAGCAGCTGGTCCCTGGTGATCCCGGCGTTGGCGATCAGCACCTCGACCGGCCCGTTCGCCTCCTCCGCGGCCTTGAACGCCGCGTCGACCTGGGCGCTGTCCCGCACGTCGCAGGCGGTGACGGTCAGGCCCTCGACCGGCTCACCGGACCGGGAGGTCACCACGACATTGTCGCCGTCATCGGCGAGGCGGCGGGCGATAGCCAGGCCGATGCCGCGGTTACCGCCGGTGACAAGTACGGAACGGCCCATCGCGCTCCTGCCTCCTGATCTCGCCTGCCGCGCCGGGCCGGGACGGACGAACCCGGCCGCAGTGCTGAACGCGGTCGCGAGCGAGCGTACCGGGCGGGCCTCGGCGCCGCAGCCCGGGATAGGTTGGCGACTCGTGGACCACAACCAGATCGATCCTGAGTTCACTGCCTACCCGCTACGCGAGCTTGCCGACGCTGCCATCAGCCGCGCCCGGGGGCTGGGCGCCTCGCACGCCGACTTCCGCGCCGAGCGCATCTCCGGCCAGCAGATCGGCCTGTCCGACGGCAACCTGGAAACCCAGTTCGACTCCGACGACCTGGGCCTCGCCGTCCGCGTCATCGTGGACGGCACCTGGGGGTTCGCCTCGGCCGTCGACCTGACCGCCGACGCGGCCGCGCACGCCGCAGCCGAGGCCGTGGACGTGGCCAGGGTCGCCGCGGCAATCAACACCGAACCGATCGAGCTGGCCGATGAGCGCGCCCACGGCGATGTGACCTGGCTGTCCGCCTATGAGGTCGATCCGTTCAGCGTCAGCGTCGCCGACAAGATCGCCCTGCTGGCCGACTGGAGCGCCCGGCTGCTGTCCGGTCCCGGCGTGAGCCACGTGGACGCATCGCTGCTGCAGGTCAAGGAATGCAAGTTCTACACCGACGGGGCGACCACCGCGCTGCAGCAGCGGGTGCGGCTGCACCCCTCGCTGACCGTGGTCGCCGTCGGCGCGGACGGCCGGTTCGAGACCATGCGGACGCTGGCCCCGCCTGCCGGGCGCGGCTACGAGTACCTCACCGGTACCGGCTGGGACTTCGATGCCGAGCTGGCAGAGATGCCGGCGCTGCTGGCCGAGAAGCTGGCGGCGCCGTCGGTGCAGGCCGGCCGGTACGACCTGGTGATCGACCCGTCGAACCTGTTCCTCACCATCCACGAGTCGATCGGCCACGCGACCGAGCTTGACCGGGCGCTCGGCTACGAGGCGGCGTACGCGGGAACGTCGTTCGCCACCTTCGACAAGCTGGGCAGCCTCCAGTACGGCTCGCCGGTCATGCACGTCACCGGCGACCGGACCGCCGAGCACGGCCTGGCCACGATCGGCTACGACGACGAGGGCGTCGCGGGCCAGTCCTGGGACCTGATCACCGGCGGCGTCCTGACCGGCTACCAGCTGGACCGGCGGATGGCCCGGCTGAAGGGCCTCGGCCGGTCGAATGGCTGCTCGTTCGCCGACTCCCCCGGCCACATGCCGATCCAGCGGATGGCCAACGTCTCGCTGCAGCCCGCGGAGGGCGGCCCGTCCACGGCCGAGCTGATCGCCGGCGTGACCGACGGCATCTACATCGTCGGCGACAAGAGCTGGTCGATCGACATGCAGCGGTACAACTTCCAGTTCACCGGGCAGCGGTTCTTCCGCATCCGCAACGGGCAGCTGGCCGGGCAGCTGCGGGACGCGGCCTACCAGGCCACGACCACGGACTTCTGGAACTCGATGGAGGCGGTCGGCGGCCCGCAGACCTACGTGCTGGGCGGCGCTTTCAACTGCGGCAAGGGCCAGCCGGGCCAGATCGCGCCGGTCAGTCACGGCTGCCCGTCGGTCGTCATGCGGGGCATCAGCATTCTCAACACAGTGGAAGAGGCAGGCGCATGAGCGCGAACTCGCCGCAGGACGCCGTCGAGCGGGCGCTGGCCGCCGCTCGCTGCGATGACTGCGTGGTGATCGCTGATGAGACGTCCTCGGCGAACCTCCGCTGGGCCGGCAACTCGCTGACGACGAACGGGGTCTCCCGCTCCCGCCAGCTGACCGTCATCGCGGTCACCCGCAGCGCCGACGGGGCCCGCGTCGGCGTGGTCTCCCGCGCCGGGGTGCGGGACGAGCAGATCGCCGAGATCGTCGCCGAGGCCGAGCACGCGGCAGCCGAGGGCTCACCCGCCGAGGACGCGGCGCCGCTGGTCACGAGCGACGATGCGGCCGGCCGCACCGCAGCGGGCTGGGACCAGGAGCCGGGCAGCACGCAGATCGGGGTCTTCGCCGATTTCGCCAGGGACCTGGGCGGCGCGTTCGACACGGCCGCCGGCGCCGGCCGCAGGCTGTACGGGTTCGCCGAGCACGGGCTGCGGTCGACCTTCCTCGGCACCTCCGCCGGGCTGCGGCTGCGCCACGATCAGCCGTCGGGGCGGCTGGAGCTCAACGCCAAGTCGGCCGACCTGGCCAGGTCCGCGTGGGCAGGCGCGGGCACCCGCGACTTCAGCGACGTCGACGTCACCGCGCTCGAGGCCGGTCTCGCGCAGCGCCTCGCCTGGGCCGAGCGCTCGGTCGAGCTGCCCGCGGGCCGCTACGAGACAATCCTGCCGCCCACGGCCATGGCCGATCTGATGATCTACGCCTACTGGACCGCGGGCGCCAAGGACGCGCTGGACGGCCGCACGGTGTTCAGCAAGCCGGGCGGCGGCACCAGGATCGGCGAGAAGCTGGCCAGCCTGCCGGTCTCGCTGACCAGCGATCCGGCGGCGCCGGGGCTCCAGTGCTCGCCATTCGTCATCGCGCACGCCTCCAGCCGGGACTCCTCCGTCTTCGACAACGGCCTCCCGGCCGGGCGGACCGACTGGATCGCCGACGGCACCCTGGCCGCGCTGACCCAGACCAGGCACACGGCCCGGCTGACCGGTCAGCCGGTCACGCCCGCGATTGACAACCTGATCATGGCCGCACCTGGTGCCACCGGGTCACTCGCCGAGCTGGTCAGCCGCACCAGCCACGGCCTGCTGCTGAGCTGCCTGTGGTACATCCGCGAGGTCGACCCGCAGACGCTGCTGCTGACCGGGCTGACCCGCGACGGCGTCTACCTGGTGGAAGACGGCGAGGTCACCGGCGCGGTGAACAACTTCAGGTTCAACGAGAGCCCGGTCGGGATGCTCAGCCGGATCACCGAGATCGGCAGCACCGAGCAGACGCTGCCGCGCGAGTGGGGCGACTACTTCACCCGGGCAGCCATGCCGCCGCTCCGGGTCGAGGGCTTCAATATGTCCTCGGTGAGCCAGGCCAGCTGAGCAACCAGCCGGTTTTCATGATCCGGGAGACTCGTGCACGCCCTGGCGTGTCGAAGTCTCCCGGATCATGGAAACTCGGCTCGCTAGGCGTCCTCGAGGCGGAAGCCGACCTTGAGGCCGACCTGGTAGTGCGCTACCTGGCCGTCAACGATCTGACCGCGGACCTGAGTCACCTCGAACCAGTCGAGATGCCGCAGCGTCTGCGAGGCCCGCGCAACCGCCCCCCTGATGGCTGCCTCGATGCCGTCTGGCGACGTGCCGACAATCTCGGTGACGCGGTAGGTGCGGTCGGTCATGCTGTCCTCCCGGTGCGGGCCTGCGGCGCGGCTCAGCCGATCAGATCAGGGCTAGCGCCGCCGCAGCCGGTAGGCCACCAGCCCGTAGACAGCTAGTACTACCACCCAGATCACGAACAACGCCTTCGGGCTGTTGCCGGCCTCGCTGCGCGCCTGGGCGGCCAGCACGGTGAGCGGAATGCCGACCACAGCCGATCCGGCAACAAGGCCGCCGAAGGCAAGCCGGAACTTCGACAGCCGGGCCGGGTCGACCGGCCGCCGGGGCCTGGAAACGGCCGCCAGCCGCTCATCAACCCGGGCCTCGATCTGCTTGTCGATCCTCGCCAGGAACGACTCGACCACGGCATCCCCGTACTCGGGGCCGAGCTCACCGTGCACCTCCGCGGCCGCCCGGATGTCCTGGCCAGTCACTGACGAGTCGCTCATGCGGCGGAGACTAACTCAATTCAGCCGGTTCGCCCCGTAGGCGCGCCCATCTCCCGGGCGGGCCGCTCCCAGGCTCGGCGGGCCGGCTGCCCGACGCTGCGTAGTACCCGCGGTAGCGGACGGTCAGCAAGCGGCATAACGTGGAAGAGTGAAAGCCAGCCGGCGCTCAGAGGCTCACCTCGTGACCGAGGCGCGCCCCGGTCTGTCCCAGGACATCTCCTATCGTGAGCGCCGGTACCTGATCATGATGGGCATCCGGACAATCTGCTTCGTCACCGCGGTCCTGATGTTCGTCAATCACCTTGGCTGGCTCACGGCGATCCCGGTCGTGGGAGCACTCGTCATCCCGTATTTCGCGGTGATCTTCGCCAATGGCGGCCGCGAGCCGACGGCCAACCGGACATTCCGGCAATACGAGCCAAACTCACCGGCAATTTACCGGCCGCCGACGCGACCTCCCGGCCCCCAGGGGCCCCACGTACCTCCGGCCGCGCCGCCTTCCGGACAGTAGCCGCGATCCTCTCATCGCACGCGTCATCGGCGCGCCGCGGCATTTCGCCTGATCAGTTAGTCAAGTCTTTCCCAAACCCGGCTAAAGGGTCCTGACCAAGTCGGCAGGGATGGCGAGATTACCTCGTAATCCGGTCTTGACGCACTAGGGGGCTGTTCGGTGTAACATGCTTACCGGTGCTCTGGTCCCCCGCCGGAGCGCCAATTGCCGGCGTTCCGGGCCCCCGTCGGAGCGCCGATGAATGCGACGCCGGGTGGTTTGCCCCCGTAGCCACCCGGCGTCGCTCTATGTTCGGAGGCCTTCGGCCTCCTTCCCGGTGGCTCGCAGTATCTGCCCGGGGAAGACCCCCCCGGAGCACCCCAACCCGGCACCTGCGCGCCCGAATTCGCGCGGATGTAAAGATCGTGGTGAGCTCGCGTGCTCATAGGACGCGAACTCACCACGCTGATGGTCTGGGCGCGAGCGCGGGGTTATTCGGTCTTGCTGAACTCGGCGATCGCCACGGACATCATGACCAGCCCCATCACTGCCACGATGCCGAGCGAGAGCCACACCGGCACCGCCCAGCCGGCCCAGGTAATGCTGGGCGCCAGGCGCGTATTCAGGATCGCGGCGATCTGCGGCGACACGTTCAGGTGGCTGAAGACCAGGTGCCGCATCGGGCCGACCACGTAGGTCAGCGGATCCAGGCGGGTCAGCACGGTCAGCCAGGCTGGCAGCCCGGTCAGCGGGTAGAGCGCGCCGGACAGGAAGAACAGCGGCATGACCAGCATCTGGGTCAGCGCCATGAAGGCCTGGAACTGCTTGATCCTGGCCGCCATCATGACGCCGAACGCCGTGAGCGTGAACGACAGGAGCAGCAGCATGCCGATCAGGCTGAGGATCAGCACCGGGTTGTAGGGCACGTGCGCGAACCAGGCCAGGCAGAGGAAGATCACGCCCTGGAACGTGGCAATCGTCGCGCCGCCCAGGCACTTGCCGATCACGATGGCGCCGCGGCTGACGGGCGCGACCAGGATCTCCCGCAGGAACCCGAACTCCCGGTCCCACACGATCGACCCGGCCGAGAAGATGGCCGTGAAGAGCACGGACATCGCCAGCACGCCGGGATAGATGAAGGTCTTGAAGTCGAACGTGCTCGAGTGCGGCAGGCTGCCGCCGGCCAGGCTGGATAGGCCCGTCCCGAGGATGAACAGGAACAGGAAGGGCTGCACCAGCGCGGTGATGGCCCGCAGCCGGTCGGTGCGGAACCTGATCAGCTCCCGCCGCCAGACAATGCTGACGGCGCGCAGATCGTGGCGCAGGCCCCGGTCGGGAACCGAGACCCTGATGCGGTCGACGACTCCTGCGCCGGTGACGGCGGCAGGCTCGCTGGTCTGGGTCGCCATCGCTATCGTCTCCCTCGCATGCGGGCCATGTTCCGCATGAACTCGTTCCCGGCGCCGCCCTCGGCGTCGCGGATCGTCGTGCCGGTGTAGGACATGAAGACGTCATCCAGTGACGGCCGGGACACGCTGACCGACTGGATGGGAACGCTGAACTCGCTGAACAGCCGCGGCACGAACTGCTCGCCGGAGGCCACCGAGAACGTGACCACGCCCTCGCGCACGGCCGCGTCGAGCCCGAATTTCGATCCGAGTTCCGCGATCGCGGCCTGGTTGTCCTGCGTCTGTATCTGCACCCGGTCCTTGCCGATGCTGGCCTTCAGCGCCTCGGGCGTGTCGATCGCCACAATCCTGCCGTGGTCGATGATCGCGATCCGGTCGCAGTGCTCGGCCTCGTCCATGTAGTGCGTGGTGAGGAAGATGGTGATGTCCTCGCGCGACTTGAGGTCGTTGATGTAGGTCCAGATGCCGGACCGGGTCTGCGGGTCGAGCCCGACCGTCGGCTCGTCCAGGAACAGCACCCGGGGCGCGTGCAGGAGTCCGCGGGCGATCTCCAGGCGCCGCTGCATGCCGCCCGAGTACGTGCTGACCAGGCTGTCCTTGCGGTCCCAGAGGCCAACCATGTCCATCACCTGGCGCATGCGCGGCATCACCGCGGCCTTGGGGACGCCATACAGCTCCGCGTGGAAGCGCAGGTTCTGCTCGGCGGTGAGGTAGGTATCGAGCGTCGTGTCCTGGAACACCAGGCCGATGTTCTGCCGCACGGCGTCGCGCTCGGTCGCGGAGTTGTAGCCGGCCACCATGGCCGTGCCCGCCGTCGCGGTCGCGAGCGTGCAGAGGATCTTGATTGTGGTTGACTTCCCGGCGCCGTTCGGTCCGAGGAAGCCGAACGTCTCGCCGCGCCGCACCTCAAAGTCGATGCCGCGGACCGCCTCGACCTGACCGTACCGCTTGACCAGGCCGGAGACCGAGATTACGGCCTCCGGCCCGGTGCTGTCCGCGACCTGCCGGGCGCCGGGGCTAGTGCCAGCCTCCGCTGTCATTGCGTCCGCCTCCCTCAGTTGGCCCGCCATGAGCCTAATCGCGTGTGCAGCTGCCAGCGAGGAGTCGTTACTCTCCATCGCCGGCGGACTCATCGTCGTCGGCTGCCAGGATCCGGTACAGCGACTTGCGCGCGTCCGTCAGGACCTGCTTAGCCTGTCCCGCCTGCGCGTCGGTGCCCGCGCTGACGACC